>Ga0208410_1000194_pt1 | contig 38042 bp, 30 predicted proteins | sample ETN02SmetaG_3_FD_185787 | JGI IMG/M metagenome (GOLD analysis project Ga0208410, IMG submission 185787) | Marine microbial and viral communities from oxygen minimum zone, Eastern Pacific Ocean - ETNP2014F10-02SV257 (SPAdes) (version 2) | ecosystem: Environmental > Aquatic > Marine > Oceanic ... | reverse complement strand
GATGGGCATCTCCCGGCGTACGACGAGCGGACGACGCAGATTCAATCGACGGACGCGGACGTCGAGGGCATGCGAGCGGCGGGGAGGTTGGCGGCGCGCGTGTTGGACATGGCGGAAAAGATGATCGTGGGAGGGGTGACGACGACGAACGATATCGACGTGGCTGTGCACGAGATGACGATTGAACACGGGGCGTATCCGAGCCCGTTGAATTACGGAGGGTTCCCGAAGAGCGTGTGCACGAGTCTGAATGAGTGCATCTGTCACGGGATCCCGGACGATACGGTGATTCAAAACGGGGATATCATTAATGTGGACGTGACGGTGTACCTGAATGGGTATCACGGGGACACGTCGAGGACGATCATGGTGGGGGAGGTGACGGAGGAGGTGCGGCGATTGGTGGAGACGACGGAACGCGCGTTGGACGCCGCCATCGCCGTGTGTAAACCGGGAATGCCGGTGAGGAAGATCGGTGCGACGATTCATAAGATTGCGGATGAGGCGAAATTCGGCGTCGTGGATAAATTCGTCGGGCACGGGGTTGGGAAATTGTTTCACAGCGGACCGACGGTGCGACATCATCGCAACAACGACCCGGGCGTGTTGAAGCTCGGTCAGACGTTCACCATCGAACCGATGTTGACGATCGGATCGCCGAAGGATAGAATGTGGAAGGACGGTTGGACGAGCGTCACCGCGGACGGGAAGTGGACGGCGCAGTGCGAACACACGCTTCTCGTCACGGAGGACGGCGTCGAAATCCTCACTGCGTCGCCGTACCGCGCGTCGCTCGCCGCCGGTCAAGACGCGGCGTGATCGACGCGACCTCCCGACGATGATTCGAAAAGAATCGTGTCTCACGCTTCGTTTCTAGCCACGCGCTGATTTTTTATCGTTACGATTGCTTTTTACCGCCTCGCCGTAACGCCGCGACAGCCGTCGTCGCGCCCGCACTCGTCCGCGCGTCGCGCGCGATGTCCGCCCCAGACGCGGACGAATACGTCGCCACGTGCGACGGCGACCGCGCCATCTCGCGCGACGCCGCGATCGCGCTCGCCGACAGGCTATACTTTCTCGGATTCTTTGGTCTCCCGTGGCTGTGGGTGTTGAACGCGTGGACCTTTTCCCCGCACCTGCGCGCGTCTCCCGACGACCCCGGGTACGACGCGCGCGTCGCCGCGCGCGCGAGGTCGTCTCGCGCGCTCGCGTGGGCGGCGCACGTCGTTCTCGTCGCGTGGGCGGCGACGTTTTATTTCGGTGGGCGAGAGATGTTCGGCGCGGCGACGTGGGAGCGTCTCTCCGCGACGACGCAGCAGTTGTAGCGCGAGACGCGACGCGCGACGCGTCGAACGCGCGGTGTAGAGTGTGTGTGATAGTCAGTAGAGGTAGCGAATCGTCATCGAGCGTCCACGCGTTCGTCTTCGTCTCGCGAGCTCGAGCCTCGAGCCTCTGTCGAGCTCAGTCCTCGGTGCCGCGCGCGCGACGCTCGACGCGCGTCCGTCGGACGGCTCGACGCGTGCGAGCGATCGCGTTCGTCGTCATGGACGCCATCCTCGCGCAAATGCGCGCGGCGCAGGGCATCGTCGAGGACGTCTCCGATGATGACGCCCAGACCGCCGCCGGGGACGAGTTCGGCGCGTCGACGACGACGGCGTCCACGACGCCGAGCGCGGAGGCGGCGTATCACAGAGCTATGGTTTCTCTGTGCGCCGAGTTCGCGAGCGCGACGAAAGAGCGACTCGGTGGGCGGTGGTACTCGCACTTTGAGTCTTGGTTGTACAGTCGCCGCGAGCGTCCCGACGAGCCGTTCCCGCGCGGCGAGGATCCTCGACGCGATAAGGAGCTCATGCGGAAACTTCGCGCCGCCGGGTCGACGAGCGGGGAGGCGAAATACATCTGTAAGCGCCTGGGCAAGGCGAGCGAGGCGGCGAGGAGGAATTGTCTGTCGGCGGGCGCGGCGGACGCGCGCGACAAGGCGAATCGCGTTCGCGAAAACGCGTTTGAAGTCGGCGACGGCGTGCGAAAGATTGAGCTCGCGTGCGGGAAAGTCAAGTTAGAGATCAACGAGAGGCATTACGAAAAGTTGCGGGCGATGTACGCCCGAAAGACTCGCGCGGGCGATGAAGATGGGTTTCGAAGGGCGGCGTTTTGCGTCTTGGCGAGGTACGCCACCATGCAGGGAACGCACTACAAGGCTGGGAATATGCAAGCGTCTATTCCGCCGCGCGTGTTCGACGTCTTACGCGAACGATTCGACGTGCGGTGTGAGATGTTCGCGTCGCCGTTCAACGCGTACTTTGACGAATACTGCAGCGCATGCGACGCGACGGACGCGGCGTTTGGTTCGCTCGGTTCGGCGTTCGACTTCGAACCCGAGTCCGGGTCGTTCGAGTGTAATCCACCCTTCGACGAAGCGATCATCTCCAAGTTGGCCGGTCATACCGAGCGCATGTTGGCGAGTCGCAAAGACCCACTGTCTTTTTGCGTCGTCGTGCCGAAATGGACGGAGAGCCAGGCGTGGATGCGTCTCGCCAAGAGCGTGTATTGCACGGAGAATGTGACGCTCGAAGCAAAAGAGCACGCCTTCGTGAGCGGTGCGCAACACGCGCGCGTCGATCAGCTCACGGCAAGCTCGGCGGCGACGAGCGTGATATTTCTTCAAAACAAGGCGGGCAAGCGTCAATGGCCTGTGACGGACGACGACATCCTAGCGATTCGCGAAGCCTTCGCGCCGCCGAAGAGAGACTCGACGCGCGATGTGGTCGAAAAGTGGGACCCGGACGCACCGCTCGGCGGGGGGCGAAGTACGCGACGTTTGCCACGCGATGTCAAGTCTTGGGTGTACGCGAACAGCGCGGGAAAGAAGAGGACAGTCGGCACCGAACCCGCCGACGCCGAGCCGAAGAAAAGAAAAGCGAAGAGCGGCGGTGGTCTGAGCGCGAGTTTTTTCCGCGAGTGAGCTGTTGTAAGAGTACTGTAAGTTTGGTTTGTAACTTCCATTATATTTCACTAGAAGAAATGTCAACGCGCGCGGTAAAATTATTGCTGCGCGCACTGAACGCCGGGACCTCCGGCGCCTTCGTCGTCGGAGTCGTCGTATTGGCTTCGGCTTCGGGCTTCGGCTTCGCGTCGGCGCTTCTCTTGCTCCATGTCAACCTCGCACATGTTGACCTCTTCAACGTTTTCGCTGTCCATGTCGATGCTAAGCGCCGGTCGTCCGGGCAAAATGTTTTCGAGCGCCTTGAGGTCTTCGTCAGACAAGTCGCCCGGACCCGGGAACTTGACGGTGAAGTGAATGAAGAGGCGACCCTTTTGGAACGGCATGCCGTGCTTGGGCATGCCCTCGTCGACAACAGCCTTGAACGAGCCGGGCTTGATGGTCTCGCCCTCTTGCGTGGAGACGACGAGTTGACGACCGTCGAGGTGGTCGACGGTCATCTTCATCCCGCACAACGCCTCGACGAGGGTAATTTCCTTCTCGATGAATAAATCATCTCCCTTGCGGGTGAACGTCTTGTGGTCCTTTTGTTGGACGACGAAGACGATGTCGCCCGGAATCGTGTCCGGAGCCTCATCCGCTTCGCCTTGGAAGACAATCTTTTGGTTGTGTCGCATGCCCTTTTCGATGTGAACCTCGAGCACCTTCTTCTCCTGGACAACCTTTTGCGCCTTGCACACCTCGCACTTATCCTTTTCGCTGATCGTCTGACCCGTACCGCCGCACGTGTTGCACACCGTTTGCATCTGCTGCACCATACCCGGCGCGATTTGTCGAACAACCACCTTGACGCCCGCGCCCTTGCATCCGTTGCACGTGCCGCTCGCGCCCGACTTGCTCCCTTTCCCGTCGCACTTTTTACAAATCACGTTTCTCGACAGACTCAACTTTTTCGTCACCCCGTTATACAAATCGTCCAATCCAAGCTTCAATCCGTGCACGACGTCTTCGCCCTTTCGCACCCTCTGACGTCCGCCGCCTCGTCCGCCGCCCGGCCCAAACGGGTTCCCGCCAAACATGGCTTCAAAGATATCGAACGGCGATCCTCCACCGCCACCCATACCACCGTCCTTGAGCGCTTCTTCACCGTACTGATCGTACAACGAACGTTTTTCCTCGTCGCTCAGCACCTCATACGCGGCAGAAATCTCCTTAAACTTGTGTTCGTCGCCGCCTTTATCCGGGTGGTGCTTCACCGCCATCTTACGGTACGCCTTTTTAATCTCCGCCGCGCTCGCCGTTTTGGGCACGCCGAGCGCGTCGTAGAGCTTGGTATCATCGGACTGCGTTCACGCGCGTCATCCCATCGTCAGTCATCGGTCACCCTCGTCGCGCGTCGCGGGAGACCGTCCGAGAGCGACGCGCCGCCGAAGCTTCGAATCCCCGCGAGATCTTTCTTTTCGTCGTCGATCGAACGCGTCTGGCGCGCGCGCGCGAATCGCGCGAGTCGCGCGAGTCGCGCGAACGAACGGGGTATCGCGCGCGCGCACCTTTCGTCCGGGGTGTCGACCGAACATCGGTCGCGTCGCCTCGCGTCGTCGTCGGTCGTCGGGCCGTGGGGCGTTTTCCGGGGCGACGACGCGGCGGCGTGGTGGGTGGGTGATGTGTGGAGTAGTATTATTCTACTAGTATCGGTCTTTTGGTGTGTATTGTACATTTTTTGGAACTTATTTCGTGAAAACATGGTGGTGGTTTTGTACTATCTGAAATGTGATGAGTCTTTGTAGTCCATAGTAGTGGGTGTGTAGGGTTTAGGGTTTAGGAATACGACGGATGACGAGTCGTTACGCGACATTCGACGACGACGCGCGCGCGCGCGCGCGCTCCGAGACGCGACATGCCGCTCGACGACGACGCCCTCGTCGCGCTTCGTCGCGCGTGCGCTCGCGTGTCCACGTCTCGCGACGCGCTCGACGCCGCGAGCGGGGACATGGGCGCCCACGCGCGCGCGCGTCCGGACGCGGTGGCGACGCCGACGACGACGGCCGAGGCGGCGGCTCTCGTGCGCGAGTGCGCGAGAAGACGCATCGCCGTCGTCCCGCGAGGCGCCGGGACGGGATTGGAGGGCGGGTGCGTGGCGCACGCGGGTGGGGTGGTGGTGGACACGAGCGCGTTGCGAGGCGTCGAGGTGTTCGCCGCCGACGGCGTCGCGCGCGTGGGCGCGGGGGTGAAAAAGTCAGAGCTCAACGCCGCGTTGAAGCCGCACGGGTTTCAGTTCGGGCCGGATCCGTCGAGTAATCCGTCCATCGGGGGGATGGCGTCCACGGGCGGGAGCGGGTTGTCGACGTTGAAATACGGCACGTCAAAGGAAAATATACGGTCCATGGTGGTCGTGACGCCGGACGGTTCTGTCGTGCGCACGCGCGCCGAGGTGAGAAAGTCGAGCACGGGGTACGAGCTGAACGCGTTGTATCTGGGAGCGGAGGGCACGCTCGGGATCATCACCGAGCTGACGGTGCGGTTGGTTCCGTTGCCGAAAGCGAGGTGCGGCGCGGTGGTGAGGTTTCGAGACGTCGGCTCGGCGGGGAAAACCGTGGCGGAGGCGACGGCGATGAATTTGACGACGCTGCTGAGGTGCGAATTGATGAATGACGAGGGAATCAAGGTGACGAACGTGGTGTTCAAGACGAATTTGCCTTGCGAACCGACGTTGTTTTTGGAGTTTGTCGGTAATCGAAATGAAGAAATGTTCGCGGATTGGGACGCGTTTCTCGCCAGGGCGATCGCGAACGGGAGCACGTCACACACGTTCGCGAAAGACGGCGCCGAATTGGACGAAATCTGGGACGCGAGACGCGGGTGTTATCTCGGCGCCATGCGTTACCGAGGCTTGGAGGCGGGGACAAAGGCGAAGGAAAAAGTGTACGTCGGCGACGTGTGCGTGCCGCCGTCGAAACTCGCCGAGTGCATCAGCGTCACCGAGCACGAGTTCAAAAAGGCTCGCTTCCCATGCGTCATATGCGCGCACATAGCCGACGGTAATTTCCACTGTTTGATTCCGTTTCAAGAGCGCGAACGCGCCGCGCTCATCGCGCTCGAGGACAAAGTCATCGGCAACGCCATCCAAATGGGAGGCACCGCGTCCGGCGAACACGGCGTCGGCATAGGTAAACAAAAGTACATCATCCAGGAGCACGGCATCGCGCACATCGACATTCAACGTCGCATCAAGCGCGCCCTGGATCCTCACAACATCATGAATCCCGGCAAAATCATCTCTTGGGATCCATCCGACACCGAGCGCGCGCGCCCGCGCGCGTCCAGACTGTGACGCGAGCGCGCCGCCTTGTATTTGTAATCTTCACGTCCCTTCCCGCGAGCATAGACGTCCGACACCGCGCTCTGATCGATCAAACGTCGCGAACGCGCGTTCAAAGCCCAAATGCGGCGACCGACCGGGTCGAGCAGCGAATCCATCCCATCCATCGCGTCACAGTCACGCGCCGCGATGACGCGTCGAACCCGCGCGCGACGCGCGGGCGATATCGCGCGCGCGGTCGTCGTCCTCGCCCTCGCGGCGACGGCGGCGACGCTTCCGCGCGCGAGAGCGGCGACGTCGTCCCCGCGCACGAAGTCGAGCGCCCCGGGCGCGCGACCGTGGATCGTCGAGCGCGCCGAACTGCACGGCCTGAGCACGAACGCGCTCGAGGAGGCGTCGAGCAACGTCGAGACGATCGTCTCTCGCGATTGTTTTCTCGTCGCCAAGGATGGGGCGATCGTGCACGAGTCGTACTACGGCGCGAACGACGCCAACACCCAACGCGTGGCGGACAGCGTCGGGACGTTGGCGCTCGTCGTCGCCGCGGGGGTGGCGCTGCAGCAGGGATTGTTCGAGCTCGACGCGCCGTTGGCCAAGTATGACCTGCGATCGGTGGAGGAGGCGTTCGGGGCGTACGCAGATCAGGTGAGCGTGAGGCAGTTGTTGGCGCAGACGCACGGCGGCGGGTCGAGAGAGCCGGGCGGGTCGTGGGAGCGAGACGATCCGCACGAGGGGCCATTTTTGGACATCATCGGCGACATCATCGAATCTAGAAGCGGGATGGAGTTGGGGAAATGGGCGCGATTGAACGTCGGGGAAAAGATCGGCGCGCCGGACATGTACGAGAGTTCGTCGCGAGCGGACGGCAACGAGGGCGCGTCGCTGTGGCGCGACTTGACGATGACGTGCAGAGACGCCGCCAAGCTCGGCCAATTGTTCGTCAATCAAGGGCGATGGATGAGTGCCGACGGGAGCACGCGACAGATGTTCGATCCGTCGTTCGCCGTCACCGCGCTCTCGGTGAGTTATCCGCAGTTGAATCAAGCGCACGGTTTCATGACGTGGTTACACGTGCCGGTGACCGCGACGGGGTCGCAGTGCTGTTCGCCCAGAGCGACCAAGATGTCGTGTGGGAAGAGCGCGGAGGCCATCAGCGGTCCGATTTTAGGTCAAAACGCCCCGCACGCGCCGGTGGCGGTGAGCTTGGGCGACGAAGGTTCGATGATTTACATGTTGCCGCACACCGACACGGTGGTGGTGACGCTCGGTCGCACGACGGCGGGATCGCCCGCGTGTCCCGCGGCGCCGTCCGACATCGTTGCCAAGGCTGGAAGCGGTCGACGAGACGACGCGTATCTCGTGCGCGCGATGTGGAGCGCCATGGGCGGAGCGTTGAAACCGATGGAATTGGAAAAGCCGACGAAATCGACACAGCGCCAGGCGGCGCTCGAGCACGATTGGCGACGATGGGAGGAAAGGAAATCCAAAGCCAAGACGTCATCGTCGTCCTCCAATAAACTGAAATCGAAGTCTCGCCGATCCGACGATGTCGCGAACCAAGGCTTGAGCGAAAGTTCCGGCATTCTCGACGCCGTGCGCGAAGCCATCACGCAAGTCATGGGCGGCTTCACGAAGGCTGACGACGGATTGGTGCACGACGGCCACGCGACGTACCAAGTTCCCGGCGACGACAATGCCGCGTCCACGCCCGCGACGTTTCGCACGCCGCTTCCAGAGAAACCACCGACGCGAAGCGAATTGGCCGAGGCCGAGTACAACAAGCGTCAGGTGGAGTACGCGCACGAGATGCAAGAGCGCGAGTATAAAAAGTTTGAAGAGGACGTACAAAAGGATTATCGCAAGGCGCTCAAGGCGACGCGCGAAAAGTATCAAAAGAGTATGCGCGCGGCACAAAAGAGTAAGGACGCGACGGAACGCGCGAGACGGGAAGACGAAGCGGCAACCAAGTATTTGGAATCCGTGAACGACATCGAAGACACGGGGAAGCAAGCGCTTCAACAGTTGGATTCTTGGCGCAAGGCGACGCTTCCACCGTTGCTCGAGGATGAAAAGAAATTCACCGCGAACGGTGGTGATCTCGAAACCGTCGAACACACGAGCGAGGAGCGCAAACGCCACGCCAAGAAGGAACTCGAGCGTTTGGATATGACGATGCAAGGCATGTCCGAGAAGATGAAGAGAATCAGTCATCATCAAGACGACGACGACGACGACGACGACGACAAGGGGTCGGGCGTTGCGATTTCTCTACCAAAACTCGGCGTCGACCATACAGTCCGACGCGTCATGCGCGGTTCGTGCGTGTGCGGATGTCCGAACACCAAGGCCACGCAGGCCACGTGTTTCGATATCGACGCCACCGCGCTCGACTCCACCGAACAAGCCGCCGAGGCGTGCGCGTCCATGCACTCGCGCGCGGGTTTGGGATGTCCTCACACGGGCATCGTGCAGCAGTGCGGCGACGTCATCGGGAAACGTGGATTAGCCGCGAAAGAGCTCGAGTGTCGACAGGTGCGACGATGCCCGCGCACCAAGGAGGACGCGGCGAAGACGGCCTTCTTAGCCGCCGTGTTCGATTGCAGACCGACAAGATTCGCGAAGTGCGCTTTCGTCGCCAAGCCGTGCACGCACTCGCGCGTGCTTGTCAAGCCGGTGGCGCCGGAGTCGAACGCGGCGTTACCGTCCAAGCTCTCTCGACCGCAATCATCGCGTCGCGCCGCGCACAGGTTCCACGAGCACGACCACACGCACATGAGCACGGGCGCGCAGAGAGTCATGTCCAACGCTTCGGCCGAGGCGAGCGGCGCACTCGCTGTGGCGTTTCTCGCGTTGGCGCTCGTAACCATCGCCACCAAGTGGCCGACGACGGTGACGGGTGGAAACGCGTTCGCGAAGCCCGTGGTGGCGACGAAACCGGCGTCTGTACCCGAGCGCGCGCCTCTGCTTCAGCGCAGACCGGTGCCGAGCGCGAACGTCGTGGCCGAGCGTTTGGCGGCGGCCAAGGCGGAGACGCGCGTGCGCGTCGATACATCCGCGACGGTTTCGGCATCGTCCGCGTCCGAGCGCGATGAAGGTTTCGAGCGCGCGCGCGCGCACGGGGACGTCGTCGAGCGGTTCCCGCGTCCGATTAAGATTCCTCAACCGCATGCGCGCGCGTTCGACCAAATGGAGGCGGCGCCGCCGAAGTCGCGAACGAGGAGCGTCGCGGTGGAATCCGTCTCCGAGGCGTCGGACGCGTCCGAGCGAGACACGGAAGCTTAGAGGCTGTGGAACTTTCGCGCAACACACAAAACAGTATCAGTATTACATTCACGAGTAGCCTAGTAGCGAAGACGACGACGCGCGTCGATTGTTTTGATCGAAACCCACAGTCGTTTCTCACAATCTGAGACGCGCGAACCCGATGGCGACCCGCGTCAGCGGCGCCCACGATCGCCTCGAACTCGACGCACCCCTCGCGACCGAACTCGCGAAGACGAACGGTATAGACGTCATCGTCGCGTCTTCCCTAGACGCCGACGCCGCGCGCGAGACGGCGTGGTACCCTCGTCGACCGAGCCGCGTCGCCGCCGCCGCGAATCTATGATCGCCCCCATCTATCCTACGGCGTTTCATCTCACCGTCGCCCCCTAATCCACCGCCACCGCCGCTCTCAAACGGATTCTCCCCGGTCATTCGACTCGGATTGGTCCCGAAATCCACCGCCATGTTCGCCAAGTGATCGGCGTGTTTATTAAACTCACGCTTGACGTGCGAAATCGTAAACTCGTCAAACTCCCTCTTCAGCGCGCACGCCTCGGCGTGCATGGACTTTAAATTCGCCGATTTCAGCTTGAACGACCCATCCACCTGGTTCACGATCAATTTACTGTCCCCACGCACCTCGATCTTCCGTATACCGAGCTCCACCGCCTTTCTCAATCCCAAACACAGCGCCGCGTACTCGGCTTCGTTCACCGTGCGCTCGGGACCGAGATACTCCAACAATTCCTCCACGATTCGATCGTCCCGTTTCCGACGCAACAGCGCCCCCGCACCCGCGACGCCGGGATTCCCACGACTCGCACCGTCGAATTCGAGCACGTACTCATCCACCGAGGGATCGCCCGCGTCTTCGTCGCCGTCCGCCGCCTCGCCCCCGCCTCCCGCCTCCGTGGACGCTCCTCGCGCCCGCGACGCCGACGCACCGCTCGCGAGCGACACCGTCGTCGAAAACGTCGTCTCGTTGGTCCCGATTCTCGCATCGCGCGCGACGCCCGACATCTGCGTGCGCGACGACGACGCGTTCCCCACCCCTTTCCCATCATCATCGACCGTTGCGCCGCCCGCGCGCCCAACGTCCCCCTCGTGCTCCCGCAGGTACGCCTGCGCCTCGTCCAGGCTCGTAAACTTCTGTGACGATTGGAAAAAAATACTCGTCGTCAGTCACCGATCGCACGACGCGCGCGCGACGCGAGCGCGCGACGCGGAGCGCGCGAACGCGCCTTGTGCTTGGCGCCTCCGAAAGCATCCACCTGACGCTTGGCGTCGTCCCACGTCGTGTACACCCCCGTCTTGCGTCCGACGGCGACGGCGTAGTACGCCACTTTATTCGGACGCGCGCGCGGCATCGCGCGCGACGCGAGGCGACGGTCGACGCGCGCGCGCGCGGCGTAATGTGACGATGTCGATGTGCCGGCACGTCGCGCGCGTGTCGAGCGCCCGACGCGCGCGACGCGACGCGGCGTCGCGCGCGACGCGCGCTCGCGGGCGAACGCGCGTCGAGACGACGGTGAGATTTTATTCGCGCGCGTCGAGCTCGCGTTCGCTCGCGGGAGGCGACGACACCGCGCGCGCGCGCGTGTCGAAAACGCATTCGGGAGGAAAACGGGCGCACAGAGGTGGAGTGGAGGACGCGCGCCGGCGGGACGCGCGCGAATGAATGACGGATCGCTCCCGTGAGTATTGACAGTAATACTAGTAAATATGGAAAATGGCGAGTCGAGAGCGTCGAAGACGTCGCCTCGCGCGCGTCGCGTAGAAATCGAAACGATGAAAACCTGCGTCTGGTCTTTATTCATCGTTCGTCACGTCGCGGCGCGCGCGCGCGCGCGTCTTCCCTCGTTCGCGCCTCTTCGTCGTGACCGCTCGGGCGATCGATTTACGCCTTGATGAGGGCGTCGATGTCGGCGGTCATGTCGGCATTTTCAAACTTTGGCGAGTAACGCTTCGCCGGGACGCCGTCCTTGCCGATGAGGAACTTTTCAAAGTTCCAGGTGACGTCGGAGCGTCGCACCGGGGACCACTGGATCGGCATCGTGTTCGGTTGCGTCTTGTAAATGTGATCCGAACCGAGACCACCCTTATCGTCGGCCGGCGCCGGAATGGAGTTCTTCAAGAAGGTCCAGAACGGATGTTCATCGTCACCGTTCACTTCCATCTTTCCGGTGATGGTAAACTTGGGCTCGTACCCTTCGCCCGGTCGCACGTGCTTGAGCGTGTTGAGCAACTCGAAATCCTTATCGTAGCACTGGTGTCCGAATTGATTGCACGGCAGACCGAGAATGATCAAGTCATCGCCGTACTTTTCCTTCAGGGCGTTCAACTGAACAAAATCCCTGACGGTCGTGCCTCACATCGTCGCCACGTTGTTGACGAGCACGACTTTGCCCTTGTACTGGGACAGCGGCAAGTCCGCGCCCTCGGTGGGCGCGTCTCGGGTGCCACCGCCGAGCTTCTTGAGCGTGAAATCGTAGATGGTCGAGGCGGCGTTCACGCGCACGCTGGAGCGGCGAACACCGCTCGCGCGCGCGCGCTTCACCGCGACGAACGCGCGGGGCGCGACCGAACGCTGGGCCAACATGGCGACTCGCGGCTGTATCCGAAAACGGGGCGTCGACGACGGCGCGCGCGCGGTGATGCGACGGGCGAAGACGGGCGGCGAGTGTTTCGGACTTCGTCGGCGCTCGCGAGGGCGAGACGACGCGACAAAGGCGCGGGAAAGTGCCGTCGCCACCGGGATGGGGTTTAGGGTAAGGGGGCTTTTTCGCGAAGACGCGCGAAGGGCGAGGACTCGCGAGGGAGACGCGAAACCATCGCGACGGGTTGGAGGAATCGACGGTGTGCTCGTTCGGGACGCGGTGTGAGGAAAAAGGTGTGTGTGTGTGTTGTGTGCTATGACTCGGTGCTACGTGAATCGCGCGGTGGGCGCGATTCTGACTAGAATGGTCCGGCGGCGGAGACTACCTGAAACTACTTTTTGCCAGTCTTTTTGGACTTTTTGAGGGATTTGAGCTTTTTGCGAGGTTTGAGAGCCTTGGAGAGATCGTCGGCGTCGCCGGGGAGGTCGTCCCAGGAGGCGAGCGTCTTTTTCTTCTTCTTTTCAGCCTTTTCGAAGAGGGCGTCGATGTCGTCATCTTCGCAAAATTTCGTCTCCTCGTCGGATTCCTCGATGGGCTCTTTACGTTTCGACGGCTTGGTGGACGTTTTACCCTTTTTAGTGGCGACATCGTCGACTTCGCGCATGGTTTCGTCCCCGTCGGCGGCGTCTACGCCGTCGTCGTCGTCGTCGTCGCTCTCCTCGTCCTCTGCGCTGTCGCTCTGCGGTTCGTCCTCCTCCTTCGCGTCGGCGTCCGCCTCGAAATTGAGTTCGTCTCCGGGCTTGTAGAAGGCGTCGAGCAAGTAATCATCGTCCGGCGCGTCATTGTACCCCTCGTAGTGCGTGCGAACCTTGTTCGCCAGACGATTCGCCTCGAATTCCGCCGCCGCTTCCTTGAGCAACTCTGTCCACGCCTTGGCCGTCCGCGAGCTCGCGCGCACGCACTCCTTCACGCACTCGCTACGCACGCCTACGCCGGACTTGGATATCGCGCACACCTCCTCGTGCGTGTTGACCACCACCACCACGGACGAATCGGCGGTGATTTCCTCCTCCAATGTCGGATCCACAACCGCCAAACCGGGAACCTCGTCGAAAAAGCAATACGTCGACGCGATGGGAAAGTGATGCATGTTCAGCGGTATCGCCTCGCGATCGTCCATCCCGTGCACAGTCACCATCCCACTGTTCGGATCCACCGCGCACTCCGGTCGTCTGTACGTCATCAACGATCCGCACGCCGCTAAACTCGCCGCTCCGGCCAAGTTGCCGTCGTGCGCTAAAATCGTCACCGAGCACGTGATCACCCACACTCGCTTCCCCGCCAGCACGCACAGCGACTCCACGTCCACCGCGCGCGCTTCTTTCAACCCTCGCTCGAGCAGAGCGCCCAAATCTTGGGCGCGCTGTCGAGTTTTCTGCGACGCTCTCCCGTCCTTGGCGAACCCTTCGCACGCCCCGCTCGAGAAATCCACATCCACGCGCAGCGACCCCTCCGACGACGCTCCCCCGGACGTCGGCTTCTCTAACGCACCCGTCGTACTCGCGCACGCGATCGTGTTTCCCAGACGAACGACGCACACGCCCTCGACCGGGCCGAGTTTGATGCTCAATTTGTCGGCGGACGCGCGCGTTTCGTGCGGCTCCCGACCGTCGACGCGGAACGGACCGCCCTCGTCGTCGCCCTGGAGCGCGCTGACGACGAATTCTCTGTTGTTCAGGCACACGAGCGCGTCGGCGTCGGTCGAGAACGGCCGCATGGCGGCGCGCCTCGCTCTGGGGACCGGGGGTTGGCGGCGGCCGTCGCGGCAAGCGAGCGACGAGCGACGAGCGACGTTCTGATGATGGCCGTTTTGTTACACGGGCGAGCGCACTGCGTCGAAGGGTCATTGGAGATCTCCACTCCTCGGACTGAGCTCGATGAATGATTCGACGCTTCCGCTCGGGGACGAACCGAAACCGCCGGCGGATGGAAACGAAAATTCCGCCGCCCAAGGCGACGCCTTGGACTCCGGATCCGGTTTCCTCCGCGTCGATCGGAGCTTGGCGTCTAATTGTTTACGAACATCCGAGAGCTCGCGTCGAAGTCGAGCGTTCTCTCGTCCGACTTCGGCTTGAATCGTTTGAAACTCGAGTCTGCGCGACTCGATTTCCTCTTCGGATTCGCGTTTGACTCTCGCGAGCTCTCTCTCTACGTCCGCGGGATCGACCGGCGCGGACGTCACCCCGACGCTTCGAAGCGTCAGGTCTTGAATTTGTTTGAACACCTCGTTCAACTCGGAGCGTGTCTTCATCTCTTCGTTGACCAATCTCTCCGTGGCGATTTTTGTCTCCGCCTCGCGCTCGACGCGCGCGCGAAACTCGGCGTCGCGCGATTCCTGCGACGGCGCGCTCGCGAGACGCTCACGAAGCGACTCAATCTCGCGCTCGAGCGATACCTTCTCTACGAAATACTTTTCTAACTTTTCTTCCGACGCCTTGGCGCGCGCCTCGCTCGCCTTGACGCGCTCCTCGAGACGATCCATCTCCAACGCTCTCGCGCGATCCGCCACCTCCACTTCAAACGTTCGTTTCGCCTCCACCTGACGCGTGAGACTCTCAATCGTCTCCGCCTGCATCGATATCTTTTGCTCGCGAACCTCCGCCTTGGTCTCTAACGATCGCAAACGTTCACCGAGCGACCTCAACTCGGCGCGCATCGACTCCTCCCTCGCCGCGTTCGCCGCGTTCGCCTCCGTCTCCACTCGCAACCGTCGCTCGTACGACTCTCGCGTCGACGTCAAACTCGCGCTCAAACTCTCGATCGCTCGCTCCTTCCCTCGCAACGCCTCGCGCAGACTCGCATCCCGCGCGCTCGCCTCGGCGACGCGTCTCGTCGCCTCCAGTCTCGCCGCGTCTCGCTCCGCCGAATACGTCGCCGCAGTCATCTCCATCGCCTCGTCCTCCTCTCGCGCCAGATTCATCCCGATCGTCTCCGCCTCCGTCTCCAGAGTCGCCAATCGTCGTTCGAACGTTCTGGACGCCCCGTCGTCCTCCGTCCCCGCCGCCGCCGCCGCGGTCAACCGCCGGCTCGACGCGCGCGCGTCCTCGTCCGACTCCCTCGCCCGCGTCTTTCTCGCCTCGCCCCCGTCCGGCGTCGCCAACACCTCCGCGGCGAGCTCACGAATCATCATCGACGTCGGCGAGCGCGCGAACGGCTCCATGTCTCGCGCGCGCGGGTCAACGCCGTCGCGCGACAATCGCGGCTCGAACCACCTCGACGCGCGACTCGACGCGCGCGAGACGACAAAGACGACACGAACGAGACGAACGAGACGAAACGAGACGAACGAGACGAGACGAGCGCGCGCCGACGAGCGACGGTGGCGTCCGCGAGCGCGGGAGAGTCGTGACGACGATGGACGATGGGTGTCGTTCCGTGTGGATCACGAGTAGGTACACACCACGGTTCATGACTCATACCAAACCGGTAGTTTCTCAAAAAAAGGGGGTACACGTGAGTCACGACCGGTCAAACAATTTGAACCGTCGAATTCAAATCCCCTCGACGCGTCGGCACACGACGCCGCGCGTCCGTCTCGTCCGCGCGCGCGCGACGACGACGATGTCCCTCGCGGACGCCATCGCGCGCGTTGACCCCGCCGTTGTCGACGTCTCCGCGCCGTGCCCGCTCGGAAGACTCGATCTCACGAATCCCGCGCCCGAGGCGACGGACGATGAGGACGATCGTCACGGCGACGACGCGCGCGAGGCGAGCGGGAGCGATCGCAGCGTCGGGTCGCTCGAGTTCGATGATTCCCCGCTCGGCAGCGCGTGCGCCGAGGGTGACGGCGACGACGACGAGGCGTGCGGGAGAGGAGGCGGGCACCGCCGCCGACGAGGCGAAAAGCGGGCGTGGTCGCTCGACGAGGAGCGCGCGTTTTACGAGACGTACTCGCGAAGCGGTGGACGTATGGACGTCGTCGCGTCGACGCTCGGTGGGGCGCCGTTTTATCGGGACAAGACGTTGGTGTATAAGTTTCGAATGAACGCGGTGAGACGTTTGCAGGCGGTGTTGAAGACGTTTGGGTTGAGCGTCGACGCGAAAAATTCAAAAGAGGTGTGCGCGGCGTTATCCGTGTATTGGGCGTTTCGGTGCGCGGAGGCGGAGGAGGGGGAGAGCGTGCGGGCGTTCGGGCAGAGATTGTGCGTGGATAAGAATGGGTTGAAACTGCGGTGCGCGAGGACGCTGCGGAGGGAGTTGAGACGGTTCATACGGAGGCCTGAATGGCAGACGGAGGAGGGGGACGAGGAGACGCCCGAGACGGGTAAGATGACGGCTAAGACGACGAAGAATGTCGACGCGCTCGCGGCGACGACGACGACGGCGGTCGATGCGGTCGTGGAGGGGATGAAGAGCACGCCGGCGAGGACGGTGGTGGACGGGAAATCAAAGTTTGTGTTGCAACTGTTCCCGCTCGACGCCGAGACGTCGGGACGCATGAAGGCGCGCGGGTACAATCCCTTGATGGAGCTGACGTTTCGTCAAAAGAAATCAGTCTCCGGTCTCATCGCGCACCTGAGCGAGAAGTGGGTCGAGGCGAGTCCGAGCGCGAATCACATTTTACAATTGCACGCGTTTGAACGAAAGAGCGATTGCGGTCCGTGGAACGCGACGATTGAAGGTGCGACGGCGCTCGACGTCTTCAACGCTCTCGGCGAACCGGCGTGCTTTCGCGTTCGGTACGCGTGGGCGGACAGAACGACCGCGCTCGCGCCAAAGTTGAAGACGCCTCAGCAGAAGACAGTGAGCGTCGCGAAACGCAAATCATCGAGCGCGTTCACGTTGGGAGGCTTTAGCGTCGAGACGTCGGCGTTTGATCCCATTCCTGGAGACACGCCCGCGGTCAAGGCGAGCGCGCCGGTGGCGAACGCGAGCGGCGATCTCACGCTCAGCGATTTCCAAGGCATGGGACTCACGAACATGTTCGCGCCATCGATGGATGCGCACGCGCGTCAACCGCTCGCGCGTCTCGGCAACTCTCCGAGCAAACCGCCGCCACTGAGTCGAATCTTCGCCTCGCCGGCGAAAAAGGGCAAACCTCTCGCGCACTCGGACGAATCTTTGCTTCGCGTCCTCGACGGGATCGACGGCGCGGGCGAACAGCCCGGCGAAGCCGATCCCGCGCTCGGCGTCATCACCGATTCTCTCATCAATCCGGGCGATTCATTGTTCCGCGACGCGATTTTAGGCGGCGGCGACACGCGCTCGAGACGACGCGCGACGGATGCGACGAAGGGACCGACCAGTTTCGCGGGGATGTTCTCGTAGACGCGTCCTCGGTTCGGTGCCACCGCGCAAACGCGAACGCGCTCACCCAAACGACGCTAAATCTAGTGCCTCTTACTCTTACTCGGTAGAAACACAGTGTACAATCAAATTGAAGAAGTCTACAGTACTACACAATAAAGTCTATAAAAATCGAAGATAGAGACGAGACGACGCCTCGCGAAGCGCGTCACCCGAACAACACGTCGCTCCGCAACACGTACTTGGTCCCCGATCGCACCTCCTCCCCCTCGTGTTCCGGCGTGTCCACGCCGTGTCTAAAATACAGCGCTCGACCCGTCTTCGGCGTCACCGAGCACCGCTCGTCGCCTCGTTCGTCGTAAAATATCGTTCGACCGCCCTCGCACGCGTCCGACAGGTAATACAGCGCCGTGTACCCCGAAACGTACCCTCGCGCGAACACTCGCTCGTCCACGTGCGGACCGAAGTGTTCGCTCGATCTGTACCTGTAAACGCGAATGTTTGGATTTAAACCCTTGGCGTCCGCTAATTCAAACGCGAACGTCTCGCGTCCGCCGCTCGCGTCCCAGAGCGCGTCGGCGAACGCCGGGTCCTCCGCCGCGAAGCGCCCGTTTCTTCGCCACGCCTCGCCGAATCTCGGTCCGCGAGACGTGCTCTCGGTGAACGCATCCACGGGACGCTCCACTGCGTCCACGATGGCGGCGCACGCGCGCGCGGAGAGCGCGTCGTCGACGATTATGATTTCATTATCGACGAGGTGACGAATCTTTCGACACGTCGGGGACGACGCCGCGTTCGGTCTCGGGAGCGTCACGTCGCGCGGTTTGGACGCGGTGGCGTTCGCGGACGCGCGTTTGCGACCCATGACGCGCGAGAGGGCGCGAGGAGGGGACGCGCGCGCGCGCATGTCTGAGGCGGGACGCCGACGGGAACACCGGAGTCCTCGAGGCGCGGAGCGACGCGGCGCGAAAGAATGACACATTATTACAAAAGAAACGGCGAAACAGCAACATATTAATTCGATGGGTGGTGGCGATGCGCGGCGGCGGCGATGACGGCGGCGCGAACGTCTCGCGCGACGCCGTGCGCGACGCACGCGCGAATTTCCTCGGGCGCGTGTGCTCGAGCGTCCGGCGCGAACGCGTCGACGCCTCGACGCGTCGTCTTCGTCCACGCCCTCGAGAGATCATCCAACGTGTGTAACCACGCGCTCGTACGCTCCTGTTCGCCGACGATGGCGCTCTCCATGGAGGCGAAGACGCGCGCCGCCGCCGCCGCCGCCGCGCGCCGCGCCGCGTCCCCTCCATCCTCCACCGCGCTCGCGCACGCCTCCTTCATCGCTCGCACGACGCGCGATTTCGTTCTATTCCCCACGTTTAGACGTCCGTGCGCGTCCGCGGCGGCAATCTCCACGTACGCACCCAACGCCGTCCCGCGTCTCGTCTCGTCCAATCCGCTCGCGCCTCGTTTTCTCGCCAACCGCGTCGCCGCGTCGCGCGTCCCATCCGTGTCGACGCCGACGCCGTCCTCGTCCTCGACTCCGTCTTCATCCAAGAACCCGTCGACATCGTCCCTCGGCGCTCGACCGCGCCATCCGGGGTGTCTCGCCCGTCGGTGCGCGCACAGAGACGTCGCGCTCCCGTAACTCTTGGCGCATCCGTCGACGCCGCACACGAACGTCTTCTCGTACACCGCCAGCGCGCGTCGACTCGGCCGCGCGCTCGTGGACGGAGCCATGATATCCGCGAACGTCAACGCGCGCTCGGTGGCGTCCTCGTCGACGATCGAGACGTCTCGACGTTGGTTTTCGACGACGCCGCCGCGATTCGGCGCGGCGACGAGACGCGCGTCGTCCCGCGACTCGGTCTGGTCCTCGTCGCGGACGCGATCCATCGCCGCCGCGGCGTCGAATAAATCATCCAGTCGCACGCCGCGCGCGCGATCGGTCGAGACCGGCGCGCGCGTCGTCGGCGTCGACGGTTTCGTCGGCGGCGGATTGAAATTTAAATTTGAATCCCGCGCGCTCGACCGCGTCGTCGTCGCCGCGCGTTTCGTCGCCGCGCGCGCGCGCGCGGAGCGCGTCGCGCCCGTGGACGCCGTCGACGCTTTGACGCGCGCGCGACGCGTCTCGAACGGCGCCGGCGTCGCGAGATTCATCGTCGGTTTCAAATCATCATCATCATCACCGACGACGCCGACGCGTCGTCGCTTCGTCGCCGTCGACGCCGCGCGATCGAACGCATCGCGCGCCGTCGCGTCGAGCGTCATCTCGACGCCGCCGACGCCGACGCGCGACGCACGCGCGACGCACGCGTCGTCGAATGCGTCACTCGCCGCTTCATGTCCTTCACCTCCCTCGTCGTCGCGTGCGTCTCCTCGCGCGGCGCCGCGGGTGCGCGCGCGAAGGATGTCGTGAAAAGTCTCGGCGCCGACGATCCGAGCGCGCGCGCGCGGTCGCTCGAGGCGTTGGCGCTTCGGCACGGGTTCGAGCGTTGGTGGCTCCCGATGGGCCCGAACGCGCTGTCGACCACGTTCGACGTTTCGCGCGCTTCGCTCGACCACGAGGCGTGCGCGACGGCGATGTTTCGCGAGGGGGATCCGTCGCGCGTGTTGGCGGTGCCCGTGCGGGCGGAGGCGATCGGGGAGGTGGCGAGGGCGTTCGAGTCGGAGGACGGACTCGGCGGCGGCGCCGTCGTCTTCGCGTTGTGCGCGTCTTCGACGGCGAGGGAGGCGCGCGGGAGGGAGGACGGCGGTGGTGAGGGCGAACGACGCGCGCGCGAGGCGGCGGAGCGAACGGTGAGGGGGGATCCGGGGTCGGGGGCGACGTGGTTGTTTCCGCCGCGCGCGCTCGAGGCGGCGAGCGGCGGCGGCGGCGAACGGGCGTCGACGACGACGATCGAGCGCGCGCGCGAACGTCTCGAACGACTCGATGTTTGGACGTCACCGGTGAAGATTGAGTCGTACTTGGACGCGTCGACGTGGACGTTGGATCGCGTGCGCGCGCACGCGGACGAGGACGCGACGGCGGACGTGCACGTGTGTCCGCACGAGGTGGTGGATTTGGCGGGACACCGCGCGCCGGGAACGCGGAGGAACTTTGAGTTTCGAAAGATGCGATTCGGGGAGTTTTTAACGCGCGTCGACGCGTCGGCGTCGGCGTCGACGTCGACGTATGCGCCGGTGATGGAGGAGGGCGAGCGGTATTATCTCCGAAGCGTCGACGGCAAGACGGCGACGGATCTGCGGCGTACGCATCCCGATCTCGCGCGCGCGCTCGATCTACCGGTGATTTGGCCCGAGGATAGGTTTCACAGCTCCGTCTTACGGATCAGTTCGTCGAACACGACGCTCTGGACGCATTACGACACGCACGATAATTTACTCGCGCAAGTCGTCGGCGCCAAGACGGTGACGCTCTTTCCGCCGGACGCGGAACCGTACATGTACGCGCAGGGTTCGAGTTCTCGCGTGGAGAACGTCACGAGCGATCCGAGCGATGAAGATTACGCCAAGTTTCCTCTGTTTTACGATCACGCGCGCGCGAGTGGAATCTCGGTGACGCTTCGCGCGGGAGACGCGTTGTACATTCCGGCGTTTTGGTTTCATCACGTCGTGTCGGCGGACGAGGGCACGCCCTCTGTCGCCGTGAACGTGTTTTGGCGATCGCTGGACGACAAGCGCGCGTACGACGCGAAGGATATATACGGGAATAAGGACATGTGCGCGGGGAAGGAGGCGTGTGAACTCACGATTCGCGCGGGCGACGCGTTGCGAGCGGTACCCGAGCCGTACAAGAGCTTTTACGCGAGACGCGCGGTGAAAATGTTCGCGAATCAAGTCGGCGTGCGCGTCACGCCGAGTTGTTGACTCGAGTGCGTGGGTTGAGTTCGTGTGTGTTCGTTACAATGTATGAGTCGAGTCGAGTCGCGCGTGTGTGGGTAATCGTAGAGTACAAAATAATGTCATCATTCGTCATCCTTCATCGTCGACGATGACGAACCGCCGGCGATAATACCATGGCGAATTCGTTGAAACTTCTCGACATTCGTCTCGACGCGCTTCGCACGATGTTCTCGAACGCTTCGAGTTCCTTGATGTGAACTTCCCTAAACATGCGGAACGCCACGAGCGCGAGAAATGACAGACAAAATCTCGCTGTGACGTTGACGCACCAAAACGCGACGCCGCCCGCCGCCACGCCTCCAATCCAACGTTTCGGCGCGCTCAGCGCGTTGAAGCGAGACGACACGAAGACGTGCGCGCTGACGTACGCCTTGGTCAACGGGTACCGATACGCGTGGAAAAACGGCGGCACAGTGAACGCACCGACCCACAGCGTCGTCGCCACCGCCCACGCCGACATGACGTGGCCGAGCGCGCTCACCGCGTACAGAGCCAAAAACGTTCGAAACACCCCCTTGTTATCCCGTCCCGCGAGCACACCGCGATGTCTCGACGCCCATGCGTTGAAACACAACGCCCATCGCTGCGCCAAGTCCCCGACCGCGCGATCGTTGAGCTCTAAACCGTACGACAGACGAGGAAACATCACCGCCCACACGTACTTGTACGCGAGATACGCCATCGTCGCGTACGCCGTCACGCTCACCCCGCTCACCGTGGATCTCGGCACCAATCTCGCAAACAATAACATCGTCATCCCAATCGTAAAATGAATCGCCGATCTCGCCGCGTCTCGCCACAGGAGCACCTCCATCACTGCGCCTCGCGAGCCGAATCGCGTCGACGCGTCCCCGTACGCCGTCGCGTCCTCTCCCATTCGTCCCATCGGTTCCACGCTCTCCGTCACCAACGTCTCCGGCGTCACGGACGTCTCAAATCGCGTCTTCCCACCCCCGAGATACGGCGTCAGCGCCCGTCGTCGATCGAATTCCTCCGTCTCTCGTTCCCCTTCCCGGTCCCGTTCCCCTCCCAGACGCGTCGAGTCATCCGTCCGTCGCACCACCGTCTCGAACGCGTCGAGCGATTCCACGCGTCGCCGCAGCGCCGCGGGCGTCTCGACGAAATCGCTCGCGCGCGTCGGCGCCGCTCGCGAACGCGAGGCGTCGCGCTTGAGCTCGACCGTGGAGGCGCGCGAATCGTTCGGCGAGAGGTCGGCGAACGGACGTCGACGAAACGCCGACGCGTCGCGGTCGTCGGACGCGCCCGAGCGCGACGCGCGGCGAGAGAGTCGTTCGAACATGTCGTCGAGCGCGACGCGCGAGAGGTCGAGGTCGAGCGCGCGCGGCGACGTGTGACGCGCGAGGAAATCGAACCGTCATCCGTCGTCGTCGTTCCCCTTTCTGAATGATAGGGGTTTCGTGGTTACTGTATGTGAAAGGGTGGTTTTGACTTGGTTTTCTAGTGTAATGTATGGAACGCTGGAATATCGGCACCGAGGCGTCCGGAGACAGCGAGTCCGGACGCGAGATCGTCGCGCGACGCGCCGCGCGGCGACGCGACGCGACTCCCGAACGCGCGCACGGCGCCCTCGCGCGTTCCTCCGACTCCATGGCGCCCGATCCCTTCAATCTCTCCACGCTCAGCGCCGCGCTCTTGCCGAGGAAGACGTCGGCGTCGGTGAACCTTTTGCTCGCGGTCGCCGACATGAAGCGCGGGGATCTTCGCGCGTTTCGAAGGAACGTCGAGTCCGCGGTGCGGTGTTACTCGGACGCGGCGCCGAGCATCAGGTTTTCGACCCTGTCCGGACGCGGGTTGACGCTGTTGTCGGAGGCGTTGGGAACGGGTCGGGTCGCATTCGTGCGAGCGCTCTTGCTCGATTATCGAGTCGACTGGAACGTTCCCGTGGATTCGGGCGGGGATGCGCTGAAGCGAGCGTTTGAATCCAAGGAACAGTTCGCGACGCTCATCGCGGGGGAGTTTGAGCTGCGTCTGACGCCGCGAACGTTGGAGGAATACGTGGCGGAGCGTCGACCAGAGTTGACGGCGCTCTTGCGCGCGCGGCGGGCGGAGACGACTCGCGGGCGGAAACTGTGCGAGACGGTCTCGTACGAGTCGACATCGACCGAAAGATGCGCGCCGGCCGGTGATGATTCGTCGTCCGAGGTTCGACCGCGCGCGGAGGAGGCGATGCGCGTTCAAGAGTTTGCGTTTCGCGTGGAGGAGGACAGCGCGGATTCGCTGGACGTCGATTTCGAGACGAGAGACATGAGCGTTATCGTTCAGATAAAGAGCGCGGTGAACGACACGGAAACAGAGATCACCGACATGGAATTCAATAACGAGTACATCGATGAAAACCGGCTCGTCGATCTGGAGCAAAATTTGGAGAAAGAGGAGAGCTTTTTGGACGGACTCGCCAACGAAGCCGACGAGCGCGGCGAGGAGCTCACCGATCGCGTTCGTCATCACCGACGACACGTCGTAGGGTTGATCCATAGATTATTCGCACGCATAGAGGCTTTACGGCAAAACGTGAATGAGGCGTGATATTTAAGGAAGTAAAATGTTGTTCACCAGACCGACCGACCGCCCATGACGCCAGTCCCGCGCGCGCGCCGACGCGATGCCGCCCAAGCGCGCGCGCGCGGCGCGACGGACGGATGAAGACGGAGACCTAGTATCGACGTGTACGCGCGCCACGCGACGGAGCGCGCGCGCGACGTTCCCGATCCTCACGATGCCGTCGCAACGAACGACGCTCGACTGACGCGCAACTCTCGTCGCCGCGCGCAGACGAACGCGAGGACACGGTGAACATGTACCTGGAGTTTCATTACGCGAACACGCTGGACCTCTTCGCGAAGAAGAGTTTCGTGCCCGCGGACGCGTTGGGGTTCGCCGAGCGCGTCACGCAAAGAGCGGTCGAACTGGGCCTGGAAAGAATGCAACACAGAAACTACTGGAATGAGACCGAGACTACGCAGCCGATTCGCGCGCTGGACATCGGGTGCGGCGTGGGAGGCTCAGCGTTTCATCTCGCGAAGGGGTTCGATGAGGTGGTCGCGTTTGATTCCTCGCGGGCGTTCATAGACGCGTGCAAGCGCATTCAGGAACGAGGGAACGTGAGCGCCAGAGTTCCCGGCGGGGATGTACTTTGTGAACGACCTTGTTCCGCCAAAGAGGCTCGGAAAGTGCGATTCCATGTCGGGAACGCGTGCGAGATGGTCCGGGATGCAGAAATATTGGGGGAATTCGACTGCGTCATCATGGCGAACCTCCTGTGTCGACTGCCGAAACCGCGCGCGTGTTTGGACGGTGTGAACGAGGTAGTCTCACCAATTAGTGGCCATGTATTCATCTTCACGCCGTGGTCGTGGCTGGATGAGTACACACCAGACGCTGAAGAAAGACTTGACGAATTTTCACTGGTAGACGAGATGGAAGAGCGAGGATTCTGTCTGAGCGGGCGGTGGGAAGAGCCGTGTTTCATTCGCGAGCACGCGCGCAAGGCACAGTACATCGTTTCGCAGGCGCACTGGTTTAAAAGAATATGATAATGTTATAATTTAGCATGGATTAGTATATTTTTACAACGTGCGCGCTAAGGCTGCGTGTCATTCGACCTATTTCGATTGCGTCCGCCCGATAAAATGTCGTCGCCCAAGGCTCCCAACACACTCAGCGCGCTCGATGAGGCTTGTCGCATGAAACCTCCCACATTTACCGCCAATTCTACGACACCTGCGGAGCTTACGGTATTTTCTCTCGGGCTGGGATCGCGAACACGAGCTGAACGGCCGAAAGAGATCGTGAACTCATTACTTTGGTTTGACTGAAAGTGCCATTGCCGGTCTCGCTGCGGAGCAACATTTCTCTCCTGCTCTTTGCGTCTCTCATCTTCGACATCGACACGGTCTATTAGGTAATCAAGCACATAAGAAACATCTTCAGCCGCTGTGTGCCTCGGTGCCTCACCGCCGTACATATCTTTCACCGCTTCAGCTATTTCTGATTCATCGTTTGGATTGATGCGAGTTCCCATCAGAAAATGTTTCATCAAGTATCTTGTGTTTTGATCTGCACGAACTTGTGCGTTCCAGAGAGCCGATGCCGCCGCTTCGATGACCTGAAACCCAACATTGACTCCTCTATCCACCTGCGTCTCGATTTGTTCGCTGATGCGCTTCCCGTATCGCGCCCACGTGGCGAAGTGCTCGCAGTTGTTCGCGCGCACGCAATACTCGCCGTATCTCCCCTCGTAAAACGCCTGATCCACCGCCAAGCGACACCGATCGACGATCTCTGATATTCTCAACGGCGGAAACATCGTGTCGTACTTGGCGTTCCCACATCGAGGGTCTGGGCCGACGTCCGCGAGCGGCGTCAACACGCACGCCGCGTTTTCATCCATGTCCCGATTACGCCCCTCATCCTCATCCGCGTCGGGCGCCCCCCACAGATGCGCCACGCACTCGACCGCGCGTTCAAAATCATCGCCCTCGCGAATCCATCGCCAAATGCCGAGATTCTCGTCGAACACGCCCACTCGACCGACGTACACCGCCCAATGCGTAAAGCTCACATCAAAGTACTGTCGAGCGATGCGGTGCCAAAACAACACGTCGCCCGGCCGTTTCTCCCGTCCGCGACGCGGCCACGCGTAGCCGTGCTTTGATCCGTAATCCGCGCCGTGTACCCTCTGACGCGACGTCGCGACGGTCGTTCCCGCGACCGTTCCCACATCCGTTGAAGACGAGCTCGGGACGCCCTCCGCGCGCGCCTCACCCTCCGCGCGCGTCGTCGACGCGCCCGCCGCGTCGTTTGACATCTTCTCTCCGACCTCCGCCGTCGCGCGCGTCCGTCGCCGACGTCGCGCGCGCGGTCGCGACCGAACGCGTCGATTTGTCGCCAGTTCGTGGCGCGCTCGGCACTTCGGTCGCCGGTCCACCGCGCGCGATCGAACCGTCGACGACGCGCGAGGACGAAGACGACGTCGACGCGTCGATCGACGTCGAGACGCCGGCGGAGACGTCGACGCGCGCGAGAGGCGCGGCGCGGCGCGCGCGAAGAAGTTTAGAAGTTTCTATAAAAGATGGGCGAGACCGAGGACGAACGCGTCGAGACGCCCGCCGAGGCGAGCGAATCGGCCAAGGGCGATCTGTCGTATCACTATTGGCACGCGCGCGCGAACGCCGGGGACGCGCCGGCGGCGACGGCAAAGGTACGGCGACGGCAAAGGAGATTCGATCGAGGCTCGCGGCGACGACTGCGCGACCCGAGCGAAGACTGACGACGGAGGACGATCTCGACGCGTCTCGCGCAGAAAATAACGAGCGAGGAGGCGGAGGCGCTCTCTAGACAGGTGTCTTCGACGCAAATTTCGGCGTGGAACTCGGCGGGGACGTGGGAGGAGCGCGGACACACGGATTGGGCCAAGGCGCGACTGGAGGCGCTCGTCGTCGAGCGAGGGACGTTTGACCTCGACGGCGCGTTCGAGGGACGAAAGGTGGAGATCGTTGGGGTGAAAAAGTGCGAGGGCGACGCGAGCGTGGTGATGATTCGGGGTAAGCCGAGACACGGGTTCGATTTCGAAACCACGCTCGAGTGGCGAGCGACGTTTGAGGCCGAGCGAGAAAAGAGCGACGCCGAAGACGACGACGATGATGACGACGGCTCGGTCGAGGTATGCGGAACGATTTCTATCCCTGAATTTTCGAGAGACTGCGCGGAAGACGAGGAGTGCGGTTACGAGATTCAGTTCAACTCTCGAAAGTCCGAATTAAGGACGCGCGAGGACGCGTGCTTCGCGGCGCTGAAAAAGCGCGTCGAGAGTTTCCTCGTGGACGCCGCGCGACAGATCGACGGCGAGCTACAACAGCGCGCGTCGGCGTAAATTTTAATATGAAAGACGACGAACATTTTGCCGCACGACAACGTCACCCTCGATCCACGCGCGCGCGAAGTCGCTCGATCGAACGAGACTCGGACGCGGGTATAAAAAAGACAGATTTGAGCCTGTTTCATTGCAACGCGTCCACGATCATCGTCCGCGCTCGAGCAAGATCTCCGCTTGCTCAAACTCCGTGAACACGCGGTCCTTTCTCTTCGCCGGGAACGGGTACTTGGTACCAAAGTTATTAAAGTGGCCGCTCACCGCGTTCAACGCGCTGTACACCAAACCGTAGGACGGCTTCCCCGTCGTCTTGTTATCTCTCCGGTACCTCGCGACCCAGGCGTTGGTCATCTGGCGCGTGGTATTGATGGACTCCTCCCGACCCTCGTCACCGGGCGCCATCTCCAGCGTGGATCGAACCTGCGCGATGATGGCCGTCGTCTCCTCTTGGTACTTCGCCTCCTTATCCCCGCCGAAACCGAGGAACGCTTTCGCCTGCGCGCGCGCACGCGGTCAGTCTTTCGTTTCGTCGTCCCGCGCGGCACGAATCACGATCGCGCGTCGTTGCGCTCGCGCACCTCCTCGGGCGTCGCGACGGTGAGGGAGAGCGCGGCGAACCCGGCGCGTCGAATGAAGGATCTGCGGTTGACGTCATCCGCGTTCGCACGCGCGATGACGCGCGCGCACGCGCGGGACGCGCGCTTTTGCGGCGCGGACGCGCGCACGGGCGCGTTAACGAGCGTCTTGGCCTGCGTGATGGCGAGCATGGCGCGCGAGCGTGAGTGTGTGAGGGGTCGGGGGTGACATCGCATCGTCAGTCAGCTCTGGGGACAACCGCCGCCGACGGCGAGGATTTCAATGGTTTCGACCGGTGAATGCGCTATGAATCTAGGATGTCGTCGATGAATCGTGCGTGAGAGAACGTGTGTGGTCGTGGTAGGCGGGAGTGGACATGTGGTGTAGACGAGATCGCGCGCGAGGACTCGCGGCGGCGACAAAATTGACGGAGGAGACGTCGGCGAGAGACGCGCCGACGCGACCGGTGGCGGACCATTCGAGCTCGGGGGCGAGCATGGTGGTCGAACGACCGCTGCTTCCGCCCGTGGAGGTGACGTGGAGTTCGGAGCGTCGATCGTTTTCGATTCGAGTGCGCTCGCGAAGGGGGAGGTCGCGGTCTTCGGCGGCGGCGGATCGGTCTTCGGCGAAGAGCGCGTCCGGCGACGCGTGGAGATTCGTCAAGAGAACGGTTCGGTGCTCGTAGAGGACGTCGATGAGATTGATGAATCGTCTCGCTTCGTTCTCTGCGGTCGAGATGGGAAGTCTCGGCACGTCCTGGACGCAAATCACCTTGAAACGTCGGGCGAGCTCTATGAAATCCGTCGGGTGCGTTCGTGACGCTTGACCGCAGAGGTCGTCAAAGGTGAACCAAACCGCGTCGCCTCGGCGCTTTTTCGCACGGATCGCGCGATTATTTCCGACGACGAGTTCCTCGTCGTCCTCTGACGTCGAAGAGGACGACGCGAGACGCGCCCACGAGCGCTCCAAACGCTCTCGCGCGTCGGCGTCCGCGCCGACGATCACCGTCTCCGTCGCGTCGGCGCTCCCGCTCGACGACTCGAGACGACGATAATCGATGTTTTCAGGCGTGAACAGATCGATCACCTCGCAGTATTCCCCGAGCGTGTCGATAAAACTCACGAAGGATGACCTATTGACGCCTCCTCTGTACAACTCGTCCGGCGCGAAATTGGACGTCGCGACGAGCGCGCCGCCCTCGTCGAGATACGACTCCATCAACCGTTTAAACACCATGGCGTCGCCCACGTCCGAGATTTCAATCTCATCCAACAGCAACAGATCCGTCGTCGCTCGCAGACGCTTCCCGACGTCGACGAGCGGGTCGCGGCTCGGCGTCCCGGCGTCCCTCGACCCCACGGACGCTCGAAACAACTCGGCGTGCGTCTGGGACATAAAGGCGTGAAAGTGCGTCCGCGTCGTTCTCTCTCTCGCGTCGTCGAAGCGCAGAGACTCGTACAGCGCGTCCATCAACATCGTCTTTCCTCGACCGACCGTCCCGTGGAGATACGCCCCGCGTCGCTCCCCGACGCCATCGCGCCCTCTCTCGCCTCGCGCGCTCGTCACCGCCTCCCTCGTCCTCTCCAGCGCGTCCACCGCGCGCGTCTGCGCCTCGTCCACGCGCGCGCACGCGTCCAGAACCTCCCGCACGCTCGTCGCCCCTCTCACCCATCGCGCGCCGCGCCCGCGTTCCCGCGACACCGCGCGCATGTCCACCCCGCGCGCCGCCACCGCGCGCACCCTCGCCCTCACCCTCACCGTCCACCGCCCATCGCGCCCATCGCGCGTCCCGAGCGACGATCTCTCGCGCCTCTTCGCGCCGTCTCCCTCGCGCGGCCCGTTGAGGCCGATCGGCCCCGTCGTCAGAGATCGACGCGCGCCTCCGCGATGACGACCCACGTCGCGCACGGCGCGCACGCACAGGATCAATCGCACGCACACGCGCACGCACACGCCTCGCAAGCGCCGTCGGGGGTGGATTGGGGCGCGCTCGAAGCGAACGATGGGGTTCGATTTTCATGGAACGTGGTGGCGAATTCGCGCGCCGAGATGTCGAAATGCGTCGTGCCGTTCGGGTGCGTGGTGACGCCGACGAGGGAAATCCCGCAGGAGGTCGTCCCGCGCGTGCCGTACGAACCCGTGCGGTGTAAGGGGTGCGGAGGGGCGCTGAATCCGTACGCGAGGGTGGATTTCGCGAGCAAGATCTGGGTGTGTTGCATGTGCCACGCGCGAAATCACTTCCCGCCGCATTACGGCGCGCTGAGCGAGACGAATTTACCGGCGGAATTGTTTCCGAGTTATACGACGGTGGAGTACGCGGTGCCGACGCGAGGTGGGGGCGGGGCGCCGGTGTATCTGTTTGTCGTCGACGCGTGCGCGGAGGAGGAGGAGTTGCGCGCGCTGACGCGAGCGCTCACGCAGGCGTTGAGTCTGTTGCCGGAGGAGTCGCGCGTCGGGTTGGTCACGTACGGGACGCACGTGCACGTGCATGAGCTTGGGTTCACGGATTGCCCGAAGTCGTACGTGTTTCGAGGGAATAAAGAGTTTACGCAACAGCAGATTAAGGATCAGTTGACGCTCGGCGGGGGGAATCGACAGGCGAACGGACGACATCCGGGTGCGCAGGCGCCGCAGCGCGGCGCGCCGGGACCGAATGGGATGATGATGGGACCGCCGGAGTCAAAGTTTTTAGTGCCGCTGAGCGAGTGTGAGTTTCAGTTGTCGGCTATTTTGGAAGAGCTGAACAGGGACGCGTTTACGCCGTTGCCGGCGTGTCGACGCGCGAGATGCACGGGGACGGCGCTCATGGTGGCGTCGTGCCTTTTATCCACCGGGGCGATAGGTATGAGCGCGAGGGCGATGTTATTTACGGGCGGTGCGGCGACGGACGGCGGTGGAACCATCGTGGCGAAGGATATGGAGCAAGCGGTGCGATCGCACAAGGATATAGTCAAGGGCGCGGCGACGTTTTACGCAAAGGCTAAAAAGTACTACGAGCAGATCGCCATCAATTTGTGTGCGAATGGGCACGTGTTGGATGTGTTCGCGTGCGCGTTGGATCAGGTTGGCTTGGCGGAAATGAAGGTGTGCGTGGAGAAGACGGGAGGTAACGTCGTGTTGGCCGAGTCTTTCTCGCACACCGTCTTCAAGACGTCGTTCCAGAAACTTTTCGCTCAAGACGCGCAGGGCGGTTTAGGCATCGCGTACAATGGTCAGTTTGAAGTCATCACGAGTCGGGACGTCAAGACGGCGGGCGTGATCGGCCCGTGCGCTGCGTTGGATCGCAAGGGGTTGCCGGGGGCGACGAGCGACTCGCCCATCGGAAGCGGCGGCACCACCGCGTGGAAATTGTGCACGCTCAACAACGAGACGTCATTGGCCGTGTACTTTGAAGTGGCGAATCCGGGCGGCAAAGATCAACAACCGATGGCGATGCAAGGTCAGCAATCGCAACAATTCTTCCTGCAGTTTTTGTGCACGTTCTCGCTGCCGACGGGGGAGACGCGCATGCGCGTCATCACGACGAGTCGCCGCTGGACCGAAGGTCAGAACTTGAATGACATTGCCGCCGGTTTCGATCAAGAGGCTGCCGCTGTCCTCGTCGCCAGACAATTGTCCTGGAAGATGGAGACGGAGGAGGAGACAGATTGTCCCGCAGCGACGAGATGGCTCGATCGCAAGCTCATCCAGCTGTGCCAACGCTTCGGCGACTACAGGAAAGACGACCCGCACTCTTTCCAACTCATGCCGCAATTTAGCATTTACCCGCAATTCATGTTCAATCTGCGTCGCTCGCAGTTCGTGCAAGTTTTCAACAACTCGCCGGACGAGACGGCGTATTTCCGCATGATTTTGCAGCGCGAAAATGTCTTCAATTCCTTGGTGATGATTCAGCCCACGCTCACCGCGTACAGCTTTAACGGTCCTCCAGAGCCCGTGTTGTTGGACGTGTGTTCGATCGCGGCCGATCGTATCTTAGTTCTCGATGCGTACTTCAGCGTCGTCGTGTTCCACGGCATGACCATCGCGCAGTGGAGAAAAGCGAACTACCAGGACCAACCGGAGCACGTGGCTTTCAAAGAATTGCTCGCCGCGCCCAAGGCGGAGGCGGAACAAATCATCGCAAGTAGGTTCCCGGTGCCGCGTTTGGTGGATTGCGACCAGCACGGCTCACAGGCGCGATTCTTGTTGGCAAAGTTGAACCCGAGCGCGACGTACAATAGCAGCGCTTCGATGGGTGGGGGGAGCGACATCATCTTCACGGATGACGTGTCTTTAGAGGTGTTTATGGATCACTTGAAACGACTCGCGGTTCAATCGAATTGATAGAAACAAACTTTCATCTAGGTTTCAACAACTAGCGCACGTGTAAAAACATTACACTCTAGAATTACAGTCCGAAACGTCTCCTTCCTGGCGTTCGGCCTCCGGCGCCTCGACGAACACTCGACGGACGGGACGAAGATCCAGCGTCGATTCTGGGCGTGGCGGCTGTGGAACGCTGGCCGGGAGTCACTATTTGACTCCGTTGTTTCGCTCGCCGTTCCTCTTCGCGCATGCGACGCGACGCGAGCGCTTGTTCCTCTTCGTCGCGCTTCGCTTGCATCTCCGCGTCCATCTTCATCTTGTCCTCCTTGCGCTTCGCTTTCGACTTCAACATGCTCGAGTGACTCTCTTTAAGCGTGAAAAACATGGGACCGAACTCGGCGAGCCACTGAGGCTCGACCGCCGTGACGCACTGCATGTACTCCTTAGCCGTCATGATGAGCTCGTGATACACGACGTAATCGGGCGTGTAACCCAAGCCGTACAACGCGGAGCTCGGGTGAAGGTGACAAGGCATACCGTTGCGAGCGTTGATGTACTCACCCACGCCCTTGAGACGGGCGGCTTGATAAAAGTACGCGGCGGCGATCGATCGTCGACAGACGTCCCAGTCTTGTCCGCAACTGATGAGCTCGATTTTCTGCTGCTTCATGATGTCCATCAATTGCGCGCGAACCTCTCTGCCCTTCTTCAAGCCCTTGCCCTGAATGAAGTGCTTGTTGCACCAATCGTTTCTGTATCCGTTATTCTTCCACTGTTGATACACGTTGAGCAATGTCAAGTGATCGCTCTCCGGGACGAAGAACTTTTCGCGCGCCGCGTCCGATTCCTCCTCGCGGTCCTTCGGTCTGAACCAAATCGACGGCACCGAGAGCATGGCGACGACGGTGAGCATTTCGTTCGAACACTTGGTCTCTTCAGCCTTGATCAACATCTGCGCGAGCGGCGGATCGACGGGAAACTCGACCATCTTCGAACCGAGCTTTGTCAAACCGCCCGTGTTGTCGAGCGCGCCCAAGATCCACAGCGAGTACATGCTATTCAAAATGTTCTCCTGCGGCGGCGGATCCATGAAATCGAAGTCGAGCAAGTTGTCCACGTTGAGTGATTTCAGCAGCAACACGACGTTCCCGAGGTTGGTTCGTTGAATCTCCGGAACGGTGGACACGAGCATTTCGTGCTTGTACGCCATCTCCGTGTACAGGCGGTAACACGTCCCCGGACCCGTGCGCCCGGCGCGACCGGAACGCTGATTCACCGCCGCCTGCGCGCACGGAAACACTTGCAATGCGTTCATGCCCATGCGCGGATTGAACACGGACAGCTTGCAATACCCGCTGTCGATGACGTACATGACGCCGTCGAGGGTGAGCGACGTCTCGGCGATGTTCGTACTGACGATGCACTTGCGGTTACCGTCCTCGGCGTCTTGGAAAATCTTTGCCTGTAAATCGCTCGGGAGCTGCGAATAAATCGGAAGAACGTTGAGCGGTGGACAGGATCCTTCGTCCATGAGCTGCACGACGCGCTCTTCGAGCGTGTATGTCACGGTTTCGATTTCTTCTTGACCCGTCATGAAGATGAGAATGTCGCCCGGCCCGGAGGAGAGGTGCACGGTGAGCGCTTGTTTCACCGCGCCCTCGACGTAATCCTCAACCGGGGTCTTCGCGTAGAGCACCTCGACCGGAAACGTGCGCCCGGGGATGTGGAAGATTGGCACCGAACCGAAAAAGTTGCTAAACTTGTCCGCGTTCAACGTCGCCGAGGTGACGATGAGCTTGAAGTCTCGTCGCCGCGCGACGACTTTTTTCAAAATACCGAAAAGAACATCCGTGTGCAGCGAACGCTCGTGCGCTTCGTCCATGATGATGCAGCTGTACATGTCGAGATCGGGTTCTCGCAGCGTCTCGCGAAGGAGGACGCCGTCCGTCATGTATTTGATGAGGGTGTCCGGTCCGGTGCAATCTTCGAAGCGAATGGCGTAGCCCACCTCTTTGCCCAGTTCGCATCCCATCTCTTCGCTCACGCGCTTGGCCACGCTCATGGCGGCGACACGACGCGGTTGCGTGCATCCAACCATGCCGAACGTGGAGTACCCCTCCTCGTGCATGTATTGCGTCATCTGCGTCGTCTTCCCACTCCCCGTCTCGCCGACGACGACTACTATTTGGTTTTCGCGAATGACGTGCATCAAATCCTCGCGACAGCCGTACACGGGCAAAAACTCGCGCTGCTGCTTGATGGTTTTCGTCTTGGCGAAGTCGCTTTGCGCGCTTGACTTGGACGCCTTCATGTGCTCGGCGAATTTCGCGCCAGCCTTGAAGTCGATTTCGCCGTCGGCGCCGACGACGTCCGGTCTATCGTCGTCGCGATCCTTCTTCGCCGCCGCGTTCGCCGCCGCCTCTTGATTTTCCGCCTGCGTCGTTCCGGTGATCGAACCCATCTTCGATCCCTTCATCTCCCAGAACCGGTCGCGACCTTTATTCTCTTCGCGCTTCGCCCTGACTTCCTTCACCAGCGCGCTTCCTTTTCGCGCGATTTGCGCCATGTCGCTCGTGACATCCTTCACCGGTAAAACGGTCGATTGCTGCTTTGTGAACACCATGCGACCGTCCAAAAAGGGAGGTTTAGTGTCGTGCACGAGTAAGATGGCGCGATTCTCCTCCGTGTCGTCGAAATCTAAATCAATCTCCTTCGTACGAATCACCCCTGATGTCATCATCCGGTTTTCTTCCCATTGGTTGGAATCCGCGTTGAGTTGACTCACCCGTCTCGACGCCGCCATGGACATTAAACTCCCATCCCGACGCGTGAGACGCTTGGCGTACTCTTGTTCCTTCTTCGCGTATCGCGCCTCGTCGCGAGCGCTCGTGTTGAATGGATTGTGCGCGTCGCCGTGCGCGCCGCCGCCCTCGTCGTCGTCGTACCACGCGCGATCCAAACGCTTCTCCGCGTCCTCGTCCGGGGCCAGCGCCCCACCTTCGTCCTCCGCCTCCACGACCGTCCCCTCCGAAACGAATTTATTCGCGTTCGCCATCGCGCCCGTCGCCCACGCGTTCGATTTCCACGACGGCGTCGCCGCCGGCGTCGCCGCCGCGCCGTCGTACCTCGTCGATTGCGACCGCTGACTCGACGCGCGCCCGCCCCTCGACGACCCGCCTCTGCCCGATCCAGACGGCATCGACCCTTCGTCCCACGACCCGTGACCGCCGAATCTCGGCGTCATCATCCGTCCGTCTCGTTCGCGTCTCGGCGTCGCCTCCCACTCGCCGTCCCGACCGCGATACCGTCTCCCCCACGTCTCCTCCTCCTCTCGCTCTCTCGGCGCCTCTCGCCTCGATTCGATCCCACGACCGTATCTCGCCTCTTTCCGTCGTCGATCGATCGCCTCCTTGGCGTGCGCGTTCAATCCACCCGGGTGCGACGGCGTCTCATCGCGCCTCGGTCTGAAATTCTTCCGCGTCCCTCCCGACCCATCTCCCGAGCCTCGCGAGTACCCTCGCTCGCTTTCACCGTCGCGACTCCGTCCACCGTCCTCGTCTTCATCCCTCTCATCGAACGACCGCGTCTCTCTCGCCCGTTTCTCGGCGCGTTTCTTCGCCGCGAGCGCTTGCAATCCGAGCGTCGACGATCTTCCCGCCGCCGCGCTCGGCGCCCAGTTCGGCGGCGCGCGACGCTCTAAGCCGCCGCGGAACTCGTCGCGAATCTCTCGCTCGCGCGCGTCGCTCTCGTCGTCGATGCCGTCGCCGAGCATGGCGCGCGCGCGTGTGACGGGGACGGCTGGGGACGGGGACACACGAAGAGCACTTTTTCGCGGGAGGTTTGACACGATACACTTCACGCGCGCTGGAACGCGTGCACGCGCTTGGCGAGTGAGGAAGAGATCCCGGGATTATCCAACCCGGTCGTGGCGACGACCGAGGCGCGAGGACGCATGGCTTGATTGGTGGTTCGCCACGCGCGCGCGTCGACGCGGCGGCGCGGCGGCGGCGCGAACGAAATCGAAGACGCGCCTCGGTATCTTTCACCGCGTCGGAGCGTCGCCGCGCACGAGGGACCGAATCGACGACCTATCGTGTTACGTACGCTCTCTCTCGGTCGATTTCTCGGCGCGTCCGGGTGGTAGGGCATGAGCGCCTTACCGCCGTCGACGCGCGTGGACGTCGCCGCGCCGAGCACCGCCTTCTGAAAATAGCCCGTCGTCGTCTCCGATTGAAACACGGGGCGAGCGCCGTACGCGTCGGGCGCTTTAAACCCCGTCTTTTTGACGACGTGCGGGACGGCGACGAGACCACCGCCGCGTCGCTCGAGTCGTCGCGCGCTTCCCAACGCGCTGCGCGCGAGAGAACGCCTCCGTCAGTCAACCGAACGCCGAGAGCCGCTCGACGCGACGCGATGTCTCTCGTCCCGCGTCCGAAAGAAGGTGACGCACCAATTCGAGCGCGTCGTCGTCTCCGTCGTCGTCGTCTCCGTCGTCTCCGTCTCCGTCGTCATGTCGCGCGTTGGAAAGTAACGCGTTAGTCTCCTAAATTTGGCGTATTACAAAGCGAGCGTCGAGCGCGAAACAATCCGAAAGAAAATAATAAAGAAAAACAAATACCGCCCGCCGACCGGTGGCGTGGCGTGAAAAAATATGCGGTGTCGTGAGACGCGCGCGCGTTCACCCGCTCGTGGACTCGCGACGAGCGCCGAGACGCTCGGCGACGCATCCCAGACAGGCGGGTCGCGAGTCGTCGAAGCGCGCGTCGAGGCACGCGGCGTGAAAGTGGTGCTTGGACGCGCACGCGTCCCACGCGAACGTCATCTTGACCGGGGCGTCGTCGACGTCGAGACCACCGAGCGGGGCATCGCAGAGTGGACACGCGACGTTCCGGCCGAAACTTCCCGGCGCGAGCGTCTCGTAGCGTCGACGGTAATCGACGGCGCGCGCGCGATTCGCGGCATCCGGTTCGAGATACGCGTCGAAAATATCGCCGAGATGTCCCAGTATGCTCAGTTTAATCGACGCTCCCTCGGCGTCCGCGTCGAATGACGATCCCGTGTCGCGCCAGTGCGCCTCCAAGACGTCGAGCGCCTCTTCAAACGCGTCGACGGCATCTCGTTGATGCGTCCCGTCCACGACGGGTCGAGACAGGCGGCGCGTCTCTCCGCGCAACGCGCATCCGAGCTCTTTGAGCGCGTGCACCTCTTGATTTTCGTATCCACCCAGGTACCAGTGCTCACGACCCATGAGACAATCACCGTCGTCCCCATCGCCTCCCTCGTTCGACGCCTTCTTTTCCCGTTCGCCCGCCGCGTACAGACGCGTCAATCGCACAACCTCGCGCGAGAGCGTCCCCGCGCCGCCGACGTCGCCGCGTATGCTCTGCGTCCACTGCATCCGTCGACACGCCTCCATCTCCAGAGGTAATAACCCTTCCTCACGCGCGAATTCTCGCGCGACACCGTAGTGTTCCAACGCCGCCGCGTGATTCCCGCGCGCCATGGAATAGTAATCGCCGACGACGACGTGCGCGCGCGCCTCGGAGATCCGATCCCCGTTCTCCACCGCCAAACGCAACGTCTTACTCGTGATGCGTTCAAACTGCGACGCATCGATGGATTCTTCCACATCCCCGCTCTCCATCACCGCGTACATTCGTCGAAGCGCGTTGATCTCAATCTCAGCGACGATGAGCGTCGCCTCGCACTCCAAGTGCGCGTCCCCGCCGTCTCGCGCGAGCGCCGCCACGCGTCGAAACGCCCGGGTCGCCGGTTCGTACCCTCGCTCATCGTTCCACGTGCTCAGCGCGCGCATGGCGTCCGCGTACATCCCTCGAACGTCCTCGAACGTCGTCGCGTCCTCACTCGATCGGGACGAGCTCGGGCCGCCGCTCGCCGCCGCGTCTCGTCGGCGCGCGCGCGTCCGCGTCTCCG
>Ga0208410_1000190_pt1 | contig 38534 bp, 36 predicted proteins | sample ETN02SmetaG_3_FD_185787 | JGI IMG/M metagenome (GOLD analysis project Ga0208410, IMG submission 185787) | Marine microbial and viral communities from oxygen minimum zone, Eastern Pacific Ocean - ETNP2014F10-02SV257 (SPAdes) (version 2) | ecosystem: Environmental > Aquatic > Marine > Oceanic ... | reverse complement strand
GAGAAGCGTCGCTGCACCCGTAACTAGTTGCGACACCGTCGCTAGTTGATCCCAATCCATAATCCATGTCCCTTCAATCGAGAACATGGACAATAAAGGTTGTGTTGGTCGGGAAGACAGGATTTGAACCTGCGACCCCCTGCTCCCAAAGCAGGTGCGCTACCAAGCTGCGCCACTTCCCGGACGAACTGTCAGGCTACCGACCCATTCAACAAGATGGCTCTTTAGCGAACATCTAGTTCAGACTTCAACCGTGATCGCTTGAGTGGGACAGCTTTCTTCTGCCGCGCGACATTTTGATTCCATCTCGCTCCCCGGACTGGCGTCGAGTAATTCCGCTAACCCGTCCTCCCCAACTTCGAAGACTTCGGGCGCCATCATCTCGCAGGATCCACTGCCGATGCATTTATCGACTTCTAAAGTGATCTGCACAGTTATCTCCCTATGGTCAGGGCTGCCTCTGGCCCTACTGGAAGTGTGCCAGCTAGTTACGGCTGAAGCGACAACTCATTGTGTGGCCCGTCAAATCATCACTGCGGCCGGTTAGCTTGGAGAAACAAGTTCGACTCAGCGCAAGAGGTAAATCAATGAAAATTGGGATCGCAATATTTCCAACTGACAAAGCAATCCAACCAGCCCACCTAGCCAAAGAAGTTGAGGACCGAGGCTTCGAGTCGCTTTGGTTCCCTGAACATAGCCACATCCCCACGAGCCGAATCACCCCATGGGGCGGACGTGAAGGGGCTCCACCGCTTCCTGAGGAGTATTGGCGCACCCACGACCAGTTCGTCGGATTGTCAGCAGCTGCAGCGGTAACTGAAAATTTGATGCTAGGTACCGGCATAACGCTCGTCGCTCAAAGAGACCCCCTCTGGCTTGCTAAAGAGTGCGCTTCTCTCGATTTGATCTCAAACGGCAGGTTCATCCTTGGAATTGGTTACGGCTGGAACAAAGAAGAGATGGCAAACCACGGAATCAAATACACCGAGCGCCGTGCAATAACGCGAGAGAACATGTTGGCGTGCCGCGAAATTTGGAACAACGACGAAGCCCAATTCTCTGGTGAACATGTGAATTTCGATTCAAGTTGGTCGTGGCCTAAGCCTGTCCAAGCTGGAGGCCCCAAAGTGATTCTTGGCGGAGCCGCTGGACCAAAAACGATCAAAGACATCGTCGAGTTTTGTGATGGTTGGATGCCGATCTCAGGACGACATGACCTCGCAGGCCCGATACAGGAAGTCCGACAAGCAGCCGAAGACGCTGGAAGAGATCCTGCAACTCTCGAGTTCGGTCAGTTCGGCACCCCCGGTAAACGAGACGCTTTGGAAAGTCTGGAAGAAGCAGGCGTCAGTCGTGCAGTGCTATGGGTTCCACCTGAAGGCCCCGACACCGTGCTTCCGTTGCTTGATTCCTACACTGAGCTGCTTTGAGATGACCGATAGCGCCCCAGGAGTCGAAATGCTCGACGTTTTCGACGATATGGGGCGCTACCTCGGTGCTAAACCTCGAGACGAAGTACACCAAAATGGTGACTGGCACAGAGTGTTCCACTGCCAAATAGCTACAACTAGGAGCGGTGTTCCGACCGTTGTTTTGCAACGCCGATCCAATCGAAAAGCTGCTTTCCCCGGTCTTCTCGACTTAAGTGCTGCTGGCCATCTATCAGCAGGCGAAACCCCAATCGACGGCGCACGCGAGTTAACTGAAGAACTTGGGGTTGTCGCTCAACCATCCGATTTGGTTCTGTTGGGAGAACGACGACTCGTTGATGACAGCGGCGAAGGTCACCTCAACCGAGAACTAACCAGCGTGTTCCTACTCCAAGATGACCGACCTCTCGACGATTACATCCTCCAACCCAGCGAAGTCGACGCCATTTTCGATGCATCGATAACAGACCTACTCCGCCTTTTCGCAGGCGACCTTGAACAGATGACACTCACCGGAGTGCAACATGCTGGATCACCCAACGCCACAACAATTTCGACTGAGGTGACCCTGGCCGATTTCGTGCCAGGCACAACCTATTGGGTCAACTTGCTCGTGATGTGTGAACGATTCCTCAATGGTGAACGACCGCTCGCAATCTAGGTTTATCGACCAATTCCGATCAGTTGAAAAGCTTCCGCTCGGGTCGCGTCGGCCAAGAAAATTCCTCTAACTGCCGAAGTAAGGGTCAAAGAACCGGGCTTTTGGACCCCGCGCATTGACATGCACTGGTGTTCAGCTTCGATCACCACTAGTGCGCCTCGCGGATTGAGAGCTTCCATCAGTTTGTCCGCCACTTGGCTCGTCAATCGTTCTTGCACTTGAGGTCTGCGAGCGTACGCCTCAACGAGCCGCGCCAACTTGGACAATCCCGTTATCTTGCCCTGTTCACCGGGAACATAGGCAACATGGGCCTTCCCCACAAATGGCAGTAGGTGATGTTCACACATCGAGTAAAAAGCTATGTCTTTGACTAGCACCATCTCGTCATGTCCAGCTTCGAACTGGACCTCAAGGTGATGCTCGGGGTCTTCCCTAAGACCAGCGAACACTTCCGCATACATTTTCGCCACACGTTCAGGGGTTCGCTGCAGGCCATCTCGTTGAGAGTCTTCGCCAATAGCTTCAAGAATTTCAACCACTGCAGCGCGTATGCGCTCAAGGTCAACCGGTTGCTGAGTCACAGCACCAGTGTTGGTCCACCGTTCATCGCTCACGACTTAGGAACCTATCTGCAAGTCAACTTCACTCCTACCTTTCTTATCTGAAGAGAGCAGCTCAGAAACAACTACCGCTATCGCAACGGCTCCAGCCAACACAACCGATAGCGCCATTGCCTGACCGCGAAGTATGTCTCCGGGTGTGCTCAACAACCTAAATACTGCCTGTGGTCCAGTCAGCGTGTCCGCTCGTCGAGGCAGAAATGAGGTAGCTCCGAACTCACCTATAGAAATAGCGAACGCGAAACCAGCGGCCACTGTTATGCCACGAACCACGAGTGGGAGGTCTATCAGCCTGCGTATCTGCAGCGATGACGACCCCAACAGAGATGCGGCCTCCCTAATAGAGGGGTGGATTTGGCGCAACATGGGAACGATGGTTCTCACAACAAATGGGATGGCAACTACCGAGTGAGCTACTGGAACCATCCACCAACTCGTACGCCAGTCAAGTGGCGATCTGTTCAGCGAAATTAAGATTCCGAAGCCCACAGTTACCGCAGACACACCCAACGGTAACGTCGCTGCCAAATCCAAGAAACGGCCGGTTCTACTATCTTTCGAGACGATAGTTAAAGCACATATAACTCCTAGGAATAGGGCTATTGCCGTAGCTATAGACGCGTAAATCATGGAGTTAGCTATAGCTTCCGCCGCTGTCGCCGGTAATTGGGGGATCTTGTCGAATAGGGCTATGTAGTTGCCAAAGCCATAGCGGTCACCGGTTTTCAGTGACCTTTCGACCATCACCAACAGTGGGCTGCCGAGGAAAATAGTGCTGAACGTGAAGATACTTATTTTGGTTGCGGTGCCAAGAGGGGCGATCACGCTTCGCACCATTTGAGTGTTGACGTTTGTTCTACGTTCCAGATGTGATGTCACTGCCACTAGACACAGCACGGCCACGATTTGTATTACCGACATTGAAGCACTGGTTGTCAGGTCACCTCGGACAACAGCGTGACGAAAGATTTCGGTTTCTATCGTTGCTTGCCGCAGCCCACCTAAAACCAGTACGACTCCAAAAGATGTGAATGAGAAGAGGAAGGTGATAGCGCCAGCAGCCAAAATTGCCGGTTTCAGTCGCGGCCAGGTAACTCGCGAAAAGACGCGAGCATTTGAGCTGCCAAGTGTTCGCGCTTGCTCTTCTAGCCGGTGATCCAGGCCAGCCCAGTAAGCACCAACAGTTCGTGCAACTACAGCGAAGTTAAAAAAGGAGTGAGCGATGATGATCGCCGCTGCGGTGTAGTTGAGGTTTGGCAACCCAACTGATGCATGTAGTCGCTCGAAAAGTTCTTTGAACGCTCCGCCAACAACGATGGTGGGAAGCACAAATGGAACCGTCACAAGGGCTTTGAGCCAGACCCCCGCCCTTCCTGAGGCTCGAGCGATCAATGCAGCGCACGGCATCGCGAGTGCGACCGTGACAACTGTGGACACTGCTGCTTGCCAAGTGGTGAACCAAATCGCGTCTCTCGCTCTGGTCGAACTGAACGTGCTGAAGAAGCCAGCCCAGCCTTGACTCAACGAACTGGTCACGATGTTGATGACTGGATAAAAAAAGAAAAGACCAAGAAACCCTAAAGGCGCGACAGCACAGACAACTCCTAATATTCGCCACCCAACGAGGGGGTTGGCGGGTCGCTTCACATCCTCATCCCAGAACGATCTCGACCCAGCGTTCCGTCCAGTCTTGGCGATTCGCTTCTATTTCGGCTGGAGGTAGCGACAGTGGGTTGTCTGTGATTTCCGAATGTTCAACAAATTCTGGTGGTAGTTCAGATGTTGTTGATACGGGATACATGAACATGTTCATTGGAATCTCGTTTTGGAAAGTGTCACTCAATAAGAAGTCAATTAACTTGCCAGCCGCTGATGGGTGCGGGGTTCCTGCGAGAACTCCTGCGAATTCGACCTGCCGGAAACATGAGTCAAGGAGAACTCCTGTTGGGGGTTCATCTACTGGGGGATCTGCGTAAATCAATTCTGCTACTGGACTCGACGCATATGAAACAACTAAAGGTCGGGTGCCGCCGCCAGCGATGAAGTCTCCGTAGTAGGCGGCTTCCCATCCGTTGGTGACAATCACATCGTTAGTTCGTAACTGTTTCCAGAAATCTTCCCAGTCGGGTGTTCCTGCGATTGTGGCTAGAAGGAATGCCATTCCCGGTGATGAGGTTTCGGGATTTTGGACAACCAAGCTGGACTTGTAGTCACCGGAAAGGAGCTCCATTAATGAGGTGGGTGCTGGTCCTTCAAGCGCGTCTTTCCAGTAGTTGACACATACGTCGCCGTAGTCGATTGGAGTCAAGTTGTGTGTCGGGTCGAGTTCGAATTGGTCAGGAATGTTGGCTAACGCTGGTGTTTCGTATGCTGCCAAAGCGGAGCTGTCTAGGAGTCGCTGCATAAAGGTGTTGTCGACGCCATAGACAACATCGCCGACTGGGTTATTGGCGCTCAATATGGTTTGGGTCACTAAAGATCCGACGTCACCCGATGTTAGGACTTCAACCGTTATCCCGGTTTCGGCTCGGAAAGATTCGAATACGCCCTCAGAGATTGCGAAGGAGTCGTGCGTAACTAGAGTCAACGTAACTCCGTCTAATTCTTGTTGATTCTCAGTATTGCCGGCATCACTGCCACAACCTGACATGAGCAACACGGCTGAACAGATCAAACCTGTTAAGGCAACTTTTCTTCTCATGGCTTCCTCCGCTGGCATTACCCAGATCAGGTGATGTCGGGTCGCCAGCGTGGTTAGCTGACCTCTCAGCCCGGTCTATCCGAGCTCCCCGGTTGTGTTAACTGTACTTTAGCGCCCCCGGCAGGACTCGAACCTGCAACCTTCGGGATAGAAGCCCGCTGCGCTATCCAATTGCGCCACGGAGGCCTGTCGTTAAGGGTGCCATCCTCGACACCAATTTCCGAATCAAGAATGTACCTATAACAATTTTATTGACTGGGTCTTCGTCCCGGCCATCGAACCATTCCAGATTCAAGTCGAGGGTCAGAGACGTCATAGTCGCTGTCATCTGGCCAAGCTATTCTCCCTGGCCCCTCAATTCCGTAACGGATTCGCACCATCTCATCTTGTTGCCGAGTGTTACCTGTTGCTGCAGCTATCGCTTCCGCCGCAGTTTCATACCGGGTCAAACGGTCCAGCATTGACACTGTTGGGGTCATCATCAACATCTCGTCTGCTTCGTTCAAAGCCAATGCTTCAGATGGACGTATCCACTCGTGATGTACCGCTTCATCATCGTCATGGAGTGGTTGTTGACCTTTAGGCATTTCGGTCACAAAAAATCGGGTGTCATATCGGCGTGGTGGCCCAAGGGGGGTAACCCATCTGCTGATGTAATGAACACCAGAGCCGTCTAGGACAAGACCCTCTTGTCTCACGACGTCAACGAAGTCTGTGGTGCCGGCATTGACTCCAGCTCGATAGGTATTGAAACGTTGTTCGGTATCGGGCAACGACAGGTCTACAAGTGATGTATCTCCCGGAAGGCGCGCAAGAAGTATTCCGGCTTCTTCGAACGTCTCTCGTAACGCGGCAACCCAGTACGCGATTCCTCCATCTACTAGCTCCAGGGATTCACTTGCTTCGACATCAGTTAACCCTTCAACCACAGCGTCCGCTTGAGGTGTTGCGTCCTCGGGGTCGACCGCCCCGCCGGGGAAAACCCACATATCGCCGACGAACACGGACCGTGCATTTCGTTTCAGCATCAGAACTTGTAGGTCTGGACGGTCAGCAAGAATGAGGACCGTTGCCGCCGAACGAATAGGAATGGACTCTGGGTCGTAGTCTCCTCCCGAACCCGGCGACGAGTGCCCTGTTGAAGCAGTCTGGCTCGGGTCAGTCATCAGTAGTCAATACCAACGCAAACTAAACATTCTTCGCCGTCATGACTATGTTCGGCTGCCACCTGGTCATCCTCGTTCTGGTATTGAGGCGTGTCATATCTAGCTACGCGGTCATCGTCGTACTCCGGCGACTCTTCAGAAGATTCTTTAGATTCCACGGGAGCGAAGACTTTGTCTTTCCAATCGTCAGTATCAGCCCAGCGATACGGCAAGTGGGCCATTGAGCCCGGCTCTGATAGCGATTCAAATGCTGCGAGCGTGTCCCGCATTATTGACTCATTCAGCTGAGGTTCGTTTGGTCGGCCAGCCGTATGCCCTAACGGGTAGTCCAAATAGACCGATCGTGCTGGCCATGCGGAACGAGTTATGTCCCGAGCACTGGACATTGAGAGTGTAGGAATTCCAGCTTCTTCTATTGCTCGTGCGATCAGACCCACGGTCTGATGACAGACAGGTCAGACCGGCACCAGCAGTACGACATCCACTTCATCGGCAAGAACGCGATCAACAAGAGCCGGGATGAGTTCCTCGACGACCCTTCGAGTGCTGTAGATGCCGCCCATCAGCGTGTAGGCATTAGGAGCCAACGAGTCGATCACTCCTTCATCGACCATGGTTCGTAGCTGCTCAACTGGAAAAACCACGTTGATGTCTTTGCGTGCATCGGTGAGGTCATACGCGAAGTGTGTCGCTCGGAGATCTTCGACATCAACATCGGTCGGGACCGCCCTGTAACTGGTGTCATCTTTGAAATGGAACGCAGTTTGGCCGGCCGAATAAATACCGCCAGTGCAAATCAACCCAAGCTTCGACTCGCTTAACGGCTTCGATAGTGGACTCCAAGCTGGCGCTTCTTCGCTCTCAAGCCATTGATATTCGCCATATCCCAAACCCGAATATTGAGCTGTGATCCGAGGGATGTAATCAACTGGTGGTTGAAGGCGTTGATGATTAGTTGGCATTTTGCTTTTGTCCTAGTTCAATCTGTATGTCCAGCACCGTCTAGCGGTGAGGATATGTGTTGCACTTCACTTCCACTCTTACAGTGTGGCAAGCTTTGTGCTTCTTGGTGATCGTAGCTCAGTTGGTTAGAGCGCCTGTCTGTGGCACAGGAGGTCGGGGGTTCAATTCCCCTCGGTCACCCCAATTCTATCTCCCTGCATTTTGGGGTCTATAAACCCAGGACATTGAGAAAGTTCCAAACCCACGATCAATTTTTCCGGGGAACTCAAGCGCACCAGTAAACGAAATGACGATTGAACGAATACTCAAGTGTCTTTGGGTTGAGGTGAACGGTACCCTGAGCAGTTCTAGCGCCTCTAGCTCAATTGGCAGAGCATCGGACTCTTAATCCGCAGGTTCTGGGTTCAAGTCCCAGGGGGCGTACAACTTCCTTCGCCAACAATTGTCGGTGCAGCGCACTATTCAGAATCGCCTGTTGGGAACCATTCACACAAAGACAATGGTTAGTTAGTGAAACCCCGTTGCTTTAATTTTTGATTAGCGACACCTTTCCTGTCTTGTTCGCCATGAGTCACCTAAGCTTGACCTAGGAATTCATACGACGAGGAGATAATCGTGGCCACCTACTCCTGCCCTAGCTGCGGCATGGCTGTCAACGCAACCTGCGCAAAATGTAACGTGCCTTTAGTAAACGGCACCTTAACCAAAGACGATGGATCCGAAGTTCAAGTTTCCTGGTGTCCGAGCGACGACAGTTGCGGGAAGATCAAATCACCGATGTGCTGCGGCGCAGACATGGCTTGCTCTCTCGGCTAGAGGTACTGCATTCCTCACAACTACCGGTACATTTCGTTTCTCTGTTGAATGTACGTCTTTTCATACTGCTACTGCTCTTCGCAGTAACTAGCTGCGCTGCCCCCGACATAGGCAGTGATCAGACGTTCGAACGTCATCCTTCGTTCGCCACTACAACCAGCTTCGATGAACAGAACCCGTTTTCAACCCCTCGGGCCACCTCGGAAATATCGGTTCCCAGCATCGATGCCCTCTCAGGGCCAGCTCCTCTCTTGCCTGACGCTCAACTCGAGCAGGTTTCTCTGCCGCAAGGAGTAGACACTTCTGTTTCGGGTTTACATGGCCAGATTCGCGCCACCGCGTTTGGTCCCCAAGGAGACTTCGGTTGGGGTCTCAGCTATTACACCGCTCTCTGGGGTTCCTTTCCAACGCTTCCACCACACGGTCTGTTGACTGCTAGCGGAACATGGCTAATACCCGACAACTGGCGTTACCTAGAGACTCTTTGCCCTCAAGGCACATTCGCTCGTGATTTCCTCACCGAACGAGGGCCGTCCTATCGTGATGTTTTTCAAAGCATTGAAGGTGGCGTCGGACATTGGGAGCAGTCTCGGTTCCCTTCGACTCAACCAAAGTTGCGCCTTACAGGAAATACCGATTGCTACACCACCGACACATCTAATCCTGGGTGGGCTTGGAGCAACCAGCAAGAGATACTTCCTGGGTTAGTGCAACTGTCTAATCGGATCGTCGTCCCACCTGACGGAATCACATTCAAACCAAACGATGGAGCGTTGCTAGGAACTGCCTGGGTAGCCCTTCCGTTATCGAAGCCTTATGAACGCAACGCTGTAACGGTCGGCGATAAGAGCTGGACATTGTTCCTCGAGTCCGAGAATTTCAGCGGCCCTGTCGCATATTGGGCTCCTGAAGCATGGAGCCGAATCACAACGGACCATCCTTCTTCTCATTTTCGGGGACTTGATCATCGACCGATTGACACCGAATACAGAATCTTCGCCGCACACATCGACCTACCTGGCTTGACCGCAGGCACCCCAGATGAAGACTGGCTTCGAGTCGCCGCACTTAGCTTCCCCGTCGACAAACAAGGGCGCACCGTCTTTCATCAAGACGTGACGTTTTATGGTCGCAACGCGATCTTCGACCAGTTCGCCGAAGCATCTAACGGCGGCGCTTTACCACTTGGTGTTGCCGATACAGCTTTGATGCACGCGCCACTACAAACTCATCGATGGGAACTTCAGTCAGACGGACGAGAGGTAATCGGTTTAGAAAATTTCGTGGTGCTCGATGACTGGGACACCAACGAAAAAGAAGGTTGGGCTTGGGGGCTTCAATGGTCTGACTATTCAGGGGTTTTCCCAACCCATTACAGAGCATCTGAAAGCGAATGGTTAGCCGAAGATAAGACCAACTCGCCTCCTGCACTGAACTCAACACAAGCGGCTTTCCCAACAGCAGCACGACGATCTGGGTACGCCCCAACACTCGATGATGGTCCGGTCCCCCAGGTCCGCGAAGTCCAACTAAACGACGGTTCGCTCCTTCGCTACACGTGGTACCGATTCGTTGATCAGCCTGCAATCGAAACACTTGGACTAACCACACAACAGAAAACTGAACTGCAGTCCATAGTTGAACAAATACACACCCAATGGGCCCAGCAAACCGAGTTCATCAAACCTCCCAGCCAGGGCGAACTAGTGGAATTACAACAAGAGTTGATTGTTGAACCGCCGCCAGGCGCTGAGGTTGGCTGGGTTCCGGTAGTCATAAGCCAAACAGCCGCTGAGTAACTCACCGTCGGCATCACTCAGATTGACCTGAACCGCTGAGAGTGTGAGCATCATGAAGTGACCCCTGCATCTCAACTTGACAGCACGGACCCGTTGGCAGATTTTCGGAACCGTTTTGTTCATAGCTCCGACGACGCAGATCTCATTTATCTTGACGGCAACTCTTTGGGGAGACAACCGACCGCTGTGCATCAGGTCCTTAGCCAGGTCGTCGACCACGACTGGGGTGAACGACTGATCCGCGGATGGAACGAAGGGTGGCTAGATATCTCAGGGTCCGTTGGCGACCTAATTGGTGAACTACTTGGGGCTCAACCCGGCGAAGTAATACTGGCTGAGAACACCTCGACCTGTTTGTACAAGACCGCTGTAGCTGCTCTTCGTTCTCACCCACAACGAGCCACGGTGCTTACCGATAGCGAAAACTTTCCTTCTGATATTCAAATTCTTCGTTCTGCGTGCGACAGCGCAGGGTCGGGTCACCGTGTCAAGGTGGTGGATACCAGCTCTGCTTCTGATCCGACTAGCGCACTACTTGATGCTCTAGATGATTCGACAGCGCTGGTGTCGTTGAGTCATGTGTCCTACAAGACCGGTTGGCGTTGGAATTTGAAAGAAATTAATGATGCGGCAGCAAAGGTCGATGCGCAGGTGCTTTGGGATTTCTCCCACTCGGTTGGCGCCGTTCCTATCGATGTTCAATCCGATGGGGTAACTCTGGCTGTTGGGTGTACCTACAAATATCTGAACGGTGGGCCTGGGGCTCCTGCATTCATCTACGTCCGCTCAGACCAGGATGATCTCGCCAACCCGATCACAGGTTGGTTCGGAACTGCGGACCCTTTCAGCTTTGATGCTTCGAGCCCACCGGCGTCAGGTATTGAAAGGTTTCTGACGGGAACACCTCACGTGGTTTCCGCTGCTCTCATCAAGCCAGGCGTGGAGATGCTGCTCGAGGCCAGAATGGAGAGGGTCTACGAAAAATCAGTTTCGTTATCTCAACGTTTCATCGAACTGTGCGATGAGCATCTGTCTCCTTTGGGGTTCGAAGTTAGATCTCCAAGAGACCCAGAGAACAGGGGCTCCCATGTCGCTCTTTTCCATCCAGATGCTCAAGCTGTTGGTTTAGCCCTCATTAACGAAAAATCAGTTATTCCTGATTTTCGTCCCCCGGATCTGCTGCGGTTTGGGTTTGCCCCGCTGTACACAAGTTTCACCGATGTCGACTTAACGGTAAGCCGTATTATGGAGGCGGTCGAAGATGGTGGGGTCGACAGGTGGAGGAACGAAAATCCTCTAGTCCCATAGCGAGAGGGGGGCCATTGGCTATAGAGACACGAATGGCTGAGTTAGCAGACGCACGTGAAATGAGCGTCGTGTTGGCCCGGGCATTCGAAGAGGATCCCTTTATGTCGTGGATGTTTCCCGAACCGAAGTTTCGACTGAAACTGATTCAGGCTTGGATGCGAGTTGAAGTCAATAGCGCTATTGAGATGGACTCCGCTTGGGTCTCAGCAGACGGTGAAATTATCGCCGGGACTATTTGGGCGCCACCGGGCCGTGATCTCCACGAAGGAGACATTTTCAACCAACTCTGGTACCTCGTTCTGGGAGCGAACCCCGACCGCACCTCAGAATTAGCCGAAGGCTTGTCAATGCTCGGTGATACCCACCCCGCTAAGCCCCACTTTTATTTGAACACCGTCGGAGTAGCCCCGAACTGCAAGGGGCAAGGCCACGGTGGAACAATCATTCACCACACGCTGGACCTTGCCGACAACGCTGGACACCCTTGTTACTTAGAGAGCTCAAGTCCACGAAACGTTCCTCTCTATGAACGTCTCGGGTTTGAAGTGACCAACGAAATCAATCTGCCGAACGGTCCGACAATGTGGGGTATGTGGCGCCCGGAACGTTAAATCAAACAACGACTCCCAGTATGTGTTTAAGGAGCAGACGCTCCGAATATCAAGGTGGAACAGGCAGACCAGTAACCACCCCATCCGTGACACAAAGCAATGTCGACATCTGCGACTTGGTTCGCTGCTTCGCCTCGTACTTGGCGAATCGACTCGAGCATGCACAACATTCCGTAAGCACCGGTGTGGGCGTAGCTCAGACCTCCCCCACTGGTGTTCATTGGCAGTTTCCCTCCAGGGGCGGTGTGTCCTTCAGCGATGAAGTGTCCTGCTTCTCCGTAATCAACGAAGCCGAGACCTTCTAACCCGAAGATCGGCGTATGGATGAAGGCGTCGTAAATCATGAGGTGGTCTATGTCGCTGTGAGTGACTCCAGCAGCAGAGAACGCTGCTTCACCGCTGGTGCGAATGAACTCTGGTCGCAGAGGTTCGCGAACACCTGCAGGGCTCATAACGCCTGCTTCTAGGGCTCCGCCTGTTCCTAGGACGTACACCGGTGGTTTGGGGTAGTCACGTGCCCGGTCTGCTGAAGTAACAATAATTGCTCCTCCAGCGTCAGATACCAGGCAGCACATGGCACGTCGGATAGGCCATGCAACCATGGGTGAGTCGAGTACTTCGTCTACCGAGGTCGGTTCACGCAACGTAGCCCGGGGCACGTCGACTGCCCATTCTCGTTGACTTACAGCACCGACAGCGAGGTCTTCGTCGCTCAGCCCGTATTCGTGTTGGTATCTGAGGACCGGAAGGGTGAAGGTCGCGGCGGCTTGACCACCGCTATAGAACATGTCGAACTGTTGACCCGTGCCTCCTTTTTGGCCGGCGTCTCCGCTTTGACCTAACCGTCGAGTTGATCTGCCTGACTCTCCGTAAACGATGAGAACGGTGTTGCAGTAGCCGGCGTGTATAGCGGCGATCGCGTTGCGGAGTTGAAACATCCAAGAGCACCCACCAACAACCGTGTTGTCAGCCCAAGAGGGAAAGATTCCTAACTGCCTGCTCATATCGGCAACCGGGAAATAGCCGCACGTGAACCCGTCGATATCTGCAGCCGTGATACCGGCGTCTTGCATGGCGTTCGCAGCCGCGTCGATAGCTAGACCCACAGATGACATGTCGGGGACTTTGCCTATTTCGGTTGACTCCGCTGCGCCCACTATCGCTGTGGCTCCTGGGGGGATCATGATTTTCCTTCTACTGGTTCGAAGCACAACACGGTGATCTCGTCGAAGGACGTAAAGGTGGCTCGAAGAGGCATATCGAGTTGCAGGGCTTCGGGGGTCTGCTCACAGTTGATCACCGATGACGTCAACATCGGTCCTTCAGCAAGTTTGATCAACGCGACCGAACGCGGCGAGTCGCTCCCCCACAAAGCCAACGGTTTTTGTTGGATTGTGTAGCTGTACAGAGTCGCTTCTCCGCTGGCATCAAAGAATTCCACATCGGTCGAAGAACACTCTGGGCAAATCGGCGATGGCGGGAAATATGCATCTCCGCATGATCGGCATCTGTTGATGCGAAGAACACCCTCATTACACCCATCCCAGAAGGGCTGCGTTTCGGGTGTCGGCACAGGAACAAGAGGATGGGGCATAGTTCAAGTTCTAGCCTGCTTCTGCAAGCTCTTGCTCGTCTTTAGGAAGGATTTCATGAACGACGTAATTGACTTCCGTTTTCGCCCTGTTGGTTCACAAAGTTGGAATAGAGAAACAACATTTCATTATCTGAATCGCATGAAACTCGAACCAACTCCATCGTTCGAACATCAATCAGTAGATCTGATGTTCGAAGAGATGAATCGGGCAGGTATTGCTGTCGGAGTCATAGGGGTTCCAGGGCCCACAGGTATCAGGGGTTTGGACCCCGTAGGTGGTGACGCAATTTCAGAACTCATCGAACAACACCCTCAACGTTTCATAGCGTTCGGATCCGTCGAGCCAAGCGACATCAAGTCCGCTACCGAGTCCATAAAGCAAATGGGCGAAGCAGGAGTCAAGGGTGTCACCATTGATCCTTCGACAGCTCAAGTTCACCGCCAGTTCCACGACCTAGCGCTATATCCACTTTACGAAGAGGCAGCTCAACAGGGAATGTTGGTCACGACCACTCAAAGCTGCCTCCTCGGTCCTTACATGGAAGATTGCCGGCCCGAATACGTGGACCGAGTCGCCACCGACATACCGGATCTAAAGATCGTTATTCAGCACGGAGGCTGGCCCTATGTGTCTGAAGCCATAGGCGTTCTCTACAAACAACCGAATGTTTTTATGGTGCCGGGTCAATACATCCACTATGACTTCCCAGGTTCCGCGGACTACGTCGCAGCTCTCAAACGGCAATGCTCCGAACAGATAATTTTCGGCAGCGTTTACCCAAATTGCGGACCGCTGGAGGATCTGCGTTCAATTATTTCTAGCTGGTCGCTCCCACCAGAAATCGAGCGCCGTTATCTACACGGGAATGCAGCATCGCTGTTAAATCTCTGAAATTGGAAGGACTTCTATGAGCGACAATCAAGGCAAAGTAGTCGTGGTCACCGGAGCAGGTTCGGGCATTGGCAAAGCGACCGTGATTCGTCTCGCTAATGAACTCGCAAATGTTGTTGCTGTCGACTTAACAGAAGCCTCATTGGACTGGACTCAAGAACTGGACTCCGTCAGTTCATTAGCTGGAGACGTCACCGACCCTCAGGTCAACGAACAAATGGTGGAACTCGCCGTTGATACTTATGGGCCGTTGGACGCAGCAGTATTGAACGCCGGGATTCTGGCTCAAGGCGACATTGTTCGTGGGTCAATGGCCGACTACGACCGTGTGATGGACGTAAACGTTCGTGGCGTAGCTCTTGGTCTTAAATCTGCTGTCGCGGCGATGGCTCCTAGCGGTGGGTCAATCGCTATCACTGGATCTGTCTCAGGACTTCGAGGTGACAGTGGCATCTGGGCTTACAACGTTTCCAAAGGAGCTGTCATCAACCTGGCCAGAGCCGCTGCCCTAGATCTCGGCCATCTAAACATTCGCGTGAACGCTGTCTGCCCGGGTCCGATCCACACCGGCCTGACTGAGGCGACTCAAGGAACTGAGATAGGTGACGCTATGGAAGCACGTCTACCGTTAGGGCGTTTCGGACAGCCAGAAGAAGTCGCAGCAGTCATTTCTTTTTTGACATCAGACGATTCGTCGTTCGTAACCGGCGCAGCGATACCAGTTGACGGCGGAATTACCGCCGGCACTGGCCAGTGGGCTACCTACTCGGGCCGAAAACGTGGCTACCTATAGCCACCTATGAGTTTGTCTGTGTAATGCTGCTGTTATGACTGAAGGCCAGATCTCAACTTTCCCTGTTCCCGACCTTGAAGACATCCCCGAGGACCTGCGGTCCATGATGTTGGCCATTCAAGAAAAGACGGGATTCATTCCAAACGTTTTCTTGGGTTTAGCGCACCGCCCAGACGAGTTACGGGCGTTCATGACATACCACGATGCCCTCATGGAACGCGACAGCGGGCTAACTAAAGCTGAACGGGAAATGATTGTGGTCGCGACCAGCGGCGCCAATAGTTGCATGTACTGCGTTGTCGCGCATGGCGCCATCCTTCGCATCAGGGCTAAAGATCCTTTCATCGCTGACCAGCTAGCTATTGATCCCTCCAAAGCCAATCTTGATGCCCGACAACAAGCGATGATTGCTTTTGCAGTGAAGCTTGCTCGAACTCCAGAAGACTTGGAGCAGGCCGACCATGAAGCTCTTCGTGATCATGGGTTCAGCGACGACGACATTTGGGACATCGGCGCCATTACTGGCCTTTTCGCCATGTCGAACCGTCTCGCTCATTTAGCTTCGATGCAACCCAACAACGAGTTCTTCACGATGGGACGAAGCTGACCCGCAGACGGCAATCAGTTCTCCCTAAACAAACAGCCAATTGAAACAGTTGCCTGACAGCAGCGAGTATTTAAGGCCAGCAAGACTGATGCATAATCTTTTCAGGGAAATCCTCCTGGCTAAACATGAGTAGCGAATGACCTTGACACGCAGGTTCGATAGCCACGATGCAGCCACGTGTCTGCCAAACAAACACTTTAAAAAGAAAGAGTCGCAAGGCCGCTTTGAACCCAAAATGCTAAAACAGTGATCAAGATCTCCAAGGGGTAAAGGTGGAATAGATATGACATATACAACGGTGCTGAGCTCGCGCGTAGCCGACTTGAACGGCTTACTGAATGATTGGAGTGACTGGGGCAAAGATCACGTCCTTGGCGAAAGCTCCGCATTGGGCGTTGCCATGTCTCAAACAGTCGTAGGTGGAGACCGCGCTGGCGAAGTCAATGCCTCGTTTCAATGGGAATCGATTGACCAGGCAATGGAGGGAATCGCAACGCTGACTGCCAGTTCTCGGGTGATGGAGATGTACCAACGCTCCGGTGTCGCACCTACACGACGCAGCATGGCAAAACTGTTGGCGCAACGCGGAACAAGAGAGGGTCGATACACCTCGATCTTGATGTGCACCGGCGATATGACAGATGAAGCAACTGCTTCGTCCAATGCCGACACCATGTGGGACGGACTCAGCGTGGGCGCAAACGGTTATGCAATCAATCAGGTCATAGCTGGCGGCGAATATACGGGAATGTATGCGCTGGTCACTTGGACTGATTCTCTGGATACTTTCATGGAGGCAGCTAACACCACCAACACCTCCGTTCCGGTACAACAAATCATGTCGAACCAGAACATCAAGTTCGTCAGCCGAAGTCTTTCCCGGATCCTGTAGTTGGTCGGATTCACGGCACCAGAGTCGCTCAAGATAATGATCTGTTTGTCAGCGTCATGGACGGCTCCTGCCTAAGAGCGTCTCGGCTTTACCTTTAGCTCAAACCGTCAACCGAGTTCACGCAGGACATTCAACGCGCCATCTGCATGTTTGGCCATGTCCGTTTCACTTGCTATGACCGACAAGACTTCTCTATTTCGCCCAATGACGAAAGTCTTTCTTTTGTTGGGGAGCGATCCCAGCCGTTTCACACCGAATTGTTTCGCTACAACCCTGTCTGGGTCCGACAATAAAGGGATATTCAGTTGATTGATCTCGTCAAACTTGCGTTGCCGATCCCACGGATCAGCGCTGATCCCGACGACCGAAGCACCGACTTTCTTGAACTCTTCGGTCAGGTCCCGGAAGTGACAGCTTTCTTTGCTTCAACCAGGTGTTAATGCTCTCGGGTAGAAGAAAAGGACGATAGGGCCGACATCTAACAGATCGAAAAGGTGGATCGGTTCCCCAAACTGGTTTACGGCCTCAAAGTCGGCTACTGCTGATCCCTTTCGCATACCAGCACCCTACGGGCTTGAGGTCCTACGATCACTATGTATGCAAGGACATCCGAAACTTGATGACTTAGGACCAGCACTTCCTAGAGAACAATGGACCCTCGTCAACGCTGTGCGTCATCAAGCCAAAACTCAGGGCGAAAGAGAGTTTTTGTCCTTTGAGGACGGCCAGAAACTTTCTTTCGCTGAATTTGATCACATCACCGACTGCTTAGCGACCGCCCTAGCAAACCTAGGTTTAGTAGCCGGAGACCGAATTTTAGGCCTCTTGACCAACAGCAAAGAGTTCATGATCACAATGATCGCGACACACAAACTCCGCGCTGTATTCGTGCCTGTCAACACGGAACTTCGAGGAGGATTTCTCGAACATCAAGTTCTCAACAGTTCACCTCGCATCATCGTCGTCGACGACAGCCTCATGGATCGTTTCGCCTCACTTGACCCCTCAACAACCGAAATCGAAACAGTGGTCGGAGTAGACGACGGAAGTTCGTCTGATACTTCCAAGCTGGGTCCTCTTGCCGAAGCAACTCAAGTCCGCATGGATTCACTACTGGACACGACACCTGACGCCGAGCGCCTCGTCACTCCCAGCCCCACCGATGTATGCACCATCATGTACACGTCAGGAACAACGGGCCCCTCTAAAGGTGTATTGATGCCTCAAGGGCACTGTTACCTCTTCGCTTTAGGCACAGTCGCGGCTATGGAACTCACTGAACAAGACCGCTACTTCTGTTGCATGCCTTTATTCCACGCGAATGGTTTATTCATGCAGGTATACGCAGCGCTTTTAGCTGGAAGTTCATGCCACGTCACCAAGCGTTTCAGCGTCACAGACTGGCTCAACATTGTCCGCGAAGAAAAGATAACGGTAACCAACGCTCTCGGCGTAATGCCTGAATTCATTTTCCGAAGCCCACCATCCCCCAACGATAAAGATCATCAGCTGACTCGAATCCTCGCCATCCCTGTTGCAGATGAGTGGGGTGAAGCGATGCAAGAGCGTTTCGGAGCGAAGTTGCGTCAGGGTTTCGGTATGACCGAGGTCAACATGGTCGCCTACAGCGATCTAGATGACCCCGTTATGCCAGGATGCGCGGGTCCACCATTGAGTGACTTCTTTGAAGTAATTATCGCTGACCCCGACACTGACGTTGAGTTACCAAGAGACCAGGTAGGCGAAATTTTAGTTCGTCCAAAAATCCCGTTTTGTTTCAATGTCGGCTATTTCAACATGCCCGACAAGACAGTCGAAGCCTGGCGCAACCTGTGGTTCCACACTGGTGATGCAGGTCGAATGGACTCAGAGGGAAGACTGTTCTTTGTTGACAGGATTAAAGACCGCATTCGTCGCAGAGGCGAAAATATTTCGTCTTACGAACTCGAACAAACCCTCAACGAATACCCCGGCGTTACCGAGTCAGCGGCAGTGGGTCTGCGAGTTGCGGGCGCTGGCGGCGAAGACGAAATTAAAGCGGTCATCGCAATTGACGGACCGCCGCCCGATCCAGAGGCGTTCTTAGATTGGTGTGTTCCGAGAATGCCACGCCACACCGTGCCTAGATATCTCGAATTTGTTGCCGAGTTGGACAAAACTGCTTCAGGCAAAATACGAAAACAAGCGATCAGAGATGCCGGAGTGACCGACAACACCTGGGATCGCGAATCTATTAGCTACGTCATAAGCCGCAGCTGAACTGCTCAGAAGTAGTCGCCCCATGCGGTAACTCCATGGAATCCGCCGTCTACGACAATCGTTTGACCGGTCACATAGCTGGCGTCATCGCTTGCCAAAAACGCTACAACCGAACTGATTTCATGAGGATCCCCCCATCGCCCTAGCGCAATGTGATCGGCAAGGCCTTCAGCCAGCCCAGGAGTTTTACGTCCTTCCTCCCACATTTCGGTGATGATCAAGCCTGGCGCTACAGCGTTGACTCGGACCCCGTGTTTTCCGTACTGCGCGGCTTGACTTCTAGTCAGCGAATCGAGAGCAGCTTTGGTAGCACCATATGTTGGGAGTTCAGCGACACCAGTAGCCCCAGCAACAGAGGACATATGGATCACTGAACCGTTACCTCGTTCTGACATCTGACGAACGAGCGCCTTGGTAGTTTCAAGCGGCGCGTGATAGTTCAGCCGCATGACCATTTCATCTTGGCCTTTGATTTCGCTTACCCCTGCGTTGTTCACAAGAATGTCGACTCCCCCGAGCGCCTCAACGGCGGCAGCCGCAAGTTCGGCGCCAGCGCCCGACTCAGCTAAATCTGAGGTTAAGACCACGGGATCGTTAGGGAGGTCTCCCGCTACCCGAGCTAAATCCGATTCTGATCTCGCCGCGACAGCCACTCGAGCTCCCTGTGCTGCTAGCGAACGAGCACAATGTTCACCGATCCCGCGGCTAGCACCTGTTACTAACGCTAATCGTCCATCTAGTGTTCCCATGGGTTACCTTCCGACAGACTTGATTCTTGCAGCACAACTGGTGGTGCGCTCTGAAAGACTGGTGCTGTGAACGATCCACTCATTATTGAGGTCACCCGAGGAACCACGGTTGAAAGTATTCATCTGGTTGACATCGCGTTAGTGGATAGCACCGGAAAGTTAGTTGAGGGTTGGGGCGAGCCAACTCGACCAACCCTGCCTCGTTCATCTTTGAAACCGATCCAGGCGACGCCTCTAATCACTGAAGGTATCGCTGATTCCGAAAAGCTCACAACCGAGCAACTCGCTGTTGCATGCTCGAGTCACAACGGCGAATCACGACACGTTCATGTTGTCGATCGTTGGTTGGAACTCATGGGATTTTCTCATGCTGTTCTTGAGTGCGGCGCTCACGCTCCGTCTAATCCTCAAGCCGCTCAGGATTTAGTTCTTGCCGGTATCGAACCTGATAGTCGCCACAACAACTGTTCTGGTAAGCACACAGGTTTTGTTGCGATGGCTCGGCATTGCGATGCAGAAGTATCGGGGTACATCTCACCCGACCATGCTGTGATGAAACGCTTTGTTACGCCTGCCGTAGAGGATTTCTGTCGGATCGACTTAAGTGCCCAAACACCAGGAGTGGACGGCTGCGGGGTACCTGTCTGGTCTATTCCGCTATCTCATTTAGCTGGTGGCTGGTCTCAACTACGAGCGCGCGGAGCTGGTAATCGACTGTTGCAAGCCATGATCGATGAGCCATTTCTTGTAGCCGGAACGAATCGTGCGTGCACGCGTCTAATGGAAGCATCCGACGGAGATGCCGCTGTTAAGACCGGAGCTGAAGGTGTCTTTTGTGGTGTCGATGTACGAGCTGGCTTTGCGTTCGCTCTGAAGGCTCGGGACGGTCATGCTCGTGCTGCCGAAAAAGCAGCCGAGTGGGTCCTGGATCGTTTGGGTTGCATCGATTTTGTCTCACCGACGGTGTTACGAAATTGGGCAGGAACCGCTGTGGGCGAGGTTCGGGTTTCGAGCTAGAGGGTGTGAGAATAAGTCAGTTCATGTCCGGTCGAAGCATCACGCGGCCAGTCGTTTTTCGTGTCGACAAGTCAACCAGACCTTCCATCAGATTATCGAGGGTCAGTTCTTTACTAACGAGTGGATCTAAAGCTCCTGACCCGACAAGCTCCCAAAGCTCGTCATAACAATCGTCTAAGACTTCATCCATGCGACCCTTGTATCCGCCCATATGCACGCCGACGACTGAATAGTTCTTCACTAGAACATGGTTAGCCGGTGCTACGGGTATATCGCCGCTAGCGAAGCCGACGACAAGCAATCGCCCTTCCCATGCGACCAGCCGTCTGGCTATGTCGAAATATTCTCCTCCAACGGGGTCATAAATGAGGTCACATCCCCTGCCTGAGGTTGCGTCCATAACCTTTTCGTATAAATCCTCTGCGTTGTAGTCGACTACGACGTCTGCACCCAGTGATTTGCAGACAGCAGCTTTGTCTTCACCACCAGCGGCGGCGATGACGGTGCATCCATGAGCTTTCGCCATCTGCACAGCAGCAGAGCCGACGCCTCCTGCAGCTGCTAACACCAATACGGTCTCGCCTGGCTGCATTTGCCCTCTTCGGTGCAGTGCGGTCCAGCCGGTTCCATAGATCACATTCATCGCGGCGGCAGCGGGCAGCGAAACGTTGTCAGGGATGATCCGCATCTCATGGCCACGCACCAAAGCCTCTTCTGCGTAGCCACCCCATCCCGAAGCAGTCATGCCGAGGACCCGGTCACCAACCTGTAGCTCACAGTCAGACCCAATCTCCACAACGGTTCCCGCGACACTCATTCCTGGAGTGAACGGCGGATCTAAACGGACTTGGTATTGGCCTTGGCATTGAAGAATGTCAGCAAAGTTCAGATCACTGGCCGAGACTTGGACCCGCGCTTCGCCTTGACCTGGTATCGGCGATTCAACCTCTTGGAGAGATAGAACATCCCACGGGTCACCCAATTCATTCAGTCGCCATGCTCGCATCTGATCCCTTTCGCATTTACGAATGAATTGCACCGTACCAACGAACTCTTATCGCTGTCGGAGTAAATTCCAATCATGACTAAAGCTTCTCCCGACATTGCCATAGTGGGAGCGGGCATTGCTGGAGCCGCCGCTGCTTACCGACTCCAGCAGTTAGGTGCGGATGTTGAGGTTCACGAGATCTCCTCTATTCCAGGCGGACGGATGGCTTCTTTAGAAATTGCTGGGGCTACTTTCGACCATGGAGCGCAATTCTTCACAACCCGAGGAGGAGAGTTCCAGAACTTGGTCGAAGAAGCAGCGAATAGGGGTGCGGCTCGAGTTTGGACACATGGTTTCGGCGACGTTCCCGATGGTTACCAAAGATGGTGTGGGGTGCCGGACATGACCGCCTTTGCTCGTTGGCTATTAGAAAAATCTGAGGCGACCGTCCGATTCGATGAAGCGGTGACAGACCTTTCTCAGCTAAAGGCACAAGCAATTATTTTGACTCCTCCTGTGCCAGTAAGCCTTTCGTTGGCGATCAATTCAGGGTTGGAACCACCTTCTCATGTTCGCAAAACGCTAGAAGCTGTCGATTACAAGAGAACAATTGCGGTGCTACTAGTTCTCAATCAAACGCCTCTAGGTACCCCTGCCACAGGAGCAATTCAGTTACTTGACGATCCCTATTTGGCTTTCATCTCCGACAACCAGGCCAAAGGGGTTAGTTCGTTGCCTGCCTTAACCGTTCATCTGACCAACGAAACAAGTCTTGAGTTATGGGAGGAGTCTGACGAAACCATTATCCATTTCACTTTGGACAAATTGAAGACTCACCTCAGCAACGTCGATGTAGCCAGCCAGGCTGTAACTCGGTGGCGATACGCCGGACCTGTCGAAGTGATATCCGACCTCTCTATTTCGTGGAACAGCCGGCCGTCATTACTGATCGCAGGTGAAGCATTCAACGGACCAAAGGTTGAGGGCGCTTTCAATTCCGGGATCGACGCGGCCAACAAAGCCATCGCCGGCCTCTCTGGCGGCGGAGGTGAACGTTGCGATGAATAGATCCGAACACATAGCGGGTCTCGAAGTTGAGCGCCTCACTCCCCCAGATATTGAGTACTTCTTTCGAACGCTGCATTCCAGGGTCCCTAAATCAACCGGAGAATCCACGCAACCTGTTTTAGACCAGCTTCGGCTGCGCCTTCGTAACCTGGCGTTAGCCCTCGGTGGAATAACGGCTAAGCAAACAGCTACGACAGATATTCAGGATGTTCTGGACGCAATTTCTTACCGTCTTGAGCGGATGAAACGAAGAGAATGGCGGACACGAATCGATGGTCTCAGCGTGCTGAAAAGACTCAGGTCTGAGGTAGGAGAAATTTCTGCAGACCTTCATGAGATCGCGACGGGATGACGAACTCGACCAAGAAGACCTAACGTAGGGTCCCAACGGAGGTATGAGAATGTCACTCCAGGCAGACGACTACGAACAAATCAGACAACTGTTAGCTCGCTACAATTTTGCTATCGATTTCGGCCACATTGATGACTGGGTCGACACGTTCGTTCCTGAGGGAAAGTTCAGTTGCGTCGGACTTCCAGAAGGAGCCCCTTTGGGAGGAACACACCAAGGCGAGGATGCTCTTCGCTCCTATGCAGAATCTCATTTTGGAGTGAATCAGGGTCGAGCTCGACATTGGAACTGGAACCTCGTCATTGAGGGCAGCGGCGATACCGCAACCATGCAGTGCTACCTCAATGCTTATAGTGCAGGCCAAGGCGAATCAGCTCTGTTTAGGGTGACAGGCGTTTACAGAGATCGGCTGTCTCGAACAGAGAGCGGTTGGAAATTCGTTGAACGTGAAGTAACTATCGATCCGGCCTGACTAGATGGTTTCAAGAAACTCCTAACTCCGTGCTCTAGATTTGTTGAAGTGTTTGAGGGGGAATTATGTCAACTGATGTGACTTCGACAGAACTAATCCCTGTGCTGGATCTTCAGCCACTTCTTGACGGAGATAACCACGGCATCAGTCTCTTGGCCGATCAATTAGGAAGGGCTCTGGGGAACACCGGGTTTTTCTCGATAATCAATCATGGGGTCGAGTGGTCTTTGGTCGAAGACATCTATAACGCCACACGTGAGCTGCACGATCTCCCTCAGTCACAAAAAGATGCGATCACGATGGATCGAACTCATGGCGGCTACCTCGGAATGGGAGCTGGAACTTCTTATGCAAGCGAGATAGCGGGAGAAGTCCGTAAACCAAACCAGAACGAAGCGTTCTTCGTTCATGAAGGCGGATATCGCGAAGGTAACCAATACCCCGACATGGACGGTTTCGAAGACTTGACAGCCCGATACATCGAAGCAATGCAAAGCCTGGCTGGTTCATTGATGCCATTAGTCGCGATGTCACTGGAACTGGATCCCGGGTTCTTCGAAAATGATTTCGATATACCGAGCGTGACCCTTCGCATGTCGCACTACCCGGTCATGGACTACACCGACAATGAATGGGGTCTAGCTCCTCACACCGATAGTTCCATCTTTACTTTCTTGCCAACCAACGAGGTTCCCGGCCTTGAGGTTCGGCCGGCCGGCCATGAATGGATTCAGCCGCCAGTGGTTCCATGTTCGTTTGTGGTGAACAGTGGCGACATGTTGAAACGCTGGACGAACGGACGTTATCTATCCACGGCTCATCGGGCTAGCAACTTGTCCGAAGTTGATCGTTATGCGATGCCTTTTTTCTACGGGGCAAGAGACGATGCCATCGTTGTTCCGGTACCCACCACCGTTTCTTCTGAGAGCCCGAGTCGCTACGAACCAATTACCTACGGTGATTATCAACGTTGGTTTTTGGATCGCAACTATCGCGGTTTAACAGGGCAAGCGGCTGCGAGCACTCCGCCCTAAACAAACTTCGTTACTCAAGAACACCAGCGACAGCCAACTCGGCAATCTTTTCAGCGTCATATCCAAGAATTCCTTCAAGGACCTCGAACGTATGTTGACCATAGGTCGGACCTGAATCCGTTATCTCATCAACGCTTCGAGACATTTGGAAACGCGTACCTTCCACGAAAACTGTTCCGTGAGTTGCGCTAGTCACTTCCCTGAAGTGTCGCCGATGCTTGAGTTGAGGATCGTCTACCAAGTCCGCTGAGTTTTGAACGCGATGCGCAGGGACTCCCGCTCTTTGCATAAGTTCTTGAGCCTCGTTACCGCTCAACGCGCTCGTCCACACAGCAATGGCGTCATCTATCTCCTGCTCTAGCTCTCTTCGTTGCCCTTGATTCAACTCCGTCCAGTCTTCGCGGCCGAGAACTTCCGATAGGCGTTCCCACTGTTCTTGATTTTCGCAAGCAACCGCTACCCATTGATCCTCACCAGCAACCGGATAAACACCATGGGGACTCATTACTGGGTGCCTGTTGCCAAGCTTTTCGGGCAGATTGCCGTTTACCGTGTAATCCAAAACAGCGGGAGCCATCAATGGGACTGTCGCCTCAGCTTGAGCGAGATCAATGTACTGACCTTCGCCTGTTCTCCGGCGATGATCTAAGGCCGAAAGAATTGCGGTGGCAAGAAAACGCGGGGATACGTAATCGGTGTATGCCGCGAAAACGCCGGCGGGATCGCGATCTGGCCAGCTTGTCATGTCGTAGAAACCCGACATAGATGCCCCCATGGTTCCATATCCGGCGAGATTTGATAACGGCCCCGTCTGCCCAAACAGGCAACTACTTGTCATAATCACAGAGGGGTTGACTTCGCGGAGATCTTCATAGCTCAGACCCCAAGCTGCCATTGCTTTGGGTGAGAAAGATTCACATACGACGTCAGCCCACTTAACGAGGTCAAGAATAACTTCTCGGCTCTCAGCCTTAGACATATCTAGAGTCAAACCAGTTTTGCCAGCATTCATATTTTGGAATAAACCGCTATTGTCCGCGCCCCCCTCCTCGTTTAGGAACGGTTGAATGGTCCGGGCCGTCTCCACCTTGTTCGCTGATTCGACACGGATAACGTTCGCTCCCCAATCCGCGAGAACTCGACTAGCTGCAGGACCGGCCATCACCCACATCAGGTCAAGTACCTTCACATCAGAAAGTGGAAGCTCGCTGCCATCAGACGGGTTTGAACTTGTATGTTCTTCCTTGGCTTTTTGGGTAGCAAAAACTTCTGTGCTGTGCTGACCTAACCGCGGGGGCGGTGTATCCACTTTTAGCGGGGTCGAAGATAGTTTGGCGAACGGTCCGGGGTACCTCACAGACCCGACGTCTTCATGTTCGATATCTCTCCAGAATTGCCGATCGGCATATTGGTCAGATTTCACAACATCTTCGACCGTGGTGATCGGGACGACAAGCAAACGCTTATCCAACGAAGCTTGAAGAAGCTCTTCTTTACTTTTAGTAGCAGTGAATTGAGCTGCTACTTCTTGAAGTCGGTCATACTCACCCAGACCTATCTGGCCAGTCATCACACCATCAACAAAGTTGATCCAATCAACTTCTACGTCTTCCTCATCGCACATTCCCTCTTCGAAGATCCATTCAAAAAGTCTGCGTGTAAAGGGGCCGATCCCTTCGCCGAACAGGATCGTGGCCGACACATACCCGTCTGATGCTGGAGAACGGAGACGAACTGTAAAGGGTCCTAAAGATAAGCCTCCACTGAACCGGATCACCTCGGGCGAGTTGTATAGCGAACACAAAGACATCGATTGCGTTGCAGCCGTAAAGGCCTGTTGGGCACTCACGTCGACATGTTGCCCGCGACCGGAACGAACTCTTTCATGAAGTGCAATCAGGCTTCCTACAGCGGCGTCCAAAGACGCATGCATCCACGATTGATCTAGCGGAACCCTAAGTGGCGGTCGATCATTATCACCCACCAAATTCGTTACTAACGACGCCGCCCCGACAGTGATATCTGTTGCTAACCAATCAGCCTTGGGTCCGCTCTGGCCAAAGGCACTTATAGAGGTGACGATCAGTTCAGGGTTTTGCTTATGCAGCTCTTCAACGGAAAGACCCTTTTCGGCCATGTATCCAGGCCGATAGCTCTCTATTACCAGGTCAGCAGTGCGAACCAACTCTAAGAACTTGTCTTTATCCACCTCATCGTCCAAGTCCAATACAACGCCTTTTTTCCCTCTGTTATAAGCCCAGAATCTCAAGGAAGACTCTGGGTCTCCTTCTTTTCCTTCCACCCATGGGCCGAGGGTTCGAGCTACAGAGCCTCCGGGTGGCTCGATCAGAATGACTTCTGCCCCAGCGTCTGCCAGCATCGCGCCAGCCAGCTGCCCTTTTTCATCTGTCAGATCTAACACTCTGTATGGCGACAACATTTATCTCTTCCCCTCTTAGAGAATGACAAGATAATTCACCATTTGGACCTCTAATTACAAGGTGGCTCTACACACCAGACAGATTCAAACTTCTCTGCTTTATTTGACGCGTGAAACTATTAAGGTGAGGAAACAGTCCTGATTCCAAACATGGAGAGTGTCCGTGACTGAATACACCTACAGCACCGCAATACAAACAGCTAACGCGATCGCTTCCGGCGACGTATCCAGCCGAGAGTTATTAGAGGCAGCATTAGCGCGTGTCGACAGCCTCGACGGGCCCATCAATGCCGTGGTCGCTTTAGATGCCGAACGAGCACTCGCTGCAGCTGAACAAGCTGACCAGGCCGTCGCTAGAGGTGATCAGCTGGGACCACTCCACGGCGTACCTATAACGATTAAAGACAGCTTCCAAACTGAAGGCCTGACCACTACTTCAGGGTCACCTGATCTGGCTGATTTCGTACCTGAAGGGGATGCGGCTCCTGTCGCCCGCTACAAGGACGCTGGAGCAATTGTTTATGCCAAAACAAATCTCCCAATCTGGGCAGGTGACCTTCAGTCGTACAACAAGGTTTATGGCACAACGGCCAATCCATATGACATCGAATGCACACCAGGGGGTTCGTCTGGGGGCTCTAGCGCAGCCCTAGCGGCCGGATACACTCCACTGGAGTTGGGCTCAGATATTGGCGGTTCAATCCGAACCCCTTGTCACTGGTCGGGGGTATGCGGACACAAGCCAAGTTACGGAGTCGTTTCAGCGCTCGGACAAATTCCGGGGATGCCCGGAACTCTGAGTCAAGCTGACATAGCTGTAGCCGGGCCGATGGCTCGAGACATCGACGATCTTGAAATGGCCCTCGACTTACTAGCCGGCCCAGACACGTGGAACCAGGTCGCATATTCCCTTACGTTGCCTCCGGCTCGACGCAAGCAAGCCAAAGATTTTCGCGTCGCCGTTTGGGTCGACGAAGAAACAGCTCCTATCAGTGAGGCCTACAGGAATCTCTTGATGGGTGCAGCTTCTGCGTTCGAAGATGCTGGCGCCAACGTTGACTACGAAGCTCGACCGGCTTTCACCTTTGAAAAAGCGGTGGACACCTACAACCATCTCCTGTCAGCAGCAGAAGCTGCCACATGGACTTTGTCTGAGATTGAAGAGCACGCTGCCAGCACCGAAGAACCCCAAGGCGAGCTAGGAATTGCGTATGCGTCAATGCGTCATCGCGAGTGGTTAAGTTGGCATGAGCGACGCATGCAACAAAGGAACCGCTGGCGAGAGTTTTTTGAATCCTTCGATGTTGTATTAATGCCAGTCACTTTGACTGAAGCAATCCGGCACGATCATTCCAGTCCTTTTACTGGTCGAACAGTCCAGGTAGATGAGCAACAACGCCCTTACACAGACCAACTCAAATGGGTTGGACTCACTGGTGTTTCCTGGCTTCCATCTACCGTTGTTCCGATCGGTCAAATCAACTCCAAACCCGTCGGTGTTCAGATAGCGGGCCCATTCTTGGAAGATCGAACAACGTTGGCGGCTGGCAGGTTCCTGCAAGAAGCTCTTGGGGGCTTCCAAAGGCCAGAGGGTTTCTAGGACATAGGACTGCTATTCAGCGCTCACACATGGGTGCCTTGACCACCGTCAACGTCGATTGCAGCGCCATTAACGTAGGAAGCTGCCTCAGAACAGAGAAACGCGATCACATTCGCTACCTCTTCAGCGGTTCCGTATCGCCCAACGGGAACACTCTTGGAGTTGTTTGAAAGAACTTCCTCAGCGCTTACACCACTGGAGTCGGCAACTTCTCCCGCCGCTCGATCCCACATAGCGGTGTGGATCAAGCCTGGGAGCACCGAATTGACGAGCACGCCATCTCTGCCGTACTTGCCTGCAAGCGCCTTCCCGGTAGCTATCATCGCGGCTTTTGTCGCTGCATAATCAACTAACGCAGCACCCGGGTATTTGGCTGCGCCGCTGGCAATCATGATCACACGACCCCATTGTTGGTTCCGCATATCAGGCAAAAAATGTCTTGTGCACCGAACTGCGGACATCAGGTTGAGTTCGTGAAGTTCTGTCCATTCTTCATCGGACATGTACTGGAAATTCCGAGAGGGCGAAGCTCCAACGTTGTTCACCAAAATTGAGACGGGGCCGCTGTCGCTAACCGTAGAGACGAATTCTTCTACTGACTGCTTATTCCCCATATCTGCGAGATGGCCTTTCAGCGAGCCATTCCCTACCGGCTGGTAAGCCGACAAGTCTTCTACTGCGGCCTTATTTCGCGCACAGAATTCAACTTCTGCACCCATGTCGGCTAGGAGCCGAGCTGTGGCTGCGCCGATTCCTAGGCTGGCACCGGTCACAACAGCACGTCTTCCCTCTAAATCAAGTTGCATCTTCTGTCCCTATCCCCTCGCGTCTTCACCCATATCTTTCCATCGTCGAGATAGCGATGCCCAAGAAGTAGCTCTAATCGTCAAAGACGCGTCTAGATTTACCAAACCATGTCTGTTGAGTTGCCAACCCGGGCACAAGTAGTAGTTGTAGGTGGCGGCATCATTGGTGCAAGCCTTGCTTATCACCTAACCAAACGCGGCATAACCGATGTCCTTGTCGTAGAACAAGGACAACTCACTGGCGGAACTACCTGGCATGCTGCAGGTCTCGTCTCCCAACTCAAGCCGACCCACTCGTTGACCAAACTGGCAACCTACTCAAATCGTCTATTCGAAGAACTAGAAGATGAGACCGGACAGGCAACGGGATATAGGGCGCCCGGTTCGATTTCGGTGGCATCGGATTTGGAGCGTTGGGAAGAAATGCGTCGAGGAATCTCGATGGCATCAACCGTTGGTGTCGAAATTCGAGAAATCGATATGGACGAACTAACCGACAAAGTTCCCTTGCTACGTACCGACGACTTAGTGGGAGCCTTGTATATCCCAAAGGATGGCCAAACATCACCGGTCGACACGACAATGGCCCTCATTAAAGGTGCACGCCAAGGAGGAGCCACTGTCGTTGAGGGCGTCGCCGTTCAGCGACTCTTGAAGAATGGTGACACGTGTGTTGGCATAGAAACCGAAGACGGCCATGTCGTTGAAGCTGAAACGGTAGTCATGGCCGCTGGCATGTGGACCCGTCAACTCGCAGAAACCATCGGCGTGAACGTCCCTCTTCAAGCATGTGAACATTTTTACATTGTCACTGAGCCGCTACAGGGTGTTGAGAGGGGCATGCCAATAGTTCGGGATCCGAGCAACTACACCTATTTCAAAGAGGAGACCGGAAAAATAATGGCCGGGTTCTTTGAACCCAAAGCGAAGATCTGGAAGCTGGACGGAATTCCTAGAGATTTCTGTTTCGGAACCTTGCCCGAAGATTGGGATCATCTCGGACCTATATTCGAGGCAGCGTGCCACCGTATGCCAGCTCTTGCTGACGCGGGGCTGCAATTATTCTTTAACGGTCCCGAGGCTTTCACTCCTGACGGAACGTTTTATCTCGGTGAATCTCCTGAAGTGGACCGGTGCTTTGTTGCGGCCGGCTTTAACTCAGTGGGTATCCAAACTGCGGGTGGCGTCGGCTGGGTTCTTGCGGACTGGATCGTTGACGGATATCCACCCATGGATCTTGCCGGTGCTGATATCCGACGCTCTTTTTCTTTCCAAAGTGATCGCTCCTACTTGAAGGAACGAATTTCAGAGTCGTTGGGACTCCTATATGCGATGCATTGGCCATTCAGACAGTACGAGTCCGCTAGAGGAATAAGAAAAAGTTCACTTCATGAAGCATTAGATAGAGATGGAGCTGTATTCGGGGAGACAGCTGGGTGGGAACGCCCAAATTGGTTTGCGGACAACGACCAGTTACGTGAATACGAGTATTCCTATGGCAAGCAAAACTGGCATGACAACATGCGGGCCGAATGCGAAGCCGTGCGTCATGCGGTCGGAATGTTTGATCAAAGCTCTTTCGCCAAGTTTCTTGTTGCCGGACCTGAGGCGCTTGCAGTTCTTGAACGGCTGAGTGCCAATTCCGTTGACGTAGAGCTAGGAAAAGGTGTTTACACCCAGTGGCTGAACGAAAGAGGGGGCATTGAGGCTGATCTGACTGTTACTCGTTTGTCTCAAGACGAATTCTGGGTCGTAACAAGTGCAGCATCCCAAACACGCGATTGGGCGTGGTTGCGTCGAGCGTGTCGCGGTCATTCAGTCGAAATTTCCGATGTGACAGAAGATTGGAGTGTTTTAGGCGTGATGGGTCCGCACTCTCGAGGTCTTCTGGAGTCTGTGTCCCACATCGATCTCTCCAACAAATCGTGTCCTTTCGGGTCCATGACCGAAATCGTTATCGCTGGGGTGTCTTGCAATGCACTCCGAATGAGCTATGTCGGTGAACTCGGGTGGGAGCTGTATATCCCCGCGGATCAAGCGGGCGCTGTTTATGAAGAGATCCGACGCAACGGAGACCGTTTCGGTTTACGACTCGCTGGATTTCATGCGATGAACGCTCTACGTCTAGAAGCTGGCTACCGTCACTGGGGTCACGATATTTCCGATGAAGACACACCACTTGAAGCTGGACTTGGCTTCGCTATCGCATGGGACAAACCTGTCGAGTTCATAGGACGTGAGGCGTTACTAAAGCAACGAGGAGAAACTCTAACGAAGCGCCTAATCCAGTTCAGGGTCGAAGACCCGGACCTGATCAGCTATCACGATGACCCCATCTTCCGTAACAGCGTTTACGTGGGTCGCACCACCGGTGGAATGTGGAGCCATACTCAAGATCGTTGCCTATCGATGGCGTATCTCAATAACCCGTCTGGAGTGGATCAAGCTTGGTTGGACTCTGGGGATTGGCAGATTGAAATCGGCACCCGGCGGCGTCCTGTAACTCCGAGTATCAGAAGTTTTTACGATCCCAAAAACCAGAAAGTTCGCTCATGAGCCCAGTTGATTTGGAGTGTTCTGCAGAGTGAGCAATTCAGAACATCGGAAAGGTCTCCTGCTGACTTCTCTCGGAGTGGCAGTAATTATCCCTGACGCTACTTTTGTGCGTCTTGTTGATGCGCCGAGCATGACCAACGCTATGTGGCGAACGGGTCTACTCGGACTTTCACTTAGCGTCTTCCTTCTAGGACGCTACAAACAGCAGTTACCAGTCGTCGTAACTTCTCTTCGGTCATGGGGAGTCGTCAGCAGTGTTTTGTCTGGATCAGGAACCATTCTTTTTGTGGTGGCAGTTGATCGCGCTCCGGTATCTAATGTTTTGTTGATACTGGCACTGTCACCATTTTGGGCGGCTCTCTGGACTTGGGCCGTGGCGAGAGTGGCGGTTGCTCGACGGACTCTTATTTCAATGCCGTTCGCGTTGGTAGGTGTGGCGGTAGCAGTAGGTGGTGAGTCAGGAGGCCTTCTCGATGACGGAAACGTTTTTGCTCTCTGCTGCTCTCTGGGATTCTCGGCCAACCTGACAATAATTCGGACAAACAAACACCTCGACATGCTGCCAACAGCAGCCTTCGGAGGTTTCTTGGGCTGTGCCGTGTTGGCCTTAGCCGGGACTAGCGCTGCGCTATCTCCCAGAGATTTAGCGCTGTTGCTTTTGCTTGGCCTAGTCATCTTGCCAACCGCTATGGCTCTCATCACTTTGGGTGGTCGCCTGCTGCCAAGTCCTGAAACAGCTCTCCTGATTTTGGGTGAAACGGCGCTGAGTCCGTTGCTCGCAGCTTGGGTTGTTGGCGAGTCAATCTCTGGGAGAGCAATAACGGGTGGTTGCCTAGTACTGGGAGTGTTAATTGTCCATGCGACACTCGGCCTTCGAGAAATATCAGCTACCAGCTGACCTGTACCAACGCCATTTGAGATTCTTCTGCCACCGCGTCGAACAGACACCTACCCAAATAGCCGCGGCAATAACCCGCTCATCGGGCTGTCTCTTAACCGCTAACACCCAAACGATAGGACAATGACCTTCGTAGTAATGCCATGATGGCTAGAAGTGACAAACGAACATTTACACGCGGTAGTCCATCCAGGCAACGGACCGATCGCCCTTTTGGTCCACGGAGCTTTAGGGAGCCGTTCTTATTGGAACGATAATCTCGCTGCTCTGCAAAACATTTGCCAACCGGTGGTCATTGAGTTGTGGGGACATGGCCGTTCACCCAGTCCGGATGACCTGTCTCAATACGAACCGTCGGGATACGTTGAAGAATTCGATCGGATCCGCCAAGAACTCGGCGCCGAAAATGTTTGGCTGATAGGTCAATCAATGGGCGCTGCACTTGTCATGCATTACGCCGTTGCACGCCCGCACCGGGTTGCAGGGATGATCATTACCAATTCGGCGTCTGGCTTTGCTGACCCCATTGAGTGGCAAGAACGCAACCGCACGATGGTAAGCAAGATCGCTGATCAGGTAGATGAGGAAGGCGTTGAATGTCTTCGAGATAGCTGGATAAATCCAGGTCGATCAAAACGGATATCGGACACAACACTGAGCTTGTTAGAGCAAGAATTTAGTGAGCATTCGGCTAAAGGCATCTCTTCTTCGTTTCGCATCACGAACTTCGCACTGCCTTTGGGGAATTCGTTGCAGGAGATCTCAGTTCCGGTTCTATTCACCAACGGCATCGAAGAACAACGCTTCCAAAAACATTTACCTCGAGTGAAGCTCATCCCTCAAGTCGAGGTAGTTGAGTTACCAGCGTCTCACGCAGTGAATGCTCACGATCCAAAAGGTTGGAACCGGGCAGCAATAGATTTCATCACCAAGCACACGAATCCTGGAGCCTGATCCCCTGATGGACACACAACAAGTCAGCCACGGCCCACTAGCTGGCATAACAGTCGTAGACGTATCCAGTGCTGTGGCCGGACCGTGGGTGAGCTCTTGGCTGGCAGAATTGGGGGCTGAGGTCATTTTCATCGAAAAAGTCGGGGTTCCAGACGTCATGCGAATGACGGGCGCCATCAGCGGAGACCAGTCCGGCAGTTGGGTCCATCTACACCGAAACAAAAGAGGTATGGACCTCGATATTCGTTCTGAAACCGGACGCGATATTTTGCTGAAACTGGTGGCGCAAGCCGATGTGTTCGTTCAGAACTTTCGACCAGGGGTAGCGCAACGCTTGCAGATCGATTACCCAGCTCTATCTGCACTCAATCCGGAGCTGGTGTATCTATCGGTTTCAGGTTTCGGACCAGACGGACCGTACGCCGACCGGCCCGTCTACGACCCTATTATTCAAGCTCTTTCCGGTATGGCTGAAGCCCAAAATGGGACATACGTCAAAGCGGTGGTTGCGGACAAGACAACTGCGATGGCTGGAACCAACGCTGTACTCGCGGCACTAGTTGCCCGTTCAAATGGTGCGGGAGGGCAACACATTGAGGTTGCATTGCTTGACGCAATGCTTCACTGGATGTGGGTAGAGGTATTTTGGAATGAATCTCTGCCCGACGGTGAGCCTGCGCCGACCTACAGCGAGTGGTATGAACCCTGGAACACCGTGGATGGCCAAATCGCGGCTAATTGGGTCAACTTTGAGCAATACAAAGGCGCCTGCCACGCCTTGGGTAGACCCGAGCTAGCGGATGACCCCCGCTTCGCGACACGCGACGCTCGACTGCAAAATGCTGATGCCCAACGATCAGAATTCGCTGCGACCCTGGAAACTATGTTGACCGATGATGCTCTATCAGCTCTAGAGGCTGCGGATGTACCCTGCGCTCGTGTGGTGTCTCGACAAGAGGTGTTCCAAGACCCTCAGGTTCTCCACAACGACATCATCATTAGTGAGACACATCCCACGGCGGGGCAAATCCGAACAGCAAAACCCCCAGCAAAGTTCAGCAAGACTCCTACAGCGTTAACTCGACACGCTCCAGGTAAAGGCGAACACACCGATGAAATCCTTAGCCAGTTGGGGCTTGACTCAAGTGAAATCGACGAGTTGCGCAAACACAACATCGTCGCTTGAATAGTTGATCTCGATGAGCGAACCTCAAACTCTTTTTGTTCCATCCCAAGACCAAGTCAAAGTGGCTGTTCATGATTATGGAGGGTCTGGGCACCCAACATTATTTGTTCACGGTACGGGACTCGTTTCTCGGATGTGGGAACCGATAATCAACAAGCTTGGACCTGATTTCAGGGCTATTTGTGTAGACCTGCGCGCTCACGGAGCGACAACTAATCCCTCTAATGTCAGTTTCTTTGATCATCGGATGGTCGCAGACCTCACGTCAGTAGTTGATGCTTTCGACCTTCAAGATGCTTGGGTTGTGGGCCATTCGATGGGTGGCGCTACCAGCATCCTCACCAGCCTTGAGCGTCCTGGCGCGTTTAAACGAGCGTGGGTTTATGAACCAATAATTTTCGAACGCAAAGAGGATCGACCCGAGGGAGCCTTCGATTTTGTCGAAGCGACGAAACATAGGCGTTCAGTTTTTCCATCCCGTCAAGATGCATTAGACCGATACGGCTCTCGCCCTCCTTTGAACGAAATACATCCGGATTGTTTGGAGACATACGTCCGCCACGGGTTCATTGATCAGCCTGACGGATCGGTACAACTTGCATGTGATCCGTTACTTGAATCAAGGGCATTCGAACAATTCCTACAAGAAGGTTGGGATCGTTTACCGCTAGTTGAGATAGCAGTCCGAGTTGCCTACGGCGGCGCCGGGTCTGATCGCCCATCTACTGCAGCTGCTGGAATAGGTGAGCGTCTGCCATTGGGATCCTTAGAAGTATTTGAAGGTTCAGATCACTTCGGATGTTTCGCTTCTTTGGAACGAGTAGCAAATTCTCTACGCGACTGGTTTATAGACACCTAGCACCAAAAATTAGAATCTGGTCAACGCTTCTTGAGCTACTGAGGCGACAAGTTGACCGTTCTGCCACATTCGAGCTTGTGCTAGCCCTCTCGCTCCTGACGCTGCTACTGGCCATTGCTCAACGTAGATCCATTCGTCTGCTCGAGCTTGGGTATGAAACCACATTGAGTGGTCCAAGCTCACCAGCATGGTTCCTTCGGTACCCCAGGTTCGTTGGTAGGGCACCAGGAGGGTGTCAGCAACACAGTCATCGCTCATGTAAGCGAGGATCGCTGCATGAATTTCGGGTTCATCGGTTAGGGGTTGCCGGGCTCGAAACCAAAAATTTATGCCACCTTGTTCCGACGGCCCGTTTGGCGCCCACGGGGCGTTCTCGATTCGATATTCGACTGGTCGAGGCCCTGCTGACCATTCCTCACCAAAGATGGGGCCGACTTGTTGCATGCACTCTTCGAAGGTAGGTAGTCCGTCAGGTGGCTCAGTGCCACGAGGCGGTGTTGGAGCAATGACCCCCGGGCCAGCTTCAGGTGTGTGAAATGAGGCTGTTAAATCAAAGATCTGTTTGTCGTCTTGTAAGGCGGTAACACGCCGCTGACAAAAGGCTCTTCCGTCTCGAATTTTGTCAACATCGTAATTGATGCTTTTCTTTCCATCGCCGCCCCGCAAAAAGAAACCATGAACCGAATGCAGCCGACGTTCTGTGTCTACTGACCGATAGGCACTGACAATCGCTTGCGCGAGTTGATGTCCGCCAAATAGGCCATAACCCTCATGCCCCGAGCCGCGCCCCACATAAGTCGTCTCTCCCTCTTTTGAGAGAGACAGCAGGTCGAGTAGGTCATCAATTGAGTCGTCCACTAATCAACAGGCTGCCAGAATTTAGGGTCTCTCTGTCGTCTAACTTTCAATTCTTTCGTATCCAGGCGGAGCAATAAATCCGCCTATCTCGGCTTCGAGCAGCGATGCGAAATGTATTGATCTTCTGTCATGAAGGTGAGGAGCAACAATCTGCAGTCCAGCGGGTAGACCATTGATGAGGCCCACTGGTGCCACTGTGCTCGGCAGGTAGACGCTGCAACTCCAACCAGCCCAAAAAAGCTGATCAACAACGGGTTCTTGACGACCATTGACTTCGATGGTGCGATCCGGGCGCTCGCCCTCATGGTCATGCACAAAAGCGGTCGATGCAGCCGCCGGACACAACAGCAGATCAAAATCCTCGAAGAAGGTCGACCAATCTCGTCGGTAGATCTCTCGTTGTTGGTGAAGTTCGTACCACTCTCTATGAGTCATATGTGCTGCATGATCAACCAGGTTTCGGTAGGTGCGTTCACCCCGTTCCCACCCGGCGTGCCCCGGCAGTGCACTATTGAACGCCTGCTCCCCTATCGAAACACCGGTAGCTGCGCGCAGAAGCAAAAGGTAATTCTCAAAGAATTCGTTCTGATCAATCTGGGGAGTGGCCTCAACAACGTCGACTCCCAGCCGGCCGAGGTCGTCAATGGTGTCCTGCAAATGCCCAATCAGTTCAGTAGATGTGGCACAGGCTGGACTATCAAGCAACACACCGACTCTGTAATCGGAGAGCGACTCTTTATTTGGCTCGGGTAGTTCAACTCGGTACCCCACCGCGTCAAGGCCATCGGGACCGGCAAGCACAGAGAGCGCTCGGTCAAGGTCGGTTGCGCTGCGGGCAAGAGGACCCATCACCGCGATATCAACAACCGCTTCTATCCCAGGGGCGACGTGACCAGTTTGAGGTATCAACCCCATAGTTGGTTTGTGACCAAATACACCGCAATAGTGGGCGGGATTTCTAATCGAGGCGCCGATGTCGCTCCCAATCTCTATAGCTGACATTCCGGTCGCCAACGAAACAGCCGACCCTCCCGAAGAACCTCCGGGTGTTCGGCTGAGGTCCCATGGGTTGTTCGTGCAACCATAGATCTCATTGAACGACTGCCAATCGCCAAGCATGAACGGGACATTGGTCTTGGCCCAGATGATCGCTCCAGCATTAATCAATCGGTCGACCGACGGGCTGTTGACGTCAGGGAAATTGGCTACCCATTCAGGGTTGCCCCACGTCGACGGTGTGCCCACCCAGTCGTAAGCCTCTTTGATGGTCACCGGAAGACCATGAAAGGGACCGCTAGATTCGCCTCGAGCTGTCAACTCATCCGCCACGCTGGCTTGCAGTTGTGCGTTTTCGATCTGGTGCTCAATGACAGCGTTGACTTGAGGGTTGAAGGCTTCATAACGCCCTATGGCTTCTTCTAGCAACTCGCGAGCACTAACTTGCCGCGACACTACGAGTTGAGATAACTCAGATGCGCTTTTGAGCATCAGATCTTGGGTCATGACCAGACCGTAGCTGCTCTCAGCGAGCGACCACGCGCAGCGCTACGTCCATTGCATCTTGAAAATGTTGGATATCGCCATC
>Ga0208410_1000189_pt1 | contig 38536 bp, 23 predicted proteins | sample ETN02SmetaG_3_FD_185787 | JGI IMG/M metagenome (GOLD analysis project Ga0208410, IMG submission 185787) | Marine microbial and viral communities from oxygen minimum zone, Eastern Pacific Ocean - ETNP2014F10-02SV257 (SPAdes) (version 2) | ecosystem: Environmental > Aquatic > Marine > Oceanic ... | reverse complement strand
CGATTTGGATCAAAACGCTGAGCTCTTGGAGGCGTTACAGAAGCGGTTCGAGGTGTATCCCGGAAAGGTGGATTCCCGAGAACTAGATTTTGGGAATCACTTAACGCCCGTGTACTTTAGCACCGACGGGTTGAAGCTCACGCCCGCATTGGAGAAACTCATGGGGAAGTTTTCGCTCGGCGACGAGGAGGGTGTGCGCAAACTCTCCGAAGAACTCTCCGCCTTCATACGTAGCTCGTGATCGCGAAAGAATCAATATCAATTTTATCACACATTTCATACTCATACAACAGATATACATTCGTACACTCATTCACACGCATCATCAATGTCATCAATATCGCCGGCGTCGGCATTTTGCGCCGACGCGTTCGGAAGCTCGCTCACAAAGGAGATTCGCTCGTCCTCTCGCGCGGCGCTCGTCAGCAACGGATCCGTCGTGCGCTCGGAGACGTCTCGTCGCCAGTGTTCCGGCGTTTCGCCCGCCATGGCGTCGATTCGGTCGGCGGTATCGCACCGCGTATCCTTGACGTACGAAAACAAATCGCGCAGTTCGGCTTGCGTAAACGTCGTGTTCCCCGCGCCCGCGTCGCTTGTCGCGGCGCTGGTGGATCTGAAACCGAGCGTTCTCGCGAGCGCGCCTTTGAGTTCTTGTCGCTGAAACATGCGCTCTTCGATCGTGCCCGTTGACAACAGTCGGTAGATGTAACACGATTTCGTCTGACCGTCGCGCCAAATGCGAGCCTGGGCTTGGAGGTCGTGCGCGGGATTCCACGACGAATCCACCAATACCAATCGATTCGCGCCGACGAGATTCAGGCCGACGCCGCCGGCTTTCGTGCTGAGAAGTAAAATTTTACCAGAAGTGTTGAAGACGCGCACGATGGACGTGCGCTCTTTGGGCGGTGTCGATCCCTGCAGACGAGCGTACTTGATGTTTTCGCTTTCGCACAACCGGGCGACGAGATCGAGCGTCGTCGTGAAACCGGAAACGACGACGATGCGTTCGTCAGGTGGAAGCGCGCGGAAGAAGGCACGCAAAACAATCAATTTACTCGACGTCTCCACGACGTCGTTTTCATTCGTTTCCGACGCCAAAGCTGCGGCGTTACACAGTTTTTGCAGTGTCTGAATGGCGGCGAGCGGCGAAATCGGCTCGACGTCGTCCGACCTGCCGATTCTCCCCAACATGCTTTGCATCGACTTTTGTTTCAATTGATCCAGGTACAGCTCCTCTTGACTCGACGTCAGACGCACGAAGACGACGTACTCCGTCTTTGGTGGTAACAATCGCGCATTGATCTCGTCCGCTTTTCTCGAGTGAATGAACGGATCGATCAAAAGTCCAACCTGTTCGCGTCGCGCGTCGCCGATTCGAATCGCCTCCTCCTTGGCGCCGCGCTCTCTCGCTCTCTCGATCGGTATCGAGTAAATTTGTCGAAACGACGCTAAATCACCCATCAGTCCCGGACACGCGAAATCCATGACGCTCCATAATTCGTCTAAATCGTTTTGAATCGGCGTTCCCGTGAGCAAGACGCGACGAAGGCATCGCAACGATTCGAGCGCCATCGCGCCCTTGGTCGATTGCGTCGCGTTCTTCAATCGATGTGCCTCATCGCACACGAGTAAATCGACTTTCGCGCCGGCCACGACGTCCGCCTGCGCGCGTAGCGTTTCGTACGACGTGATCAACACCTGGTATCGTCTCTGCGACGGCCGCGCAAAGTCTTGCAGGTTGGACTTGGCCTCCTTGTCGCCGCCCTCGACGACCATCGGTTCGCATCGCTCGACTCCGAGCCATTTCTGAAACTCGACGGCCCAGTTCCCGACAAGCGACGCGGGGACGCAGATGACGACGCGTCGACACGTCGGTTGACCGCGTTTGAACGGCGACTGTTTGAGCAACGTCCACACCAACGCGATGACTTGCAACGTTTTCCCCAATCCCATCTCGTGCGCGAGCAAACATCCGGTGTGCGCCTTGCTCGTGTGCACCGACGTCCGGAGGCCCATGACGCACTCGTACATGAATTTCACGCCGTCGCGTTGATGAGAACGAAGATGTCGGGAGATGTACGGATCGCACACCACCGCGCACGCCGTGCGCGCGTCGCGGCGGAAAAAATTCGTGTCGAGCGTCGACAGCACCAACGCGTTCTCGGCGTCCGCGCTATGCAGTGGCGCCTCCGTGGCGAACGGTTTTGACGACGTCGACGATGGATCGGCGGCCGACGATGGTCTCATCGCGCCGCGAACCGGCGCCACGAACGCCTTTGGTCGAGCGCGCTCGGAGACCAACTCTCTCGGTTCCGCCGTCGGCGCGCTCCCACCGCCGCGAGAAAACACCGCGCCGGAGAGCACGTCCGCCGTGGACACCGGCTCCATCACTTCCACCTCGTACGTCCCACACGTGGTCGTCGTGCCCTCGACCAGGGTTCCGGCCGCGCCTTTCGCCACGCGAGTTCCTTGAATCGAATACAACTCCGCCGTCTTCGAGACGACATCGGCGACGACGACGCCGTCCAAAAACGTCTTCGCCTGTCTCTGTTTCCCCGATGACGCCCCCGCCTTACGCCTGGCGTACAAACACACGAACGCCGCCTTCTCCGCACCGTCGACCGTCGTCGATTTCGCCGTCGCCGTCGTCGATTTCGCCGTCGTCGATTTCGCCGCCGCCGTCGCCGCCGGTCTCGCCCGTTTCGCCGCCGGACCCCCCGTCGTCGGCGGTTTCCCCACCATCGGACTCACGAACGGTCGTCGCGCCACGGGATTCACGAACGCGCGCGAGAACGAGACCACCGATCTCGCCGTCGCGCTCTTCACCGTCATCGCACCGTCGTCTCGCGCGAACGGCGTCGTCGCGTTCACCGAGACGAACGGTGCCGAGTTCTCATCGTCATCGTCGACGACGCCGTTCGCGCCGTCCGCCGTCATCGCGCGCGTCTTCGAGACGAGTCGGATCGACCCGACGCGCGCGCGACTCGATCCGACGATTCGATCGATCGCCCGTCGCGCGTCGGCGTCTCTCGAGAGACGTCCGGACGTTCGACACGTCCGCGGTCCTAAACCCTAAACCCTAAACCCTCGGGGGGCGCACGCCTCTCACTGTTTGCCCACACGTCTCATACAGTCACCCATCAAACCAAAGATGCGATGCGATGCGATTCCTCGCGCATCCACCCGCAGAAGGCGCCGGTCGCGGCTGGCGACGAAGGCGCGAGACGCTCGAAAACGTCGGGAAGAGCCCGAACGGACGCGCGTCGGGTCGATCGGTCGTCCTCGAGCGGGCCCGCGCGCGCGGTGACGGTGAGAACGTCGGGTGCGGGTGTTCACGTCGCCAACACCCATCGGGGTCGAGGGGCGATGAGGGACGACGCGCGCGGGGAGACCTCGGCGCTGCTGGCGTCGAGGGATGATGACGCCGTGGAATCGATGGAACAAGCGCGTCGAGTGTCGTCTCGTTCGGCGTCGTCGACGAGAACGTCGGTGATGTGTACGGTGGCGGCGATCGCGGCGGCGGCGGCGATCGGCGTGTGGACGCACAAGAGTAAGACGTTACAAGAGGCGTGGCGCCCGGTTCCGGGCGCGGAGTTAGTCACCGGGGGAGACGAACGATCCATGATCACGCGTTGGTCGAAGACTGGGAAGACGATGGCGTCCTTGGGACAGTCGTTCACGGGGGTGACGCCGACGCCTTCGCAGTTGACGGCGCTCAAGGCGCTTCGTCTGCAAGTTCGAACAGCCATGTTCAGTCCCGGTGGGATCAGCCCGGAGACTTTAAATTTATTGTCCAGTCGGTTCGGAGCGATCGTTCCGCAGGCGTCGTCGTTGTTTCCGAGCGGGAAACCCGATACCATCGATCAGCTGGATTCGGCGATCAAGACGCTCTTGGCGAACGGGACGCCGGCGGCGCCGGCGGCGCCGGCGGCGGAGAGTGAATTCAGAGGAATGTTACCGTCGGGGGATCGGCCGACGATAGCGAGTGGTGAAGAAACGGACGCCGCTTCGGCAGTGCCGACGAGCGGCCGGTCGAAGCCGCCTCGCAAACCGTTGACTCAGTACGAGTCGGCGCTGCTTGAAACGAAAGCGGCGGCGAACGCCGTCGCGAGCACAGGCGCCTACAATCACAAATCGAAAAGCGTGTCGAGTGAAACGCAGACGGTGCGGCAAAATGACAACTTGGAGCGAATGATCAACTCGCTGGACCCGAAAGGGGGATCGTCGTCCGGCGGTAGCGTGATGTCTGATATCTCATCTTACGACGTGGACGCCAACGACATCTTCTCCCGGAGTTCGGGACAAGCGCCATCCGGTGACTTTGTGCAGTACAGCGAGAATGCCCCGTCGCCACGCAGGCGACGTGCGCGTCGTTCGAAGGAAGCGCAAGAGGAGCCACAGACGGGCGATGCGGACAGCTTACCGCCGTGGGCGCATGGAGCGCCGTCGAATGAGGCTGCGTCTCAGCAACTGGCGGCGGCGCAGCCCGCGCCGCAACCCGCGCCGGTTGAAGAAGACACATCGTGGACATCGTTTCAAGAACAGTTACCCGGGGATACTCCCACGCCGTCGGAGTCTCCGTCTCCGTCTCCGTCGCCCACGCCGAGCCCAAGTCCCGGGCCTGAGCCATCGGGACTTCCTCTCCCGTCGACACTATTTCCATCCACCTCTCCGGAACCCAGCGAGGATCCAGAGCCGAACCCCACGCGTCCAACCGATCCAATTGGCATCGATAATCTTCTCGGTTTCAACGACGACTCGCCGCAAGTGGACGAAACTGCGCCGCCGCCGGCGCCCGAGCCCGATACCGCGCAAGACGACGACGCAGCCGTTGAAAGTCTGTTTAAAGATGGTGTTGGGGACAAAGAAGAATCAGGTTCGAGTGAACTGGGAGAGGATGACGACGTGACGGGAGGCACCTACGGCGTCGGCGGCGGCTTGCAACCCAAGATCATGAAGCCGGTGCAAGCCAACGCCAACGCGAAAGCGATCGCATCTCACATCGTCGACATGATCATGCGACGCAAGTCGACGATGGAGGATGGCGGCGATGGTGCCGACGCGAATGCTGATGCTGACGCGGCGTCGATTGGTTTGACGGAGGGGAAAAGCGATGACGTGGAGGCGAAGAAGGTTTCACCGAATTTATCCAAGGAACAAATCGCGGAGGAGCTCGCGGATAGTCTGACGGCGATGACGACGGAAGCGGTCGAAGCGAACGCGTTGCAAAGCGCTCGAATGGCGGATTCTATGAACGGTAGTCCGAGCGCGAAGATCATGGCGGACGCGCTCGTGGAGCACGACAAGAAGATGGCGAAGCGCATCGCTCAGATATTGAAGAGCGATGATCCCGAAGCTAAGCTCACGAACGGCGTCGGAGATGACACCGCGGCGATGGGCGCCGGCGTCGGTACCGCCGGCGCCCAGCGAGGGCGCTCGGGCGAGGCGGCGCAACTCATCATGTACGAAGAGCAGCGACGGCAGCGAGACGAAATCGAGGCGATGCGACGCGACTTGGCGTCGCTCATGGCCAACATTCAAGCCAACTACGCCATGGGCGTGACTCAGGGTAGAATTGATAAAACCGCGTCGCAGGCGGCGAGTCACATCATCGACACGCTCCGACCGGTGCTAAACAAAGATGCCGTCGCGCGAGAGGGATCGTCTGAGACGGATTCCTTAAAGGTGTTTGATTATCCGATTCTCGCGAGTTCGACGCTCTCGAGTGACGGTTTGCGCCTGGACGCGGGTGAACACGAGAGCGACGACGCCGACGACGTCGACGCGGAGAGTAGTTACGACGACGTCGCCGACAAGAAGGCGAAGAAGAAAGGCGCCGGCGCGAAACAGGCGGGTGATGACGACGACTTTTTAGGTTCCATTTTGGGATCGTCGGGTGACTCGAAATCGAGTCTGTCGCACAAAGCCTCCGGCACGAGCGGTACGAAGACGGCGTCGACGGCCGCCGCGTCCGACGACGACGGTCTCTCTCTCCCCGCTTTCAGCTCGTCCAGCGATGACCAACCCGGTTGGCTCGCACACGCGCCCACCGACGAACAACTCACCGCGCAGTTCCTCGCGGACGACGACGACGACGACGACTCCAGCAAGAAGAAGTCAAAGAAACACGAGTCGAAGAAGTCAAAGCGGCGCGCCGCGACACTCGGCGCCGTCGAGCGTCCTCGCGAGGGTGAGTACATTCGAGCTCTGAACGAGCGCGCCGAGCGCGCGCTGGGGTAGAAAATCATCGTTAATACATACGCACACGCAGTAGATGAACGCGAGCGCCCGCGCGACGCCCGTGATGCCGAACGCCCGCGTCATCTTTGCAACCTCAGAGATGCGCGCGCGCGGAACCTCAACATCGCCGCGGACGCGATTCGCGCGTTCGATCGCCTCGAGACGCGATCGAGGAACTCGTCCGCGGTCTCGACGCGCGCGAGCGCGCGTCATGGTCGCGGCATCGCCGGACACGACGTGGAAAGCGCGCGACGTTCTCGAGCGTTTGGGTGACGCGTCGTCGTCGGGACGCGTTCGTGCGCTCGCGGGTGATTACGCGGGACGAAACGACGTCATGCGACGGACGCTGGACGACATTCTCGGCGCGACGCTCGCGCGCGTGGACGAAGACGCGCTGCGAACGCTGCGAGAGGGCGCCGCCGAGGCGGACCGAGCGAGCGACGACGCCGAGAGGTGGACCGCGTTGCGAAACGCGTTCGATGTCGCGATGCGGCGCTTGTTGGCGACGGCCGGGGACGCGGATGCGGCGCTCGCGGATGTCACGTACGAGTCGGCGCCGGATGCGAACGAGACGTGGGAGGTGAGGTTGAACTTGACTGAGAACGACGACGTCGCCAAGTTTCGCTCGCTCAACGACGGAGTGATGGGGGGTATGTCGGATGGATTCATGGCGCGACGAACCGGGAACGACGGCGGTAGTTTTATGGGCAACGTCAGTCTCGAGAGGAACGGTGGGTTCGCGAGCGTGCGCGCGATGGTGGACGAAAACGCAGGAGATTTCGACGGCGTGTACATCGAAGCTAAGACGTCGACTCCCGAGAAGAAGTTTCTCTTCATTCTCAAAGACGAGGATTGTTTGAGAGAACAAATCAATTTCAAGGTTAACTTCAAGGTTGGTTCGGAGTACGCGCGCGTCAAGATTCCGTTCGCCGCGTTCTCGCGAGCCGAACGCATGGGTCGCGTGTGTCTTCGGAACCCGCTGGCCTTAACGAGCCTCAGAGAAATTGGCTTGATGATCCTCAAGGGGGAGCCTTCGCAAGTCGGACCGTTCGAGCTCTGCGTGCGCGAAATAGGCTTTTACCGAGGCTGATTCAATTACGTGTTATATTCATACAGATTCGTTCTTTCTCCTATCTTTGCATGCGCGAGTGGACGTTGGCGTCTGAAGCAAGTATTTCGTTCTCATCAGTCTTGCCAGAGATGCATATACCGGACCCGTCGACGAAATAGTCGAACGATGTCAGTGGTGCCAGTGGGCTTTTCACGATTTTTATTCGTCGACGCTCGCCGACGACTTCTAATGCTATTCGAGTGTTGACGCAATGCGCCCACTTCGTGCCGAGCGCCGCGGTGATTCCGCTCGACTCCTCTAAACCGGCGTCATCGGTGTTGTCTTTGTCGCTCGCGTGTTTTGCGAACGTTCCGATTCTCGTCGTTACTTGATTCACCGCGAGCACGGCCAAAGCGTGATTTTCCGCGTGTCGCTTCAGCATCGACGCCACGGCGCCCAAAACACTCTGTCTCTGGACCACCCTCTCGCGTCCGAATTCCGCCCTCGCGAGGTGCGCCACGGAATCTATGATCACCAAACGAACGTTATGATCGATGATCGCCTCTTCGAGCGCGTCTAGGCGCTTCCCTAAATCACTCAAACTCGTCGGCGTGATGACTTGCACGCGTCTCGCCAGCGCGCTCACGGCGTCGCTCGAGTCGAACGTATCCCCGAATTTCCCTCGTGCGATCTCCGCCATCCTCGCACCGCTAAACTTACGCTCCGCGTCGATGTAAATGACGCCCCCATCGCATCCACCGCACGCCTCCGGCGCCGCCGCGCTCGCGCACGCAGCCAAACATAGTTGCGTCTTCCCGGCGCCCGCCGCGCCCACAACCTCGGTCACCGACCCGACGCTCAGTCCGCCGCCGAGCGCGGCGTCGATCTCTCTCAGGGTCGTCGGGACGAATTTCGATCTTCTGAGCGCGTCGAACGCGGTCGTCGGTGTCGGCGCGACCGCCTTTGCGACGCTGATTATAAAATCTCGCGCGCGTCTGTGCGAACAATCGGCGAGTTCGACGACGTCGAGCGGCGCGCGGTGAAGCGCGTCCTCCGCCGTGCGACATCCTCGGTTTTCAAGCTTCGCCACGAGCGTCTGGTCGACGTCCAAGCGATCGAGCGTGCGACGAGACGCCGACATGGCGCGAGCGAACCGAGAGGCGGACACTGAGGCTGGCTGGCTGCGAGTATCTCTTACAATTCGGCGAACGGGCGCACATTCGGGGAAAAAACGCTGCGTCGATTCAAGTTTTCTTCGCTCGGCGTCTGCGTCGTCTAACGGTGCGGCGGAAAAACTTGCGTCTGAATTTGCGAGCGACGTCGAAAAACGGTTGCGTGAGGCGACCGACCGCGATGGAGAGCAAGACGCATCCCAAGGAGAAGGATTCTTTGATGTGCTCGGCGAAAGACACCGAATGCAGACCGATGAATAATTCTTTTCTGATCGCCTTGTCGGTGGCGAGCATGTGTGCGGCATCCTTGGCGAGGGCAAAGATGGGCACGTTGACGCCGCCCTTGACGCCGACGCCGGCCATGTCGATGAGATTGCGCAGACGTTCCCACTCAAACCTACCCTTGACGATCACCACCTTGAGCAATCGAAGTCGAAGTGCGGGATCTGGATCTGTGAGAAGTCTTCGAGCCACGTACGGAAACGCGGCGTCGAGCAGATTGAAATCTGGTTTCAGCGTCAAGCAAATGTTTTCTTGCGTCAGCAAAGAACGAATCACGAGCGAGAAACGCTCCGGGACCCTAATCGGGTATTCATACAATAATTTGTTGAACTCGCGCGTAAGTCCACGAAAAGAGAATGCCTCAGTGCTCGCCAATGATTCCAGCGCCTCGTCTCCCCATACATCGGCCAAGCCTTCGGCGACTGGACCGATGTCGACGCCCTGTCGCAAAAAGCCGAGGTCCACCAGCGTCTCCGCGAGAGCCTCGTAATCTCTGTTCATCACGTGCACCACGGCGTCGATCAAACTCTCTTGATTCGCGCGCGAAATTTCAGCGACGTTTCCGAAATCGACGTACGCGATGTCTCCGTCGGGTAGCGCGAGCACGTTACCCGGATGCGGATCTCCGTGAAACAAACCAAACTCGAGCAGTTGCTTCAAGCCGGCTTCGACGCCGTTGATCATGAATCTAGCGCGCGAAGCCTCGTCGTCGAACGCATCCTCGCGCGTGCAGCGCACACCAGGTTGCCAGTGCATGACGAGCACGCGCGGTCCACTCAGCTCACTGATGACCTGAGGAATATGCACGTTCGCGTCGTTGCGAAAGTTGAAGGCGAAGTCTCGCAAGTTTCTCGCCTCCTGAACGAAGTCTAGTTCCTCCAACAATTTCTCCGCGAACTCGTCCACGAGGAGCGACGCCGAACACCCCAGGTTCTCACGCGCGAAGGTATCGAAAAACATAAGAGCCGTCGCTCGCAATAGGAACAAGTCCAGTACGCACTGCGCTCGCGTGTTCGGACGCAAAACCTTGATGGCGACATCCGTCCCATCCTTTCGCAATTTGCCCTTGTACACTTGCCCGATCGACGCCGACGCGATCGGTTCCTCAGAAATTTCCGAGAACGTCTCGTCGATCACTCGTCCCGTCTCCTCTTCTATGATTTTACACGCCAAGCTCGAGTTGAACGGCGGCACGCGATCCTGCAGTTTCGTGAGCTCCTCCATCAACTCTTCGTTCACCAAATCCGGTCTGTTGGCCAAATTCTGACCCAACTTGACGAACAACGGCCCCAACTCACAAAGCGTCTCCTTCACCGCCTCTCCCCACCGCGACCCACCGTCGGCGGCGTCCAACGCCTGCAATCGCGCCCGCTTATTCCTCATCCGCCCCAAAACCACCGCCAACCGCGCCGCGCGTCTCGCCAACTCCAACGGCCTCACCGACGCCTCCCTCCGCACCGCTTCCGGATCATACCTCGTCACCACTCGACAAAAATCCCGATCCGCATCCAGCGTCTCCTTATTCTTCACCCCAGCCCTCCCGCGCACCGCGCTCGTCTCTCCCCTCGCGTCCCGCGCCGCCGCCCTCGTCGCCCTCGTCCTCCCCTCCCTCGTTCCCTCCTCCTCCACCGACCCCGTCTCCGTCTCCGGCGGCGCGACCGCCCCCGTCCGCGTTCGCATCCCTCTTCCCCTCCTCGCGTCCCATCCCCTCCTCGCGCGCGTCGTCGTCGTCGACGTCGTCGTCGTCGTCGTCGACGTCGACGTCCCCGCGCGCGGCGGACGCGCGCGACTTCCCACCCGCGTCGCCGTCGCCGTCGTCGTCCGCGTCACCGCCCGCGTCGCCGTCGCCGTCGCCGCCGTCGTCCTCACCGCGACCATCGCGGTCGTCGTCGTCCTCGCGTCGACGCGACGCGACACGAGGCGCGCGATCGAATGGGCACACGACGCGGGTCGTCGCGCATGTGCATTACATTACATGCATGAATGCGCGCGAGTGCGCGACGCGTCGACGCGTTCGAACGACCGATGGCGATGACATCGCGCGCGACGTCGACGTCGGTCGCGTTCGCGTTCGCGTTCGCGACGACGACGACGACGACGACGCGACGACGGAGACGGACGACGACCGGGACGGGCGCGCTTTTCGCGAGGGACGCGCGGACGCGCGCCGAGCGCTCGGACGCGCGCGACGGTGGACGACGCGACGCGAGCGGACGCGGACGATCGAGGGGCGGTGGACGCGGAGGTGCGCGCGACGGGGATCGCGAGCGAGGGCGACGCGAGACGCGAACGCGAGACGCGGGAGGGGATGCGCATCCCTCGGTCGTTAAGACCTCGACCCGAAAAAACGGCGCGAAATGATGGGTGACTGACGACGAACGCAGGCGCGGAACGAGGTGGACGCGGGGGGAGAGGTGGGCGAGGACGAGGTGGACGCGGAGGGAGAGGTGGGCGCGGGGGAAGAGGACGCGTGAGGATACAGAGCGATGGGAAACAACACCTGGGGCAGACGCTGGACTACGCGCGCGAAAAGTCATTTCCGGGGACGGCGGAGGAGGCGGTCGGGGACCTGGTGGACGATCCGCCGTTGAAGATTTTGCCTCTAGGTGGATTGGGGGAGATTGGGATGAATTGTATGCTCGTGGGGAGCGGTGATCGATACGTGTTGTTGGACGCGGGGTTGATGTTTCCGGAGTGCGTGACGACGCGCGCGCGAGCGGTTCGACGCGAGAGACGCGAGCGATTCGACGCGAGGATGGGAAAGACTGACGACGACGACGCGCCTTCTTTTCGTTCGTAGTCACGAGGAGTTGGGTATACAGAAAGTTTTACCGGATGTGTCGTTTTTGGCGCGTTGGAGGGATAAAATCGAAGCCGTGCTCATCACGCACGGGCACGAGGACCACATCGGCGCGCTCCCGTGGGTGGTTCCCGCGCTCGATCCGTCCACGCCGATTTACGCCGGTCTGTTCACCATGCAACTCATCAAGAGGCGAATGCAAGAGTTCTCTCTGTGGAACGATAAGAGATTCAAGGTTTTTGAGATGAATGAACGCTTCCAGGCTGGACCGTTCGACATGGAGGCGGTTCGCGTGACGCACTCCATTCCGGATTGTTGCGGACTCATTTTCCGATCCGAACACGGGACGATCGTGCACACCGGGGATTGGAAGATCGATGAGAACCCAGTCGATGGTCGACACTTTGATCGAGAGTCGTGGGAGCGCGTCGGGAAAGAGGGTGTCACGCTCATGATGAGCGACAGCACCAACGTGCTGTCGCCGGGTCGCACGGTGAGCGAATCCACCGTGAGCGAGGGCATCATGCGTCGAGTGTTGGGCCATCGAGGACGTATCATCACCACGCAATTTGCGTCGAATATTCATCGTCTCTACGGTGTTCGCGCCGCGGCCGAGGCGACGGGGCGACAAATCGCCTTCATCGGCATGTCTCTGACGACGTACCTCGAGGCGGCGAAACGCGCCGGCATCGCGCCGTTGGATCCGGCGAATCTCGTTCCCGCCGATGAGATCGATAACTGCGATCCGAGTAAGCTCTTGATCGTCACCACTGGTTCTCAGGGCGAAGATCGCGCACAACTCGCGCTCGCCGCGAACGGAAGCTCGCGCTTGTTGACGCTTCAGCCGGAGGATTTACTGCTGTACTCGGCCAAGATGATTCCGGGCAACGAAAAACGCGTCATGCGCATGATGAACGAGATCGCGAAGCGTGGACCTGAGATCGCGATGGGTCGAGAGGATTGCTTGCACTCCTCCGGTCACGGTTACAAGGAAGAGTTGGACGAAGTTATTAAGCTCTTAAAGCCGGAACACTTTTTGCCCGTGCACGGGGAGTACGCGTTTTTACGCGCGCACGAGCAACTCGCTCGACAATCCGGTGTGCAACACACGACGGTCATCGGTAACGGGGAAATGCTCGGAATCACGCCTCTGAGGAAGAAAAAGTCGCACGGCACGATGGGTAATTTCCATCGCATGGGCAAGGCGAAGCTTCAAACAATGTTTAACGACGGTGGCTGGGGAAGCGGGACGTCGGAGGATTTGGCCATCGAAGAGCGTATGCGCATCGCCGTCGAAGGCATCATCGTGTGCGATTACGAGATCTCAAACGACGGTAATAATTTGATCAACGCCAAGGCGCGCGTCACGTCGAGAGGAATGTGGACTGACGACGGGCGGCTGTTGGAGTCTGTGCGATCGGCGGCCATTGCGGCGAGCGCGGACATGCCAATCGGTACAAAGTTGAGTACGGTGGAGAGAGCCATCTCGAGCGCGATTCGTTTTGCGGTGAAAAACTATTGCAACAAGAGGCCGGACGTCATCGTTGTCGCGCACCGCGCCGGTCAGTCGTCGCGACCGATTCCAGACGTGAACGCCATGAGCGCGGAGGACGACGACGCAAGCGGTCAACAGAAGCGATACCCGCGACGTAATATGGCACCAACGGACGTTCGTCCGCTCCGAGGCGATTACAAAGGCCCGGGTCCTTCGGGCGACTCGAGACACATGCGACGAGACTCTGAGTATCAGTAATTCCGTTCATTATTAATACAGTTTTAACACGTTTTTCGATTTGATCAGAGCGTTTCGGTTCAGTCGACATTACTCGCGCCTTTCTTTTTCGAGTTTTTCATAGAAATACGCCGGACAACAATCAGAACATAGAATAGTGTTCGGGTCGGCATCGATCCGCCGAAAGCCCGCATCGAAAGCGCACGATTTCAACGCTTTGTATGCACACCGCGAGCACTCTACGAAATTTTCAGCGTCGTGTAGGCACGCGGAGCACACCGAGCGATCGCAAACCGCACACCCCACGAAGGTCCTCGGGGTGCAGAGATCGCACACGATCATTTCACACTCGTGGCACTTTCTTCGTGGATCATGATTCAATCTCTGGCACAGTTCGCACGCGTACTCGCCGCACTCGTCGCAACAGAGCTCGTCGAACGCGTATTCAACGCACTCGCGACAAAACAACGCCCTACACCAGACACAGGCCACCATGGGCTCGTCGCTGCCACAATCGCTACAAAACATGCTTCCACAACTGCAACAGGTCGCACACGCGAGCACAAGCTCGCCATCGATCATCGTCCGCAAGGCGACGGTTTTGCCGCGATCGCATCGGTTACAGAGCACGCGCGTCGCGCATCCACAAGTCTTCGCACAGAAGATGCATCCGACCCACCGCGACTGACACATTTCACACCTCGGCGCGCGAAAAGCTATCACCACACTCCCGTGGCGAGATTCACACTCTTCGATCCTCTCCAACTGCGCGCGCGTGAACGCCGAGTTCGCTTTTACGCGCGCCGTCTCCGAGAGGAGAGACGTCATGTATCGCTCGAGACTCGGCGACCGACGCATCGATCGCACGCACATCACGCGACGAAGCTCTGCGTTCGGCACGGACCCGTACCGCTTCTCCCCCGCCGCCGCCGCCTCGACCAACGTTCTGTAGGACGGGACGGCGTTTCGAAGCGCTCTCGACACGGCGCGCAACACCAGGCACCACACAAAGTTGGTGGGAACGGCATCCTCGGGCGCGTCGCGACATAGACAGCAACGGGACGGGATGATCACACGAGAGAGCACGTGTTTCACGAACACGTCGGTGTAATTCTCCACGAAAGGCGTCAACTCGTCGCGTGAAGTCGTCATGGACGCGCGAAAACTCCGAGGTGTGAGGAGACGCGCGACGGGGTTCGAGGATGAGATCGTCACGACACAAAATACAAAAATACGTTACAGGCGTACGGGTAGTACTGTATAACTCACCCCTCTCTCTCTGGCGTTCGTACCGTGACTCCCGCACCGGCAAAATACGCGATACAAAATATCGAGACGGTTCGTCTTCACATCGAGCGTTGAACGTACCCCACCATCAGCGCGTCGTTCGCCGTTTTCACCTCATCCATCGCCGTCACCCGCACGCGTTCGAAATCAAAATCTTCCCTCGCGTAACTCTCTCGCAATTCGATGATTCGAAGCGCCGCCAACCGCAGCGTGTGACTCTCGCGCAACAACGCGCGTAACCACCCGTCGCCGTCCCTCCCCACGGGCCGTTCGCTCAGAAACTGCGTCAACTCCCGCGCGAGCGGCGTCTCCCCGCCCTCGTTATCGTACGAGTACTCCTCGTCCAGCACGATTCGCGTCGCCGCGACGGTGAAGAGCGTCGTGAGCGCGCGCGCCGCTTTCGTCTCGGGAGATTGTCCATCTCCGAAACAATCGCTCGGCGCGCGTCTCTCGCGCGCGGCGACGACGACGACGCGGGAGGAGACGCGCGTCTCTCGCGCGCGACGCGTCCTCGTCGCCGCCGTCGCCACCGCCGTCGTCGTCGGCGTCACCGCGCGCATGTCGACCGACCGCGAGTGACGGCGCGTCGTCACTCGACGCCGCGCATGCGCGCGTCGACGTTCGCGCGACCGGCGTCGAGCGTCCAGACGAGACGACGCGCGACGCGCGCTCGTCGTCGTCGTCGTCCCGTCCCTCGCGCGCGCGTCGAGCGCGAGGACGAGCGCGAGCCCCCCGCGTGTTCGCTCGGCCCGTCGTCGTCGTCGTCGTCGTTCGCGTTCGAGGGCACGGCGCGCCTGTACGGTGAGACTCGTTTCGCCGCCCTCGAGCGCGCGCACGTCCTCGTCGTCGGTCTCGGCGGGTGCGGGTCGTGGGCGGTGGAGGCGCTCGCGCGCACGGGCGTCGGCGCGCTCACGCTGGTGGATTTGGATTGCGTCTGCGAGACAAACGTCAACAGACAAGTCGAGGCGACGACGCGCACGGTGGGGAAGTTCAAGTGTGAGGCGATGGCGTCGCGCGTGCGTGAGATAAATCCTCGATGCGCCGTGCGCGTGGTGAAGGATTTCGTGCAGGGACACAACGTGGAGGACATCGTGGAGCGCGGCGACGGCGCGGAGGCGTTTGGCGCGGAGACGGAGGACGCGGCGTGGACGCGTCCGGATTACGTTTTGGATGCGATCGATGCGGAGAGGGATAAGGCGGCGATCGCGGCGTATTGCGTGTGGGCGAGGATGCCGCTGTGTGTCACGGGTGGGGCGGGTGGGGTGGATCACGTGAAGGATGTGCGGACGGACGATTTGGCGAATTCGACGTTTAATCGATTGCTGAGCGCGACGAGAAAGACGCTTCGAAAAGAGTACGCGTTTCCGAAAGAGACGGGCGGTGGTGGGTCGTTTCCGGGCGCGAATAAGGGGAAGCGTAAGGCGCAGGGGAAGTGGGGGATCAAGTGCGTGTACGCGCCGGAGAATGAGAATCGGTTCAAGACGGCGGGGACGAAGGGTCGCGGCGGCATAGGATGCGACGGCGTCGGAGGGTCCGCCGTCTTCGTTACGGGGGCGATCGGGTTCAAGGCGGCGTCGGAGATCGTGTTGGATTTGATGGATGAAAAGCGCGCCGAGGCGAAGACGGATGGGCCCGCGAGCGCGGGGTGGAGATCGCGCGTGTGGCCTAAAAAGCCGAGGACGCGGTCGAACGCCGTCGATTCAGAGCGGGAGCGCGCGCGCGCGACGGACGCGACGAATGATGCGAAATCGAACGACGAGACGAAGGATGAGAAAACGCCCGAACCGACGAAAGAGAGACACGATGACTCGTCCGACGTCGCCGACGGTGGGAGAGGGGACATACGTCCGACGACGGCGAATTCAGCCGCCGCGCGAGAGCTCGATGCTTCGGAAATGTACGACGCGCACTGTCATTGGCACCTGGACGGTGATCACGCCACCGTGAGACGACTCTGTTCGAGACTTGCGGGCGCGGGGATAACGACGACACGTCCGGGAGACTGGGCCACGGCGCGCGCGATTCGCAGCGGCGATGACGATTTGACCGTCAACGTTCCCATCGCGTTTGGCGTGCATCCGTGGTGGGCGCACTTGGAGAAGGATGGGAAAGACGCTTGGATGGCTGAGCTGAGACGCGAAATAGAATCGACTCCGCATTCGGTGATTGGTGAAATCGGCTTGGACCGAGTGGCGACGCCTCCCGACGCCGTGCCGGATTACGACAATCAGCTCGATTGTTTCAAGAGACAGTTTGCGCTCGCGACGGAGCTCGGTCGACCCGTCGTCGTGCACAGCGTCAAGGCGACGAAAGACATGTCGGATATATTTCGACTGTCGCCCGAACTCCCACCACGAATATTTATGCATTCTTTCGGAGGATCGGAGGATTTCCTCCGGCAGTTGATCAAGATGAAGAAAGTCGGCGAACGATTTTATTTTGGATTCAGTTCGGTGATAAATTTGCGCTCGCCGAAGACTCGCGCGGTGATCGGCGCTGTCCCGGACGATAGGCTTCTCTTAGAAAGCGATTTGTGCGACCCAACGCGCGCGGAGGACGAGTTACGAACTATGTTGGCGATTATCGCGGACATCAAAGGATGGTCCGTCCGGGACGCGGCGAGAATCACGCGCGAAAATGCGCAACGCTTTTTCGGGGCGTAAAAATTGATGATTCATCGAAATGTTCGTGATTATTGTTTCAACGTGTTTCCTACAGTAGCGATTTTTGTGACTTCAAAAGTAGATTCTCATGACGTCATTCTCAGAGAACGGAAGCGAACAACCCGGGCATTTTCTCGAGCGAGCGGCGATTCTCTTTTGCACACACTCTTCACAAAACATGTGCGCGCATCGGGTGATGATGACCGCCTTTTGACGCTCCCCTTGGCACACATTGCAGTTGAGAATCGTCTTGTAAGCCTCGACCTCGGCGTGCAAATCCTTGGTCCCACCTTCTTTGATGAGGCGGTCACACTTCTTCTTCAAACTAGTCGCCGTCGTTTCGGCTTTGACGCGCGCCGCCTTTTCTGCTTCGAGTTTCGCCACGTCTCCTTCGCTACGCTTCACCAGCGTCGCGACGTTCTTTTCCGACGCTGTGAGCTTATCACGCACCTCCATGACTTGCCTCTCCATCGCGCGAAGCTGCGCCTTGGAGCGTTCAACGTTCTCGGTGTTCGCGCCGGCTTCTTCTTGCATCTTCGTAAACGCCGTCGTCGCCTCGGTGAGTTGTTCCTCGAGTTCGCGAGTCCGCTCATACGCGTTCTCCAGGTCACGCTTGTAGTACGCCGCTTGCTCCTTCACCCGTTCGCACTCGTTTTCGAACTGCTTCACGGAGGACTGCGCCGCGATGCGCTCGCTGATGGCTTTATTTTGCGCGTCTTCGCTCGCCGCGATGCGGCTGAGCAGACGCGTACTTTGCTCTTGCGCCTCGGCGTACGCGCCCGAAATGGCTTCTATCTCTTCTACATACATCATCACTTCCGATTGTTTTTCTTCGAGGGCGGCGTTCGCCGCCGTGGCGGTAGCTTCCGCGGCGGCGAGCTTCTCTTTCAACTCGGCGATTTGCTTTTCAAGATCAGCCGTCTTCGCCGTCGATTTCTTGGCGGCGGATTTTTCGAGACTCGCGATGGATTCCGTGAGCGACTTGATGCGCTCATCCGCCGCCGCTTTCTCGACCTTGGCATTGTCTAACTCTGCGCACGACTCACGGAATCTCTTGTTTTCATCCTTGAGCACTTGGTTCTCCTTTTGTACGATTTCGAGCATCTTGAGTTTTTCCTCGGCGGCGCCGGCGACGTCGGGCGTCTCCAACGAGCGAACCTTGTGTTCCAACTCGTCTCTCACGCGAACGACGTGCTCGAGACGCGTCTCTAATTCCACCGCTCGCTCATCCGCGGAGCTCAGCCTTTTCGCCGCCGCGTCGCCGCGCTCGGCGGCTTGTCGATCGCGAATCGACTCTTGCATGATGGAATCCATGCGTCGACGCATGCCGATCAAGTCTTCGTTGAGCTTTTCGTTTTCCGTCTTCAAACCTTCGTATCGCGTGTTCAGCGCGGTGTACTGCGCGGACTGTTCGCCTCCGGTGCCAAAGATTTGACCATCGCTCAGCGTGCGCACCTGAGTGGCTAAAGCGGTCTTTTCCTTTGTCAAATCGGCGATGTTTTTCTCGTTGAGCTTCACCACCGACTCGAGCTCGGCAATGCTCCCGTTGAGCTTGGCGAGTTCGGTGGCGGACGCCTCCGGTTGCGCGGGCGTTCCGGGTCTCGACTCGGTCTTTACCGGCGTCGCCGATCCACCGGATTTTCCTTCCGCCGCCGCCGCGGCTTTCGCCTGCGCCTCGGCGCCCGCCGCGCGCGCGTCCTCCGCCGTCGCCATCTTCGGCAAACCTTCGATGGTATCGTCGCCCCCGTTCGCCTTGGCGATCGCCAATCGTCGACGCGTGCCCATGAGAAGGACCTCCATCTCATCTAATTCCGCCTGTAACTCCTTACACCGCGCAGAATCTCGAAGGTAGGCGTGCGACAGGGCGTCGTAATCTCTCTTCGTCTTTAACCTACTCGCCTCGAGCGCGTCCATCCTCTTCTTCAACGCGTCGTCTCCGACGCCCGCCGTCTTCGCCTCGAGCGCGTCCAAGACGCCGACCAGCGCAGCCTTGGTCACATCCGCCTTCTCACGAAGTGACGCGACCAATTTCTCGCGATCTTCATCTTCAAATCTCGAGTTTCCGTCCTCGAGCTCCTCCGCCGTCTCCGCCACCGAGCGGTCGCTCTCGCCGTCGCCTCGTTTCCTCTTCCCGCTTCCCGCGCCCTCCAACGCCTTATCATCGCCGCTCAGGGCGACCAAACGCGCGACGAACGCGTCAACGTGCGCCCCACCGTCGGATTTCGCCGCCGTCGTCGACGCCTTGGCGCCGACTTTAACGGCGAGCGCGTCGATCGCGTCTCTCGCCGAGTTCCATTCATTCGTCACCACTCCCAACACCGCCTCGTACCGCTCTCGACGCTTCTCACACGTCGCGAGTTTACGTTCGACGTCCGCGATCTCTTGTCTCCGAGCCTCGAGCTGCGCGCGAGTGATCACGGCGCGGCGCGCCCATTTCGTCGTCAGTCGCACGATGATTCATTCCGAGCGCGAACGCGCGCGCGCGCTCGTCCTCGTCCTCCTCGTCCTCCTCGCGCGCGCGTCGATCGCGCACCTGTCCACCGAGCTGTTGGTTCTTAAACCGCAGCACGGGCACGTCGTCCTCCGAACTCATCGGTCGTCGATCGTCCGTCTCGGGTCTCGGGGCGCCGACGTCTGTCGACGGACCCCACTCGCATGCGCGCGGTGAGACGCGCGCTCGCGGGAGGATCGATCGTGAGACTCGTGCGAGAGGGTGCGCGAGGGTGTGCGTCGACGCCGTGCGGCGAGTCGAGGGGTGAGGCGGCGCGCGCGCGACGCGCGGGTTCGGGGCGCGCGGACTCGCGAACCGGCGGCGGCGGTGGACGGTGGACGAAGGCGTCGCGCGAGGGGCGCGGAGGGGTCGAGAGGTGGACGACGGGGGAGAGAGTGGCGAGAGGGGATTCGGTGAAGACGACGACGGCGCGGCGCGAGGTCGGGACGATGGCGGGCGATCCGAAAGCGCCGGAGGGTTACGACGTCGTGCGAGAGGGCGAGGCGCGAGCGCTGCAGCGCGCCGACACGGACGATGTCTTCTATAACAAACCGCAGGTCGTGAACAGAGATATGTCAATCGCGGTGATTCGAGAGTTTCAGCGCGTGCGAGCGGCGGAGCACGCGGAGGGGAAGGTGAAGAGGAATAAGCGAGCCAAGGGGACGAGTTGCTTGACGCCGCGGGACGACCCGTTGGTGAAGAGGCTCCTCGATGAAGACGACGTCGCGGCGCTGTTTCGAACGGCGGAGGAACACCGAGCGATGCTCGAGAAACAGGCGGCGGAGCGCGAGGCGAGAGGCGAGAAAGAGGGCGAGACTGAAAAGGTGGTGAAGCCTTTGACGAATGTCACGATTTTGGAGGGCATGTCCGCCACGGGATTGCGAGCGCTTCGCTACGCGCAGGAAATCAAAGACGTCGGGTGCATTGTCGCGAATGATTTGGATCCGACGGCAGCGGAAGCGATCGAGAGAAACAAGGCGTACAACGCGTTGTGTTCGCCGGCAAAGGCTGACGCCATCTCGTGCGTGATTCCTCACAACGAAGACGTGAGAATGGTGTGCATGAAGCACGAAAAAATGTTCGATGTCGTCGACTTGGACCCGTACGGAACGCCTTCGACGCTTTTAGATAGCGCCGTAACGGCAGTGAAAGAGGGAGGCTTGTTGCTCGTCACCGCCACCGACATGGCGGTGTTGTGCGGGAACAACTCGGAAGTGGCGTGGGCAAAGTATCAATCGTACCCGCTTCGGGCCAAGTACTGCCATGAGATGGCGGTGCGTACGCTCTTGGCGTCGATTGAAAACGCCGCCATCAAACACAAGCGGCACATCGTTCCCGTGCTGTCGTTGTCGATTGATTTCTACATTCGCGTCTTCGTGCGCGTGTACACCAGCCCGTTACAGATGAAGAGCTCGCCGAGCAAGCTGAGCTACGTGTTCCAGTGCGTTGGGTGTGATGCGCACGAGCTCCAACCCGTCGGCCGTAAAGCCATGAAAGGGGATGTCACCAAGTACCAGCCTGGTGCGGGTCCGGTGGTTCCCCAGAAATGTCCGAGCTGCGGTTGGCACTACAACATGGGCGGACCCATCTGGAGCGATCCCATTCACGACAAGGATTGGGTGAATAACATCAAAGCGGAGGTGGAGAAGAACGAGAGCACGTACCCAGGATTCGTCAAGGTGCACGCTCTGTTGACCATGGCACAGGAAGAGCTCCCTGACGTGCCCTTGCATTACGACTTGCACGCCATGGGCGGTACTCTCAAGTGCACGCCGCCGACGCATTGGTTGTTCAAATCCGCCATCATCAACGCGGGGTATCGAGTGAGCTCGTGTCATTCGAGCCCGAAAGGCATCAAGACCGACGCCCCGGTGGATGTGCTATGGGATATTCTAAGATGCTGGGTGAAGGAGCATCCCGTCAAACCGGTGTCTGAGAAGACGCCGGGAAGCGTGATTTTAGCGAAGGAGCCAACCATCAAGGCCAACTTCACGCGCGTATCGTCCGCGCAAAGCAAAGCGAGGCAAGAGCGAGTCGCCCGTTTCCCTCAGAATCCGACAGAAAACTGGGGACCGAAACGTCGCGCCGGCAAGTTTCGAGACGAAGAGTCTGACGCCAAGAAGCGCCGAGCCGATATGGAGGTGAAGCGACGCGCAGAGGAGGAAGATTAGACAACATAATAAATACAAATACCAATTCTTAGTCAGCTCTGAAGATTTCACGCGTCAACCAAGCCCCGAATTCTTCCGGTCGCGATAATAAAACCCGATGCTGATGCGTCGCGTCGGGTGAATCAAACCACTCAACTCGAACGTTACGCCCGTGATCGCGCCAACTGTTGATCATGGACTCGTCGTACCGACAATCCCCACGTATCCCGATCGCAACAATCGGAATTTCTTCTGGAAGGGCTCGATCCGTGCCTTCATAACTTTCACAAACTTTGAAGTCTTCGCGCAAAGATTGAAAAATCAACGCGTCGTCGCGCATTCGTTTCAACTCGTCGCTCGCGCCGTAGCGTCGATCGAACGCTTCCCAGAACGCACCGCTGTCTTCCAGCGTCGATAAACGTGGAGTGTGCGTATCGAGATCATTCAGCCAGTGCGCGAGACACGGCGCTCTCACGGCGCTCACGTATACTCCCGAGACGCGAACGCTCGAAGTCTCCGCGAGAGCCAGAGCGCATTCAAACGCCATCCACGCCCCGAGAGAGTGCCCGAACAAGGCCACCTCCGCGTCTCGATACGTATCCTCGATCACACGAGCGACGGCTTCCGCGATTTCCTGAACGCTCGTCTGAAAACCGAGCGGTTCGCGTCGACGCGCTCCCGGCCGACCCGGAATGTCGACGCCGACGCACCGAAACGAGTCCCCGACCGCTTTGGCGAAAGGTCCAGAAAAACAAGTCGCCCCCGCACCCGAGGGAGGAAAGCACACCAGCACTTTGTCGACGTCGCTCGAGGGCGAACACGCGCGAAGCATCGTTCGACGAAAACTGAGCCGAGCTCGAATGCGCGCGCGCGTTCCGAGCTCGAAAACGAACACCCGCCTCGAACGCGACGACGCGCGCTCGACCACCCCCGCACGAATCACCCCGACCGCACGGATCGACGACGCGCGACGCGTTCACCTTTCACCGCCTCCTCCGGCGTCTCCGACCCCGCCGCCTCGGTCGCACCGCTCGCATCGTTCGGCACGACGTAATCCACATCCGGTGTGTCGGGTCGGGCGAAAAAGGCGAACACGGCGGCGAACAGGGCGGCGACGACCGAGAGCATGGCGACGTATTTCCGGAGTGGACACGCCATCGCGATGCGCGCGCGTCGGCGCGTGTGAACGGCGCGGCGCGGTGTACTGATCGGGTATCTGGTTTTCATCACAAAAACACAAAATGGACGCGTCGCGGGGACGCTCGCGCGCGCGAGCGCCTCAGCACGCCTCCCCGCACGCGCCCTTGCAACACGAGAAGTCGTCGAGGAACATGTTCATCTCTCGGCACTTGTCCACGGCCGCGGCCGTTTTGTGGCCGAGCCCGCGCGCGATGGCATCCGCCACGACGGCGAAACGTTGTCTGAATTTATACACGAAGCAAAACACGAGACCGTCGTGCGACACGGCGGGGCCGGCGAGAAAGAGACCCGGCGTCTTGGTGCTTTCGTCGTATTCATTGAGGAGTGGGGCATCCGCCGCGCATCCCTCGCCGTCACCGTCGCTAAATTCGAAGAGTTCCTTGACCGCTCCCGAGGCGACGGATCCCTCGAAACCGGTGCAGAGGAGCGGCGGTTGCGGCGTGTACAACTCGATCTCGGCGCCTTCCTCGCCCGCTTCTACGTTGTCTTCATCTGAAATCAAAACCGTGTACTCGCCGCTCTTATAATCGACTGGTGCCCCCCATCGCGCGCGCACGACGTACCCACCCTTATGCTTGGTGTTATCTCGCTCCACTTTAAAGACGCGGAGTGGGGCGAGCAAACGCGGAGGTACCGACGCTCTGAGAGCCTCGTCGATCCGGACCACGGTGTGCGGTGCGAGCTCCGTGGAGGGATCATCCGTGCTCACTCGCCAGTAAGCTGTCGATGAGACGAGAGTACATCGTTTCGTACACGCTGCGAGATTCGAAACAGCATCCATGCCGCTTTCGTAGCCACCGATGACGACAAAGTCGTTTCCAGACAATGTCTTCCAACTTTCGACAGTTGAGTTGTGACGGCAGAGCTCAGAGCCCGGAAATACTGAAGTACTCCCATGAGGATATTGAAATTCTCCCGCGGCCCAAATGACGTAACGACTCCGTAATGAGGTTTTAACCGGTTGAGATGCCTGGTCCTGTGCGTGCTGGTCCTGTGCGTTCGCTGCATTGTTGCCCGTCGGGACGACATCAATGATGAAACCGCCTCGGCGACGAGGCCGTACGGCGGTTACCTCCGTGTGTGTTTTGACGTTTAATTCCCCTGCCTTCGCCAATTCGCGGAGATAATAAGCATATTGTTCCCCTGTTGGGTGCTCCGAGTGTAGTGTATACGCTGGTGAGGTTCCGAAAGCCACTGAATTGAGATCAAAACTGCCCGTCCATCCCTGGCTGTTGAATGAGGGTGAGATGAAGCGCATCTCGCGGGGCCACCGAAGAAAGGACTCACCGACCTCGCCGCGGTCGATGATGAGCACGCGTTCCGGATCTAAATTAAAAGTTCTCGTGAGCATAATCCCCAGCCCGATGCCAGACGCGCCAGCACCCACGATCACGACGTCCAACGGGTCGTCGTGATTGGGCGGCGGCCGAGTCGGCTCCTCCTCTTCCAACACATCCAGTAACTTCTCCATCTCCCCCTCGGCTTCGGTGTTTTCTGGATCCAATCCAATCGCGGCTTCGAACATATCCGCGGCTTCTCGAAACATGCTCGGCGCTGGATCATCGACGCTCTCGTCCCTCACCTGCTCGAGCAGAGGCGCCACGAGCGATTTACCTTTTTCAACTAACGCGCGCGCCAATCCCCGTCCTCGTTCGGCGTGCGCCTCGATTTCTCGCTCGAGGTTCTCTGACGCATCCTCCGTTTTTCGTTTCCCACTCGTCGACCGCGGCGTCATCGCGTTCTCCACCGAAGGCGCGCGCGAAGATGAAGCGTCGACAAGTGTCGAAAAGCCCCGACACGAGGAAGGCCCGTGGTCATCATTCCTCGTAGTGTAAATGTCTCAAACTCTATGTATTTACAAAAACGCAATGTCATGCAAAAGTGTCGACATCTCGGTTCGACACAGTTTTTATCGAAATCCCTGGGGGGGCATTTCACACATACTCAGTAGGATGAAGTACTATGTGCGTGTAGACACCGCGTGCGCGCCACTTCGCGTCTCGGCCGCCGCCGCCGCCTTTTACGCGCGCGCCGTGACGCTAGGATGACGACGACGACCGCCGCCGCGCGCGCGGCGTGGGCATCACTGGTGATGCAATTCATCGCGTCCACTTTTTGGGCCGTCGGCGCCGGCATCGCCGGACCGTCGAGCCCGTCCGACGTGCTTCAGTTCCTAGCCGCAATCGCGTGGTGCATCGCAAACGTCGTGGCGGTGCGCTCGATGTTTGACGACGACTCGTCGTCCTCCAAACCCAAGGGCGCCGACGCGATCGATCTGTGAGTTCGAGAGAGCGCGAGCGACGGAGCGCGGAGGCGTCGGCGTCACTCATTCCATTCATTCATTCAGCGCTCGAACGCCGCGTCCGGGACTCCCCGGCGCGAACGAGCGAACGTCCGACGGTCGATCGATCGATCGTTCACGCGCCCCCGTTCGTGCCGGCCGGTCGATTCGTTTTCGCGCGTAGTACTAATACACGTATTTATTAATGCACCTCGCATTCATATTATTAATGCACCTCGCATTCTTGATTCACTCATAGTTCTCTCGGGTGCCCAGAATGATGACGCGTCGGGACGAGCGGTTCGGCGGTTCGGCGGTGGCGACGACTTCAATGATGGTAGGGAATGAAATCAAATATCGAGGGCTAAATGCTGCTTCGCTTGGTCGGGTGATCATGACGGGGCGCCGAGGTACGCGCACACTCGGAGAATGTCACCGAAGACACCGCCGGCGGTGACTTCGGCACCGGCGCCCGGACCGCGCACGACGAGCGGACCCGCGTCCGTGTAGTAGCGAGAGGTGAAGGAAATAATGTTATCGCTCCCCTTGAGTTGAGCGAACGGGTGGTCCGCCGGGTATCGGCGAAGTTCGACGGAGCCCGTACCCGCCTCGACGTCCACGACGCCGACGAAGCAAAGAACCTCGCCCGCGGCGGCGGCGGCTTCTTGTTGCTTGAGAATGTCGCCGTCGTACTTCGGGAGTTCCTTCATGAACTCTTCCACGCTCTCGACGTCTCTCAACGGCTCCGGAACGAGGGATTGGATCGGAACATCGGAAAGTTCGAGTTCAAGACCACACTCGCGCGCCAAGATGGTGACCTTTCTAGCGACATCCATACCACTCAAGTCGTCGCGGGGATCCGGCTCGGTGTAGCCAGCCTCCTTCGCCTGCGCCACAATGTCGCTGAACGCCACACCTGGTTCGAGCGTGTTGAAAATGTACGACAAGGTACCGGAGAAAATGCCTTCGATGCGCTTGATCTTGTCCCCGGCGTCGAGCAAGCATCGAGCCGTGGAGACGATCGGCAAACCAGCGCCGACGGTTGCCTCGTAGAAGTAGTGCGTGTACGAGTTTCGCTGAATCGAACGCAACTCCTTGTAGAACGCGAGCGGTCCACTGTTCGCCTTCTTGTTCGGGGTCACAACGTGCAAACCCTTGGACAACCATTCCTTGTAATGGCTCGCCACTTCGTCGGAAGCAGAGCAATCGACGATGATGCGGTTTGGCGCTTCGGAATCGAGCACATGTTGCGTAAACTCGCCCATGTTGGCCGCGCCACTGTTCGCGTAATCTTCCTCCCAAGTATCCAAATCGATCGTTCCGTCACTGAGCAACATCTTGCGGCCACCAGTGATGGCAACAGTGCGCAATTCAACCTGGAATTCGTCCTGGAGCGTCTCGAGTTGTTCCTTCATTTGACGAAGCAACGTCTTACCAACGAGGCCAGGTCCAACGAGACCGACGCTGATAGCCGTCTTCGAGAGGTAGAAGCGTCCGTGAGCGGCCTGAAGCGCCTTGTTGACATCATTCTTGCTCACAACGACCGTGATGTTGTATTCAGACGCACCCTGCGCGATGGCGATAACGTTCACCGCGGCTTGCGCGAGCGATTCAAACAACATGGCAGAAACACCCGGCGTTTGGCACATGTTTTGACCCACGACGGCCAGGATGGAACAATCCTCGAGCGCGTGGATGCGCGAAATCCGTCCAGCGGCGATGGCCTTTTCAAACGTCTTGTTGAGAGCGTTCACGGCGGCGTCCGCCTCGTGAGCGCGCACGGCGAAGCAAATGGAGTGCTCGGAGGAGGCTTGCGAAATCATAACCACGTTGCAACCGGCTTCTTTCACAGACTTGAACACGGCATTCGCGGTGCCTGGAACACCGACCATACCAGTACCTTCGACGTTGATGAGGCAGACGTCATCGATCGTCGCGATACCCTTGACGAGATCGCCGTTCGCGTCGCGTGTCTCGTACTTGCCGATGTTGTTCGCACCAGCGGGCAACGGGCACGTCATACCGATGGACGTCCCCGGAGCGTCTTGGTTGAAATAGTTGCGCAACGTCACCGGGATGTTGTACTTCATCGCCGGCAAAGTCGTGCGAGGGTGAAGCACGTTGGCGCCAAAGTACGCGAGCTCCCAGGCTTCGTTGTACGAAATAGAGCTCAAACACCTCGCCCCCTTGACGCGACGCGGATCGGCGCTGAACACACCGTCGACGTCGGTCCAAATGGTGATGTTCTTCCCTTGCGTGAGCGCACCGAAAATCGTGGCCGAATAATCCGAGCCGTTACGCTTGAGCGTCGTCGGCACGCCCTCCGGGGTTCGCGCGATGAAACCCGTCACCATGACGACGGCTCCCTCTTGCATGTTTTCATCGTACCATTTGTCCAAGTTGGCGTTGGATAAGTTGTAGTTGACGTCAACGCCACCGTCTTCGGACGGGGTGACGACGAGAATGTCTCTAGCGTCGATCCAGATCGCCTTTCCACCCTTGCATCGAATCGTCGCCGCGCACAATCGCGCCGTCCACAGTTCCCCATGTCCGACGACGAAATCCCCGAACGCATCCGTCGAGCATCCAGCAATGTAAATCGCCTTGAACATCGATCGAAGATCGTTCAATTCGCTCAGGAAAGTCTCGATGTACGCGTCGTATTCAGCCTTATCCGTCAACAACGCCTTGGCGGTGGAGACGTGCTTATCCTCGAGCTTGGTCAGTTCCTCGACGTACGAATCATCGCGGTTCGCCGCCATATCCGTCGCGTTGATCAAACAATCCGTCACCTTGGGCTCACCCTTCGTCGCCACGCCCATCGCGGACACTATACCCATCGTCAACGGCGAATCATTCTTCATCAACAAATCGCACACGCCGGAGATGCGCTCGGCGCTTCCGACGCACGTCCCGCCGAACCTACGCGAACGAGCGCGCTCTCGGTCAGTCTTCGCCCCTCGATCGCGTCCCACGTTCATCCACTCGACACATCACGACCCATCATCATCCTCCCATCCACCATCACCACCGTCCGTCGCGCGACGCCCGCGCGTTCGCGCGCGTCCTCCGTCGCCCTCGCCCTCAGGTTTTCTCCATCATCATCATCCCCGATCGTTCCTCGCGCGCGATCGAGCGCGGTCGCGGTCGCGCGCGTCGAGACGCGTCATCGCGAGGCGCGCGCACGCACTTGTGCACGTCCCAATCGTTCCCTCGCACGCATCCGCCCGCGCGCGCGACGGTGACGCGCGACGCGGGACGTCGCCATCGCGCGGGCGCGCGGGTCGTGGATTTCGTCGTCGCGCCTCGCGCGCGAGACATCGGCGTCGGCGAGGCGACGGCGCGCGTCATCATCTGCATCGACGGGTCGGCGGTCGTGGCTCGCGGCGCGTCGGCGACTGCGGCGTCGGCGTCGAATCGATGATGGGTCGATGGGATGGCATCATCGCGCTGGATTTATTTCGTAAAGGGGCGTGTTTAGATACCGTTACAGATGGTAAAAGACGAGGTAGTCGTGCGCGACGCATGGGGGGTAGGGTTCACGAAAGGGGTCGGCGCGACGACATCGACGACGCGCGCGCGCGCGACACTCGGCGGCGCGCGCCTCGGCGCGGCGCGCGCGAACGGCAGGCGCCCGCGGTCGCGCCCGCGGTCGTCCGCGTGCGCTCGGAGGTCTCGGTTGAGGGGCAGGGGCGCGGACCCACGATGGCGGCCGTTCGTGTCGCCGCGGGCGTGGGGTGGAGGACGCGCGCGGGAGCGCGAAAGGGCGGCGATGGCGCGCGGAGGCGATGTGGACGATGTTGTTCGACGTCTGTGCGCGTCGCGCGGGAGCGGTGGTCGAGGGGCGAACGCGCGCGCGTCGTCGCGCGAGGGACGTCGGCGAGGATGCCGCGGCGCGTCGCGCGGGCGAAACGATGGACGACGTCGTGTGCGGGCATGAGCCTGGCGAGTTCGGACGACGCGGGCGACGCGAATGAATTGCGCGCGCGCGGTGTGAGAGACGTTCGCGTCGAGAGCGCGCGATCGGGGAGGATCGAGCTGAAGACGTATCGAATGTTGGCGCTCGCGCTCGTGACGCTAGGATTTCCGGCGTTGTTGAATAGTTTAAACGAGCCCCTGGTGGCTCTGTTGGAGACTGTGCTCGTGGCGAGGGTCGGAACCATCTTCGTCGCCGCGCTCGCGCCGGCGTCGGCGTTGTTCGGACTCGTGGAGGAGGTGTGTTACGCGTTCGGCGTGGTGGTGACGACAGCGGTGAGCGCGCTCAGAGCAGAGGCGGACACGAAGGAAAAGGTACGAGAGACGGTCAGTCTGAGCGTGTTCGCCTCATTCATCTGTGGATCCATCTGTGCTTTGGGATTACAGGCGTTATACGGTCCCATATGTAAGATCATGGTCGTGCCGCAGGAAGTGGACGCGTTGTTGCGCACGTACACCATCGCGCGCTGTGTCGGTTTGCCGCTGTTTAGCGCCGCAAACGCGCTTGAGGGGGCGTTCCTGGGAAGCAAAGACGCGATCATGCCCATGATCGGTTGGCTCACGTCGGGTGCCATCACGGCGGCTTTACAGTTATTTTTCATCACGCCCAAGCTCGACCCGACGAGCGCCGTCGTGTGGGCGGGACTGGCGCTCACACTGGGACAAGCGTTCACCTTCTTCTACCTGTGGTATCTGGCGCACGGTCGAGGGACGTATTCGTTACGGAGCGTGTTTAGGAACGCAAAAGCCGACGGTGGCGTGTTCGTGAGAGTGTATAAACGCTTGAAAGGCCAGCGCATCACGAGTGAGTTTGGCTGGCTCATCATCAACGCGTGCGCGCGCATGTCGACGTACCTCATCATCACGTCGTGCGCCACTAATATCGGCATCGTTCAAGCGGCGGTCAATAAAACGTTGCTAGATCTTTACGTATTCTGTGGCCTGTGCGCTGAGCCGATCTTCACGGTCGGGAATGTGCTGTTACCGCGAGTTCGTCACATCGGCGACGAGCTCGTCGCCAGTCGCCGAGCGCTCTTTTACATTGCTATTCTCATGGGTTCGACCGTCGTGGCCACGGCGTATTACATCTGCGGGACGTCTACGCTCTCCGCGGACCCGAACGTGCGAGTGTACCTGGACAGTCTCAAACCCGTGGTCGCGTCCACGACAGGCTTGGCGTGCGTGTCCTACGCGCTCGACGGGTGCGTCATCGGGACCGGAAATGCCAAATTCGTCGCCACGATGCAAATCGTCAACACCGCCTTCTTTGTCCTCTTATTCTGCAGCTTAAAGCTGACGTTCGGCGCCGCCATCACGCTTCAGCATCTCTGGACGTCACTGTTCGTGTTCCAGGTGCTTCGTTTCGTCGAGCACGCGTGGAAGCTCGTTCAAGACGAGCGCGCGTTCGGCCGGCGCGTCTCCGCCGTCGCCGCGTGATTCCATCGCGCCGTCGTCCACGCGTCCGAACGCACCAACGACGATCCCGCACACAAAATTATTTCTTGCATCACGTATTATTCGCGAGCGACTCCATCCACGCTCCATGTTGTATTTCTCGCACGCAAAATAATGTATTTCATGTCTCCTCACACGGTGCCTCGTCCCGATGCGGCTCGACGCACTCTCCACCGCGCGTCTCGCCTCCCCGCGCGCGTCCTCCTCGTCGTCTCCACGACGCGTCGTCGGTCGACGCGCGCTCGGTCTCACGACGCTCGCCGCCTCGAACGCGCCCGGGAACGCGTTCGCCAAATTCGTGTCGGAAAGGTTCAACAATAAATCGCCGTCGCCGTCGCCATCGCCGTCGCCGCGCGCGCGTCTCGGTCCGACGAACGAGATCATCGACGTCGTCGAGGGCATCGCGCGTAAACGTTTGGGCGGCACGGACATCGTCGTGTCGGAGATGGCGTTGGGAACGCAACGGTGGGGCGGCGCCGACGCCAACTCTCCGGACGCCGCGGCGTGCGAAGAGTTGATGAATCGTGCGATATTGGAGCGAGGCGTCAATCTCATCGACACCGCGGAGCAATATCCGATTCCGAGCGATCGCGCGCGGCCGGAAGGGACGACGGAGAGGATCATAGGGGAGTGGTTAGCGAAGGACGCGCGTCGAAGGGAAAAGGTTGTCTTGGCGACAAAGATCACGGGCGGCGCCAACGTGACGAAACGAAACATCAAGAGGGATCTGGAGGGGTCTCTGCGAAGGTTCAAGACGGATTACATCGACGTGTACACGCTGCATTGGCCGGCGAGGTACACGCCGCAATCGAATTGGGGACAGAGTTTGGAATACGATTACGCGACTGAAAACGACTCGTATTACAGAGGGGCGGCGAGCTTTGAAGAAATCGCCGAGGCGATGGGCGAATTGATCGCGGAAGGGAAATTGCGTGGGTGGGGCAGTTGTAACGATAACGCGTTCGGGTTGACGGGAATGGCGTACGCCGCGCGAGCCGTCGGCGCGCCGCCGCCGTGCGTCATGCAGGGCGACTTTTCGCTCATCAACCGAAGGAGCCTGGAAAACGGTTTAGCCGAGGCGAGCAGTCCCATTCACGAGAACGCCGGTTGGATGGCGTACAACGTACTCGCGGGAGGTGTCCTCACGGGTAAGTATCGACGAGTTCTGGCCGCCGTGGATAACGTCCGCGACCAAGAGTTGGCGGAGGAACTCATGGCCAACCCGAGAGGTCGCATGGATGACTACTCGTGGGGCAGAACGCTGTACAGATACCGCACCGCGCCGGCGCTTCGCGCCGTCGACGCCTACGCCGCCATCGCGGAAGAGGCCGGAATATCGCTCACCGAACTCGCCCTTCGATGGTGTCGAGAAAAGAGATTCATGACGACGGCGCTCGTCGGCCACACGTCGCCTTCGCAACTCGACGAGACGCTCGATTGCTTCGACGCGTCTCTCCCGCCTCTCGGAGATGACATCACGCGCGCCATCGACGTCGTGCACATGCGCAATCGATTACCGATATTTTCGAGCGAACGATACCGCGCCGAGTGGGGCGGGCGCGGCGAAATCGGCGAACGCGTCCCGTAGTCGCTCGCGCCGCGCTTTATTCATATTCACGCGTGCGCGCCTGCGTGCGCTCCTCTTCATCGCAGCTCCCGCACACGACGACGTCGCGCGTGTCATGCGCGCCGCGGTTTCGTCTCCGCGTCGACACATCTCCGGACGACGCGAAGACGCGTCCACGCGCGCGCGCGCGTCCACGACGACCCCTCGAGCGTTCGGTCGAACGCTGCGCGCGCTCTTCCGAGGCATGGGCGGTGCGTCGTCATCCGCGACCGGCGTCGGCTCGAAACTTCCCGGTGAGACGTTCGATCGATGCGTGTACCTGGATTATAACGCCACGACGCCCATCTGGCCCGAGGTGGCGAGCGCGATGGCGCCGTTTTTGTTTGAGCACTTTGGGAACCCGTCGAGCGGACACGCGTTCGCGACGCCGTGTCGAGACGCCGTCGACGGCGCGAGGGCGAGTGTGAGCGCCATGCTCGCGTGCGACGCGAGCGAGGTGATGTTCACGTCGTGTGGAAGTGAGAGCGATAATTTTGCGATCGATGGGGCGGTGCGAGCGTTTAAGACGCGCGCGAGTGGACGTACGCCGAAGGTTGTCTCCACCGCCGTCGAACATCCCGCGGTGATCGAACACCTCAAGGCGAAAGAGGCGTTCGGAGAGTTGACGTACGAGCTCGTGAACGTTGACACCGAGGGACTCGTGAGCGTGGATGATGTGATGAAGGCTGTGGATGATGATACGTGTCTGGTGACGGTGATGCACGCGAATAACGAAACGGGCGCGATTCAACCAGTCGCCGAGATCGCGGCGGCGGCTCGAGCGCGCGGCGTTTTGACGCACACGGACGCGGCACAGAGTTGTGGGAAAGTGCCGGTGAAACAGGACGAACTCGGGGTGGATATGATCACCATAGTTGGACACAAGATCGGCGCGCCGAAGGGCGTCGGAGCGTTGTACATTCGCGAGGGCACAGATCTCGGTGACGCCAAACCGTTTTACGGCGGCGGACAAGAGGCGGGGCGACGCGCGGGCACCGAAAACGTCTTGCACATCGTCGGTCTCGGCAAGGCGTGCGAGATCGTCGAGCGTGAGATGGACACGTGCCCGAAGCACCTCAAAGCGATGCGAGACGAATTGCAAACGCGTCTCGTCGACGCGCTCGGCGGCGCTGACGGCTCCGGCGTGCGCATCAACGGTCCGAGCGATGACGCGAAGCGCTTGCCGAACACATTAAACATCGGCATCAAAGGTTTATTGGCGTCCATCACGCTGATGGAGCTCGGCGATTTACTGGCGGCGAGCGCCGGCGCGGCGTGTCACACGCCGGACGCCGGCGCCGCGGGGGGCGCCACAGTGTCCAGCGTCTTAGAGGCGATGGACGTACCGATGGAGTACGCCATCGGTACGCTTCGGCTATCCGTCGGGCGACACACGACGCGCGAAGACGTCGAAAAGGGCGCTGCGTTGCTCATCGACGCAGCTCGGCGCCAAAACGCGGGCGCGGTGTAAATCGAGTCGTCCTCCGGAGGGGGCAACTTCTTTCTTCTACGTACATAGCATATTATCAAAACGAAGTCTACAATTCACAAGCGTCGCGCGTAGCGTCAGATACCTAAACTCTCCATCGAAATCCCATCCTCTTCGCCGCGTTTCCTATGCCTTCCTGCCGGACGTTTATTCTTTTTACTCTTCACCTCGGCCCAATCGCCGCCGTCGAATTCCTCCACGTCCACGCCGTCGTCCACCGCCTTCTCCCGCAAACGCTTCTCCTCTTCGATCTCTTCCTCTATGGTGTCCACGCACGCGTCGACATCGTTCCTACACGCTCTCAACGTTCGCCGAATGCGTTCCGCGTTCGCGCACCCCGTCCTCCGCGTCACCTCCGTCATGTCCCCGTCTCTCAACACCGCCACGCACAGAGGTCCACCCGGAAGATCCCTCCGTCCCTCGCGCACGCGTACGCTGTTGTAATGATCCGAACCCTCATACGACACGTTATACACCAACGCGCTCTCATCCCTCGCGTCCGCGCCCGCCACCCACCTCGGCGACCCCGCCTGGTGTATGCACACGCCGACGCGAAGCACCGCCGTCGCCGCGTTCACCTCCAAATGTCCCGCCCACTCCCCATCTCTCGACATTCGCGCGACGTAATCCTCAAATTTCTCATCATCCTCCACGAAGGGCGCGAAATCTTCTCGCTTCGCCTCGATGTATTCCACCACGCGCGCGCGAAGTTCGCCGTGTCGACCCTCGTCGCCGAATTTTTGATCCGCCAGCGCTCGAAAGAAACAGTTCCCGTCCGCCTCCATGCTCGCCCGCTCGAGGTTCAGTTCTCGCAGTTGACGCTCGAGCGTTCGAGTCTCGTCCACGCTCTCTCTCTCGTCCCTCCCTCGCCCTCGTCGTCGTCCATCGTCGTCGGCGTCGGCGGCATCGCCGTCACCACCGCCTCGACGCGGATGACGCCGATTATCGTCCCGTTCGCGTCGACGCGTCTTCTTCTTCCCGCCCATCGACGACGACGAGGACGCGCGCGCGATCGACGACCCCCGCGCGCGTTCGATCGTCGTCTCAGTTCCTCGCGCGCGTCGCCGTGACGACATTCATTCGTGCATTGGCGCGCGCGTGCGCACGCACGGCGTCACACATCGACGCGCATTCGCGCGCGTGCGTTCGTCATGGCGCCGCGAAAGAAACGCGCGGCGTCCCCGACGACGCGCGCGGACGCGTCCACCGCGCTCGTCTCCGGGTCGAAGCGCGCGCGTCGATCGTCGGACGAGAGACGGGACGACGATGGGACCGCGGTGGCGGCGCGGGACGGCGCGATCTCTCTTCGCGCGCCCGCGCGACGGGGGACGCGCGATGGGGGACGCACGTCCACGCTGGCGATGCCGATCATGACGCTCTCGAACGCGCACCGTGGGGCGAGCGCGAACGCGATCGCGTTCTCGAGGGACGGACGAGGGCTCGCGAGCGGCGGGAGCGATAAGACGACGGCGCTGTGGCGGACGAGCGACAGGGCGAGCGGGAATACGAATTATGCGACGTTGGTGGGGTGTAAAAACGCGGTCACCGGGTGCGTGTACACTATGGATGATGAGTGCGTGGTGACGAGCGATGCGGATGGGATCGTGCGCGTGTGGGACGCGGAGACGGGGACGCAGGCGAAGAGTTACGCGTCGACGCGAGGAAAGTGCGCCAACGACGTGAGCGCGGCGAGAGGGGACGTGATCGCGAGCGTCGGGGACGATGGGAACGCGTGCGTGTGGGATTTGAGGGTGAAGAAGAAGGCGGTGCGAAAGATGGCGATCGGTGTGCCGCAGACGTGCGTGGAATTGAGCGCGGACGGAGAGCGGGCGTACACGGCTGGGGTGGACGAAGTCGTTCGAGCGTGGGACGCGAGAATGGATGGGAAGGCGATTTTGACGCTCCCGGGGCACGAAGACACGGTCACCGGTCTCGCTTTGTCGCCGTGTGGATCGTACGTGTTGAGTAACGCGATGGATAACACGCTGAGAATGTGGGACACGCGCGCGTTCGTTGAGGGCGAACGCGAGGTGAAGCGCTTCGTCGGACACTCGCACAATTATGAAAAGGCGTTGTTGCGATGCGCGTTCAACTCGGATGGGTCGTACGTCAGCGCCGGGTCCGCGGATTCGTGCGTGTACGTGTGGGACACGGCGAGCGGCAAGTTGAAGTATAAACTACCCGGACACAAGGGCGTCGTCACCGACACGAAATTCAGCCCGACGGAGAACGCGATTCTCGCATCCGCAGACGCGAGCGGACTCATCTTTATGGGTGAGTTGGATCATTAGCGCGTCGGACCGTTCGCGAAATCAAATCAAACGTCGAATAATTACTCCTATTAGCTAATCACAAAGAACTAATCGTCGTCGCTGCTGTAAAACCCGCCGCCGGTTTTGCGCGCGGCGTCAAACGTCCCCTGCGTCGCCGCGATGACGTCGACGCGCGCCGGTCTTCGCTCGCGTCTCTTCGATCGATCGCGATTCGGCGTCGACGCTCGACTAGACCGTCGAGACGACGAGCGGTGAATGTCCACGCGCTCTTCTCCGCTGTGGAAGGAATCGGAACGATCGCCACCCTTGGAGCGCGCGCGCGACGAGTGTTCGCGAGAGCGCGAACTGTACCTCCCGCGAGATCGATCTCGGGAGCGGTCGCGACGGCGGTGGCGATCGTCGTAACGATCGTCGTACGCACCGCCGTGACCGTGATACCCGGGCGGGGGCGGCATGCCCGGATACTGCGCAGGAACGTACATGGGTGGTATCGGCATCATCGGAGCGGCGTACGCGTACGGCATCGGCATGTACGACTGAGGCGGCGGCATGCCGTAGTGCATCGGATGCGGATGCCCGTACGGTCCAGGCATCGGCTGACGGTCGCCGTAGTCGGGCGGCATGCCGCGCACGTGGCTCGTCGAATCGTACGATGCGTGAGACCTGTCGTCGCTGTATTCGCTATTCGAACGACTTCGCGGGGCGTACCCTCCCGGCTCGCTTCGTTGCCGCGGCGCGGCGTCGTACGACCCGAAAGAATCGTATTGTCTCGGGTAGCCGTCCGCGGAACCAGCGCTGCGCACGGAGGAAGGTCCGCGAGGGATTCCGTCGTTCATCGCGCCCGGACGTTGCGACTCGATCCAGCGTTGCATACGCGACTCGTGCGCGCGCGCGCGCATCTCCGGAGTGTTCAGAGTTTCACGCGCGTCGTTTGGTTCTAACCCTTCGTAGCACGACAGACCGTGTACGTTGGTGATGGTGTCCGAAGCGCCGAGCGAGAGCAGGTACTCGCCCAACGCCTGATAGCCGTACGCGAAACAAAAGTGTAATCCCGTGTGCCCGTTGTTCGTCTGTGCGTCGATGATTTCCAATCGAGGCGGTTTCGATTTGTAATCGGTATTCTTCAGTACGAGCTTCGCCGAGCGCCGCTGGTTGTTTTGACACGCCATGTGCAGCAACGTCAACCCGTGCGAGTCGCGCACGCGAGGATTGACGCCGGCCGTGAATAATTTTTGCAACTCCTTCACGCGTCCGTGACGCGCGCGACTGAACGCCTCGATGACCAACGCGTCGCCGTTCGCGCTCGACCCACCCCATGAACCCGCGGCATCGTCATCGGAGAGATCGGACCGATCGCTCGATCGTTCCGACCCTATATCTGAGATGTCGCAACGCGTCACGCGCGCTGACTGTCTAAACTGAGTCGCGAGTTGATCGACACCGTCATCCGGTTGTAACAGCGGACGTCGCGCGTTCGACGCCCTCTTATTCATCAAGCTCTCGTCTCGACCAAAGTCTGGAACGCCCAACTCACTCCGATGAGACCCGACGTTTGCGCCCGAGGGCGACTGGCTCGCCTCCGGCGACACCGAAATCATCACGTGTCCGTCGTGCGCGCCCACCACACCCGCGCGCGTGGGCGTGGACGGTTCAGGCACGAACGCCGTCGCGCTCGAGGCGCCACCGCGCGCGCGCGACCCACCTCGAGGCACCGCGTCTTCCTCGTCCGTGTCGTCGAGATTACTCTCCGCGCCGTCGTCCTCCACCGCCTCTAACGCCTGATTCGATCCCACTTTTTCCGCGTACTCGCGCACCAACGACGCCAACCCACGCTCCCACAACGCCGCCTCGCCGACGTCCCTTCCCGTGAGCTCCACCACGTCCCCGTCTCTTTTCATCAACCGCACGACCAATCCGTCGCCTCGCCGCTCGACCCGCGACACGTTGGCGAACGCGCACATCCGATTCATCCTCGTCTCGTCCGCCGCCCCTCGCGCCTCCCCCCACCGCACGCTCGTCCCACCCTCGTCCACTCGCGCGAACACGCACCGATCCCTCGCCCCGCGCGCGGTACCGTCCGTCCGCAGCTCCACCGCCGACGCCAGCGTCCCGCCCGCGCGCGCCCGCCGTCTCGCATCTTCGTCGCCATCCACGCCATCGCGCCCGCTCGCCGGGACGCCCGCGGCGGTCGGTTCAAACAAAGGATTCGTGCGCTCCATCGTCCACCGCGAACGCGCGTCGTCGCTCGACTCGCGCGTCCGCGACGGCGCGCGGAATCACCCCGCGGCCAACGGTCGATGGATGGATGACGACGCCCACGCGTCGCGTCGCCGACGACCGCGGTCGATCGACGACCGACGACCGCGATCGACCGACGACCGATCTCGCG
>Ga0208410_1000188_pt1 | contig 38746 bp, 24 predicted proteins | sample ETN02SmetaG_3_FD_185787 | JGI IMG/M metagenome (GOLD analysis project Ga0208410, IMG submission 185787) | Marine microbial and viral communities from oxygen minimum zone, Eastern Pacific Ocean - ETNP2014F10-02SV257 (SPAdes) (version 2) | ecosystem: Environmental > Aquatic > Marine > Oceanic ... | reverse complement strand
CCTCGTCGTCCCGAGTCTCGCGATGTCGCGATTTCGAACCCACCCTCGTCCTCGACGCGAGACGCGCGAGACGCGAGACGCGCGCGACGATGGCGACGACGACGTCCACGGCGTCCTGGGCGCGATGGGCGCCCATCACCACTCATGACTCATCACGAGTCCTTCACTATGGACCCATTCCTATATGGAGACCACGTCGCGACGCCCACGGATCCATCGGTCGTCACATCTTCCCTCGGCGCTCGACGCGATGTCGACGCCCATGGTGCGCATGCCGGACGGGCGATTGATGGTAAGTATTTTTTTCAATCTTTTCGCGCCAACGTCGAGTCGCGCGGACGTCGACGCGTCTCGCGCGAGGACGATGACGGCGACCGGAACCGCGCGGTCGTCGCGCGCGGCCGATGCGTTGACTCGACGCGCTCGATCGCGATGGGGGGAGACGCGCGCGGGACGAGGATGAGGGGTCGCGCGGGGTGGGAGGGAAATGTTTTTTTGTGTGTGGTTTGGTCTTCGTCTCGAGCGTCGTCCATCGATTCGACGCGCGACTGACGATGGGCGCGACGGGCGCGAGGGACGGCGACGCGCGACGCGAGGCGCGAAGAGCGTCTCGCGTCGGCGCGAATCGTGTCGTCTCTCGACGCGTTCGATCGGTGGCGTGCGCGCGCAGCAACCGCAAATTGTGCTCCTTCGTGAGGGCACGGATTCGTCGCAGGGACGCGGGCAGTGCGTGTCCAACATCAACGCGTGTTGCGCGGTGGCGGACGCGGTGCGCACGACGTTGGGGCCGAGAGGACTGGATAAACTCGTGCGAGACGAACGCGGGAACACCACCGTCTCGAACGACGGTGCGACCATTATGAAATTGTTGGAGATCGTGCACCCGGCGGCGAAGACGCTGGTGGACATCGCGCAGGCGCAGGACAGCGAGGTCGGGGACGGGACGACGACGGTGGTGATTTTGGCGGGCGAATTGTTAAAGGAGGCGAAGACGTTCATCGAGGACGGTGTACACCCGATGAACGTCATCAAGAGTTTCCGAGAGGCGTGTGATTTGGCGACGGCGCGCGTGAAGGAGTTGTCGACGTCGATCGAGGGTGGAAGCGCGGCGGAGAAGGATGAGTTGTTGAAGAAGTGCGCGATGACGACGCTGAGTTCCAAGCTCGTCGGCGGCGAAAAGGAGTTTTTCGCCGACATGTGCGTGCGCGCGGTGCGTTCGCTCGATCAAGACTTGTTGGATCCGAAGATGATCGGCGTAAAGAAGGTGATGGGCGGTAGCATGACGGATTCCTTCTTGGTGGACGGCGTGGCGTTTAAAAAGACGTTTGCGTACGCCGGTTTCGAGCAGATGACCAAGACGTTTAAGAATCCCAAGATTCTCGCGTTGAACATGGAGCTCGAATTGAAGAGCGAGAAAGATAACGCCGAGGTGCGTCTGAGCGATCCGGCCAAGTACCAGGAGATTGTCGACGCGGAGTGGAACATCATTTACGAAAAGCTCGACAAGTGCGTCGCCTCGGGGGCGAACATCATTCTCAGTAAACTCGCCATCGGTGACTTGGCGACGCAGTATTTCGCCGACCGCGGGTTGTTTTGCGCCGGTCGCGTCGAGGCGCAGGATTTGCAGCGCGTGACTCGAGCGACGGGCGCGCCGGTGCAGACGACGGTGAACAACATCACCGACGCGCAGTTGGGGGAGTGCGAGTTGTTTGAAGAGATTCAAGTCGGGAACGAGCGCTACAACATCTTCAGAGGATGCCCACAAGCGAAGACGTGCACGCTCGTCTTGAGAGGTGGCGCCGAACAGTTCATCGAGGAAGCGGCACGCTCTCTCAACGACGCCATCGAAATCGTTCGTCGCGCGGTGAAGAACGCCACCATTGTTCCCGGAGGAGGCGCCATCGACATGGAGTTGAGCAAGTTTTTGCGCGGTCACGCAAGGACCGTCGCGGGTAAGTCTCAACTTTTCATCAATTCCTTCGCCAAGGCTTTAGAAGTCATTCCCAGACAGTTGTGCGACAACTCGGGCCTCGACGCCACCGACGTGTTGAACAAGCTCCGTCAAAAGCACGCCGGCGACGACGGCGCCAACTTTGGCGTCGACGTCAACGGCGGAGGCATCTGTGACACGCACGAAGGTTTTATCTGGGAACCGAGTCTCGTGAAGATCAACGCGTTGAACGCCGCCACAGAGGCGACGTGCTTGATTCTCTCCATTGACGAGACGGTGCGCAACCCGCGAAGCGAGGGCGCGGAGGAAGCCATGGGCGGCGCCGGCGGCGGCGGAAGAGGCATGCCGGGCATGATGCCGGGCATGGGTGGTCGCGGCGGTGGAAGAGGACGCGGTCGAGGACGTCGATGAGCGCGACGCGACGCGGTCGAGGGATGGTCGGGCTATAGAAATCGCGCGCCGTTGAAGTATAAAAATCAGGCGCACTCACTCTTCTCTCTTCGCGTCTCTCGTGTTACAAATAAACTACTAGTAGTGTACGTTCGCGCGACGACGCGATCACTCCTCGTCGTCGCTACTCAGATTATCGCTCGATAAAACCTCGTCGCCGACGTATAAATCAGATGTGTCGAGCGCATTGATGTATCTCGCGAGCATCGCCGCCGATTCCTCCACGTCTTCTAATTCCTCCAAACGCGCCTCGGCGTCGTCGTCTTTGAGGTGTGCGTATTTCGGCGCCCACGGGGACACGTCGCGGTCGGTACCCGCCGCGGATTCAGGGCTCGTTTCGCCCACGCGTCGCGGTGTCTCCAACGCGACGGAGGGCGAACGCGCGGCGGCGAGCGCGTCTCTCGACAATCGCGTCGCATCGTGCGGTAAATGGTCGTCCACGTGCACGTTTCTCGCCGCGAGCAAGACATTGTGCACGAGCAACACGGCCACGGGTTCGAACACGCCCGAAGACGCCAGCATGGGCGTGCGCACGCCCGTCGTGAGATCCATGATGTCTCGAGGCGTGAGCACGGCGAATTTGGTCGGCGCAAACTGCGCGGCGGTGTACGACGCGAATCCCACCGACGTCGACGCCGCGAGCGCACCGAGCAGAGACGGCGCGCCCAGGGACATGATTTCTTCCGATGTCTCCTCGCGCGGACTCTCGCTCGCGAAATAATCGCCTCGACGACTCAACGGCGTCCCGTCGAGCAACATGCCGAAGACGTCGTCGGCGACGTCGGCGACGTCGTCCGGCGTCAACGCTCTCGTCGACGTCGCCCACGACGACGCCGCGAACGCCGCCGTCACGGCGTGTTTCGCCACCTCGTCCCCATCCTCCGCGTACGCTCGACGCAATCGCGACTTGAGCGCCTCCATCCTCGGATGCTTACACGCGCCCTCGAGCGCCGTCGTCGCCGCCGGCGCCAATCGTCCGCGCTGCGCCCGACTCACCAAACGCAACGCCGCCATCTCGTACGCGCGCAGTGCCGGATGCGCGGACACGCGAAGCGCGAACATGGCGTGTCCACTCGATCGAAACGTCGGTAAATCGTCAATCTCGCTCGGATCGGACGCCGGACACGTCCCCGAGTCCGCGCCGAGCGTGAGCGTGGCGTATAAAATGTCAATCCAATGCGCGCCTCGTCCGGCGCCCGTCGCCTTTTCCACAACCTTGGACGCGTTCCCACCGCGCGTCTGAAGTCCGCACACCGGATCTCGCAACAGTTTCCACGCCTCGGCGTGCGGGTCCAGGTAGGATGAGCTTCGACAGAGCGTCACGCCCAGACGCATGCCCAGACGCGCGCGTTCGCGGGGCGGGAGCGTGGCGAGCAATAAAAACGGACGAATGAGTCCCGCGCGGTACGCCTTGTCTCGGTACTCGCTCTCTCGATCGAGAACGTCGAAGATAAAACTCGCCTGTTCGTCCGCGGCGTCTCGTCTCGCGACGCGCACGTTCCATCGTCGCGCGATTTCTTCGTCCTCTGTCTCGTCGTCGCTTCCGCGCGCGCCGTCGGCGCCGCCATCTCTCCTTTTCGTGAACGCGCGCGCGAGCGATTTCGTGAGCGCCCCGATCGTCGGCACGGAGACGTACCCACCGATATTAATCTTCTTCATCCTCTCGTCCGCGACGACGCAACGCGCGCATGACCCGCCGCCGCCCGGTCTCGACCGTTTTCGCATCACCCCGGCGTCTCCGCACCGCGCGCACGGCGTCGTCCCTCCACCGCACACCATGCACTCAAACCTCGCCACCGCGTCTCGCGCGGCGTCATTCACACCGTTCACCTCTCCCCGCACCCCTCGACCGACGTGCGCGCACTTTTCGCCGCACCACGAACACCACGCGACGACGCGCGTCCGCCGCGCAAACGTCTCGGCATCGACGTCCCAATCCGACACCCATCCCGCGCACACCGCGCACCTCCCGTCACCAATCTTCGCAAATCCATCCGCACACCGTTCACACTTGTGCGTCGCCCGCGCGCACGACGAACAGTGGCTCAGATACGTCCCCCGCCGTCCCGACGCGCGCGTCACGCGATGTCGGGACGACGCGCCGCACCACGAGCACCATCCCCGAGGCGCCAGCCGACGCTCCACCTCTCCCGGATCGCACCTCTCCCAGGGCATCGGAACGATCCCCGCGCACGACAGACACCTCCCGTCGTCCCATCCGTCCCCTCCCCGCGCCATGGCGCGACACTTCGCGAATCTTTCGCATCGTCTCGTTCGCCTCGCGCACGCCCCGCACCGCGTCGCTTTCCCGCGCGCGTCGACGACGACGTGCGCGGTGAGATGAAAACACCACGAACACGTCGCGAGCGTCGCGCGTTCGGCGACCGCGTCTCGCGCGCGCGAACCGGCGCGCGATTCGGACGCGGGATGCGAATGCGAATGCGACCGCGCGCTTCGACGGTCGATGGACGTCGACGCGCGGTCATCGCGCGAGGAGGAGGCGGGAGAGGAGGTTACGTCGCGACGCATCGCGCGCGCGAGAACCTCTCGCGAGGTTCGCGCGAGCGGTCGAGCGTCGCGATGTGATGCCATTGCATTCAAATCGCGACGCGACAGCTCGCGCGGTCGGCGCGCGCGCGCGGCGTCATGCGTCGCGCGCGCGCGATGGCGATGGTGATGACGATGGTTTTCGTCTGGGGGGGCGTCGAAACGCGCGCGAGCGCGAGCGCGTGTCGAGAGACGGCGACGCGCGTCGACGAGGCGTTTCGCGCGCACCCGCGATTGGGACGCGACGTCCCGGCGCGCGCGCCGGGACGCGCGCGAGTCATGACGCACGGACGATCGGAGCTCGATATCGAGGAGGTGTTGGACGACGTGGTGGAGGCGTGCGCGCGCGAGGGGGACGAGGAGTGCGTGGAGAGGATGCGGGAGAGGAGAGACGCGGTGGAGGCGCGCGCGTTCGCGCGAGGCGTGGAGGACGCGGGGATGGCGCTGTGCGAGGAGGAGGGGGGCGGGGAGGGGGAGAGGGATGAATTGTGACGCGCGGGGGTCGGTGTCGATCGAGTGAAGACGTGTTGTGTTGATCATGTTCGATGTACGGCGCGCTCGAAACGAATCGAAACCGCCGCGAGCTCGAGCAAAATAGAACGGTGCGCGCGCGCGTCGCGCGTCACCGACGACGTATGCGATTGCGCATCTTAAATCCACCGTCGGATGAACCCGCGTCCGAGCCGTCGTCGCGACCGCGCACGAATGGAATCTCGCGCGGCGCGTCGACGACGGTCGGTTTCACCGCCGCCGCCTCGCGTTCGGGAAGAGGCGGCGCCGGTTTCCTCGCGGACGCCGCGTCCAAACCCGCGAGTAAACGCGTGAGTTCGCGCGTGGACACCGGTCTCTCGCTCGGCGTGCGCGTCATGCACACGGCGTCCTCACCGTCCGAATAATACCCGCGTCGAACGCCGACGCGTTCGAAACCGCACTTTTCGTACATGGCGAGCGCGCCATCGTTCGACGCGCGCGCCTCCAACACGCCGGTGTTATCGGGAACTAAACCTAACATCGCCTTGAGCATGCGCGTGCCCAATCCACGCCGTCGAAGCGACGGTCTCGTGGCTATTTGCATCACCTGCGTCTCTCCGCCGACGCACTGACAAAAGCCCGCCGCCGCGACGACGCGCGCGTCCGATTCCGCGCGCTCCCCGGGCGCGGGCACGGCGACGAGCGCGCGATTCCGTCCCGCCGCGTTCGTATCCGTCGACGTCGACGCTTCGAGATCGCGAACGACGGCATCCCGCGTCCAATCGACGCCCGACGTCTCGCACAGGTCCGTCTGCGGCGTCTCGCGCGAAATTTCGCCGCGGCGCGCGTCAGTCGCCATTCGAGCGCGAAAACACACACAGAGCCGAGCGTTCGCGAAAACACACACAGAGAGGCAAAAAAACAGAAAGAAACGAATCACACACGCACCACGCCGTCGAAATCCCTCGCCCTCGCGGGTCGTATCGTCCACGACTCGACGCTCGCGAACGTCTCCTCCAATTCCGACCCCGCGCGCGCGCGGCGCTCACCGCGCCCCGTCGTCGTCGTCGTTCTCCACCGTCTCCCCCGCGCGCTCGCCCTCGTCCTCGCCGTCGTCGTCGTCGTCCGCGCGTCGAAAATCTGCATCCCGCCGCCAGTCTCGAGAATCATTCGCCGTTCTCTTCGCTCGCGCGCGCGCCTCTTCGCGCGTCACCGACGCCACGCGCGACGCCGAGGCCGACGCGTCTCGATAGCACCGTCCGCGCACGCGCACGAGTCTCGCGGCGTCCCGCTCGACGTCCCGCGTCGACATGTTCGGTCTCGCGCCACATCATGCCCGACGACGAATTCGACGCCCGCGACGCGCGCCGTCGGCCCTCGTCGCGTCGCGCGCGCTCGAGAACACCGAGCGCGTCGCCGTCGTCGTCCCGGCGGCGTCACCGTCGACGAGACGACGACGACGACGGCGAAAACGCGCGACATCGGCGTCATCGGCGTCATCATCATCGACGACGCGATGACTCGTCGAGCGCGTCGTCGTCGCGCCGACGACGTCACCGACGACGCGACGACGACGATGATGACGCTCGCGAGTCGTCCCGCCGACGCGAGCGTCGTCGTCGACGTCGTTCGAGAAGCGCGTCCCGCGACGGGGACGGGCGGCGGCGGCGGCGCGGGACGGATTCGGATTCGAACGACGACGACGACGACGACCGCGAGCGACGCCGACGACGATCGCGCGGGCGAGAGGACGATCGTGAACGTCACCGTCGTCGACGACGGTCGAGGTCGAGGTCGAGGTCGAGGGACGGCGGACGCCGGCGAAGACGCGCGCGGTCGTCGCGGTGGGACGCCGAGGAGGGCGAAGACGGCGAAGACGCGGCGCGTGCGTCGCGAGAATACAGACGAACGGGGGAGAGACCGACGCAGTTACAGACGCAGATTGATATGATGCGCGCGCTGAGTTCGACGGCGCGAGATGGGGTGGAGAGGGCGATCGAGGAGGCGAGGGAACGCGCGGCGAACATGTTGAGTCGACCGCCGCCGCCGCGCGCGACGACGACGACGGCGGAGGCACGCGAGGGCGAGGCGCGCGAGAGCGAGAGCGAGGAGGAGGCGTGGACGATGCGCGAACGGAAACCGGTGTCGATGAAAGTGGACGTCGGCGCGCGCGCGGTGGTCGGGTCCGGAATGGCGAAGCGCGCGGAGGAAAACGCGGCTGAGGAAAACGCGGCGGCGGCGGGCGGCGAGCCGACGAAACGCGCGACGTACACGGTGGATTTTTACGACATGGACGTCAAATACGAGGGATTGGTCATAGGTCCCGGTGGGATGACCATACGTAAGCTTCAACAGGACATCGGGACGTCCATAGAGGTGGTTCGCGGCGAAGGGAAGCTGCAGATTAAGGGTTCGGAGGAAAAAATCGCCTACGCGAAAAAGATGCTCGACGAATTCTTCGAGCTCAAGGGATCGAAGACGGTCAAGGTTGGGTGCAAAGCGCGATCGGGATTAATCATAGGAAACGCCGGACAGACCATCAAGGCGCTCAAGGAACAGACGGGATGTCGAATCGAGGTGATGCGAGACGTCGAGGAGTGCGTCATCACCGGACCGGGCGATCGCGTCAAGGTGGCTCAAGCGATAATAGAGAAGATGATCGCCGATTCTTGGGAAGAGGGCGCGGATGGAAACGTCACCATCGTCGAAGAGGTGATTCCGTGCGCGTACAAGGCGGGCGCCATCATCGGTCCGGGCGGGAACACGATTCGAAACATTCGCGAGACCACGGGGGTCGCCGTCGACATCGAGCGCGGCGCCAACGGCTGTCGCGCCAGCGATCTCTGTCGCGTCGTCGGCACCCCGGCGCAGGTTAAAAAAGCGATCGAGATCATTCATCAACTCTTAAAGGAGATGGGTCAGGCTGAGCTCAACGCCGCGCCGACCGTACCGCCGATGTACGCCGCCGCCGCCGCCGCCTACGGGTACCGCGCCCAGCCCACCGTCGGCGACCCGAACGCCGCCGACGCCTACTATTACCAACAGTACTACCAACAGTACTACGCCAACGCCGGCGTCGCACCGCCCGCACCGCCCCCGAATCCACCTCCGCCGCCGCCGTGAACGCGCCGCGGCGAACGGACGAGACGGATGCATCGATCCCGCGTCGTCGCCGCATGAATACATGATACGAGGATACATGATAGCTAGGATCTGTCATTGACTTTGTTCGAATTTTCACCTTCAAAATCGTCGATCTAGTGCGACCATCCGAACGCCGCCGACGCCGGCTCGTCCCGACGGTTTCAATCCAAAAACCGTCCCCATCCCATCGTGCGCTCGCCACACGCCCGCACGCGCGCGATGCGATCGAACGCGCGCGTCGCGATCGCGATCGTGGTGACGCTCGCGTGCGTCGCGCCGTCGACCGCGTCCGAGGCGCGCGCGCGCGCGGATGTCGTTCGAGGCGCGCACCCATCGAAGATCCATCTCTACGACGTCGACGTCTTTTCGTGCGATGACGGACGCACGCGCGTGCCTCGCGCGCGAATCAACGATGAGTATTGCGATTGCGGCGACGGTTCGGACGAGCCGGGGACGTCGGCGTGCGCGGGGAGGACGGGGGCGCCGGGGTTTTATTGTCCCAACGTCGGGTCGACGCCGAAGACGGTGGCGAGCTCGAGAGTGGACGACGGCGTGTGCGATTGTTGCGATGGAAGCGACGAGCGAGAGACGTCTTCTATGAATAAGAAGACGTGTCCGAACGCGTGCTTTAACGAGGCAAAGGCGCGGCGGGAGGAATTGGTGGCGGAACTGTCGCGCGCGAGACGCGGGACCAAGGCGCGAGACGCGGCGGCGGCGAAGACGCGAGGACGACGCGAGGCGTGGGTGAAGGAGCGCGAAGCGTTGGAGAAGGAGGCGGCGAAGAAGAAGGAGGTCGTGGACGCGATGCGGGTGGAGTTGGACGCGGTGGAGGAGATTGAGCGGAAAGCTCGCGAGGCGCGGGAGGCGGCGGAGGCCAAGGCGAGAGAGGAAGAGGAAGCCGCACGAGCGAATGAGGAGGGCGAGCGCGGCGACGCCGAGGGGAGAATCGTGGAAGGGGACGAATCTGCGCCGCGTGACGACGAGACGGGCGCTGAGAAGCCCGCGGATGACGCGGAGGAGACGGATGAAGAGCGCGGCAAACGCATCGCGAGTCAATGGATTTCCGACGAAGGCGCCGAGGAACCGGGGCCGGAGGAACCGGAACCGCAAGAATTTGACGATCGTGTCGATGACGTCGATGACAGCACGTTCTCGTTCAAGTCCAGAATCGGCGGTCTTCTCGATCGCGCGAAGAGTTTCGTCGCGCGGCGCGCCGACGATAAATTGACCAACAGCGCGAGTTCGAAGAAAGACGCGCACCGCCGACAGAAAGAGGCGCTGGACGACATGGAGTCGAAAATCCAGGAATTAAAGACCAACATAGAGCGCGATTACGGTCCCGGAGACGCGATGATTTCTCTCCTCGGTCGATGTTTCGACGCGAAGATTGAAAAGTACAAGTACTCGGCGTGTCCGTTCGGCGACGCCACGCAAGACCACGTCAGACTCGGATCGCACGACTCCGTCGAAACGAACGACGACGGTCACGTCACCCTCACATTCAAAGCAGGGGATTCGTGCTGGAGCGGTCCAAGCCGTTCGCTCGCCCTATCGTTGCGTTGCGGCGAGAAGGACGAGCTCGTATCCATCGACGAACCCTCGCGATGCGAATACGTCGGCGTCGCCCGCACGCCCATCGCGTGCGATCCGACCACCATCGACGCCCTCGAGCGCGAACTGCGCGAACTCGACCGACTCATCGCCACGGCGTCCTCCTCCGGCGCGAAGACGGAGCTCTGAGCGGTTTCTTCGCCGACGTCTAGAGAGAGTCACACAATTCTCACATCGATTTACATCTACACTACGCGCGACTCGCACCATCCCATCGCGCGGACGCCCTCCCCCTTCGCGACGTCCTCGCGCGTTCGCGCTACACGTCGAACCCCTCGGCGCGCAAACACGCGAGATGCTTTTCGATCAGCGCTTTACACTTTCCATCATCTTCCGACCCGTGCATCACGACGCACTCATCGCGCGCGCGCTTCGTCTCCGGACACGCGCAGCACATCTTCTTCGGTTTCCCGTCCGCGCCGATCGGGGCGGACGACGGCGACGCCTTGGACGCGGAGGCCCCCATCGCGACGCAATGACGTCAGGGCGCGACGCGCCGGTGTCGAAAGATGATGCCGATGGCGCGCGCTCGCGTCGGCGCGCCGACGCCGCGTCGCGCGACGCTCGGTGGAAAGACGCACCGCGACGCGTCCGCGCGCGTCGGTCGACGACCGCGCGCGACGGTGACGCGAGGAGGACGAGGGGAGGCGTCGGCGACGACGTCGACCGTGGGACGCGCTTTTTCCTCGTCGACGTCATCGCCGCCGATGACGCGCGCGACGCGCGTGCGCGCGCTTCAGACGACGGAGGACACGCCCGTGGACGCGGCGTCGAGCGGGGGAACGTACGATTGGCGCGCGCACTGGTACCCGGTGGCGTTTTGCGTCGACCTCGAGGAGGAGGCGCCGCTGACGTTTACGCTCTTGGGCGAACCGTTGGTGTTCTGGAGGGATGGGTCCGGGGAGATGCGGTGCGTGGCGGATCGGTGTCCGCACCGATTGGTGCCCCTGAGCGAGGGACGGGTGAACGAGGTCGGGGAGTTGGAGTGTGGGTATCACGGATGGACGTTTACGGGGGAGGGGACGTGCACGTCCATTCCGCAAATCGAACCGGGAACGGGATTGGACACGGCGTTGAAGAGCGCGAGATCGTGCGTGGCGGCGTACCCGACGAAGGAGGCGCAGGGTATGCTTTGGGTGTATCCGACGTCCAAGGATAAGGCGCCGGCGACGCTTCCGGATTTGCCGTTGATTCCGGAATACGACGACCCGGAGTGCGTGTGTCAAGACATCTTCCGGGATCTGCCGATGGATTGGGCGACGCTGTTGGAGAACGTCATGGACGTGAGTCACGTGCCGTTCACGCATCATAACTCGGTGGGTAAGCGCGAGAACGCGACGCCGGTCAACTTGGAGTTGACGAGCGAATCGGGCGTCACGGCGAAGGGATTCGAAGGTATTTGGCAAGAGGGACCGCGAAAGGGTAAGTATGGATCACAGTACACGGAATACAACGCGCCGACGTTGATGCGCCACACGCTGAAAACGCCGGCGTTCACCACGCTGACGGTCGTGTACGCCGTTCCCACGACGCCCGGCCGTTGTCGTTTGATGGCGCGATTTCCGTTCATCTTCAAATCGGCGCTCCCGCGCTTCTTCTTTGGTCTGTATCCGCAGTGGCTCTCGCACACCAACCAAAACGCCATCTTGGAGGATGATCAAATTTTCTTGCACAAGCAAGAGCGCTCGATCGAGATCGAACAACGCGCTGGAAAGTCGTACGCGCAGTCGTGCTACATGCCAACCAAGGCGGACGTGTACGTCTCCGCGTTCAGAAAGTGGATCGTCGACATCGCCGGCGGCGGTCCGGCGTGGCCCAAGGCCATGAAGACCGACTTGCCGCCGCAAGAGACCACGCGCGAGGCGTTACTCGACCGTTACCACTCGCACACGATCAACTGCAAGTCGTGCTCCAAGGCGCTCGCCACCATCGGCGGGGCGCGCAAGGCGCTTCGAGCGCTCACCTTTATCGCCCTCGCCGCCGCCGTCGCCGCGTTCGCTCGCACCGCGCCGAACAAGTACACCATCGCGTTGGCCGCGCTCTCGGCCGCCGCCGCATTGGTTCGCGAAAAGCTCGGCGCGTTCGCGCTCAAGATGAAAATCGGCCCGTATCCGCCGCCGCGTCGACCGCCGAGCATGATGGAAGATTCTTTGCGCAAAGCGCGCTTGCTCAATCTGTAATTACATTCGAATACGATACGTACGTACGTTTCACACGACATGCATCAATAGTATATCCATCACCACTCCCCCCAAAAAAACGCATCAAAACGCCAGCCTCTTCGGTTCCATCATCCGACAGACTCCGCACACGAAGCGCGCCGATCGACGCTCGCGCGCCGCCACCCGCGCCGCCTTCGCGCAACGCGCGTGCACGAAACGCTCACACGCGTGACACCGCAACCACGGGTTTATAATCTCATACGATCGATGTTGCACGTCTCGCAACGGTTCCTCGCACAGCGCGCACGCGCACTCATCGAGCGACGCCCGCGCGCGTCTTCGCGCGCGAAACGCCGCCGGCGCCGAGAGCGCGTACGCCTCGTCCGAGAATCCAATCACCGACGGCGACGACGACGCGTCCGCGAGTTCGCCGGGCGCCTTGGACGCTCGAACCTTCGCCGCGCGTCCCGCGTCGCGCGCGAGACTCTCCGCGCACGCTTTACGCTGCGCTCGAACGTCAGTCACTCGTGAGTTTTGAAGACATTTTTGAAGACATTTTGAAAACTCGAGAGAAGAGTGCGCGGTCCGACGACGCGCGACGAGGGCGCACCTTGAGCGACTCGGGCGTTCGCGCGCGCGCGAAAAAGTCCGTCTCGTCCACGTACGCGCGGTCGCTCACTTTGATTTTCGTTTTACGAGGGGGCATGCGCGAGAGACGACGAGTGACGCGCGCGGCGGTCTTCGTCGACGACGATACAAAGTTGGGGCTACGCGTCAATCACAAAGTTGGGGCCACGCATCGCGCGATCGAAAGGGTGATGCGGTTTCGATCACACGAGGAAATCGGGGGCGAGCAGGGTGATTGTGTTTTCGGATGTTTCGTCGGCGAGAAAGAAAAATCGTTCGGCGACGTTTCGACCGTCGCCCGTCTCGGCGCCGCCCAACGCCGGGGGCACGATCGAGGCGTACTTTTCGGTGACGCGCTCGAATAAAATGCCGTCGGTGATGAGGTGTCTCAGCGCGCGGACGATGATGTGCACGGGGTACGTCTTGCCGAGCGCGTTGATGACGCGCGTTTCGGACGATCCGGGATGGTTGAGCGCGACGCCGGCGACGGCGCGCGCGCACGCGCCGAGTAACGCATCCTCCGTCGACCTGGACGAGCTCTTTCGCGTTGTGTACACGATTTCGTTTTCGATCGTTTCTGACGTAATCTTGCCGGCGCTCGTGAGAGCGTCGAGCGCGCATCGCACGACGCTCGCGCCGAGCGCGCCGACGGCTTCCGCCGCGTCGGACGCGCGAAGTTCGTCGATCACTTCCTTCGCGGACACGCCGTTTCCGGCACGTAACTCTGTGATGAGCTTCAAACACTTCGTTTCGATCGATTTCGCGTCGGCGGGCGCGATGGGAAGCGTTCCGACGGTGGCTGCCGAGACGAATTTCCCACCGTCGCCGTCGCCGTCGCGAACGTCAATCTTCACGCTGTGGAGCCCCTTCACGGCGCTATTCGGAGATTTAAAGTACGGCGAGTCGTTCACGCGTTCATCGTTGAACGCCGGTGGAACGTCTCTCGTCGCTTCTTCGCTCGTCGTCGACATGGTGATTTTATTATCCACCAACGCTTGACACAGCGCCAACACTTGCGAACCGTTCGGCGCGACGCACGAGACGCGTTTCGGCGCGTCGGCGGCGAACAACTCCTGCGCGTGCGTGAGCGCATCCGAGCGGTGCGTCGACACCTTGTGCTCGCGCAAATCTTTGAAGGACACGTCGATCTCTTCTTCTATGTCTGAATCGTCGTAATCGCTGACGTCTTCGTAATCGCTATCGTCGCTCTCGTCTTGAAACGAAATCGCGCGCCGGCGAAGAAACGCGATCGGCGCGAGCCGCGCGAGAATGATGTCGTCGTCCGCCTCGGTGAGTTCGCGACCGGCGCGAATGCGGCGCACTTTTACTTCGCGTTTCGCGCGCACGCGCGCCACGCGCGGCGGTTTCGGCTGCTTGGGCAACGGATACGGCACCGGCGATTCCTTCAAAATCTCGCGCGTCGCGTGTAACACTTGCTTGGCGATGCCTTCGGACCATTTTCCGGTGGTGTCCCACGTTTTATCCCACGTGTCCACGTCCATCGCGCTCTGACACGTGGGAGATTCGACGAACGGAAGCGCGGTCTCTCGTCTGGCGCGCGCGCCGCGTTCGTAGAATTCAGCGCCGACGCGCAAGATTGCGTCGTGTCTGGCGGTGTTTTCGTCTTCATCGTCGTCGCCGTTGGCCACAGTCGTGAGATACCTCCACCGTTTGACGACGGCGCGTTTCTTCACGTGTGGGTACCGAGAACGCCACATTTGATCGTTGAAAACAACGGACGCGCGATAGTCGCGTTTCTGCGCGCGCAGCGCGTTCGGCCCAGATAACGAGATGAAACGAATCATGCAAAACACCAAGAATTCATCCTCCGCCGCGCCGAAGATGAACTTCTTACGCCCGCTCGGAAGGCCAAACTCACAGTCGCTCTCATCGTCTTCGAACATGAATAACTCATGCGTTTTCTGCGCGTATCTCGGACTGTTCGCGTTCCCGGCGGTCGGCGAGCTCACCGCCGGCAACCTATCGAGACGCGCCGTCTTCAGACCGTCGGGCTGCTGAGACGCGTCGAGCAATCGGTACGGGAACCGTTTATTCGTGCCAATTCGCGAAAATCGCGCGTACATGTTGAGCGCTTGCGCCGCGAGCTGCGACGTGATCAGTCCCTCGCTCTGCGCCGCACAAATCTTCGTGTAGATGAAATCTCGCCACGTCTGTTTGATGTGATTCAAGTCGCTCGGCAGATTGATATCCTGCGCGAGTTGCTCGACGCGAAGCGCCTCTTCAGTGGGAAGACCGAACTTGGCGAGACACTCGATGGCTTTCGCGACGACGTCGTCGGTCACGTCTTTCAGCGCGTCCTGGGAGATTAAATTTTCAGACGACGCGCCGCCGTGCGCGAGCAAAAGCATCACGAGCGCGCGCCACGCCTCGTTCAACCGATCCATGAGAATGATGCAGTTGTCGAGTCCTAACGCCCATTTCCGACCCCACGCGCGCACGGCGGTGAGACGAGGATACTTGAGCTCGGTGGCTGGATACGCCTTCTCCATGGCGGGGTTCCCTTTGAAATTTTGCTCCATGGCGGCCCAGAATTCCCTCGCGCCCGTCGTCGTGGACACGTCGTACGTTTCGCTCCACGATCGCTCGTCGCTCACATCCGTCGCCGTGGTTTGAAACCGCGCCTCTCGAGTCAGTCGTAGCGTCAGTTTCATCTGTTGAGAGGATTCGTCGTACTCTGGGACTTCTCGCATCAAACCGAGCGCCGTCAACCGCTGCGTGAGCTTGGCCATGTAATGCGTCGACTGCATCTTGTCGCGCAATCCCGGCGCTAAATCTCGCACGAGCTTGTTGCGCAACGCCTCCGTCTTGATGTGGTCCAAATCTTGCGTGTCAATCTTCTTGGACTCCACGCTATTGATGACTTTGATGTACATTGAAATCGGCATGTCGCCGTCGAGTGCGTCCTTGCGCACCACGTCATCGGCGCCGGATTCAAAGACGTTCTCGACCAAGTAGAGGTGTAAACACTCCAAACGAACGACGGCGGATTTTATGTATCCCAAGCCGATGGCGTGAAAGTCATTCAAGGTTCGATACGTCGAACGCAAGTCGATCTCGGCGTCCACGTCCATCGGCGTCGCGGCGTCGGCGGCGGGCTCCGGAAGAGGCTCCGCGGGTTGAATGCTCACGATTTCGGCGGACGCGATCTTGTGACTCATCGGTCGTCGTTCTGCGGTCTCGAGCGAACGAATGTCCGCTTTGAGTGATTCAATGAACGCCGCTCCCTCTTCGCTCGCCGGATCGAAAGGATAGTCGATGTGAAACAGAATGACGTCTGGAACGCGTTCCGTGACGCTCCACGAAATTTCTCTCGCGACGCCGTCGCCGCTGCGCACGACATCCTCGACGAGCGCGTTGACGACTTTTTTATCCACCGTCTTGTACAAACCTCCCTCGGCGACAGCGAGCCATTTGCTCAAACGATTGACGTACAGAAAACCTTTGTTACGAAGCTCGTCGAGGAGAAGCTCGCGTCGACGAGACGCGTCGTCCACGAGCATCGGATCGACGACCCTTGCGTTCATCACCGGTTCAGTATCTAAAGTCTCGACGCTTTCGGGGCGTTTCCGCGGCGCGTCTGTCGACGTAAAGCACGTCGTCTTCACCTTGCCTCTCTGCACGCTCACGCGTTTGAACAATTTGTCCTCGTCGCACATCTTCAGTAATCGTTTTTCTACACTTCTCGGCGCGTAATCGTACGCGCGCAAAATGTCCGCCTGACTGATTGCACCGCCCGACGATCGCACGCGCTCGCAGATTTGCGTCTCGAACGTTTGCTCGATGATGAGGTCTCCCGCGATCCCGCGACCGGTCCACCGCGCTCCGTCGTGCGCGCCGTCGGCGCCGTCGTCACCGTCGCCGTCCAAGACTCGGTACGGTGTGATCAAGCGTATCGCATCGCCCATATCGCTCTTCACGGGTTCGATGAAGCATAAACGACACAGTTCAGCCTTGGCGGCGGCGAAGATTTTCGTCTTTGCCTTCTCCGTCTTGCCGCGCAAGAGCGACAACTGTTGAAAATCCCCATTCAAACGCTCTCTCACGCTCTTCGACGTCGCCGTCTGTTGCGGAGACTCGCTCAAAATCGTCGTCAACGTCGTGTAATACGCCGTCTTCTCGTCTTCGCGCGACGCCTCCTCTCGAGGCGCGAACCGCGTCAGATACACGACGTTATTCGTCTTCCCGCTGCCTCGCACGGACGTTTTCCGCCAACACGCCAATCCCGCCCCCGCCAACTGTTTCACCACGTGATCCACGGATTTCCCCTTATTCGCCGCGTTGAGCTCCACCGTCGTCACCCCTCGATCGCGCGCGCGTCCGATCGCCTCTAAAATCGTTCGCGCGTTGTCGCTCAAACCGTTTTCCCACGTCGACTCGTCCCCGATCCCCAACGCTCTCGCGCGCACCGCATCGGTCGCCACGAACGTCAACCCCGACGACACCGACGATCCATTCGCGCTCGTCGACGCCGACTCGGACATCCCCACCCGCGCGCGCGCGCGACGCGCCGCCTCGTCCGCCGCCGCCGCCGCCGCCGCCGCCTCCAAGAGCTCGCCTTTGATTTCCGACGCCTCCTCCTCGTCCAGACTCCCTCGCCTCTCGCTCTCGCTCGAAACGACGTACGCGCGCGCGTCCCCCCTCGCGCACGCCGCGCACGCCGCGCGCGCGACGACGATCGACGCGTCGCGCGCGTCGGCCTCGCCCTCGGTCGTTGCGAGCGCGACCTCGAGGTCGCGCTCCAACAGCGCCCTCGCGTGGATCCCGCGCGCGCCCGCGAGGGCGATTCGATCCAGCGTCTCTCTCGCGACGTCATCGCGCGCGATGCGCGCCATGGCGACGCGCGAGGGCGTCTGCGGACGCGCGCCGCGACGCGCGCGCGCGCCAATTCACCACTTTGACCGTTCATGACTCAAAACGCAGGGACTCCTGGAGTCCCACGCCATCGCGCGCGCGAGGGGTCGTGAAGCGCCCGAATCCGCACACGCGCGCGCGCGCCCTCGCCGCGTCCGCGCCGTCCGTCTCGACGGTCGACCGCGTTTTCCCTCGATCGCGCGCGCGTTCGAACGCGACGCGACTCGCGCTCGACGTCGAGCGAAGGGTGATTCCCGCTCGAATTTCAAAGACGCGCGCCGTTCGCGGATCGCCCGCGCGCGAGCGAGATGACGACGACGCTCGACGTGGACAGCGTCATCGAGCGTTTGCTCAGCGTGAGAGGACAACCGAATAATCGCACGGTGCAGTTGGCGGAGGGAGAGATCCGGGCGCTGTGCGCGGCGGCGAGGTGCGTGACGTGCGCGCGACGACCGCGATCGCGCGATGCCAGCGCGGGCTCGCGGAGCGGCGACGCGCGGGCGAGCGCGCGACGTCGACGCGGGGGTCGGGCGAACGCGCGTGGACGCGGGGAATATCGCGCGATGGATGGTGACCGCGCGGGGGAGGAGAAGACGCGTCGACGGTGACGCTCGCGGGAGACGGTGCCGATCCGCCTCGGCGAACGAGCGAGCGCGCGCGCGAGCGACGCGAACGAGACGACTGACGATTCCTCCTCGCCCGCGTTCTCGTCGATGACACAGAGAAATCTTTCTCGCGCAGCCGTGTTTGTTAGAGCTCGAGGCGCCGTTGAAGATTTGCGGCGACGTGCACGGCCAATACTCGGACTTGTTGCGGTTGTTCGAGTACGGCGGGTTTCCGCCCGAGGCCAACTACCTGTTCCTAGGCGATTACGTCGATCGCGGCAAGCAAGGTTTGGAGGTGATTTGCTTGCTCTTGGCGTACAAGGTGAAGTACCCGGAAAACTTCTTCTTGCTCAGAGGGAACCACGAGTGTAACTCGATCAGTCGGATTTACGGATTTTACGACGAGTGCAAGCGGCGATACAACATTAAATTGTGGAGAGTGTTCTGCGACGTCTTCAACTGCTTACCCTTCGCCGCCATCGTGGATGAAAAGATATTTTGCATTCACGGCGGTCCGAGCCCAGAGTTGAAGGATCTTCAACAGATAGTGCAAATCAAGCGTCCGACGGATATTCCCGACATGGGCATGTTGTGCGACTTTTTGTGGAGCGACCCGGACGCGGACATTCAGGGCTGGGGAGAGAACGATCGCGGCGTTTCGTACACGTACGGCACGGACGTCGTCGGCGATTTTCTCGCCAAGTTTGATTTCGACTTAGTTGTTAGAGCGCATCAGGTGGTGGAGAATGGGTACGAGTTTTTCGGAAAGCGTCAACTCGTCACCGTCTTCTCCGCCCCCAATTATTGCGGAGAGTTTGACAACGCGGGGGCGATGATGACGGTGGATGAAAACTTGATGTGCAGTTTCCAGATATTAAAGCCCGCGGAGCGCAAATTAATGGGTGGTTTTGGGTCCATGATGGGCGCGCGGCCGAGCACGCCCCCTCGCAACGCCGGCGCGTCCAAGTGAACGCGAGACGAACGAGACGAACGGAACCGTCGAGCGGGAGACGGAGACGAAGACGGAGAGGACGCCGGCGAACGCCAACGCGAACCACCGATCGCATCGCATCACCGGCGGCGTATTTGAAACTTTTAGCTCAACCTTGTGTAAACGAACAACCGACGAGTAATCGCCTCTTCCCGTCCCGTCCCGTCGACGCCGACGCCGACGAGACTGACGCCTCGACGAGACGACGCCGACGCGCGCCGCACACGCCGACGCGCACCGCGCCCGCGCTCGCACACCGCACCTCATGTCCACTCCACCGAACCCTTTCGCGAACGCACCACCGAAACCACAGAAACCACCGACCGCGACCGCGTCGTCGTCGTCGTCGTCGTCGTCGTCGTCGCTCGCGCGCCGCGTCGCCGCCGTGCGCCGACGAGACGTCTTCGGAGGGTACGTGGTGGCCGCCGCCGCGATGCGGTGTTTCGGAAGTCGAAGAGCGGTGAAATTTCCCGGTCGATGGCGATTGAGACGCGAGATCGAACGTCAGGTACGAGCGCGAACGAACGACCGATAAAACCGATAAAACCGTCTCGCGTCCCCGTCTCGCGAGACGCGTCCCGTCGACGGGACGCGCGAGACCCGCCGACTGACTCTCCTCTCGGGTCACTCCATCAGGGTATCTCGCACGTCGTCACCCCGAAACGCGCGCAGAGCGCGGTCGATGCGCTCGTGGACGCGCGCGTCGTGAACGTCGTGCGAAGTTCGGGGTGTTTTTTACGCGTCGGGTCGGTGGGCGAACTCGTCGACGCGTTGCGGGATCGATGCGTCGCGGAGGGGCGCGAGTTCGTCGCGACGTTCGTGACGAGACATTGGGACGAGGTCTCGCGAGAGGTGAGGGCGAGAGAGGGGGAGCGGACGGTGACGTCGGGGAGACGAGCGCGGGAGGAGGGGAGTGAGAGGGAGGAAGAGGAGGAGGAGGGACGCGGGACGGGGAAACGCGCGCGCGGCGACGGCGAAATGGAAATGGAAATGGAAATGGAAATGGAAATCGAAGAAACGGGCAAGGACGAGGGAAACGAAGGGGTGGTGGTGGAAAACAGACGATCGGTCGATGTCGGGACGACGGTGGCGCCGACGCCGACGACCGCGACGACGACGACGTCGACGAAAACGCCGCCGCCGCCGCCGCCGCCGCCGAGTCTGACGGAGCGTTTATTGACGCAGACGAGAGTCGCCGCGACGCCGCCGAAACAGAAACAGAAACCGAAACAGAAGACACCGATCGCGACCGGCGATCCACCGTCGTTCCGCGTCCTCGGCGCCACCATCCTTCGAGGAATTCACGCCGTGATTCACGAGAGAGACGACGCGCTTCGACGAGACATGCGCGCGCTCGTCGACGCCATCAACGCGTCGCATCGAGAGATCGCGGCGTTGCGCGCGGACATCACTCCCCTCGTCAACGCGCGCGTCGAACACCGCCGCGACGACGACGTCGACGTCGACGAGGACGACGCGCGTCGCGCCGTCGCGCGCGTCTCCTCGCCCATGGACGACGAGTCCCCAAACGGTTTGAGACGCGCGACGGAACGCGACACTCTCGACAACGCGCCGAACCCGATTCGCGCGCCTTCATCCGCGTGTTTCGACGAACTCGTCGCCGCCGCGCACGTCGCGCGAACGCGAACGCTCGGCGAGACGACGACGACGACGACGACGGCGCCGCCGACGACGACGACCGTCGGCGAGACGCGCGAGACGACGACGCGCCGCCCCGAGCGATCGACCGCGAACGGATTCAAACCCTCGTACCGATGAAATACGAACCAAAACGACGCGCGCGCGCCTCGCCTCGCCTCGCCTCGCCTCGTCGACGTCGACGCCGCGCGCGGTCATCGTTCGCGTCCCGTCCCGGACGCGTCCCGGACGCGTCCCGGCGCCGGAACTCGAATCGTCGCATTCGACACACATCGACGCGCGCGCGTCGACGTCGACGTCGCGTCGTCGAGACGCGCGACGAGAAGGACGCGAGACGATCGATTCTGTGGATCGTCCACCGCGAGAGACGCGACGACGCGCGGAGACGGTCGCGAACGACGACGACGCGACGACCACGCGCGGGGGAACGACACGCGACGACCGAACGAACGCGACGACGACGACGCGACGACGACGAGTCGAGACGCGAGAGAGGACGCGGGCGATGGAAACGATGCGTGTCGGTCGGTGTAACCTCGTGAGGGTGCGCGAGACGACGCGATGGCGACGCGATGGGACGATTCGCGCGCGACCGGTCGATGCGATGCGATTGCGACGACGACGACGACGCGACGACTCGGACGACGCGACTGACGAGGGACGCGCGCGATGGACGGGCGCGGGTTTTTTTCTCGACGCGCGCAGAGCGGTGAGAGACGCTCTCTCGCCGAGGCGGAGGCGTTGGGAGTGCGCGTGCGGGATTGGGAGGAACAGGAGGTGCGGGACGCGAGTCGCGCGTCCTCCGTCGAGGGACCGTATCGAAGGCGAGCGAGCGCGAGCGGGGCGTTCGGAAGTCTGACGGCGAGCGCGAATGGGAGGGTCGGGGGATCGCCGGTTCGCGCGGACGTGCGTCAGAGCGTGCACAAGGTGGCTCGACAGAAGGGAGTGTCGAGCGGGCGGACGTACACGAGTAAATATCGAGGCGTGCATCAAACCTTCCCCACGGGACGGTGGGAGGCGCAGTTTCGTCGGAACGGTAAGCCCACGTCGCTCGGGTGTTTTGATCGCGAGGAAGAGGCGGCCAAGGCGTACGATCGCATGATGCTGTGGTGCGAATTACACGCCAGTCTGCTCGCGACGACGGCGTCGCCGCAAAAGCAAGGCGCCGCCGCGCTCAATTTCGACGTCTCCACGTACGCGAGCGAGTTACACACCCTCGAGCGCTTGTCTCAGGACGATTTGATGCAGGAGCTTCGTCGTCTCGGTCGCTCGCAGGCGAGCGGACAGCGAAACGTCGCGTCCATTTTCACCTAGTCGATAGAGTTGTCGCCCGCGCGCGCGTCGCGCCTTCACAAACGCTCGCCCTCGCGGCGCGATACATGGCCTCGAGCGCCGTCAGTGCGCGCACGAACGTCTCGGAACCTTGCGCGAACGATCCATCGCGCGCGCGACGTCTCTCTCACGCGCGAACGAGCGCAAACGCGACGCGCGCGCGACGAGTCATCATGAGCTCGCAGGCATCCACGAGCGACGCGAAACCGCACGCGCCGTCGCTGTACGGCAAGTGCATGCAGAGCATGAACGCGGCGGGTATCGCGTTGTTTTTCAAGTCCTCCGTCACGGATCGCGCGCTGGCGATGCCGCAGGTGGCGTGCGAGAGCATCGCCTCGGTGGATTGGGCGCACTTGAAACGTTTGGGATTCGCCGGGGTCATCTTCGATAAGGATAACACGCTCACGACGCCGTACGCGTTGGAGGTGCACGAAAAGGTTCGTGACTCTCTCGAGGCGTGTAAAGAGGCGTTCGGGAGCGAGAACGTGGCGGTGTACAGTAACTCTGCCGGGTTGTTTCAGTACGACCCGGACGGCGCCGAGGCGGACGCCATGGAGCGCGCGTTGGGGGTGAAATTCATTCGACACGCGACGAAAAAACCCGCTGGTGATGCGGATGACGTCGTCAAACACTTTGTCGGGTGCGATTCAGCGAAAAAGCTCATCTTCGTCGGCGACAGATATCTCACCGACGTCGTCTACGGCAACAGACACGGCATGTTCACCGTCAGAGTCGAGCCCTTCACCACCAAGGGCGAATCGTTCGCCATAAAGAGCGCGCGAAAAGTCGAAGAATCCGTCGTCGGACTCTGGCGCTCGCTCGGCGTCGCGCCGAGACCGCACGAGCGTTTATTCCCCGGCGGCGTCTCGCCCGACGCCTCGAGCCGCGCGCGCTGGACCCTCATCGAGGGCGAACCCGCGCGCGAAAACCTCGACGCGTGCGTAAAAAAATGACGAATCACGCGTCTTCTTTTCTAATCTCCGCCCATCGCTCCTCGCATCGTCTCCCTCGACGCACGATTCGCCTCGCTTTCGCGTCGGCGCCGCCGCGCGAGACAACCTGACACTTTTCGGTGACGTCTCTCGCTCGCGCCTCACTCGCCGCCTCACCGCGCGACGAACGCGCATCGGGCGACGCACACCGCCGCCATGATCGCTCACACGACGTTTCAGACCACCGTCGCCGCGGCGCCGCGCGCGCGCGCCTCGCGCGCCTCGCGCGGCGCCGCGCGCGCGCGCCGTCCGACCGCTCGGACCGCCGCCGTCGCCGAACGTGCGTCCCGACGCTCTCGCGCGCGAACGCGCCCTCGACCGCGCGCGCGACTCGGTGAGGGTGACAGAGGGGAATATTCTCTCGCGAACGACGCGCAAACGGGGGCGAGGGCGCGCGCGGGCGAGCGCGTGGACCCCTCGAGTCGGCCGCCGCCGGGGACGCCCTTATCCGCTCGAATCATCGACTGACGAAGGGTGACTCGCGTTTTCTCGACGATGCAGCGGCGGAAGGGACCGGAAATGCGGTCGCGCGCGATGAGATTCGTAACATCGCCATCATCGCGCACGTCGATCACGGGAAGACGACGCTCGTCGACTCCATGTTGGCGCAATCCAAGGTTTTCCGGGAGAATGAAAAAGTCGAGGAACGCATCATGGACTCGAACGATCTCGAACGCGAGCGTGGCATCACGATTCTGTCCAAGAACACGGCGGTGACGTACAAGGATAAGAAGATCAACATTATCGATACCCCGGGTCACGCTGATTTCGGTGGTGAGGTTGAACGCGTGTTGAATATGGTTGACGGCGTGCTTTTGCTCGTCGATAGCGTCGAAGGTCCGATGCCGCAGACGCGTTTCGTGTTGAAGAAGGCTTTGGAGATCGGTCTCAAGGTTGTCGTCGTTGTGAACAAGATCGATCGGGATGGTGCGCGTCCGGATTACGTCGTCGATAACACGTTTGATTTGTTTTGCAACCTCGGCGCGACGGATGAGCAGTGCGAATTCCCCGTCGTGTACGCCTCTGGTTTCCAGGGCATCGCCGGCATGGAACCGGATGAATTGGCCGACAACCTCGAGCCGCTCTTCGAGATGATCTGCAACGACGTTCCGGCGCCGGTCGCCGACGTCAACGCGCCGCTTCAAATGTTGGTGACAAACTTGGACTACGACGAATTCAAGGGTCGCATTGCCCTCGGTCGTGTGCGCGCCGGCACGATGACAAAGGCGAGCAACGTGAAGGTTGGCGTCCCAGGTAAAGACGCTCGCAACGGTAAGGTATCTGAGGTGTTCATCTACAACAACTTCATCCGTTCGCCGGTCGACTCTGTCGGCGCGGGTGACATTTGCGCCATCGCTGGTCTCGACGACGTCATGATCGGCGAAACCATCATGGTGGACGGCGCCGAGCCGTTGCCGACGATCACCGTCGAAGAACCGACCGTGCGCATGTCCATGTCCGTGAACACGTCTCCGTTCGCGGGTCAAGAGGGTAAGTATGTCACCTCCCGTAACTTGAAGGCGCGCCTCGATCAAGAACTCGAGCGTAACTTGGCGCTCAAGGTTGAACCGGGCGACACTGCGGATACCTTCATCTTATGCGGTCGCGGTGCGCTTCACATCACGATTCTCATCGAAACGATGCGTCGTGAAGGTTACGAATTCACCATCGGTCCGCCGGAAGTCATCACCAAGCAAGACGAGGAGGGACGCAAGGTTGAACCGTACGAGGAGGCGTACGTCGAAGTGCCGGAGGAATACACCGGCTCGTGCGTCGACCTGTTCGCCAACCGTAAGGGCGCCATGCTCGACCTCATGACCGACGACAAAGGCAACACGAAGATGAAGTACAAGGTTCCGACCCGCGGTTTGCTCGGTTTGCGTAACGCCATCCTCACCGCCACTCGCGGTACCGCCGTGTTGAACACCAACTTTGACGAATACGGCGAGTGGGCGGGTGATATTTCTATGCGCGACAACGGTTCGCTCGTCGCGCACGAGACCGGTCAAGTCACCTCTTACGCGCTTCAAAGCGCGCAAGACCGCGGTATCTTGATCGTGAAGCCGGGTGATGAAGTCTATGCAGGTCAAGTCGTGGGTGTCCATCAACGCTCGGGCGACTTGAAGGTGAACGTGTGCAAGAAGAAGGCGGCGACGAACGTCCGATCCAACAAGGACGCGACCGTCGTCCTCAACGAATCCAAGGATATGAGCTTGGACGACTGCGTCGAATACATCAGCCAGGATGAACTCGTTGAGGTTACCCCGCTTAACATTCGCATCACGAAGAACCCGAAAATGAAAACGCGCAACAAAAAAAAATAATTTTTTCCCCATTGGCATGTGTATTCCTTCAATTTTTTAGAGTTGTACATAGAGAGGCAAACTAATTCATTCGCTAAAAAGCATCTAATTTTGTTCGAGCATCGCGTCTATCTCTTCATCGCCGTCGTCCCTGGGCCTTTCCTCTTCGGCGGGGAAGAGCTCGTCGGCGTCGCCGAAGAGTTTCGCGTACGCACGTCTCGCGGCTCGGATCGCGCCTTGGTACGTCGCGAGATCGTCCGCCCCGGGACAGAGCGCGACGTTCGAGCTCGTGCACGTCGCGTCTTCTGACGTACTCGCGTTCTGCACGTACATCGTGCCCCAGAGAATTTCGGGCTTGGCGTACTCTTCGCCGAAAATGCTCGACGCGTCCTCCGCGACGCGACGAGTCATCGCATCCAAAGCCGCTTTCACGTCGGCGTAGGGGTCCGTCGAATCGCGTGCGACGATGTTTGAAAGGTACAGGAGATACTTCCCGTCCGGACAACAACCCGTGTGTGAACCGATTTGGAGCGCGCGAATGACGCCGGTTTGCGTCGCCGAGACGCTTCCGGGCGGGAAAACGACGAGCATCTGACCGTACTCTGGCACGAGCGGACCATCGAGCACGCACGCCGCGTGGACTAAAACGTGCGAACTTTGCTCGTTCGTCGGTTCGTGCATGACGACGTGACGGACGCGAATCTCTTGTCCACCCTTTGAGGTGACCGACATCACCTCGTCGGCGTTAATATCGACGTCGCGCACCGCTTGGCGCAACACGTACGTCGCGCCCTTCACAGCGCCCACGCGACAAAACGCCTGCGGAATGTCTCCCGAACCGTACACCGGGATCAAACACGCGCCCGTCTGTGGGCCGTACTTGGCCACGCTCAAAATATACACCTTTAAATCTTCGAGTGCGTCAACGGCGGAACAATCGGCGCGCGTCTGCAACGCGAGCGCGTACGTGACGGCCGCACGAAGTTTCGGAGTCAGCCCTTGCCTCGTCAAGAACGCATCCATCGTCTCACTGTCTCGCACTTCTAAATCATCGCCTCCCGAACCGTCTTCGGCGGCGGCTTCGCCTCCCCACTCACTCCCCGGCGCGCCGACCGCGACGTTCGTCTCCTCCCCGCTCTTCCCACTCCTACGTCGCGACGTCTCGTCGCGCATCGCCACGTTGTGCACAATCTTTAAAAATCGCATCAACGCCCGCTTCTCCGCCCCCGTCAACGTTTTATCCTTGAAGACGTCGTTTCGATTACTCGCCACCGCGCGCGCGACGCCGTCGTCGTACACGAACGTGCGCTCGACCGGTTTAAACTCCAAATACTTGTGCGCCCCAGAGCGTACGAGCGCTTCGCAGAACGCATCCGCCCCGAGTACGAGTTTCGGGGCGCCGAGATCGATCGAGTATCCTCTCGTCGGCGACGGCGTCGCGCGGGACGTCTCCGTTTGTAACCGTCGACACGCCTCCTCGTCCACCTCTCCCGTCTCCTCGCGCACGCACGCGCCGAACGGCGCGTGAAATGATCGCACGTCGCCCGCGTCGCTCACGAACAGCCCCTCGCGCGCCGTCGTCGCTCTGAACGCGCCGAACGCACCGCCATAAGATGCGCGCGAATCCAGATGCACCACGCGCGCGCCGCGTCGCGCGCAGGCCGCGGAGAGGATGGACTCGACGAGACTGGTGCCGAGAACCAACACGTCGCACTCGCTCGGGAGGTCGAACTCGTCGTCTTCGTCCGGCGACGTCATGGGTGAGGGGCGGGACGCGGTGTGGCGTTGCTACGGGGAAAATCGCCGCGTTTTACAACTCGCACGCTCTCTATGACTAATCAGCGCTTGGCGGACGGTTTGCCCTTGTCGGCGAATTTACCCTTGCCTTTCTCGAGGAGCGGATCGAAGACGACGTAATCGTCGACGTCGGCGACGTACGCGCCCTGGTCGTTTCTCTTCGATTCCGGGACGAAGTCCAATTTGTGCGCCTTCCAATCGCTCGCGTCGTCCTCGTCCTCGTCGTCCTCCATGTAGTATAAACCCTGAGGGACGAATCTCGAGACGCCAGCGCGACCGGTTTCCTCGTTGTTGTTCTCGTCGTCGTCTCGATCGGGTTTGGGGTCGGATTTCGGCGCCGTGGGTTGTTTGGACGAAAAGGCTGCCAAACGCGCGAGCGTGTCCTTTTCGCGATCGTGCACACGAGAGCGTCTCGCTTTGGCCTCCACGCGCTTCACCTCTTCGTTCGTCATGAGGGCGGCGTCCGCGTCTTGAACAGCGCACTTGCCGAGGCCAAGTTTTTTCAATTTCGTCGCACGGCGGTGCGCGCGCTCGGCTTCTCGCGCTTCTTTTTCAGCCTTACGTTTCGCCTTCATCTCGCGCTTGTCGAGTTTAGACGCCCACGCGTCGGATTGCTTGCGAATATCTTCTTCGATCTCTTTCAACCCACCGTCGACGTCGCCCAACTCGCGTCGCTTGCGAAGCATTTTGTCGCGCATCTGATCCTGGAACGCGGCAGCATCGTCCGCGCCCGCGTCGTCGTCCCATCCACTCTTCCCGCGACCCTTCCCTTCGTCCGCGTCGTCATCGCTAACGTCCTCGCCCATGTCTTGCATGCGCTCCTTCACGCGCGCCTTCTTCTCCTTCGCCATGGCCTTTTCGCGAGCCGTCTGTTCGAGCGCCGCGCGCGTCTCCTCCGCGTCGGCGCTCACGAGCGTCGCGTCTCCACCGACATCGTGCGACGATTTAATCCCCTTGATTCCCACTTCATCCAACGTCGCATCTTCCTCCGCCGCTTCCTCGCCGAACGATAACAGATTGAGCTTCTTTTTCGCCTTTTTCTTCTTTCTAAAATCCTCCACCACTTCCTCCTCCTCGACGTTGGTCGGCTTTCTTGGCTCGATATCCGGAAACGGGTTCGCTAACACCTCCGTCTTCACGATCTTCGGCGCCGGCGCCACCGGTCGATCTTTTTCCGTCTCCACGTTTCCGATCTGTATCGCGTTATACATCGTCGCCCCGACGATTTTACCGAAAATCGTGTGCTTTCGATTGAGCCACTCGCATTCGCCGAGCGTCACGAACCATTGACTCCCGTTGCTATCCTTACGACCCTCGTTCGCCATCGCCACTCGCCCGCGCGTGTTAAACCTCAAACGAGAGTGAAATTCATCCTTGAACGGTCGCCCGCCGTCGAACACGCTCGAACCACCGCGTCCCGTGTTCGTCGGGTCGCCCGTCTGCGCCATGAAGTTGCTCACACACCGCGTAAACTCATTCTCATCGAAATACCTACGACGAAGACGCGATCGGTCAGTCTCAGAGCGTACAACGCGTTCGCGTTCGTCATCACGCACCCTTCGAGACACAATTGCACGAAATTTCGACACGCCAACGGCGCCTCTCTGGAGAAGAGCTCAATCTCCAGTTCACCCAGCGTCGTGTACACGACCACTTTACCCTCCGTCGGGGGTTCGAGCGTGTACACGGACGACATGACGACGTCGTTAAAGTCCTCGACTTTTACTCCTCCCCGTCGCTCGACCGATTCGAGCGCGCGCGTCGCCGAAAAGTGCGGGGCCCGTTTCTTCGACCGGGACCACCCGCCGGAGCGCCGCCGCAGACCTCGCCGCGAAGGTTCTCGTCCACCGTCGACATGGTGACCCGAGACCGCGCGGTGGACGTCGCCGGACGAAGCGAGGCCGAGCGAAGGGTGAGCGCGATCGCCGAGATCGTCGCCGCGCTCGTCTCGCGCGGGGACGAGGAAGGATACGGTCTGAACCTCAATGCGCTGAAAAACGCCACGGCGAGAAAATACAAGCTGAGCAAGGCGCCGAAACTCACCGAGCTGATCGCGGCGGTGCCGGTGGAGCATCGCGATCAGTTGATGCCGAAATTGAGGGCAAAACCGGTGCGAACGGCGAGCGGGGTGGCGGTGGTGGCGGTGATGAGTAAACCGCACCGTTGTCCGCACATCGCGACGACGGGCAACGTGTGCGTGTATTGCCCGGGCGGGCCGGACAGTGATTTCGAGTACAGCACGCAGTCGTACACGGGGTACGAGCCGACGTCCATGCGGGCGATTCGAGCGAGGTACGATCCGTACGCGCAGAGTCGAGGACGTGTGGACCAGTTGCGGCGGCTGGGACACGCCGTCGATAAAGTGGAATTCGTGCTCATGGGAGGGACATTCATGTCGCTGCCAATCGATTATAGGGATTATTTCATTAGAAATTTGCACGATTCGTTGAGCGGAGCGAGCAGCTCGTGCGTGACGGAGGCGGTGCGAGCGTCAGAACAGAGTCGGACCAAGTGCGTGGGGTTGACAATCGAGACGCGTCCCGATTACTGTCAATCGCCGCATTTGCGCCAGATGCTCTCCTACGGGTGCACGCGCTTGGAGATTGGGTTACAGAGCATCTACGAAGACGTCGCGCGCGACACCAATCGCGGGCACACGGTGGCGGCGGTTCAAAAGTGTTTCGAGCTGGCCAAGGACGCTGGTTTCAAGGTCATCGCGCACATGATGCCCGATTTACCGAACGTCGGGATGGAGCGCGATTTAGAATCGTTTAGAGAGTTTTTTGAGTCGCCCGACTTTCGCACGGACGGCTTGAAGCTCTACCCCACGCTCGTCATTCGCGGCACGGGTTTGTACGAGCTCTGGCGCACGGGCAAGTATCGAAACTATCACCCGGAGCGACTGGTTGATTTAGTCGCTCGAGTCCTCGCCCTCGTGCCGCCTTGGGTGCGCGTGTATCGCGTCCAGCGCGACATTCCCATGCCTCTCGTCACCGCGGGCGTCGAGAAGGGTAACCTCCGCGAGCTTGCCATGGCGCGCATGGCAGACTTGGGCTTGCGGTGTCGAGACGTTCGCACGCGCGAAGTCGGTTTACAAGACATTCACAACCGCGTCGCACCGACGCACGTCGAGCTCGTTCGACGCGACTACGTCGCGAACGGTGGTTGGGAGACGTTTTTATCCTACGAAGATCCGCGTCAGGACATTTTAGTCGGTCTCCTGCGTCTTCGCAAGTGCGGCAGAACCGCCGCCAAGACGTCGCCGGCGCTCAAAGGCAAATGCTCCATGGTTCGCGAATTACACGTCTACGGCACCGCCGTCGCCGTGCACTCTCGTGATAAGGGTAGATTCCAACACCGAGGCTACGGCACCCTTCTCATGCGCGAGGCTGAGCGCATCGCTCGCGAAGAGCATGGTTCTCGCAAGCTCGCCGTCATCTCAGGCGTCGGCACACGACACTACTACCGCAAGCTCGGCTTCGAATTAGAGGAGACATACATGGTAAAAACGTTAGAGTAGAGCGATTCGCCGCTAGAAATTGTAGATAGAAGACACCTAGCCAAAACGAACCGACTCGCCCATTTTCGTGGATTACGCTCTAGGTCTCCCCACACCGCTGCGCGCGGCGCACTCGTACACCGAGCGCCCACGACCGCGACTCACGCTCACCATGAGCATCAACATCGACATGAGCTTCCTGGATGCCCCCGCGCGCGGCGGCGCGGCGTCCAGACACCTCGAAGAGACGTGCGTGTTGCGATCCAATCTCATCGAGATCGACGACTGACGACGCGCTCTCCCTCGCGCGCAGGCTCGAAAACATCCAAGGAACGATGCATGAGTGTGACTTCAAGGCACCCGCGGTAGAAAACGTGCGTGACGACGCCTCGACGCGCGCGCGGACGATGCGAACACGCGCGTCGGGACAACGGTTTTTATACTAGGTCAACGAGTGCGAGAGAGAGACTGACCGAAGAGCGCGCGTTGCGCGTGTCGACGCGCAGTTTGATGACTTTCAACGCGAGGTGATGAATTACGTGAAACCGAACCACGGAACGACGACGTTGGGGTTCATCTTTGAACACGGCATCGTCATCGCCGTCGACTCGCGCGCGTCGCAGGGACCGTACGTGTCCTCGCAGACGGTGAAAAAGGTGATTGAAATCAATCCGTTTTTGCTCGGTACCATGGCTGGCGGCGCCGCAGATTGTCAGTTTTGGCAGCGCAATCTCGGAATTCAGTGTCGGTTGCACGAACTGGAGAATGGAAAGAGAATCACCGTGCGCGCGGCGTCGAAGCTATTGGCCAACACGCTGTACAGTTACAAAGGGCGAGGACTCTCCATGGGTACCATGGTCGCGGGGTGGGATCTGAACGGTCCGGGTCTGTATTACGTCGACAGCGAGGGCACGCGATTGAAGGGGCAGCGATTCAGCGTCGGCTCCGGGTCGTTGTTCGCGTACGGGGTGTTGGATCAAGGGTACAAGTGGGATTTGAGCGTGAAGGAGGCGTGCGAACTCGGACGACGCGCGATTTACCACGCGACGTATCGCGACGCGTTTTCGGGAGGTACGGTGAGCGTATATCACGTCGGGGAGAACGGGTGGACGAAGGTGACCGGTGATGACGTCGGAGAACTTCATTTTCATTACTATCCCTCGACGCCGATCGACGACATCGACTCGCTCGGCGGACTCGGGAAGAAGGAGGCGGAGGAACGCGAAGCCGCCATGGAGACGTGATTTAGCACACATGTACTTTTAATTGATGATCTGAACTAATCCGGATTACAAATCTTCTATAATTAGGCGTCGCTACATTTCCTCGTCTTCATCTGCGGCGAATAAACCTTTGAAGAGCGGCGACTTGATGGGAGACGCGGCGGGCGTTCTCGGCGTCCTCGACGTCGACGTTCGAGGCGATGCGCGCGGCGACGAACGCGGTGAACGAACCGCCGTGATCGGTGTCGGCGCCGGACGCGTCAGAGGCGTGAAACTTCCCGGCGTGAGGAAGAAACTTTTACTCGCGCTACCAGGAGACGCGCTCGGCGAAGAAGACGGCATGGGAGATCCAGAGACGGACGTCTCGAGCGATCGCAGACGATGCGACAGCGAGCTCACCTGAGATTTACTCGCAGACATGGCGTCGTCTTGCAATTTTGTCAGCGCCTGGTACCGTCCGATCTGTTCGCGCAGTTCCTCAACCTCTTCGTTGGCTAACTTCTTCGATTCAAGCGCCTCGGCCAATTCGCGCTCGAGCGCGTCCACGCGTCCCTCGTGTTCGCTCGTCGCACGGTGCGCCGACATCTCCATCCCGCGTCGCAACGCGTCGATCTCTAATTGTGCCGTCTGTTCGGCACTCTTCACCGCCGCCGACGTCTCCGCTTTAGCGTCATCGAGCTCTCGCTCGAGTCGTTCGAGCCTCTGCGCGAGAGTCGCCGAATGACTCTGCAGACGACGCGTCTCCTCGTCTTCGTCGTCGCTTGAGCTCTTGCGCTTGTTGAGCAACGTCCCCAAATCGCGCACATTAGCTTCAGACTCGTCTAACCGCGATTGTAATCGCCGGTGCGCGTCCTCGGACGTCGCGCGTTCCGCCTTGAGCGCGGCGACGCGCTCGTTGGCGACGCTGAGCGCCTCCTCCATCGCGTCTCGCTCCCTCTCCATCGACTCGAGTCGCTCTTGCGTCTCGCGTGCCGTCAACTCAGCGATTGCCTTGGCTTTCTCCGCCTCGATCGTGCGCTGCGTAGAGGAACGAATGGACATCTCGGACGCGCTCGCGGCGGAGTCGCGCTCCGCTGCCAACGCCGCCGCCAATTCCGCCTCGTGACTTTGTTTCAAATCTTCAATGTCTCGCTCGAGTCTTTTCACCTCGCGAAGCAACTCGGCGACGCGATCGACGCTCGACGCGTGCAGACGGGCCTCGTAGTGTCGCTGCACCGTCTCAATCACCTCTCTCGCGTCGCGCATCGTTGCCGACGCGACTGCTTGGATTTCGTCGGCGACGGTTCTCTTCGTCGCCGCCGTGCACTCCTTGGCGCGTTGAATCTCAGACGTGAGGTGCGTGACTCGTCCGCGCAAAATCATGATGTTGCGCTTGTGACCACCGACGTCGCCCAAGACTTCCTCGAGCGACGACACTTTGAGGGCGAGATCTGCGTTTTCCGACTCGAGTCGCCGCGTTCGGCTTCGCGCGTCGTCGAGCTCGACGCGCGTCGTTCGCAAATCTCGTCTCGCGTCCGCCAATTCGCCGTCTCGAGCGTGAATGACGTCGCGCGCGCTCGTAAGTTCGGCTTTATACGATTCAAACTGTCCCACAGCGTCGTCCATCTCTCGCTTCGCTGTCTCGGCGGAGCGCGTCGCAGCCGAACGCTCTCGCTGCGCCTCGGCGACGTCGTCCTCCAATTGTTGCATTTTCGCTCGAAGCGCGTTCGCCTCTCGCGTCGCTCGCACTTCGGTCGACGATGCCAACGCCCCAAATCGTCCGACGGCGTCTCGCGCGCGCGAGGCCGCCTCACGCTCGGCTTCGCCCATGCGTCTCTCGCAGTGCGCCACGCGCTCGGCGACGCGATCCTCCACACGCGCCGCCGCCTCTTCCGCGTCTCTCATGCGTGCCTCGGCCGCTCGGCGCATCGCGTCGATCTCCGTCACCTGTGTCGCACGCCACGTCTCGTTGGCGCGTCGCAACTCATCGAGACGCGTCTCGCTCACGCTTCGTTCCTCATCCAACCGTTTCGAGAGTTCGTCGACGCGCCGACTCGCTGCGCGTTCGCGAGACGTCGACGCCTCCAACGACGCCCGCGCGTCGTCGCGCTGACGCAACACGACGTTCGCGTGCGCGCCGAGCTCTTCATATTTCGATTTCGTCTCCCCGTGCGCCCTGCGTTCGCGCTCCAACGCGCTCACGACGACGTCAAAGTGTTCTCGGCTCGCCGCCAATTTCGAGCTCGCGCCTCGAAACGCCTCGCGTCTCGCCTCCCTCGCCGACCGCGCGCCGACGCCGCCACCGCGTCGCGCCTCACCGCCCGCACCGTCTTTCTTCCTCGCCATGGGATGTCCCGGACGCAGATTCCCGCGCAATTCATCCATCAACGCGTCGTCGCTCGTCTCCGCCGCCGCGTCGCCGAACCGCGCGCTCAAATCTTCCCCCACTTCCTTCCCCTCCATCGTCGTCCACCGACGTCCCGACGCGTCAACGTTATCCATCGTCCCGTTCGCGTCCTCCGCCTCGTCTCTCGCCACCTCGCGCGCCATGCGCGCGGCGAATCCTCGCGCGCGACGAATGTACGCGCTCGACGGTTCGTCCCGCGCCGGCGACCCCCACGTCGGCACCGCGCTCGCGATGTCCTCCTCGCTCTCGCTCGACGCGGACTCGACGCCGCGAAGGGCTTTATCGATCAAATCTTTGACGCTCGACATGACGCGCGCGCGCGTCGCGACGGGGACGCGTCGAGATGATTCAAATTCGAGACTCCAGAAACCGTAATCTTTTCTCGCGCGCGCGTCCGTCGAGACGCGCGAGACGGTCGCGCGACGACGCGCGGCGGCGGGTGACGACGCGCGTTCGACGAGACGCGTCCGACGAGACGCGTCCGACGACGGCGTTGACGGCGTGTGACGCGCGAATGTGATTTTTCGGGACATTTTTTGACTTTCGGGACGCGAACGCGCGAATACGCGTATTCGCGCGCCGAATCGCGCGCGACGACGACCGACGACTACGACGACTAGTGTACGATTACAAACGATAACTAACGCACCTCCCCGCGGGCGATTTTACCCGCGCGCTCGCGTTCGTCGATCATGACCTCGCGCAGTTTTCGATACGCCTCGGTCGGCGACGTCCCCTTGGCCAACAACGTCCTCGACGTTTGTTTATGCCCGCGCATGAGCGACATCTGCGCCAGACGCAATCCCAACACGCGACCTAAAAATTCCACCAACGCGCCGTCGCACGCGTGCGCCGGACCGACGACGTCGACATCGACGCGAGACGCGGATATCGTACGAATCGCGTGCGTCTCGCGCCGCTGCCGAACCTCCAGGTCGATCTGCGTCGCCCCGCCCGCACCGCCGACGATGCACGGCGGCGGCGGCGCGTCCTCTCTCACATCTGCCCCTCCCGCACCGTGATCTCGCTCGTAATCGAACGCGCTCAGGGCGTTCGGATGAATGTACAACGTCTCGCCCGCGCGCTCGCCGCCGCCGCTCGCGTCCCGGTACCCCACGGGAACGTCCCCGAGCGTCACCCGTCGTCTCTTCTCGTACGTGCCGTCTTTCCCGCGAACGGCGATCGTCGTCGCGGACGTCTCCGCGAGCACGCGCGTGGGATGCGCGCGGAGATCGAGCATGAGCGCGCCGTCCGTGCGACGTCGAGGGAGCGCGCTGATGTCGGCGGTGGTGGTGAGGACGTGTTCGCCCGAGAATTTACAGTAATACGCCGTGTACCGCGCGCGTTTGGCGTCGGATTCGTTCTCGGCGTCTTCGCTCGTGAAGACGTGCGCGCTCGCGCGCTTTTTGCCCGCCATGTCGACGCGAGTCGGAGGGTGAGGGAACGGGCTCGAAACGAGCTCGGGAGCGCGCGCGCGAGCTCGAGGGAAAGGGTCTCGTTACAACGCGTCGAGGGCGCGCGCGGTGAGGGTCTGTGGATCGTCTGTCATTCGTCGTCTTTGGCGACGCGCACGCGGGCGAGGGCGTCGACGACGCGACGTCGACGTTTCTCGTACCTCGCGCGACCGGCTTCGCCAGCGGCGCGCGTGGCGGCGAGACGCGCCCACGCGGCGGCGGCGAGACGCCGCGCGAGGCGGTCGCCGGGTCGACGATCGCGCGTCTGTTTCGTGATTCGGAGACTGTGAATGGGTGAATCGTCGACGGTGACGGCGACGTCGTCGTTGAGGACGAGTCGGGTGAGGGGCGCGAGGGAGGCGTCTCGGCGCACGCGAGACGGAGACGCGGCGGGAACGACGTTGAGGTTTTCCACCGCTCGCGCGTCGTCGTCTCCGTCGTCGTCGTTGTCGTCGTCCGCGGTGCCGATGGGTGTGCGAGTCACCCTCGTCTTGATGACCTCTCGCATCGCGTTCGAGAGGCTGGACGCCGCCGGACGCGCGGGCGCGCGGCTCGCCGCGGCAGCTCGCGCGCCAGCGTGCGTCTCGGCGTCGAGGAGACGCAATTCGAGTCTCGGTCCGTACGCGCGCGTGTGTTTGCACGATAACTGCACCCAAACTTTATCGAGGAGTGCGTACGAGCGCACGACGCGGTCGTCGTCGACGCGTACGATATCGAGCCGATCCTCGTCGGGCGACGTCGAGCGTCTTGCCGCGAAACCGTCGACGCCGACGCTCCGTTTCGCGCGAATCCAATTCGACGACGAAGGGTCCGGTTCAAACTCGCTCTCGGCGAGCTCTTTGATCGCCCATCCATTATCTTCGTCCACGAGACGCACGGGCGCTTTGATGTGGAACGACGGTAGAAACACCATGACGCCGTCGTCTCTGATTTCGTGCACCACCGCCGCCTCGACGGCGGGCTTTTCCCGCAAGAGCCACAAGAGGTAAATCTCTCCGCATCGAGACTGCGCGAGTTTTGACGCTCGATTACGTTCGTTGAGGTGCGTCGCGAGCGACTCGAGGAGTTCCGGTGACATCGATTTGAACCCTCGCGACGACGCGGCGTCGCCGGCGGCCTCGGCGGCTTCGATCAACTGACGATGCACGACGACGTCCGCGTACCGACGAATGGGCGACGTAAAGTGCGTGTAGTACGTCAACGCGAGTCCATAGTGTCCGAATCCACCGTCCGTGTCGGAGACGGATCCGGAACTCACGTATTGCGCCTCGGACATGGCTCGCGTGGCGAGTCCGCGAAAGAGCGTCGTCACTTCCGCGTCCGAGCTCGCGGCGATTCTCGCCAACGACGCGCTCAGCGCTTCGCCGCTCGAACAGTCGAGTTCGACGCCTTTCGCCGCGGCGAGTTTCGTGAGTTCGGCGAAACCTCCCTCGCGAGGCGGTGCGTGACGACGAAGGAGCGCGTTGGACGGGAACGCTTGATGCGTCACTCGCGCCGCCGCGCTGTTCGCCAAAATCATCAACTCAGCCACCACTCGCATCATCGGCACCTCCGCTTTTTTGATCACCTCGGTGGGCGATTTCGTCCGCGCGTCCGTCTCGAATCTCAATTCCGCGCTCTCGAGTTCCACGGCGCCGTGCTCGAGTCTGACGGCGTTGGTCTTGTTCGCGAACGCCACGAGCGTTTGTAAATCTTTTCGAACGACGTCGATGTCGCGCGCGTCTGGAAACGCGTTGGCGGCGGCGCCGTCTTCGAGAGGGAGAGGTTTTTCGTCGTGAATCGCTTGCGCCTGGTAATACGTCATCTGATGGCGCGAATGAATCACAGAGCGTCCGAACCACACGTCGACGACGTCCATCTTCTCGTCGAGGCGCCACACGCAACTCACCGCCAGGCGGTCTCGACGCTGTAAGAGCGAGGCTAAGTTTTCGCTCAGTAAGCTCGGGAGCATATCCAATCGTCGATCGACCAAGTACACGGTGGTGCCTCGAAGACGCGCCTCGTAATCGAGAAGCGTCCCCGGACGCACAAAGTACGACACGTCGGCGATGTGGACGCCAACCTCCACGACGGCGCCGTCGCTCCCCCTCTCGTCGAGAAAGTGCACGCTGAGCGCGTCATCGACGTCCGTGCATCCGGGAGGATCGATCGAACACGCCCTGTGGTGTCGTAAATCTCGTCGTCTCGTCAACTCGTCCGGCGGGACGACCCAGTTTTCGCCCTCGCGCGGAAGCTCGGCGAGCGATTGCGCGCCGAAAGCATCGGCGGGGATATCGTATCGCGCCAAGAGCGCCGCCATCTCACAATCCACGTCGCCGACGGCGCCCAGCACCTTGATCAGGTGACCGCACGGGTAGCGTTGATTCGTATGCCATCGGTCCACGCGCACGACGAATCGCGCGCCGACTAATTCGTGCGCGCGACGCGTCAGCAGCTTCACTTTGACCATTTTCCCATCCATCGGCGCGCACAGCGCGCCGTTTCGCGTCGCGTGCGGATTGCGCGCGATCTCTTCCTCGTCCGCCGCGTCTAAACACGCGACGATATCTCGCGTCGCGCGTTGTAAAATGCCTACAATTTTCCCCGTGCGCGTCCTCGGCGTCAATTCCGACGTCGACACCTCCCCTTCGCGCACGTTACGCTCCTCCTCCATCACGGTGTTTATCTTTG
>Ga0208410_1000185_pt1 | contig 38947 bp, 28 predicted proteins | sample ETN02SmetaG_3_FD_185787 | JGI IMG/M metagenome (GOLD analysis project Ga0208410, IMG submission 185787) | Marine microbial and viral communities from oxygen minimum zone, Eastern Pacific Ocean - ETNP2014F10-02SV257 (SPAdes) (version 2) | ecosystem: Environmental > Aquatic > Marine > Oceanic ... | reverse complement strand
AATCAGAATACAAAGAAATAGTCCGTGAAGCGAATCGGAATAAGGTAACAGTGTCAGCGTATATTCGCTCTTGCGCTCTTATGCGTGTGGCAGGCGACTTGATTGAGAAGCAAATTGCAGAAGACGAGTATGTTAGAAGAAACATAAATATGAAGACCCTAGATGAAAGAGGGACTTTTTGAATAATTAGACACCCAAGCGAGGTCCGAAGACCCCGCAAGGGTGCTTTCGTTGAAAGTCGTATTCAGTTACTCAGAATACGTTTGCGCGTACACCGAATAGCTGCTGCGGTTGGGGCTGAGGGAGCATGTCTGCTCCAACTCCGGCTCCAGCCGAGTAGTTACCGATGTAACCGTATGAAGAACCCAAGCCGTTTAGTCCGGCAGAGGGTAGTGCGTCAACCATACCGCCCACTACTGGGAGGCCGCTGATCATACCAGTGCTCTTCAATACGCCTGCGGAAACAAGACCAAGTGCGATCATGTTTGCCATCAGGGCTTCTGCGGGCGATAGCCACTTCATTGATGAAGCTAGGTAAGTAACACCAGCTGTTAGTGCAACTGCCGAAGCAGCCCTACCAGCAGTGGAGCTCATACCAGGCACCATATTAACGTAGCTCATTGCCTTGCTTCCGACTCCAGTTGAGGTCATCCATCCTGCCATTGCAGGTAGACCTAGACCTAGCCAAACAATTCCGAGTTGTCTGAGGTTCAGGTGCTTCTTCACGTATGAAGTGTAGCCCTTGAAGCTCATCTTAGTCGATGTTCGCCTTCGGCTCTTTCTCTTAGGAGCGCGAGCAGTGCGTCGCCTTCTCACAGTCTTTCTTCTGGCTGTCTTTCTTCGAGGGGATCTTCTCCTCTTAGGTGCAGCTCTTCTCTTGACTCTTCTTCGACGTGTAGTCTTCCTGCGCTTTGGGGCAGCCTTCCTTCTGGTAGTCTTCTTCCTGCGAGAAGTCTTTCTTCTCTTAGGTGCAGCCTTCCTTCTGGTAGTCTTCTTCCTGCGAGTGGTTCTTCTTCTCTTAGGAGCAGCCTTTCTTCGTGCTGTCTTCCTGCGAGTAGTTCTCCTTCTCTTAGGTGCCGCCTTCCTGCGGGTGGTCTTCCTTCGAGTAGTTCTTCTTCTCTTAGGAGCCGCCTTTCTGCGGGTCGTCTTGCGTCGGCGAGTAGTCTTTCTTCTCTTTGGTGCAGCCTTGCGGCGTGCAACTCTTCTTGCAGATTTTCTTCTTGCCATTTTATTCATTCCTTTTTTGTTGGACCGCACACTCTTTTTCCGGCTGGTGTTCTTTCTCTTTGACACCTTACGCTTGGCGGCTGGGCGTCGCGGATTTAGTATCACAACTTCAGCCAGGGGCATACGATCTATAATAGCGCACTAGGGTACCGCATATAAGGGGCATGCATCAATATATGTTGCTGTCATATATCTATAGATTCAACCTAGTTACTGAAAAGTGTGATAAGTGAATGTATGCTGCGATTAACGTGACTCGTCGTCAAGCTGAACGTGATTATAGCCGACGTATCCCTGTATCTTTCACTATGGAGAAGGAACTATACGACCTAGTCGACGACTTAATCGATAGAAAAGTGTTCAAAGATAGGACTCATGCAATAAATGCTGCAGTAGATTACTTGCGATGGACTTTGCAGAATAATCCTATGCTGTTCTACGGTCCTCGTAATAAGCAATGATATCGGTTATACCTTCTGCTACTGTAGAATATAGTTGGTTACTATCTGCATTAACATATACTACTATACTAGGTATCTCATATACTAATTCAGATAGAACTGTCGAGTAATGTCCTAGCGGTACAATATCTACAACTCCTACATTGGCAAAGGAACTTATTGTGTCTTCGTATCTTTGCAGTAGTTCTTCATTTGTGTAACCTGCCAAGTCCCCTAGTATGAAGTCGCTCTCTGACCAATCCTTTTGTGTATCGAAATCATACGCATGTAACTCTATATGATAATTAGACACCCCTAATGCCGTTGACAATTCCTTATTGTATGAAGTCCCTTTTGCTTGGGAAGTCGATAAATCTATCATTTCTTTTGCTGTATTTCCTTTGACGATATAGTAGGGCATATTTTTAATCTCCAGCATAGATTCTAGACTCGCTGAAAAATTCTTTACGTTGGGGCCATCAGAGGTTTCTTTGAAATGAGGTACGCTAATAGTGACAGCCATCGGTCTATTCTGATGGGGCGTTTGTTATATGCGTTCTGCTAAAATCTAGCCATGTCGAGATTCTTACTGGTATCTACTAATGGAACTGGCTCGTGTTTTTTCCATCTTCCGCCGCCCAAAGTATAGTAGAACCAATACCTATTCATTGAGTCCTTGAAGAAATCTAGTTGCTCAACATAGTGTTCTAGATTCCTACTCTTCAGATAATCTGGCCTATCTTCTATCCTGAAGATTATCTTATTATCTGATTGTGACCATGCAGTTTCGTTCAGTAGTTGTATTCTCTGAGTCAGTGCCATACCCACTATTCCTAGTCCTGCGCCAATTGTCCATATCAATTCTATTGCACGAGAGTTCCCTTTCTTTACGAACAATTGAAGTTCGTCTATTGCGACAACTCTTCTAATCCTCTTGTATCCTGCACTTCTCTGTAAAGCAAACATCAATTCAACGACTCTATCGAGTCCTTCGATATTCTCCTCCAATGTCCCTGGGGGTCTGTAAACTATTGCGGGATTCTTCAATAATAGTTGCTCATAGACTTCCACGGGAGAATGGCATATTGTCCCAAGATGCGCAAATGCTGAATCGTGTTTGGGGTCTATGAACATAGTGTGTGCGCCTAGTTCTTGAACTCCTTGCAGTATCTTTCCTGCAAAAACAGTCTTACCACTACGCGTAATACCTAAGACAACAGAATGCCTTTTCTTGAAAGCCTCGATAAAGCTCCGGCTAAGTCTCATGACCTGCTATCACTTCAATACTGACTTGAATGTTGCTTTAGTTATCCTCGCCAAACGTTAGTTCCATGAAGTTTGAGAAAAACTTGCAACTGCCGTTATGGTGAGACCGTACGAACTCTTTTTCTTCCATAGTGGTGCAAAAACTACACCACTTATTAGTCTTCCCAATTCTCGTCCTCAAATGGATCGTTTTCCATTTGTTCGCCGTGTCGCCATCCGGGGTTCGGCATATATCCTACTTCTAACTGCTCCATCGGTACAACTCTTTGTGGTATGTCTTCTTTGAATTCCTTCGGTCCTGATTTGTCTCCCTCATGGAACCTCATTACGAGTTTGGAAACATTTAGTTCGCTTTCTAAGACGACATCGTACGATTTATCCTCAATCAGAAGGTGGAAGCGAGACCCTCCTCCCCAAGCCAAGTTGCTTTTCACCATCGCTTTCTTGAACTTCTTATGTACCTTCATAATCAGTTCCTTGGACTCTAAGTGAATTGGTATTGCCTCCTTTATCGAAGATTTTGTCTTCAATCTTTTCGTCTTAGCGAAGAGCTTACCCTGCGGGGCTGCTTTCAATCCTTTTACTGACCTACTCAATAACCCATTCAAGTTGAGCCAATCATTTATTCCGGCTAATGCTTCAAAGGAGAAAATTGGTATCCTTTGAGATTCCTTTCTCTCTTTGAATGTCTTACTCTCGTCTTTCTCCCAAAAGAAATCTAACCATACTATTCGCTGTTTAGTAGGATCAAGAACCATATTACCATTATGCGGGTCTGCCCACATTCCTAGTTTCACTGCTTCTTTGTAATCGCTGGCGAATCTATCGTACTCAGATTGTGGAATATTAACGAGATCTTTTAGATGTTCATTTAACATCTTGAACTTCTTACCGTGCTGTTTACCACCGAAAGTACTTATCTTAGAAGCTATTGTATATCCCTCAATCTCCTCCATGATAATATTGTATTTCTCTGGATATCCTTCTTCTACTACTTCTCCTATTGCATAGATAGGTAAACCAATATCTAGTTTCTTGCCCCAATTCAATTTGTATCCTGCCTTTACATGGCTAGGGTAATTTGGCTTCGGTTCATTCTTCGCAATCCATGCGTGTAACTCTTTGTAGTATTCGGGGTCGACTGTTCTGTATATCTTGAACACATAACCAGTATCTGGTATTCTGAAAACTGTTCCGAATGCACCATAACCCATCAAATTAGTCTTCTTTATCGATTTTATTGCTTTTTCTACTATACCATCTGGTGGGTTTTGTTGAGCTAATGGTGCTATCTCTGGTACTTCTTTGTAGACATCTTCGCTGTATGGCAAATAGATTTCATTTTTCTCTTTGTCCAGACCTGCGTAGTATTTCAGATCGCGTGTCATTTCTTCGTACGTATCCTGTGCCCTGTCTATGATATACACTTTGCCACTGTTTGTAGACTGAATGACTAACCATCCATGACCCTCGCCTCTAACATAGTACACTTTGGCTTTCATGTGCCCTTTCTTGATGGCCTCTTCGACCATTAATCCCCCAAATGTGGCAAAGTGTCTACACACCCCTCCATTTGCTGTCTGTATTTCGTCTATGGTTACTATTCTGCCCGCGACGCCCCACTCTTTTGATTTCCATGTTCTCCAAGGTATGCTTTCTAGTACTTCTTTGATTGCGGGTTTCCATCCTCTTTTCTTACTTAGTTCTACGAACTCCGTATACTTCTTTCTGAAGTAATTCGACTTGGTGGTTAACTCTAATATCTCTCTAGTCATCCCTCCTCTTCTGCCGGTGGATATTGTTCCATCAAACTTATGACCGTATTCGGATTTCGCGGTGCCTACCTGATCTTGTTTCCCAACCCACTTTCTGAAAGTAGGGTCGTCAACTCCTATCGTAACTCCTGGAACATCTCTTATTGGTGAGTTTCTTCTGACATTCTGTAAGGCACTTATTGGTATGGTCTGCGCACGTAGATAGTAATCACTACCTCCTGATGGAATAAATAGTGAACCTATTGGCCCCGGATTCTTCTTTGGTATCTCTACGTATATTTCCTCAATAGCCTCTCCGGGTTTATCTATGTCGTATTCTATTACATGGTCAACTTCTGCTTCAACCATTATCTTCCCTAAGGCTGCAGTCTCGGAAATACGAATAGCTTCCTGTGGAGAAACATATTTGAACATAAAGTCCTTTACGGCTGCTTTTGTGTTAGTAGGATGCAAATAGAAGCTTTTGACACTGGGCTCTGACTTGATCAGAAACGGTATGTCCGCTAGCTCTGTATCAACAATCGTAGTTCCTTCGCTGAAAAGTTCTTTACGACTGTATCCTCTTTTTGAAGCATCTGCCGGAGACAACGTTACTACTACAATATCGCCGTTTAGTTCCATCTTGTCAAATACTTCGTCAGTTACTTCCACGAGACTTGGTTTCTTCTCATACTCCTTTAGCGCTCTAGTAGTATACATTGTCGCTACGTTAGCGTCCAATCTTTTAGCGAGCGAATCTATTATCTTGTTCTTACTTGGGCTAACTATGCCGGATACAGATACTAACAATCCGTGTTTGGGGTTTCGCATCGGTTCTATCTCCCCGATTGATATATCTTCTGTTGGTATCTCGAAGCCCCTTGAATTGAGTTTCTCAACAAGTTGCCGGAATGTTGCAACAACCGCTTCTTCTTGAGGTTCTGTTGCTACATAGTCTGCGGCAGGATAGAAGAACTGTACGTGCCCCGTGCTTATGGAAATCAACATCCCTACTGCCGTTTCTTTGTGTGGAACAACAATATTGAACTTGTTCTTTACTCCTAGTAATTCCTTCCCTGGTTTCCTCCACTCTTCCAGAATCTCCTTGATTAGTACAGGATTTTCGAATATCTCAGTTGGAAGAAATGCATTATACTCTATCTTAGCGACTTGTATTGGTGGATTTATTCTATCCTTCATTACCATCCCATCTAAACCCCATACTGGGACTTTCTCTGCGGGTTTGATAATTTCGTACTCTCCTGTTTCTGGATCTGGTTCTTCGGCCCTGATATCCTTGCCTATCTGTCTGTTCAGTGTTCTTAGTGCTTCAGCGAGTACTCTCGCCATCTTCTCTCTTTCTGTTACCATTATGTCGTATTTGGCTCGTTCGAAATTTCTCTTGCCTGCTCTTACGTCTTTCATTGCCTCTACGCTCTTGAAGGAGAAGTGTGCTAATGGTAGTATGAAGTAATGGTCTCCTATCATCTCGGCTATGTTTTCTCCGTATACGTCTACTGCTGCAATAGAGTCGAACATAATGATGTCTTCTCTTATCGTCTTATCCTTAATCTCAAGATAATCTAGTATATCCTCTATTCTAGTTTCGAATTCCTTACCATCTGTTATCTTGGAATCCCTTACTCTAATATCATAACTAAGACATAGTATACCTAGTATATCATCATAGGTATAGTTACTACCTCTATATTGGGAATAAAGGAAATGCTCTAGCCTTCTCATCTCTCCAGGGATTAAACCCATGTATCCTGTTCCGCCCATATTTCGATTCTGCGAGAAATATCGAGAATGCCAGTAAGCATACTCTTCGTGGGGTTTTTCCTTGGTTTGGAACTCCGGCCAGGAATACTTTCCAGACTTTATATCATTCAGTGGTTTTGCTATCAACTCGTCATCTAAATGTAAGTCTGACCCTGTTGGCTTATCTGGGTTCTTCTTCACTTTGTAATAGCACTTGTATGTTATTGTGAAATACTTTTCATATTTCTTATTCAACCACTTTACGACCTCGCGGGTTACTTTCTCGCAATAATGCAAGTCGTCTTGGTAAGTATCATTCGGCATTGTTTCGTCGAGCCTCTTACCGGCCTCGTCTATTTGGTGGTCTAATTCCTCGATGAACTTGTCTTCGCTTATTCTAACATAGTCCTTCTTCTTGGAATGCTTTGGCACGATATGGAAGTGATCCATTCTATCCGCCATTACTGTATAGAAGTGACGTATATTGAGTGGTTTATGACTCATATCAAAGTATAGCAAGTAATCATCCGGAGAACTCAGGGAGGGTTCGTCTTTCTTTGGATGAGTATGATAGAACATATTTGCGTTTGATGGGGCTTTAGTAATCTTAATCTTCGGCATAACAAGTGACGCCCTCCTGTAATACATCTTCTTACCATCAGTATAACCATAGTTCTCTCCTCTTGTAGATACAAATGACCATAGTTTGTTTCTGAATGTCGGTCCATTAAACCCTCTGTATGGATAGATATTGAAGTATGACTCTGGTGATACCATCTCCATCTTCGTATACTCTTGGTCGAAATCTTCCAAGGCGGTTAGTTTCTTCTGCATTGGATTTGTCTTACTGAGTGGGGTCAAGACCATCGAACCTGATACCACGGTGCTGTTTCTCGTTGGCTTAGTCTGATAGTCATGTTCTTGGACTACGTGGTCTATTCCGTCAATGTTTATCATCTGAGTCTTATAGAACGACCCCAGAATATTTGGTATATCGCTTCTTCTAGTTCCCTTTGGTAATGTAATTCTATATCTGAAGTTGCCATCGAGTATCTTAGTATCGGTGTCAATTATCTTCACACCAGATACTATGTCGCCCTTATCAGGGAATGACAGTGCAGATAGAATATTACTCTGTGTCGAAATCTGAGCCTTCTGGTTCATAGTACTCTACCTCCTCGTCTTCTGTAGTTGCCTCAAACAAATCCCCTAAAGGACTTTCTAGCAGACCAGTGCTTACTTCTCGGCTAAAGCTCTCGTCAATGATCCGAACTTCGTCTTCGGTCAACGCGTGTTCCGAGGTGGCCTTTAGCAATAACCTTTCTTTTTCCAGCATTGGAACTAAGTGCGTTGGAAATTCTCCTACACTTTGTTTTTCCCAGCTCTGTTTAGGTTCTGGTGTTTTGTCCCACTTTGCGTGTGCAATAATATAATTGTTAACATAGAAGTCCCAGGATTCTTGTTTTACCGGTGGATTGGTTAGCAAACCACGAGTCTTCTTAGCAGTATCGAAATGTGCAAATGGTTGCGAATTGAGGACTTTCTTCATGTTATCATTATGTTCCTTCAATGCTAATTTATAGTCCAGACTCTTGTACTGATACGGGCCAGTTTGCCTATCTTCCGGAGCATCCGCACTCAAGTCTCCCTTCCCGCCAGGAACATAATTGAACATTGACGCTAACAACTTAGCATCCTCTCTTGCCTGTGCCTTATTCTCTAGTCTATAGTTATCAACATGGTCTTTGTAGGATTTTATGTCTTCCAAATCTCCCTTGACTATTGCATTGCCATCTGCTCCGTATCCAAACTTATCGTCAACGGCTGTCTCGAACCCTGGTGGTAATCCTGTAATTCTATAGTGAGGGGTCTCGTGATACTTGTTTATGGAGTTCTGGTCGATGAATACTTTGTACCCTGGTTCATCATTCAGCCATCTCTTATACGCTCTGTCGAACTCTGCTGGAACTGCTTCCGTTGCTTTTGTACTAGTTGTGTGTATCAATGGTGGAGATACTTTTCTGCCACCAACTGAATGTACCCAATCTCTACTGTAATCTCCTGTGACTAACCTGGGTTCGTCCAATGGTGTCGCATCGACGTAAACATCCACCCATGAATCTAATTTCGCAGGAACGCCATGGAATGCGGGATTCTTCTTTACCTTCTCCATAACTGTTAGAGACACATCGAACCCTGGCACTCTTGCATCTACAACTTCTTCCTTCGGTGAATATGTGGAAGTTACTGTATGTAGTAAGTCGAGTAGCGTTTCTTCGATGTCTCCCTCGTAGTCTTCTTCCTCAATATATTTCTTGTGTTCAGACTTAATCTCGCTGTTTTCTATATCGCAGTGCAGCCAGTAGAAGACACCATCAGCTATAATCAAATGCCATTTGATGCCATATTCTGCGCACATCTTAGTCGCTGAGAGAATATCTATTCCCCTCAGTTTGAATGGATGTGTTATCGTTCGGAATGTCATCGAGCAATCAAAGAAATCGTCATTGTTACCCAACATTACCCAGTCTTTCGCATCATTGTAGTATATTCGTTTCTTGTAGACATACCCAATTAGTTGTTCTTCTTTCGCCAGTCTTGTGAACTTCTTGAAAGCCTTCTCAGACATTTTCCATGGGATTTTCGTATCTATTTCTTCGCCGAGTGGTGTGTCGAATGTAGAATACATGTCGTCTTTCTCAATTGGGTTCGGGAGTGTTGGCAATATTGTGAATCCAGTCTTGGGTGCAGTTGCTACAATTTTTATTAGGGTGTCTTGTTTGTAACTTACATCCGCTTCTCTGTTTGCATTGAGATCCTCTCTGATTCCTATTATTTTTGCACCTGTTAATCTTGTTATGTATCGCTCCATAGGAACTGCACGGTATATGCTTGCTCTGTGTGCGTCTTGCAGATAATGGAATGGTAAGGCATTTGTCATTCTTTTACTGACATCGTCGTATTGTACATCTACAACCACTCTAGGTTCTACTATGTCTAAGTCGGCTGTGATATCATCCTCATGTACCCTGAATGGCACTCTATTCGCATTATTCTCGCCGTAAACCAGTTCTTTTAACTTGATTCTGTCCTCTCGCTTAAGGGCTATTTCTGCCTTTGCAGCGATGTAGTATATTGGTCCTCTACTACTCGTTGTCTTCATCAGACCAACCCAAACCGGTCCTAGTTCCGGAGATTCTTGTTGGAATAATCTGCTTTGTTTGTCAACGCCCATTATTGCCATAGTTATGACTCTCTTTGATGTTATGAGGTACTTTTCTTCTCCCATCACGACCAACCTGTTACCGGCTCTTTGATTCCTAATGCTCTGGTAATATTTCTTCACTTTCATTCCCATTGGGTTAGTATACACTTGAGAAGGTCCTGGGATTATCCTGTTTGAGCTTATTATGTCTACTTCATCCCGCATTACTTCTATTGGCACTGGGTCATGGTTGTGTGATACTATCTTATTCACAACAAACCTAAGAGACTTGAACTCGTCGTCGTCCAATCCCTCTTTTCTTGCCAATATGCCCTGAATCTCTGATTCGTCTAACTCGTTACCCATGAAATCCAAACTAGTCAACTGACCTGCTAGGGTAAGTTCCGCGATACCTTTTGCTTGGCAATATCGTTCTAGTTCTCTTGTAATGTAATCATTGTGGATAACTATTCCAGTTCTTGTTATCATTGCGGACAGCGTTTCTCTTACAGATGCACGCTTCTTCCCTATTGCATCCACATTTGTTGTCTCGGTTGTGAGGGCATCGCCCCCAAATCTCAAACCACCTTTCTCGTTAAAGTGTATGATTGTGTCTACGCCTCTGGCCTTAGCATACACATATGCTATCTTCTCATCTGCTACCTTCTTAGAAATATCCTCTAACTCTACTACTATACTGTTAGTAGTATCATCTATATGAGATAGTAATTCATGATCTGGATACTTATCATCCATTCTCATAGAGTCCGGTGATGATTCTAACTCGTCTGGAGATTCGTAGTCTTGTCCTATCTTGACTCTGTCAAAGAATATAGATACTATTGCAGCATACGAGTCAAAGTTATCTCTAACATTCTCTGGGTGTGCGTGTATTATTGGGTCGAAGTCCAATAACTCGTCTATTGGTACAGGAACTGCAGCCAATCCAGTATAATGCTTACTAGATTGATTACCTATTGGATAATGTAGGCTGAAGAACATTCTTGTAGGTTGGTATGATTTTCCTTGTGATCTCTTTGAGAATACGAACTCATCAAAGTGAACCATTTTCTTTTCCTTTGCTTCGTCAGCGTCAAAAACGCCCAAACCATACAACATGGCTCTAAGATAGAGTGATACATCTCTTATGTCTCCAAGCTTTTCTTCGGGTTTCTCACCGAACCATATCTGGAAATTGTTTCCTGTAAACATGATAATGTAAGGGTGTCCTTGCTCTTCTAGCTTCAGTGCAACTTGCTTTGTCACATTTCTCATTACCTTCTTTGGTAGCTTTGCAGGGTTATCGATATCAACAACCCCCATCTTTACATCTCTCCCAGTTACTGACGGCGTCCACAACAAACTTCTGAGCCCTTGGTGCTTACCTCCAGGGAAGCCGGTATCGCGATATGTCTTATCAGAAATTAAATCCTGGAGATCTTCCTCGGAATGTAGAGTGATATAGTTGCCATCCTTATCCGTTCTGAGTGGGTCTATTGCCCCATTACTCGTGCTGTATACTACGAAGGATATTGGATGATGCATTGTTTTCCTTAACATGAATGGCAATACCTTCTGATGATATTGATGTATCAGACTCTTCATCTTAGCCGCTTCTATCTGTGCATCGCCCGTTATTGAATGGACTTCTTTATCGGATTCGCTCATCGCGTCCCATTTATCTCTTGTAATCCCCGCGCTGTATGCCATATCTCTTGCAATGTCCGCTACGGTTCTTGGTTCGGGGTCATATTGGTATCTGTTAGCATCTTGAGACACTGAACCATAAGTTTCCTTCACCTTCTGCATCAACAGGGGCTTCAGTTCCTTTAGTGCATCTTTCTGCGACTTCTTAGACATATCATACGGTTTTTGTCCCGTTTCGGGGTCTTCTGCATTGGCACATAAGAACGCAGCACCTTGGAATCTAAACACTGTGTTTCTAGTCAAGAACTTCTCCAAGAACAAATCTACATCATCTTCGGTTGGAGTCTCCTTCTCGATAGTGACAAGCTCAGTATACTTGTTGAACTCGCGGAATAATAATGCGTACTTACTCATTCTAGAAACTTCCCCATTTTGTCTTCAATTATCTTTTGGTTCTCCTCTCTTTTGGCCTTGTTAGCGTCATTTTCTGTTTCGCTTTTGTCAGGGTCTTCCGGAGGCAAGAATTTTTCTTCTGCCCATACTACTGCGTCAAGTGCTTTGTCTGCTAGCTCCTTCATGGAGTCTCTCTCCTCAGGACGTCCTTTGTACATTGGATGTTCTAGCGGGAGTATTGGGGATATCTTGCCCGATTTGAGTTGCTTCTGAATATCACTTCTCATTTGCTTATCGATCTCTCCGGCAACCCACTCGTCTCGTTGTAACTTTGGTATTGTTACCATGCTCCTCATTATTGCTATAGTTATTGCGTATGGTCTTAGCACATAGTCTGTGGTGACCAGGTTTGGTTTGCCTGCGTCATCTTCCAACCGCTGCATAAAGGCCGTCTTTAGATTCTGCATATCCTTAGCATATCGTATCTTCGACCGCTCGAAGTTGGTAATGAGTATAGATGGAATCTGATAGTTATTCATGTATCTTGACTTGAGATGATCGACATACTCGGATAGCTTTTCATCATAGTATTTCCTTTCTATGACCTCTCCCGTGTCTAATGGATTGACCGTTAGTCTTTGTACGGTATTGGTTCCTATCCAGCTTTCAGGATATGGCGACTTTATGATGCTTGACCTGCCTAATGCTTCGTCCATTTGGTTAAATAGAGTCGTCATAAACTCGTGAGGTTTTACGCCTTCGATGTCAAATATTCCTCTAGTTCTATCCCTGGCAGACGCCCAAACGACGTTTGCTAATTTTCCTTCGTCTGGTCTTTCTGTTCTCTTTATGTCAAACTCGTAGGATGTTGGGGTCGCTCCGATTGCTAGTGCATCGGGGTAACCGGGAATTTCCTCTGCGTTCTCGACATTTCTTGGGATCGACTTCTTGTCTACATGGAACCCGAATTGCTCTTTCTTCCCTTTCAACGATATTCCAGGAAAGTCATCTCCGGTATATGGGTCATCTACGATGAAAAGTTCTGGGTTTCCGCTCATTGCTTCCAATAGTCTTGCATTCTTAATGTCCATTTGGTTTTTGAATCGAGCCATGTCCCCTGCGTCTTTTGCTTCGTATCCAAGTCTTCTGGCATCTTTAGCTTCTTTCAATACCGTGTAAACATTTCGTCCTCCAGAGGTATCTTTTCTTTCATATTTGAATGGTGTATTGAATGCCCTTGCGATGATTGTTTGGTTGTATACGTTGTTATATTCGTTGATTACTTCCTTAAGTATAGGCATATCAACTTCGTAGAAGACAGTCACTTTCGGTGCGTCTGCTCTCTGGGATACACCCTTCGGAACTCCTTCAACGTAAGCATACTGCACTTGAGCAAGTGGATCCTTTGGCTCTTCCTTCTTGCGTAGAACCGTTGCACCATCTCCCAATGCCGCAGACAGCCATCCCACTTCTTGCACTAAGATGCTCTTTGAATAGAAGGAATCTAGTATCTCTTTACTTACGGTCTTCTGTCTGACCTTAGCCATTATTGACAATTGATAGTACTGTCTCCACTTTACCATCTCGTCTAAGAGACCAAAGTTACCAGTTTTATCGTCTTTGGTAGGTGGCATGGATTGTAGCCTTTCCATGTTGAGATGGGTCATGTTTGGGAACGTCCCGTAAACATCCTTCATTTTCAATTGCTTATCCTTCTTCCCACCTTTGGACTGTTGTACATTTGATGTAGAGTAGATATTGACCCCTTTAGATAGGAATCTCATACGGGATTCTGCTGTTGCTCGTCCGTTTGGCGAGTCCATATCGTTGTTCCCAAACTTATCGCTGAGGTGCGTTAGGATTTGCATTGCGCTGAATGTGTCGATGATAATACGCTGTAACACCACTAGTTCGGGTTTCAGTACTTTCTTTCCTTTGCTTTTCTTCTTCTTCTTACCGTCTCCGCCGATTTTACCACCGGTCAATCGCACATCGCCGTCTTCTGATTCCCCTACATAGGACGCAACTAAGTCGTCTTCCTTGAAGTAATATCTCTGCCCGATGAGCGAATAATCTGGACCCCAAGATCCACCTTCGCTCTCATTTGGAATTTCTATTGTCGTACCGACTGCCATACTGCCATGCCTCAAAGTATAGCCATTATCGAATTCATTATTCGCGTCTGAATTAAGGCTCACTATCGTGAATGTGGTCGACTGGTCTGCAGGAATGCCTATCTTATCTGAAATGAGGGTCAATAAATCATCGTCGTTTACTGTGACGCTGTCCCCAATGTAGAACTTCTGGGTGGATGCGCCAAATAAAGAACCCATGATTTTAGATATCATAGTATGTTCGTCTGTTGGTTCTTGGTCGATTCTCTCTCGATATACTTTCCTCACTTCCTCTAGAACCGTATCTGAAGACAATACAGTCATTTGGTTAATCTCATAGTTGGTCCGTACCTGTTCAGCGAATACGGCAGGTAACGGTGATAGGTCTCTGTTTATCTCATCTATACTGAGTCCAGTGACCCTCTCCCAATCTGCATCATTCATTGCTAGATTACCGTTATCGTCCCTGAATATACCGAATATACTCGGCCTTTCGCTTGTTGTACTATCCTCATAGAACTCAACGAGTGCTTTCATCTCGTCGATTAGTGCCTTCTTTATGTTATCCGAAGCGTTTCCGTATGCGTGCAACTTAACGACTTCCGTGCCTAAACTAGGTAGATTGAACCTTGTTCCACTGCCTTGTCTCTGTAGTTCTTCGTTATACCATTCTACTTCGCCGAAGTCATAGAGCAAAGCGCCCTGGGGAGTCACAGCATTGAATATACCACTAATTCTGCCGTCTACCTCGTGCTCAAGATACTTGTTAAGGAAGTATTCGGACTCATTGCCTTCCACGAATTTTCTCAATGATGGTTCGTCGTAGTTTGTCTTACTTCCGTCATATGTGCGATATACAAATCTACCCTTATCATTATCTAGTACTAATCTATAATCCCCATATACATGATAGTATAGTAGGTTATGAGAGGTTAGATCCTCTTTCTTATGACTGTTAGTGAACATCTCATAATGTTGTAGCGTATGCTCTTGGAGATGTTTCTTGTACCTTGTCAGTACAACATCGACTGACTCTGCGTTGAGTGGGTCGCCAGAAAAGCCTTCTGAGAATGGGTCTGCCATTGATATCCTACCTACGGATTATACCGTAGGGGTTGCGATATCCGGCGAAATTCTTCACAATTGGGACTTTCCTTAACGTTCTTCTGGAGACTGAATTTGGCTTGCCTAGTTGATCTGCTGCTAGCATAAGTACAGCAATAGAGCCAACTACCCTCCATGTTTGTTTGTTAATTGCGGTCTGTGCTGCTAGTTCCTTGTAGACGGGGTTTCCGTCGTCAAAAGGATTCCATACAACTTTGCTCATCATATCACCTATTCAAAAGATATCCCGGAACTTCTCATATTGTCTCGTCTCTACTACTTTTGATATTGAATCGTAATTATTCTCTACCATCGTTATCGCTATAAGAAGTAACGAGATATTTTGTAAGCTCCCCCAGGTTGTCTCCTGTCCCTTGCCAAGGGACGCTAGCCTTTTACTCTTGCCGTACCCAAAGATTCCGTTTTTCCCTATGGAATTAGCTGCAGACTTAGAAGTAGTGACTAGAAGTAGCCCAGCGGAGGTCAACCCAATATAGGTCCATGTCTTGTCGGAAAGACCCAATTTATAGTGCCTAGTCATATATCCACGCAACTCCTTTATCGTCTGTCTTTATCTTCCAAGTTCCACCTTTGATAATTAGCATCGGTTTGCCCTTTTCTGGCATTGTAGCATATAGCTCTGGGAAATTACCGTCTTGAGTTTCCTCATTAAATGTATGGACATACTTTTGATTCTCTTGACCTGTTTCCTTTCCAGACATGTAACCAATCTGCCAGCATCCACCTTCTCCGACTTTGTACCATACGTCTCCAATATCCACCTTTTCCACTCTTTGCTTTGCTGGGGCTTTCCCATTCATGTGCTTATAGAGTTTCTTTCCTTTCTCGATTTTCTTCTTGTCTGCTGGATTTTTCTTTATTGGGTTAGAGCGTGGTGCTATTCTATTGGCTGTCTCCGCGTTGTAGTACTTCTTGACCAATCCTATTGCAACTGCGAATCGCTGTTTCGAATCTGGGAACTCCTCCCGCATCTTTGGTATTCCCATTAACCTTGAAAGGTACTTTCTAGCAGGTTCCTTTCGGAACTTCCCTGTCTTGAGCTTCTTTCTCTTCGGTTTTGGTAGTGGATTTGGTAACTCGGTTTGGGCTAGAAAATCATCCAGCGTTAGCAACTCTTCTTCTTTTTCTGTCGCTATTCCCATTGTTTCTCCCACAGTTCTACCATCTGGGTCGTCTGGGTCCAGCCTCGCAAGATACGCAGCCTCCGGATCTGACTTGGTTACGTACACATCTCCTGCTCCTGGGTTGGTCTTGACGTGGTCGGAAATAGACGAATACAGCCCTGGTATCCTCAATTTAGCCATTTCTTCGAGAACTCTCTTATCGTCATCGAATACCATTTCGACTTTGAATTCTCCACTTAGTTCTCTTGCAGCGTTTGCTTTGTACTTGGCGGTGTGAGAACTCTTAACTGGCTTGGTAATCAATAGAATTTTATCATTCTTGTCCCTGTATAATGGAAATCCATTACTTTCCAGTTGTTTCAAACTAGCCTCGTAATATTGTTCTGGTCTAGCAGTCAGATATACGATTACATATCCCTCATTAGATAAATCACTTATTAGTTCCTTAGCCCCAGGTATCACAGTATCCTTAGCCAATGCCTTATCTGAATAAATGAATTTATTTCGCTTCCTCCACGCCTGCCCTGTACTCATCATTCCCTTAGTAACTGCCTTACCGTCTTTGTCAACTAACCCTGCCCGTCTTGCATCAGTGAATCTTTGAGTGTTGTTGAATATAGTCATGTCCAAATCAAAGATGGCAACTTTGGGCCTTTCTTGGGTCGTCTTGGCATAAACCCCAGGATTTTCCATGACTTCTCTAGAATGAGGAAGCCTTCCACCGCATAGATGACATCTGTCTTTGTGAGGGTTGGCTTTGACACCACATTCGCCACAGAATGTTACACGCATCATGCTATCGCACAAGGTGGTTGCTTATGTGGATTGCTCTTAGTCAGTTGCTTAAGATTGAGTCGGTGCTCTGGTCGTGGGCACGTCTGACATTTCTACGCCGCTGCTTGCTAGCGTGTCAGCCATCTCAGACTGGACGGGAGTCGGCCTATCGCTTGAACTCCATTCCTTTAGAGCAGTTTCGCGTATTTTCTCTGAGAGGCCGTGGGCTATTTTTCTCCCATCCTGCAATGTGTCCTTGATTCTGAACTCGACTTCTGCATCTGTTTGCCCTTTGCGCTTAACGACTTGGGTTCTGAAATCTTTTGACTGTGACACTTGCATTACATCCCCGAAGTCGGTTTTCATTTGACTCCATATATTAGCATAAAGCTTGGTGTGGCCTTTTCTACCCTTATTACTTATCTGGGCTACCTTGGGTCTGATAGTCTTCCCCTTCACGTCTTTGTCTTCTTCACCTTGTTTTCTCAGTAGTGATTCTCCCGTCTCGCCAGTGGTTTCTGGCTGGAAGTCGCCTTTCCTCCATCTAGTATCTAACTCCCTGAATTTTAGTTGCCCTGAAATTGCTGCCGCAAGTTCGTGCGCATCATACGCCTTGGGCATTATCAATAGCATTTTGCTTGTTATTCGCCAATACCCCAAATCATACCTATTGGTTGATTTCCTATCGAATAGGGCTTTATGTGGGAATCTCTCGTACGACATCTCTTCTCTGGTCATTGACTCGGTCTGTTTCTCAATCTCTTGGATTGCCTCCTTACAAGCCTTCTGCAACGCCTTTAGGTGCTTCTTGTACTTTCCAATTAGACTGTTGAATTTGCCTACTTTACTTCTCATGGTGAGATTATCGTAGTTAACACTCCTCATCTTGATTTGCTCTTCCAACAGTGCTTCTGCGTCTTCGAGTTGCTGGACGTTATTCTCCAGTGTCCCAATTTGTATTTGCAATTTGTTTGCCATCTGGAGATATTTGCGATTCGCCTTGAGAACCTTGGGTAGTTGCTCTTCAAACTTCTTTCTGTTGCTCCAAAGAAGATCTGGGAAGTTTATTTCATCTTGGAGACCATACATCTCGTCTACTTCGTCTACTATGTCGTAGATTTTCCTAATATTACGTCTTGTATTGCTGGCTGCATCTTGCGTTCTCCTGAGAATATAACTCGTTTGTTTTTGTAAGTCTTTTGCTATCCTCTTCCCTCCATCAAAGACTATCTTGACGTCTTTCATGGCGTCTACTTGGCTTTGCACAGTGGTAGGGTGGGGCAAGTATGGTTCTCCCAATGGTTTTTCTGGGTTTCTTTGCTTTAATCGCATCATCCAGTCACTGTATGCCACGCAAACTTTGTGTAGCTTCTCCATTGCATCTGAACCTGTGTGGTCTTCTAGTTTGTCTGCCCCTGTCTCATGGGGGCCGTTGATATTAGAAAGCACATCGTGGAATCTCTTATTTGCCCATCCTGGAAGCAATATGTCGCCCTCTTCGAACTTTGTTGCTTTTCTAATGTAGTTCTGAACACTCGACTTGTCTAGGGTCTCGTGCACCTTGAATACCTGTGCCCCTAAAGTGCTAATCTTCTTCATGTGTAGTTCGAAATGGACTCTGTTTTGTATGTCCTCTTTACTCAATTTCTCGTCATCGGTGCTCATTTGTGCTATCAGCTTCGCCATTCTCTCGATGTCTTTAGGGTCATCTGGATCGACGAGCTCCATTGAGGCAGATTCCACTGTCTCTGTTATTCTTATGAATACCATCTCCAATAGGAATAGTGCGAATGCCCTGTCGTTCTCGGTCATAGTATAATCGTACTTGTTCCTCGATGTCTCCTCTATCTCCATAAAGAGTGATAGCAGACCCAGAATCGATGTGTTCTCTTCTATTGCTTCAGAGTTTATCTGACCCCGATGACGTTGTAGCTCTTGCTTTGCTAGCGCCTTTAGTTTCTTTGCTTGGCTTATTGACACGTTTCCACTTAGAGCTTCGATGAATTCTAGGTTTCTTTCTGCGACTAAGTGCTTTATTCTATTCATGTTGGGAGTATCTTCGAATGTCTGTCCTGCGGATTCCCTTCGCCTGTCCATGCCGCTCAAAAGGCCCCTATCTGGTTCCATATCCTTGTTAGTGGAATTATTGTCACCTATTCCTTCGAATATCTTTGCAACATCTACGTCACTCATTTCGACAAGTTTGTTGACTAGGTGTTCCATATAACCAAATGGTATTGAGAAATACTTATTGGAGTCGCCAGCGCGTGGTCTATTTGGTAAGTTTGCTACTTTAATCAGTTCCCTATCGTCGGGGTCACGGTGTGACAAGTCCAAGAATGCTTGACCCGCGTTGAATGAACCATTGCTCAACAGGAGATTCATATTGTCTCTCAGCACATCCATCAAAGAGAGCACTACAGGCTTTGGCCAGAATGGGGGTGCTGTGGGTCTAAATCCTCCGAGACCTCTTCTAACTTCTAGTACGCCGAGTACACCCTTTTCCTTTGGTAGAAGCTTAATCTCCTTGAATGCCTTGGCCAGTTGATCTTCGCTTGCTTCGCTTTGGTATATGGCTCTAAGGTTATCTAGGATCTCCTGGGGATTGTCTCCCTCTGCCAGTATCTTTCCTTGCGATGCTGCTGCTTCCCACGCTAGTTGGGAATTGCCCCCAGTTAGTACGCCGAATATCTTGTCCAGTAGCGTGTCTGCCGTTTCGACTCCAGAAGTAATTTCATCTAGTACTCCCTCTGGGTGCTTCTCGACTATCTTCATCAGTTCTGCTACGTGAGCCTTGGACAGCATTGCTTGACCAAGCCCTGTTCTCGCGAAATACGGGTTTGCCACAAACGCGAAGTCTTTACCTTCATAGAAGTCCTTTGAAGTCATTGGTGTGAGCGATACTAGTTTCTTCCACATCACGGAGTCTTCTACATTGCTTGTTTTGTCCTTCCCACGAAGTTTCATTGTATATTTCTGCATCTCACCATAATAGTCCTGACTTCTTAGAACCTTCAGGAAGTTAGCGTTTGGTATTGAAACTGCCAAATAGGGAGCTAATACATGGTCTAGGAAGTTTTCCACATTGTTATCATCTTGAAGTCCATACATGCGCACAATACGGGCTTTGTCTATTGCTGTTGTGAAAGGCATTGAGTGTTTGCCTGGTAATACTCCATACTTGCCTTCAACGAATGTCTTAACAGCCTCTTCTGGAGATAGCACTCCCCTGAACTCATCGTTTATCCCTCGTGCAAAGAATGGTCTTCCTGGATTGGAACGAGTACCCTTCTTCTGTTGTGCGTTAGAATAACTCTGTATTATGGCCGCAACATCCGGGTCGGATGCGGTATGCAGAGTCGAGTCCATAGTGTAAAGTAGTTTAGTTAGTGTGTTGAGTCCACTAAACACCCCATTCTGTGCTATGAGCCTCTCTACCATAGAAGCATCTACATCTTTACCTAGTATAGCTGCATAGTCATTACCTACTAGTCTCTTACTATCATAAGTAGGATAGTTATGACTATCTGTAGGAAATGGATATACCTTACCTGGGTTAGAACGTGGACCTGACAATACGAATACCTCGTCAAAAGACTGAGTTGTAAGGTCGCTTAGGCTGAGGGGTGTTCCATCAGTTGATTGGATTTTGTAGTTATCCGTGGAACCACCGGGGTTGGATTTTGCAATAGTTGACTTAACCCAATTATGAGCGTTAAGCAGAGAACCTCCTGCTATGCTTACTGGGACCCTAACCTTCATCTTAATCACTGACCGGACTTAGATCTTACTTCCTTGAAGTAATCACTCTGCACTCTTTCACTCTTAGGAATGATAAACCGGTTGTGGGTGTCTTTCGAAGGAGCGTGCTTTGGAATACCGTAGAATGTCAAGAAGTCCTCGTAAGCCTTTAGGAACTCCTTGTTGGCTTTGTTCTTCTTGGGCAGGACTGTCTTGTATCCTGTTGTAGGATGTGTCCTTATTGCGAAGTGAGAAGTAGGTAGTCTAATCCTAAATGGTGCTTCCTCTCCTGTCTTCTTTAGGGTTCCCATCTGTAGCATTTGATATTCTGGTAGGTGTTTGTAGACGTTTCTTGTCCAATATCCTTGACCCTTCTTGCTCTTACCAGTACCGTGTCGGCTTTCACCTCTCTGCTTTCCTTCTTTGGGTTCTGCCATCTTCATGTTGAGTTGGGATTTTGGCCATATCTCTATGTGGTGAAGTTTTCCTCGGCCTACGCCCTTTGGGTTCTTCTTCCATTCCTTTCGGGCTTTGGTTCCGCCACCGCCGCCACCTTTGCCTAGACCTTGCTTGATTTGCTTTGCCTTCTTATTGTCAGACTTTAGGTAATCTTCTGTGTAATCTATTAACTTCCACTTGCCTTTTCCGTCTTTTCCACCCAACTTCACTGCTAGGTATGCAGGTGTTAGGTCGAACTGACTGTGTGCAATCTGCACTGTTTCTTTGCCTGCGTTCTTGTTTAGCCTGTGCCTGTTGTTCGTATCGAGATCGCTCTCCTTGATTCCGAGAACCCAAGCTCCCATCTTATTGCCAGCCGTCTTTGTTGCTACTCCTTCTTTCTGGAGTCGGTCTATTGTCTTGGTTGCTTCGCCCTTTGCACCGCCTAATTCGAATTCTATGTAGTAGGTCTCTGCCGAAGTTCCGCCTGCTGCTGCCATTGGCATTGCTCTTGGCCTGTAGTTGTATGGGGGTTGCTGTAATGCGTGTATAGCAGTTCTCGTTGTGACTGTGTCTCCAACCTCGTATGCTGCAACTGCTGACCTCATTACCTTTGAGGCCAATACTGCTTGCTGCTCGTTGTTTGTTGTTCTGAATGCGTATGCGTCTCCCTCAACATCGAGTGCACGCTGCATCTCTAGAACCATTTCGACTTCTGCCACATCTAGTGGCACATACCTGCTTTGGAACTCTGTGTAAATCCTATCGCCTTCGTGAACGTGAAGCTGATACAAAGTGTAGAAGTTGTAAGTCTCTATTGGCATGGACTTCAACACATCATAAACGAGTTTGTGCATTATCTCGTCTTGATTACCACCATATCCTGCTTGTGCAAGTATGTCGCGACCGCGTGTAAGAACATCGTATGCAATTTGTCCCTTAGCAATAGCATCTTGAACGTCTGCTCCTGGTAGTAGCCTCTTCATCAGATTATCATGGCCTGGATCATTTTGCCACTCGTGGGCGAATAGTGCTGTACTAGCTCTTTGAGCGTGAGACACTCCGGCTGCAAACTCTGCACCAACATCGACTGCATTCATGTTTTGAATGTAACTATACCAATGCTTTGCTGTTGCCATTACAAGCAATGGGTCCTCCCTAATTGAGTCGTTCTTTGCGACTGCCCCACCAGCAATGGAACTAAACACCCCTCGCAGTCCGCGAGATACGCCCTTCCTTGCTTTCTTGGAAACACCGGAAACTGCTAGTTCGCCGTCTATTGCACTTTGCAATCTTAGATTCTGCCATCTGATTGCCGTACTTGGACCCGGATTCCCTAGGATCTTTGCCTGTTTTTCTTCTTCTTCTTCATAGGAGAAACTACTAGTATCTTCCCCTATATCGTTGTCCATATTTGCATCGTTGTAATTTACTAAGACCATTTGTTCACCGCTCGGATTATGCCTTGCACCGTATATTGTGTAATTTGGATTCTTCTCAAGAGTAGTAACATCATTATCGTTAACTGTTACGACTTCTCCGTTGTTTCTAATGAAGTTCATATTATTCGTCACCACCTTTACTGCTGGATACCTTGTATACTATCAAACCGAGTCCGGTTAGTATAACTAGGGTCCCCACTGAACCGACTCCTGCTCCTACCACGTTTAAGCCTTTTCGGCCATCAGAGGCTTCCTTCAAGACGTGAGTGTCTTTGTTTTCCACCGTCACGGGAACCTTTCCTAGATAGTTTACTCGCTGATCTAAATCCATGTATCTAACTCCTCCTTCGGGGTTGAATCCGTATGCCTTCGACGATTCGTGTGCTTGTTCGAATGTCTGACCCTGATTCATGAAATACTGCATTGACCTTATGTGCGCTGGGTTTGTTCTCTCTGGGTGTTGCATTTCCAAATCGTTGTATGAAGTCATCGAGCCGATACCACCAATTGCGAAATGGCTTCTATTCGTTCTTCTCGAAGTTCCTCCGAATATACCTGCTACTGCAGAAATTGTCTCACTCACATTGCCCTCAATCTCATTCAGTCTTCTGAATTCCTCTTGGAGTGAAGCAATGTGATTCTCTAATAGTCGAGGGTTCTTGACCATGCTACTTTTTGAGTTGAATGCTCGAATCATTTTCTTTATGTTGGCTATGTGTTGGTTAGCAGCCTTTACCTCGTCTGGTTTCATGGCCTTTTTCATCTGACCGAAAGTTGACAAGTATCTGTCGAGTTGCCCTCTGTAATCCGCAGTAAGTTGACGCTGTCTGTTCTTTAGAGAGTCTCTTGCAATCTTACTGAGTTGTTTTTCGACTTGCTTGAGATTCTTTGTTGACTCATTCTTAGCGTATAGAGCGCTATTTGCAGAAGGGTCTCTCCCATGATGTGCTCTCACTCTATCAACGACTGATGCAAACATACTATCGACCATTTCTTGGTCTTCCTTAGATAGAGTGTTTATTGTCCGGCTATTAGCCATTGCAATTCTGTCGACTTCCTTTGCTACGGAATTGATTGTTGTTTCCCAGTTAGCATCTGCCATTATTGGTTGACCTAGTGCTTGAGCCCTAAGCCCGTTGAGTGTTTGTGCTTGAGATTGGGATATCTCCAATACCTTCTGCTCCATCGTCTTTAGGTACATTCTCTGTTCCGATTGTAACATAGAGTCTGTCATGTTAGGGTTTGTCGAACTCTGCTTTGCTAGATTGATAAACTCCGCTGCAAGTCTAGTTGCAGGATCCATCTTTTCGGTTCCTCTTAGGTGAGTCAGACCGTATGCGTCAATTATCTTGGCAGACTTCTCCTTGAAGTCATAAACGACACTGTCCGAAAAGTCAGGACTGACCACCATCAGTTATGCGCAGACGGTACCTTGTTAAGAGGGTGTTGCTTATCTAGAGACCGGTATCAGTCTTTTTTGTTAGATTTTAATCCGCCCATTATTGCTTTGATACCACCAGAGGTGACCATTGCAACTGCACCACCACCGGCCAACAATATTAGTGAAATTCCTGCACCAGTACCTGCTGCTATCCCTGTCCATTTTGCGGTTTCCATTGCTAAATCCTTACCCGTATTTTTGGCATCATCTAGAACTCCATCTATGCTGCCTAGGTTGCTCATTGCCATGTATCCAAGCTGTTCGTCTTGGACATTTGCGCTGTAAGGTACCATTGACATCCCGACATCTCCGGTGTAACGTTTCTTTGCCATACCTAGTGTTCCCCACTTAGCGGTGACATCAGTTACCGTAAATCCTTCCGAGTTTGTAAAGGCACCAAGACCCTGTATCTGAGTAGGTTCGTCTGTTGTAGAATATATTGGTATTCCTGCTGCTGCCGCTTCTGCTTCGTAGGAACTTAAATCGACTCCGGGAATTGGGTATCCGGCATTTATCAAATCCTTTCCTAGAACATAATCTTGATTCCAGATTCTGAAATTTGCTTTATATCCTGTGTCTGTGAATCTAGAATTTCCGTGGTCTTCCATGAGTCTGCTTTGTAGCCATTCCTCGTACTGGATTGTCTCTTGGTTCTCCTGTGTGACGTCAACATAATCCTCACCGACTGCGCCGGACTCTGATTCTGTTTGTCCTTCCATAACATCTCCTGCGGTTCCACCACCTTCTTCAATTGTTATCTGGGCTTGTACCTCGTCATGGAAATTAATTGTGTGTTTCTTCAACTGACCGAATGGACTTTGATACATCAGGAATGTGTTCTTATCTCCAATATACCCAGGCTTTTCTTCGGTTGCGTTTACTGGGTTTCCTTCTTCGTCATACTTCAAGACTGGTCCAACATAATACCCAGGTATAGTAAACCCTACTATAGAATAAGGATAGCTAAATGTACCATAGTTAGTACTAACTACATACCTTAGAGGATTATTAGGGTCTTGTCCCGATAAGTTCAGCGTGGCAAACCACTCTGGTGTTAGTGGGAATCCAAAGATTTTTTGAAAGGTCTCTCTAACTGCTAATGCGCCAATTGGTTCGTCTCCACTAAGGAGGTCGTCTGTAGTCATCGTCATGGTTGGTTCGAGATAGTCGCTTGTGGAGTTTCCTGCTGCTGTTCCATCTCTAGGATTTCTATGCATCTGATCATCAGACCTGAAGCCAACGTGCTCACTGGTGATTAGCCTATCAGTCCTTGTTGTGAGTATCATCCTCTCCGAGGAATCTACTAGACCAAGTCTATTGTCTATAGCCGCAGAGTCCTTTTCATAAGATAACATACACTGACCGATTGCGAATGCAGTGCTACCTACATCGAAATCTCTGTTGATGAAGTATGCGTTGTTTATCTTTGAGTTGTTGAAAAATGCGGTCTTATTGGGGTCTGCTACTGAGATGGTTGCACCCGATACGGATGTTGTGTCAAAGCAGAAGTAATCTACTTTGTCTAGCATCAAGAGCATTACCGCACTACCACCCAGTTTCTGCTTCATGTCTGTCATGGTGCTTGGCTTACCAATGAAGTAGGGTCTGTGTGAGGATGATGGAGGCATAGATGCAGAAACCATTGGAACGAACTTTATCGATTGTCTCCCGCCAAAGGTCTCGCCGCCTATTTCCGCAGTAAACTTGTCGGCGCCAATATCGTCTGAATTAGTTGGCGTTAGCCTACCAAGCAAAGCGTATTCGTCTTTGTCTGCTGATGCACCAGGATACGGATAACAATACTTGGTAAAGTCGAAACTATAATCCGGTACTCCTGGATCATTAGCATACAGTTCTAGGGTCTTCTTATCTGCGACAGGGTCTAGTTGCCTTGGAAATCTAAAGATAACCATGGTTTTCCCATCAGTGTTACAGTCTGCTATGCTTGGTGGATGGACTGAGAATGTATTGAATTGACCACCTTCTCCAAGATATTCCACCTTAGCACCGAAGGGTCTCTTGCTCTTCTCTCCTGCTCGGAACGACCCCCAACCGACACCACCGAAGTTCCGGTTTAGAACATCTTGTCTGGGGCACTTTTCTTTGAAAATCCCTGGAACGTCATTATATCCTGTTACATTCCAGCTCTCTGCGTCGTTTGCACTAATCCATTGAGTGTTTTGTATTACGTCCCAAGTTGCTCCGGTATTGGTAATCTTGGAAATTTTATTCTCCAATGCAAGCTCTGGTTCTAGTAGAAAGAAATCTGCCGGGTCCATTGGCATGCCTATTGATTTCCTCCATATTGGATTCTTCTCCGTGTCGTAATAGAAGTTGGCACCAGTCCATGTAAACCCGTCAAAGTCCTTTCCACTACGAGTCTCGGCGCATTTGACGAACATCTGCATAACTGTTGCAATGGGTAATCCGGCAGGAACGCCTCCACCTAACTCTGCTGCGGTCAGCACCCTGAATCCGTTGAAAGCCCCGGTTGTATTATCGTAATCTGCTAAGTAGTGTGATATACACATAGCATACCCACCTATTGCGTCTACGATTGGTTTTGGGTATGGCTTGTAAGGTGGCCCAGGGGTTACTCCATCAGTGCCATCGACTATCTCAGTTAGTGAGATACCATGATAGCCCCAATCGTGGGTATCCATATTACCATCCCAATAATGATAACTGCCGCCAGGGACGGGTTGATCTGCTAAGACCGCATTACCAACGCTTGGTGAAATATACTCTCCGATTGCGTAATTGTTTGCTGGTGGATTAGGGTTGTAGTCTTCACTCACGCTGAGTTCCCTATCGGATCTTTCGAATTGTTCCAGAAATGAGTCTGCGTTATAGTCGGCCATTCCACCGTATACGTGTGATGGATAATATGCAAGTGCACCAGCGTTCCATGCAAATTGTTCTGCTAGAATTGCTTTGGCTTCTGATACCGTGATGAGTTCCATTACCTTGTTTGTGTAATAGACGTCCTGCCATATAGTATAGACAATATTTTCCTTAGCCAAACCTTGGTCTAAACCGTCTAGTTCGGCTTCGTACTTCAGTAGAAGGGCGTCTTTCTCGTAAGTCATCAAGTCATTTATGTCATTGTCGGAATAACTGAATGTATTCATCAGTGTATTGTACGCCGTAGCATAATCAACCAATCCGTTTTCAAATGACCAGATTACGGCTTCCGTACTCGATAAGTCCACATCTTGTGCTGATGAAACTTCGTTAGAATTCGAGTTTGTCCCTGCACCATAATCTTCGTCGCCATTACCGAGTCCCCGATATCCGGCAAAAGGGCCAGTATCGAATATATCGCTGCCTAACTGATACTGTCGGCGTAACGTCATTCAATCACAGCATCCTTCGCATGGAGTCCCTCGTTTTAACGAGTGCGTTCCCAACGTTGTCTGCTTGTTGTATGCCATACTGTGGTGCTTCACTGAATACCTCTAGAGTATCTACCGGCTTGTAGAGATTAATATCCATACCAGCCTTCATGTTTCTCAGTGTCATTTCCCTAGTAGCAGAGAGTTGTCGCTGGTCGTAGATCTGCTTTGCGTGGTCTTTAGTCCACGATTTCATTCCACTGATGGACCTAGCCATTCTGTTGCCAGCTCTATTGGTGGTTTGGTGGGCTCCTTGCATCCCTCCGGGGTGATAATGTCCGGCTACACCGTGTCTCATTGCCATACCCTGAACAGACTCTGCCGTTGGTGTGGTAGTAGCAACTGTGGCACCAGGGTTTGGTACCCTCTGGTCGTTTGGTGTTCCCATTACATTGTATAGTGGGGTTAGGTGAGCGTAAATCTCTCTTCTATCCCCTATAGTCATATTAGGACTATCGTATAGAGATGCTAGTCTAGTTACTACACTAGGATATCCTTGTTGTATTAACTTAGTAGCTTCTGATTCTGATACTTGCTGGGGCATTCCCCTAGACATTAGATGAGTAACCGTTTCATTGTATGTATATGGTATGATTATGTAAGGAGTGTCTGGAGATATTGCTGGTTGCATAATCTGATAGTCATTCCACTCTGTTGATTCACTGATATAGAAGAACAATCCTGGAGTTACCCCTGCGTCTGCCGCAGAAGATGCTCTCCTTGCTGGAGAAGTTGGTCCTAGTTCTGAACCTCTAGTCATTAGATAGAGACCGCCAAGTGCAAGTCCTCCCAGCATATATTTGCTGTAGTCCTTCTTTTTTGCCATTACTCAATCCTCCCAATTATTGAGAGTACGAAGACACTTCCAACAAGAGCGACGAGCACCCAACTGTTTTTATTGTCTAACATACCATCACTTACTCAGATATACTTGTAATGCCTAGCAAGTAGTCCTGCGCCGACGACCACTGCAATAGGTTTCCAGTTCTGAGTTAGTGTGTCCTGGATTCCAAAGAGGCCAGGAGTGTTCCAGTGCGAAGGCTTGTAATCCATTCTTGCGGGCATAACAGTTTCATGTCCGGGTGCTGCACCGATTCCGTAGACTCCTGCAACAGGTAGAGATCTTGTACCGTCGTTACCGTACCATGCTACGGCTTTCGATGTATCGCCTGCAGCCATTTCTGCGTCGTGCCCCTTCTGGTGCTTACCGATTCCGAAGAACCCTTTCATTGTCGGGGTCGGTATTCTCGAACCGAATCCACGATGGTTGTTTTCAAAGATTGTAGGCTTAATGTTGTCCAAATAGTCGGGGCTTTTTGGTAGTCTTCCAATCCGGCGCTGTAGTGATATATTCATTGCTGGCATTCTTAATCATCTCATTTGTAGTATCTGTTAAACAGGGTCACTGCCATCACTCCCACCACGGCTCCGCTTATGAGAGTTCCCCAAAATTCGTTGCTTGACCACGATATAGCACCCATCCGGGAATAACCTGGTGTTTGTAGGAGTCTAAAGGCAGAGTCGTCTTTTGGAATTGGCATTCAATCACTTCTTTTTGAATAGTCTTGCTATTGGGTGCTTTGCTAGTACGTCTACGAGTTTGCTCTTCTTACGTACATATGGTTTCAGGTTCTTAGAAACTGTGACATTGCCTAGGCCACTAATTGTGTTTCTAGTTACGGGCGCACGTATAGAGCCGGCTTCTGCCATGAGTGGATATACTTTCGATATGGGTACGCTTTGTCCTAACTCGAATTCCGGATAGATGAGTTCGACTGGAATCCAGTTACTTCCAAACTCCCTAGTTTCACTGAAAGTCTTTGTTACTAGCATTACGTGATTGAAGACACCATCTCCCGACGAGTCAACAATTAGTGCGCCAACCGGATATCCTAATGCACCGAGTAGCGACCCGCCAAGAATAACAAAGTCATCGCAGTCCCCTGCAGATGAACCATTGTCTATATCTCGTAGTAATCTCCTGGCCGTATGGAAATATTCGATCCCGATTGGTTCTTTGCGATAGACCATGTGTGTCTGTACCCATTTTGTTATTGCCCTTATTTCGGCGATTTCATCGTGTCCTCTAGCGCCTGCTGCGTTAACAATAGAAATTGCTTTCTGCCGTACGACTTGGTCTCTCATTCCATCTTCTATCATATCGACTATGATACGAACAATGCTCTCGAATCGCTTCTGGATTGGAACGTGATCCTTGTACTTGATGTGTAGGACTTGACCCTCTTCCATGGTGTTCGGAAAGGGTAGTCATGTAAAACACCTTTCACAATCTTCATTACTCTATGTCAGTAGTGGAGGACATGAAAGAGCTGACGGTGACTATTCCTGGCGAGCCTATTTCGCAGGGTAGACCAAGATTTAGTACACACGGTGGATTCCCGCGTGCGTATGACCCCAAGAAGAGCAAGGAAGGAAAACAGTCAGTCAGATTCTTCGTGTCAAAAGCCATGGAAGAGCAGGGGTTAGACACACTAACTGGTCCAATAATGATGCAAGTTCAGTTTGGAATTAAATTGCCTAAGAGTCAAGAAAGAAAGCGAACCCCACGTCTGCGTGTATGGCGCGTAAAGAAACCTGACTTGGATAATCTGATTAAACTAGTAAAAGACGGTTGCTCTGGAATTGCCTTTCTAGACGATAACCAAATCGTAAAGGTCTCTGCAGAGAAAATCCAGTGCGCTCAAGGTGAGGCACCGTTTACCAAGATTAGATTCAAAGAGTTAGAAGAACTCAGTTAGTTCTCTTGGGTGGAGACAAATTCAGGCTCCTGGTGCTTGGGGGCGTTAGTGTCAAACCTGAACTAAAGAAGTCGTCCTCTTCTTCTTCAAATATGCTTGGCTCCGACAACGTTGGTAGTTTTGTCGACGTTACTGCTAGCTGTGGAATAGACGCATCCTTAGATTGGATGAAACTCATTATCTCTTCTGCCGAATCCAATAGCTGTTGCCAATGGATTCTCTTAACTTGGTCAATGTAGTGTGTTACATCTATTCCCTTTAGATTGTCTAGAATCTCAGTTAGTTCTTCTTTGTTCTCCTTCAATTTCTCGACGACATCGGCTACTGGTTCTAGGTCTAGAGAGGTCAGGTCGACACCTACTTTAGTGAATAGATTCTTTGCTTCGTCAACATCTGTGGTGAAACTCTCAACCATATCGTTAGCCTCTTCTAGTGTGGCATCGAGTTCTTCCATTCCTCCCATGATAATGTCTAGATGTTCTAGTGCATCGTTGGAGTGACCGTCCAAACGAATAGTCAACCATGCGATGACACCGTTAATTGAACCGTTCATTACGGCGAGAGCAATGATTGAAGACGTAGTTATGTCTAATTCGGATTCCAGTAAAAGATATCCTATAGTGATACTAGCTGGTCCTAGAAATAATAGTAAGAATCCCCATATAGGTAGAGCTACTCTATTACTCTCATATCTATTAACAGGTGCATCGTCTTCAAACATCAATCAAATCACCTTACGCGAGAGTGGGCATCTGAGGTGCACCATTCTGCAGTGCGTCGTTCTTCACTGCTTGTAGTAATGGTCTACATACCTCTTGGACTTCTGGCTTCAGTAAGTACGCATAGTCCTTCTCAACTGCCCCTGTCATCTTGAATGGCTCAATCTTTGCCATCAATTCATCGTAGGTGTTTTCTGCGAATATCTTGTAGAACTCTGGGTTCTTCCTCAGTTCTCCGACTACTGCTCCAACGATTAAGTCAGACGGTATAGTGCCTGCTGGTGTCCTCTCTCTTAGGTCCATCATCCCCATACCGATATCTCGGAGGTTTCTGATTAACAGTAACTTCTCGTTCATTGCTTGTAGTTTTATTTGTGGTAGAGCATCAGGCATCTCAATCATTGTGGTCGCTACTGCAACGTCTACTTGCTCTTGTAAAGCACTTAGAACTTGAGTGTCGTTAGCCACTGGGCCCATTGCTTCGACGAATGCTGAAACTAGTATCTTCTTATATTCGTCGTCGTTGAATTGTTGTGGTTGTGGTGTAGGTACCGGTGGTGCTGCTACCATCTGAGATGGTACTTCTCCTTGTTCTTCCTCTGAGAAGAATACTCCGTCAGGTAGTGGTTGTGCTTGCTCTATTGCTCCGGGTGCTACCATTGGTAGTGGTTGGGATGGTGGTGCTTGAACCATAGAAGCCTGTGCGTATGGGTTATACTCTGGGTTGTCGTATCCTGCTGGGATATTCGCCTTAGGTGCGGTTGCTGCGCTTAATGCTCCACCTAGTCCGCCGACAGCTGCCTTGAGTGTGTCGCTTCCTAGAACGTCCTTTATGGATTCTCTCCAACCTTCATCCTTATCGCCAAACATGCTATCGACCATTCTCTCCTTGAAGATGCCCTTCATCTCAGAATCAAAGAAACCATCGTCTCCAGACTTCTTAGTCATGTCACGCATGAATGTCATCTGTTGATTCATGAACTGTTGGTCCCTGGCCATTGCTTCTCTGCGTGTGTCACCTTCCTTCTGTTGGTCCAGCCTTCTTTGTTCCATCATCATTTGCATTTGGAATTGTTGTTGCTGCATTTGCATATATTGCTGCTGGGTAAGGAACTGCATCATTGCCCACATTTCATTTCCGCCATCGTCCGGTGGTGGTGCTACTGTGGGTAAAGCTGGTGGGCCAGGTGGCATACCAGACATTGAGCTGGAAACCATTGATGGTGTTGTTGCTGCATGGGATGGCGACTGATGATACGCAGATGGGGTAGGCTCTTCGGGTCGTCCCTGGGTTCTCAGGTCAGCGGGTGTGAAACCTTGACTCTTTAACCACGCAGCATAGTACCGTCTAACTTCCTTTACAGGGGCATCTGCTTTCTCGGCAATCTCTTCAAACATTGGGTTTGATGTACCACCTTCAAAGACTGGACTTCCCTGTGAGGTATCATACCATTCTGGGTTTGAGAACACATTCTTCATCAGAAGTTTCCTTTCCTTAGGAGATAGAGTCCTCCATCTTGGGCTACTTTGACTTGGTTCGTCGTCTTCGTACTCGTCGTATTCGTTATCGTAGTTATTTTCCATTGCCATCTTAATCACTCCAGCTCATTACCGAACTCATCACAATCGTATTCTTCGCCACTGACGGGGTCAATGAAGTAGAAATCTCCTGTGTCTGGGTCTTGAAATATCTCGAAATCTTCGCTTTCTGTAAGATCTTTCCATGCATCTTGGAAAGATCGCTTTGCTCTTAGCGCAGCGCCTGCGCCCTTAGCACCAAGTATACCTGCAAGTTGTGCAATTGACTCTCTGATTATATCATCAGGTGTCTTCTTTTTGCCTTCGTGTTGTAATGGTATCCCATATTCCATTAACACTGCTGCGGTTCTCACTAACGTGCTTCTAGCATCTTCTACTAGGTCTGGGGCCATGTAGGGATTTGCTATAAGTTTGGAATAAACTGTGTTGACTTCGTCTTTGAGAACCTTAAGTTCTGAAAGAAGTCTTGCATCGACTATGTCGGATTCAACTTCTACATACTCAGCTTTCTCTGCTTGAGACTTCTTGTATGCTTCTTCGACAGGGTCACTCATGCTTTCTCCTCCTTCTTACCGTATGGGTCAAAGTTAGGGTCGTCTCTCTTATCCACTTTCGGTGTCCCGATAATCTCCTCGTCTTCTTCCTCTTCTTCGTACATGTCCATAAGATGTTCGAACTTGTCCTGAATTAGTTCCGCTAGTATGTTTTCTTTCTGAGATTCAACGAGTGCATCCTCGCTCCAAACTATCTTTAGCAGGTCTTTGCGCTGATACTGTGTAAATCTCTTCTGAATTAGGTCTTCTCCCGCATCGCTTGTACCTAGTTTGAATGAGTCTTCAACATAGATACAATCTTCTGTCTCGATTATCTTAACGTCAGCTAGGGTCTCAATCTTACCGTTCAGCAGAAGCACTACCTCGTTTGCCTTCACTTGCATAAGACGCGTTGACTTGTGTATAGTAATAAGTGATGTGTTGATTTAGAATTTCACGTATCGTCAAAAACGGCCTTTTTGGGAAAACATATTTGGTTATGTGTCAGTAGAGTCTACATTATGGGAGGAAAGGGGAGTGGTAGAGCGAAAGGTTCCAAAAATTTCGTTGACCCTTTCAATCCGGATACATGGCCTGCAGATAGCAAAAGAAGATTAGAAAGAGAAATGCAACTAAAAGACGTTTTGATGGGAAGTAAGGTAGTTAATTCTCCGAAGAAATTATGGATTCGGGAGAGGACCGCGCATCTTGAAGGTGAGAGAATTGGCATTGGAATCGATCATGAGATGCTAGATACCATCGCTGACATCCAGGCGATGCACAAACTGGGGGCTTTCAGATACCTGCCTCTCTCAGTCAGAGAGATGTTTTTCAGGACTGGCAAATATCACCTTCCATTCGACGTTGAAGAAGCCTTTAGTGGCAATCCAAAGTCAAGACCCTGGAACACTACAGCCATAGTTCGCATGTCTTTGGAAGTCATGAGACTTTATCTTATGGGGTTGGACCCCTATATGAGTAGAGCCATGCGTAATTATTTGTCAGTTGATTTGCACAAGATAGGGATGAAGCGGATGACCAATTCTGTTCATCGTGCTGGGGAGTTTGAAAAGGAATTTGACTATGAAGATGACGCAGACTTTGACTTTACTGGTTTGTCTGACGACGATCTTACTTTTTGACTTCTTTCTTCGTATTTCCTTGATATCTAGGGTTTGCTTCTAAATCCCCACACGTACAGTGTGATAAGACTAAATCTCTTAGCTTTGTTCTCTTATTACTAACAGCACGCTGCCCTGTATCCAAACTTTTCTTGCGAACATTCGGATATTGGTCGCAGTATTTGCATCCCATTATTACTTGATACCGAGTATCCCTTTTCAAGATTGTTCTGCATCTTCATCTTCGTAAACAAAATCAATCTCACACGTGCCACCTGCACACGCTGCTTCTCCTTCGAAGTTTGTCATGTCTTCTGCTTCCCAAACCTGCGTTAAATCTATTTTTGTAAGATTAGTTACGAGTTTCAAGTATGTTTCTTCATCGCAGTCTTCGAATGGTGCCTGAACATATGCGTGGTCATTGTATGGTAGTATTGCAATACCATTGTAAGCATCTCTATTGTCCCACATCCACTCTTTCACTGTGTCCCATTCGTCTTCTTTTACCGATACGGTGCAAGACACATTATGTGTGTTGAGTCCATTGTTGTGTCCGTTCTTAATCCACTCTGTGCTAAATCTTCTTACTCTGTTTAGCAAATCAATGGAACTCTCGTTTCGTAAGATAGAACCTGGTGGCGCTCTTTGTGGTACAGAGATAACTGCACCATCTTGTTTATCGAACTCGTCGTCTTCCAATAACTCCGGATGGTTAATGTAAAGATAGTTATAGATTGGCTCGTTCTTCTTTACGCGTATGCGCCTAATGTAGTAATCGTTGTGCCAAGCATGAATGCCTGACGATGTTCCAAGTGTGAGACTTGTTGTCCCTGCTGGTTTAACACACGTAGTCCTTGCTGCAGGGTTTATTCCAATCATCTCTGCGGTTACCGAATTTACATTCTTAACAAGTTCTGCTAACTTACCCAAGTCGTAATTAAGTATCTTACCTGATGCAATGCCTGTCATACTCACACCAATCAGAGAGTCCTTTTTGGTTGTCTCTTCCCATATGGGTCTAAGATAACCGAAGTCAGTATAGCCTGCCTGGAGTGTCCCCAAGAATGCTGCTGCAGTAACCCTTTCCATAAGATCAATTTCATCTGTTATGTCGCTGACATTCGTCTCTGTCAAGTTACAGAACTGAAATGGTCTAAGAGCAATTTCGCAACAGGGATTGGTTCCCCAAGTTACGTCGTTTGTGAAATAGAATCCTGGTTCACCTGAGTTGTGGTGTCTTGCTACCGCCCATACTCTTTCGAAGTCTTCCTTAGTAACAGTAGCCCTATCAAGAACTACAGAATTATTGGCTCGCATACGTTGTGGATTTGTTTCCCAAAACGCACCAGATTTGGCGTTAAGCATTTCGTCGTCATCTTTGTCGAACAGACTTATCATGGCTGCTCTCCGAATCCCTCCAGAAAGAACTGCGTCTGCAAGATGACACATTATGTCGTGCGCTACAATTGGTGACATTCTCTCGCCGTGAGGGACGTTGTTATCGATTGTTTCCACTATTCTGTTAAGACAAACTTCCAATGGTTTTGGTCCTGGTGCCCTTCCCCCAGATGTTTTGATAATACTTCCCTTTGGTCTGATTTTCGAATAATCAAAGACGGTGTCCACACCAAACATCTTACTAATCACTGCTTGACGAACGGCATTTGCCCATCCTTCTATACTGTCACCGATTTGATAATTGATTGGTGTCATCTCTTTGTTGGACTTAGAAACTCTCGGTGGTATCTGATTGACGTTATCTCTCTGTACTGAATATCCGACACCGGTTCCACCCAACAGTAGGAACATTGCTTCTGAAAATGAATTGTAAGAATCGACAGGCATGAATGCACAATTGTATATTCTATTGTTAGCGACCTTGATTGCTTCTCCACCGAACTGCATACTTCTCATGCTAGGTAGTACTGCCTTACTCTCTACTAGTTCGTATGTCCTATCTAGTAATCCTCTAAACTCTGTATTGTTATTGTATAGTAGGTTATACTTCTCTATGTGCATTTGCTTGTTCCTTTCTACTATCTCTTCCCAGGTTTCCCTTCGATGTTTATCTGGGTTAAACTTCGCGTATTTCATGTGTACTGTTATGTCGCTCAAAATGCTTCTATCTGGTGTCATTATATCTATTCCTACCGACTTCGGGGGTAATCCCGTTGTCGGTAAGTTTCGAGACAGAGGTACAGTCCTTAAACTATGTCATGGAAACGTGTGACTTTCCATCTTCATGCAGTAACGATTATTTCTGATAATCCTATTTCTGGTGCGTTCTCACCACTGAGAGTCCCTCTATTCAGCCGAAAGTATTCTTCGATGTAATCAGTCGCTTTCTTTTTGGAAGTAAACGATGCAATTACGCCGAGGTCGTGATGTTTGATGCGGGGAGAACTGACTCTCTTTATCCTCGCATCGTACTCTCCACTTTCGGATTCTTCTTCTGATAGTCCGTGCTTGATGATTGCTTCCAACTCGCCGTCTTCTGCTTCTTCTTCTTTCATCACATCGTAACTAACTTCTCTGCCAAGTAATGGGCAATCTGTTTTCTGGCACCACACAGATATCTTAGATGGATCGTAAACGACCCAAATTGACGTGACGCTCTGGGCTAAGTCCTTATCACTGGACATCAGCGATGCCAGTTGGGCCTTTAGTGCCGCTACCTCAGAAACAATATCTGTCAGAGTATCAACCCCGCATATGATATTCAGCTGCGGTGGTTGGTACCATGATTTCTACATCTGGTAGTGGTGCTCTCTTGATGAGCTTCTTTCGTATTTCATACTCTGCACGCATTCGTGCTATCTGCTTTGCATCGTTGACCAATTGCCTGTCTACGTACATTGCATTAAGATATCTTCTAGTCCACCATGCGCGTGAACAGGTAAATGCCAGATGCCTACTGGTGTTTATTAGTAGGCATTGTTGTGTTGGTCCAAACCAGATTTGCCAACTATCTGTTGGTGTGCACTTGTAGTTACTGGGCCTAGTTTCGTTTGCAATTTCCACAAGTCTTTCTTGCATTGTCCTCTTTTGTTCTGCGTTATACGCGTGAGGGAATCTCTGTAGACTCTGCATTGTCTTAGAATATTCCATGAACATATCAGTCTCATTAGATACTGGTGCATCATCGACATCGATATCCCCATCGTTGTCTGTATCGCTGAGGTTTAGATAAGGCATTACTTCTTCTGGAACTTCGAACCCTGCTGCTTCGATTGCCTCCATATAACTCTCTGCATTCTGCTCTTTGTACGCACTCCACATTAGCGACTTCAATTCTCTGGTAACTCCACCGTGGAGTACACGGAATTCTTGCCATTTCAGCTTATCGGACATTAACTCTCCTCAGTTGTCGACTCTTTCAATATGCCATTAAGGTTGCGCATAAAAACTCTGTACGATTCTATTGCTTGGTTCAGTGCATTCCTAGAAACTCCAGGTATTGATTCATTTATTTTCTGCTTAGTTAGCGGAAACTTACTTCTCTGACATTGTAGATAGAGCCATGCAGCGGCCAGCACCTGTATCTTAGGTTCTTTATTTGTAGGCGATATCCGCTCATAGTCATCTATCGATTTGATGATTATTGCTTCGGGTACACCTAATGTTCTCCCCACACTGCTAATTCTCTTAGAAACTTCATTGCCTGGGGAGGTATCATAAATTTTATCTAGAATTTGTTTTTTATCGTAGACGCTCTTTGTTTTGACTTCTGCTGCGGTGAGTGCCTTGTTGTTGGGTAATCGGCCTATCATGTGGGATGCAACAGCCAGTACTTTAGGTGCTATATTGGTATTCTCTCTAAAGCTAACTTCTTCCCCTTTCTCTAATTCCCTTAACTTATTGACTATCTCTTCTTGGTTCTTAGACAAGTATAGTGCAAACTCTCTATCTGGCCCGACCATCTTAGAAACTAGTTCTTGTAAGACTCTTACCCTGGCGATTTGTTTGTCTTGCTCTGGTGTAGTGTCGGGGCGTTGGTCTGCTTCCGCTACAAACACATGGTCTACTTCTTCGGCGTTCTCTTCATCGACGACATCGTCATCAAACAATTCGTCTGAGACTTCATTATCGTTACCGACGTGTCTACCACATGAGACACATTCCCACTCTCCGTTGGCGTCGTTTTTCTGTGGACCCATCGCTTTAGGTCCTACATTAGGGCACGCGCTACCTACACGTGGGGGTGCATCTACACATCGGAAATTAAGCCCTAATATATCTTGAAATTTGTTCACTTCCGACATAACTTTCACCTCCAACGAATAGTTGTGGTACCTCAGAGGACCCAGTAAGGGCTAACATCATCTGACCTAAGTTAGTGTCAAGTGACAAAATATCTTCGTATCGGTATCTAATCCCTGCATCTGATAATATCTGCATTGATTTCCTTGTTGAAATCGATTCCTTCAACCCTAACAGTATTGGCGTCACAAGTAATCGGAGCATAACGTGTGTGTTAACATTTATGTCTATTCTTATGTCTAGTGGGGTTATGGCGGAGGAAGCGTTCTCATGGTCGAACATTGGTGGAGGGTACTCGCAGACTGCAAAAGTACTGGAGAAATTGGAGATGTTACAAGTCTCTATGCGTGACGATAAGATGGAATTGCAGAGTAATATGGCTAATCTGAGGATGGAACTAACGTCCGCAATTACCGAAGTACACAAGACAATCGGTGACTTGAAAGCGGAAGTACACACGATGAACAACAATTTCCTATTGGATAGTAGGAAAGTACTATCGTCAGAATACGATGATAAGTCCGTTACTACATTCTTATCCCTAGATGAATTAAATATAGAACCACAAGGGAGACCGGTTGAGGATGATACGGAAGACGATGTTCAAGTCCTTGCAGAAGAAATAACAATAGTCACCGATGGCTTTACCGCACCGGTACCTGAGAAGCCGTCACAGGAAGTCTCATTCGAGGGTATGACTGACGAAGACATAGTCATAACTATAATCGA
>Ga0208410_1000182_pt1 | contig 39248 bp, 28 predicted proteins | sample ETN02SmetaG_3_FD_185787 | JGI IMG/M metagenome (GOLD analysis project Ga0208410, IMG submission 185787) | Marine microbial and viral communities from oxygen minimum zone, Eastern Pacific Ocean - ETNP2014F10-02SV257 (SPAdes) (version 2) | ecosystem: Environmental > Aquatic > Marine > Oceanic ... | reverse complement strand
GCTTCACCTCTTCCACTGGTTCGGGCTCCACCTCTTCCACCGGTTCGGGCTTCACCTCTGCCACCGGTTCGGCCTTCACCTCTGCCACCGGTTCGGGCGCCTTCTCAACCGGTGCCGGCTTGGTTTCTTCCACCGGTTTCATGCCGTTGTTGCCGCTGAACATTTCGTCGAAAGAACCGGTGAATACTTCGTCGAAAGAATCCGTCAATTGCTTGGCGCGATCGAAGACAGCCGAGCTCGTCTCGGACGCGCGCTTGGCGATGGACTCCTTGTCGACATTTTTCGGCAATTTATCGAGCACCGTCTTCAACTCCGTCTTCACGCTCGCGTTGAATTCCTCCTTGGTCGTCCCTGGATTGGCCGCCAGCAACTCGAGCAGTTTCACCACGAACACCGCCATGCCGACCCCAGCGATGGCCGCTCCCGGCTCGGACGTGAACGCCATAGCAGCACCCGCCGCGATGGCGCCCGCCGCAGCCTTTAGCACGACCTCCGGATCCTTCGCCCGCTCCGTGAGCTTACTCACCAAGTCGTCGTTCGCGTTCGCCGCCCCGCCTCTCTTCTTAAACGACACCGTCTCCTCGATGTCCCTCGACGCCTTCTTCTCCGCCGTCATCTCCTTCGCCACCGCCTCGAACATATCCTCACTGCTCACGTCCCCATCCTCACCCTCCGAGGACCCCGCGCGCGTCGCCGTCCGCCTCGCCCGAACGCCCACGCGTCCCCCTCGTCCTCTCGCGTCTCTCACCACCGCCGGTCGCCTCGCCCTCGTCCTCGCCCTCGCCCTCGCCACCGTCGGCATCGTCGGCATCGACATCATCACCGCGACCGCCATCTCTCAACGCGCGCGAACCGAACGTCACGCGTCGTCGATCGGCGCTCCGATCGATCGATTCGCGATTCGATTCCCTCGCGCGTTCGCTCTTCGCTCGCCTCGCCTCGCCTCACCGACCGATCCGACACACGCGCGCGCGTCGGATCAATCCGTTCGCTCGCTCGCGCGCTCGTCGCCTCCGTCGTCGTCGTCTGCGGCGCGCGTCGCTCGGCGATCGATCGCGCGCGCATCCAATAATCCATCCGCGCGCCGACCGCCAGCCGCGTCGACGTCGATCGAGCGTCGCGATGGCAATCGTGACGATTCGATCGAGTGTTCGTCATTTTCAGTCTTGTGTACTGATCACAAGTACGTATTGAATCGTGTAGTAAAGTAACGAACGCCACGATCACGACGGACGCGATCGCGCCGTGGGTGCCGCGCGCGGGTGATTGTGATTGATTGCATCTGACGTGGATGTGCGAATGATTGGTGATTGATTGTGGGAACGCGCTCGCGTCGTCGTCGTCAGAGCGCGAAGCGCGGGATGAGCGACGAGGACGATGCGAGCGCGAAGTTTCAGGCCAAGTACGGGGACGTGCGACCGAAACCGCGATTGATCGCGAGCGATGTGAAACACTTTGACAGCGCGGATTGGGCGATGCGACAGAGTCTGGACAGGGCGCGAGAGAGCGCGGGAGCGGGGGGGAGAGGCGCGAGAGGGACGAGCGGAGGGAGCGAGAAGACGGAGAGTGAAGTCTGTGGGAACGGTGGGACGGAGGATAGCGCCATGGACGCGGGAGGGAAGGTGGTGAGGTGAGCGAGAGGCGAGGCGACGTCGAGGCGAGACGAGACGAACCACCGAATAATACCCGAATAATACGCACACACGCGCGCGCACACTCGTACACGCGACACAGAGACACATAGGACCACATAGCCCGTGCGCACGACAGCCCTAGGCACGAGCGACGTGTGATCACAAACTGAGGTATGAGAAAGTTGAAACCGACCGAGGCGCCCACAACGCGCCACGTTTGAGAAAAGAAAAGAACTACGTTTCTTATGAAATCCGCTAAGTGTGCTCATCGTCTACGCTAGACGCCGTACTCGCGCAATATGTTCGCATCGAACGCTAATCCACGCAAAAGCACAAACGTCTTCGCGGCGAGACGCCGAGCAGTCTACACCAGTCCCGACGCGCAACTTACAAGTTGAGCTTCGTGCGTCTCCAGTGGCGGCGCTTCGCGTTGTAGCTGTGATTGTGGGAAAAGAAAGCGATGTCGTCAATACTCTCGTTCAACACGAATGGGAAGAGATGTGCTCGCACTGGGGCGCGCGCGGGTCGAGTCGAATCTCGCGCCGTCAAAAACCCTGAAAGGAGACGTACCGAATCTTGTTGTCCGTACGCATACGGATCCATTGGGGAAGCGGGCGGTTTTGCTTCGCCTTCTTCCCCAAAATCTTCTTCACCTTGAAAGTCTTGTTGGACGGCTGCGGTGGTGAAAACGTCTCGGTCAGTCCCTCTTCGTCTCGTCGTCTCGTGCACGCTCCGCCTCCAGAGCGTTTAGGGCTTGCCATCCGCCACGCGAGCTCATCCCTTTCACCGTCGACACCGCGCTCCCTCGACGCCATCGACGCGCGAAAACACCGCGAGCGAAATCCCACATCGTTTCCGCGCCGCGTCGTCCGAGTTGAACCCTCGCGCGTGCCTCCACGCGCGCGCATCACCCCCCGATCCACCGCCTCGATCGCGACCGCGCGCGCATCGTCCTCGCCAGCGACGACGCGCGTCGCGCGAGTGGACGAGCGAGACGACGGCGCGCGAGAACGACGCGCGAGCGGGACGCTCGTTTCGATCGATCGTTCGCGTCGCGCGCGCGTACCATGATGTCGTGCGTCTGAAAGAGGCGTCGGCGGACGATGTCGCGGTCGAACTCACCCAGGTCCCCGGGGGGACTCGCGTCCGATCGTGACCCTCCGGTTTGAGCTCATCGGAGAAATTTCCTCAGAGTACAGAGATTGGCAAACGGCTCGCGCGACGGCACTCGAACTCGCGCGAGCGCGAGCGCGAAGGGTTCGCGTCGACTCGAGCGGCGAGAGAACGTCGAGAGCATCGAACGCGCGCGCGTCGCGTGCGACATGGCGCAGATTCCGCAACCGGCGCCGCAGGGTGGGCAAAACATGCAGTTCATGGATTTCAACGCTGCCGCCTACCCAAACTACCAGGCGTATTCGAACCCGCAAGCGACGAGTTCGACGGGGGCGGGGGCGTACGGCGGTGCCCCGAGCGGTGGTGGAGGTGGTGGGGGTGGATTCGGGTTCGGTGGTGGACACAATCGCGCACCCTCGTTCACGAGTGTGGAGGACGAGACACCGCTGTTGGAGGAACTGGGCGTGGATCCGAAACAGATTTATCGTCGAACGATGGGCGTGTTGCATCCGTTCAAGGTGGAGGACACATCGGATGAAGATCTCGCGGGACCGCTGTTGTTTTGCCTCATCATGGGCACGATGAATCTGTTGGCTGGGAAGCTACACTTTGGATACATTTTGGGTTGGAGCACGCTGGCGTCTCTCGGAATGTATTGGTTGCTGAATCAAATCATAGGTGGTGGTGAGGGGATCGGTTTGAATAGGTGTGGAAGTATTTTGGGTTACGCTTTGTTACCGGTGGTAGGATACAGCGCGATCGTGCTGTTCCTCCCATCGAAGACGGGAACGCTGAGCATGGTTTTCGCCGCACTCAGCGTCTTGTGGAGCTCGAGAAAGGCCAGTGCGGGGTTGATTCACGCCATGCCACAATCTGAGGGGAAGCGAATGATCGTCACGTATCCTTGCATGATGCTTTACTGCCTCTATATCGTCTTTGCTATGTCCTAGTGACGTTATATCTAATTTAGTCTATAGTAGTTTACAGCCAATTCTGCAAGCGCTCTCGCACCGCGCTCACAAGAGATATGCACGCCACGTCCGTGGTGAACGTGCGACTTCCTAGGCCCACGCGCTTGAACCCCGCGTTTTCGAATAACTCGAGCTCATATTTTGTCCATCCACCCTCGGGCCCGACGGCAATGACAACTCGCGAGTTTGAGTCTGCGCCCGCCAGCGCGTCCGCCATGCTCGTCGGCGACACCTCCGGGTGTGCCAAGAGCAAAACGTCCGGCTTACGATCCCAACCATCGTCTCCGTTGAGCAACCACTCAAAACCGTTCGTATCGGGTTCGTCGTCGCCTAAAACACCCGCCAATCGATCGATGACCGGCGGCAGACGCTTGGCGACGCCGATTTGCGGCACCGCGTAGTCTCCCGCCTGCTCCAATCCTCGCAAAATTTCCCCTCGAATCGTCTCTGGATCAAACGCCTTGCTATCGAAATAATACCTCTCCACCTTGTTCGCGTTCGTCAGCACCACTCGCCCGACGCCCAGCGACGCCAACGGCGCCCACAATCGCCGCAGCACCTTGGGCCTCGGCGTCGCCAGCAGCACGTCCACCCTCGGCACCTCCGCGCGCTCGTCCTCTGGATCCAACACGACCGTCATCCCACCGTCCTCATCCACGCGCTCGATCGTCGCCTCGCACTTTCCGACGTCGACCGTTCCCACGCGAAGCCTCGCTCCCTCCCCAGCCTTTAACACGTCTCGCACGTGTCTCGCTCGCGAGTCGCTCCCGTCCAATCGCACCGTCCTCGTCCTCTCGTCCACCTCGCGCGGTTCGAACAGAACGCGATTCCGCATCGTCGTCGTCGTCCTCGCGCGCGCGCGCCCACCGCGTCCTCTCGCGCGCGGACGCGCGTCGAGCGCGCGTCGCGCCCACATGGCGCGCCGAGGAGTGAAAAAAGTGCACCTCGCGCGCCATCTCTCGCCTCGATGCGACTCGCCGCGGCGGCGCGACGCGTCGCGGCGCGCGAACGCGCGCGCGCGTCGCGCCCGCGCGCGATGTCCTCGCTGCGCCTGTTTCCCGTCCCGGATCCCCCGCTCCCGGCCAAGGTGCGACACCTCGTCGTGGAGACGACGACGCCGACGACGGTGGTCGAGTATCTCGCGCGCGAGCTTCGAGACGACGGCGTGGACGCGACGTACGCGGAGGAGCTCTTGGACATCGGTGCGGTGTGGTTCGCGGAGGCGCCGCCGCCGAGAGAGCTTCGAGGGGTGGCGAGAGAGCGTCGGGCGAGGAGACTGGCGCTCGCCGACGGCGCCGCGCTCGGCGTGCGCGAGGGAAACTACATCCGAGTTCACGTGCACCCGAAGAGATTTCCAGAGTGTCGCGCGATTGATTGGAAAAAGTGTGTGTTGAAGACGGGAGATGGATTCGTGGTGGCGCATAAACCGGCGAGGGTGAGCGTGGTGGCGACGGTGGATAACGCGCGCGAGTCGTGTCTCGCTATGCTCGAGAAGACGCTGGGCGCGGAGGAGGGCTCGCTGAAGCCGATACACAGATTAGACGTCGGAACGGAGGGTGTGTTGGTGTTAGGGACGACAGCAGCGTTCGCGAAAGACTTTGGCGACATGCTGGCGAAGAGGATGGTGACCAAGGTGTATCGCGTCTTGACGACGAAGTCGTTGCCGGTCGGTGTTCACATCCACGACGCGACGCCAGCGACCGAGGGACCGAGAAAGATGCTGATGACTGAGATCGAGACGGACGATGTGGAGGGTGAGATTGCGAAAGTCGCCGTTCGTGGCGGCGGCGAACGAGGAGGTGTGAGTGGTCCGAAGAGGTGTATACTCCGTGTGTTGGAGAGCCTGCCCGTGGGCGACGGATACTACGAGTCCAGAGTTGAACTCTTGACGGGAAGAACCCATCAAATACGCGCCCAGTTCGCGGCTCTCGGCGCCCCTCTCGTTGGTGAAACTCTGTATCGCAGTCCAGAGGATGACGAGAGCGACGTTCGTGTGCAGAAACCAGACGAAAGATTGGGCTTGCACGCGTCAGAGATGCATCTGAAACAAGACTCGGCGCTGGGACCGAGCGGTTCGGTGTTGCGCGCGTTAGACCCGTGGTGGACGAAAGAGAAATTAAGTTAGTGTTGTGTATTATTATGCATAGTTTGTAGATCCAATCACGCGTTGCGAGCCTTGAAGTCTTTCATGAAGGACGCGAGAGCCTCCACGCCTTCCTTCGGCATCGCGTTGTAGATGGACGCGCGAGCGCCGCCGACGGAGCGGTGACCCTTGAGCGCTTCGAAACCTTCCGCCTTCGCCTCGGCAAGGAATTCCTTCTCGAGGTCCGCGCCACCGGCCAAAGTGAACGGCACGTTCATCATAGAGCGGTATCGCTTGTCAACTGGGGAGACGTAGTAGCCGTCACTGTTGTCGATGGCGTTGTAGAGCACGTTGGCCTTTTCAATGTTGCGTTGCTCGACGGCGGCGAGGCCACCATCCTTGAGGAGCTTGGCGAAGACGAGTCCGGAGATGTACCACGTGAAGCACGGCGGCGTGTTGTACATGGAATCGTTGTCAGCCATGATCTTGTAATCGAACATTGACGGAGTGTCCGCGCGGGCGTTACCGATCAAGTCGTCGCGGACGATGCAGATGCCCATACCGGCCGGACCGATGTTCTTTTGCACGCCACCGTAGATGACACCGTACTTTTCGACCTCGATCGGCTTGGACAAGTAGTTGGAGGACATGTCAGCCACGAGAACGCGGTCGCCGACGTCCGGAACTTCCTTGAACTCGACGCCGCCGATGGTTTCGTTGGAGCAAATGTGCACAAACTTGGAGCCTTCGGTGAGGTTCCAATCCTTGACGTCCGGAATCGTGGTAAAGTTTTGTTCCTTGGACGTCGCGCACACGTTCGCGTTCTTGAGCAACTTGGCACCTTCCTTTTGCGCCTTGACGCTCCACGCGCCGGTGAGCACGTAATCAGCGCTGTCCGTCGCCCTCGCCAAGTTGTGGCAGTTGGACGCCATCATCGACGACGCACCCCCTTGCAAGAAGAGCACCTTGTAGTTATCCGGAATGCCCACCAATTCTCGAAGATCACTCTCAGCCTTGGCCGCGATCTCCATGTAATCCTTCCCGCGGTGCGACATCTCGAGCACGCTCATTCCGCTCCCCTTGTAGTTCACCAAGTCTCCCTGCACTTCCTCGAGCACATCCAACGGCAGCGTCGCCGGTCCCGCCGAGAAGTTATACAAACGATCACCCGGCGCCGGTCTCTTACCCGCGCGCACCACCGCATCGTTCCCGCGTCTCGCCCCCGCGCCCGGACGACCACACCTCCCCGATCGCCCAATCCCGCGCGTCTTCATCATCATCACCCCCGGCGCCGCCGCGTCGCGCGTCGCGTTCGCGAGCGTCATCCTCTCTCGTTCCAACCTCGCGCGCGCACGGACTCAGACGCTCGATCGATCGACGCGCTCGCTCGCTCGCTCGCTCTCGCGTCGAGACGTGCCGCGCCGTTCGTCGCGCCCAGCGTCATCGTCGCGCGACGGCGTTCGTTCGCGCGCGCTTTTGCCCTCGCGCGAGGATTGTGATTGGCCCAGGGATTCTGTCTTGGGCTTGCTGAGTCACGATCGGTCGTGAGTCCCTCGTTTTGATTCGCCCGCGGTCGGTCGGGGCGATCGTGGGTCGAGCGCGCGCGCGCGCGCGCGGCGACCGACCGGGCGAGCGAGCGGGCGCGGGGCGTGACGATGGATGACGCGCGCGGCGGACGGCAGAGCGAGCGTGTGATCGTCGATGGCGCGCGCGAGAGCGGTGGACGTGTGGATCGTGAATAAGTCGGGTGGATTGATCTATCGACGCGCGTTCGAGGACGCGGGTGGCGGTGGACGAGGAGGTTTGGACACGAATGCGCAGTTGCGGTTGGCGAGCGTGTGGCACTCGTTGCACGCGATCTCGAGAAAGGTGGCGCCGGTGAGCGGTGGGGGGGGGATAGAGAGCCTGGAGTGCGATACGTTTGATTTGTATTGTTTTCAGGCGGAGACGGGGATGAAGATATTCATCACGACGACGAAAGGGGTGGTGGACGCGCGCGGGGCGCTGCGACGCGTGCATCAGGCGTATTGCGATTACGCGTTGAAGAATCCTTTTTATGAGATTGAGATGCCGGTGAATTGTGATTTGTTCGACGCGGCGATCGCGAATATCGCGGACGCGATCAATCGCGCGTAGGATGAGGAAAAAATAGAGTAGGGTAGCGACTTAGAGGTAGCGGATCGTTTCGACGAGTTTCGGAAAAAACTTCAGAAAAGAAAGTTTCACACTACAAACTTTACTCCTACGCTTCTTAATGAGCTCGCGCTGGCTATTCCGCTCCCTAGAAATTAGATGGTGCGTGTATCACCAGAACAAACGAGCGATAGTCGCGAATCGAGACCCACGACTGCATTCTCAAATGTTGAGATCACCGCGTTCAGTTCCGAGGCGGCGAACTTAGTAGCCTTGGGGCGGAACGCCGAAACCAGAGCCAAAGTCACCACCTTGTTGGGCATCCCAGCCCGTCGGCGCCGGGGCCTCAGACCAGTTACCCGCAGCCGGGGCGAAGCCACCCGCCGGGAAAGCTTCGGCCGGCTTTTGCTCGTCCCAAGACTCCGCGGCGTACGCGGCGTCGGCGACAGCGTTGTAGCCGGCGGATTCCGCCGGGGCGGCGGCGGCGGCGGCAGCCGCAGCGGCTTCCTCCTCCTCCTTCGCTTCGAGCTCTTCCGGATCGCGGTAGAAGAACAAATCGACCATGACGTCCCACGGGTTCGCCGCGGACACGGTGCCACGCATTTGCAACACCATGCGCGCAAGAAGGTAGTACAAGCAACCGATGGAGTGCTTCGCCTTGTTGTTCGCCGGGATCGCCACGTCGACGTTCTTCAACGGAGAGTCGGTGTCGCAGAACGCGATCACCGGCAAGTTGACGTACGCAGTCTCAGAAACCGGCTGAGAATCGGTGCGCGGATCAGTAACGATCAACACACGCGGCTCTTGGAAGAGGGCATCTCTCTGGTTAGTGTAGGTACCTGGGGTGTGGCGGCCCGCGATGGCTTTCGCACCCGTGTATTGGGCAAACTTCAACACCGCGCGTTGACCGTACGGACGCGCCGCTTGCGCGATAACGTCTTGCGGGTTTTCGCACGCGACGATGATGCGCGCCGCGAGCATGAGCTTGTCCCACGTCTTGCCGAGGTTGATGATGTGGATACCGTCCGCGCGACGCTTCCAGACGTAGCGTTCCATTTGGAAATCCACGTTCTTGGTACCGAGGTGGCAACCGGCGGCGAGCATCATGGCGATGTCGGCCTCCTTCTGGGACATTTGCGCTGACATTTTTGCGTCGTGTGCGTGTTCGAACGCGCGCGTCGCGAAGAGGCGGACGCGCGCACGTCGCGATCGCGAGTTAGGGCGACCGCGCGAAAAAAGCCCTAGCGAAAAAACAACGATCGATCGGTCGTGGACAACATAAAACGCACCGCGAATACGTCTCGTTCGATGAAAACATGCGTGAATACGTCATCAGCAACCACCCGATGGTGACATAAACACGCGGTGTACGCGTGGATGATTGATCATCGTCTTCGACGATGCTTCACTACGAGGACCGAGCGTCGACCGGGGCGACGTGGGGCGCCGACGCGGGGCATCCGCACTCGGCGACGGGGATGTCGGCGTCGACGGGGACGAGGGCGTCGGCACCCGCGCGCGTGAGGGCGTTCGGTGCGAGAACGGCGTCGCGAGGACGACGACCCGCGCGCGCGAACGTGCGCGCGAGCGCGGGGGCGAGCGCGAGCGCGTCTGGGAACGACGGACGAGAGGGCGATGTCTCGAGGGCGAGCGACAATCAAGGGGCGGAGAGCGCGGGAGAGGGGAGCGAGGAGGCGACGGAGGCGGCGGTGACGTCGGCGTCGGCGTCGACGTTGGACACGCAGATCGCGACGACGCAGCGGTTGCGAGAGGAGTTTGAGAGGGATCCATTCATGACGCAGTCGAGCGTGAGGTTGGCGCACAACGCCGAGTACGACAACGACGTGCACGCGGTGCGAGGGGCGGAGGCGTATCGGACGTTGATGAAACGATTCGGTGAGGCGACGGGAACGGCGTTGACTGAGTTCAAGTTCATCACGCGTCGGGCGTCGTCGATCGAACCGGGCGTTTTGCTCATACAGTGGACGGCGGAGTGGGAGGGGGCGCCGATGTTTGGGAAAAAGTTCAGCAACACACTCCTGTCATCCATGCACGAGGGGGCGGTGCGTCAACTCGTCGAGGGAGAGTACGGGGAAAAACTCGCACCTGGGTATCCGTTGGCGAACGAAGGGAAGAAAGTTTACGACATGAAGTGTCGGTTATTCGGTCGAACGACGTACAAGGTGAACAGAGATGGCGACGTCGTGAGTCGAATCGACAGGATCGATTTCCGCACTGATCCTCCACCGGGAAGCGAGTCCGGAGATGAATTCTTCATGGTCACCCCCGAAGAGGACGAGGAAGAGTGGGAGCGTTTGGCGGAAGAGACGGCGGTGAACATGTTTTACAACACGCTGTGCCCTCCAGACAAGAACGAAACGTCGTGGTTCTTGGACGTGCTCGTCGAATTGGAATGGCAAAGTTTTCAACGAGAAATGGGCGACACGACGTCCGTCATGACCAAGCAAGAGTACGTTTCGGTCATTTACGCCGTTCTAGCGAGCGCCATCGCCGCACCGATCCTAATCTGCGTCGGCTTGGCGACGCTTTTCCTCTCTCCGGAAGCCCCCGATCCAGACTCTTTAGAAGCAGCGATGTCCATGGACCTCGCGACACCCGAGACGGGCGCAAACGGTTCCCCGATCTGGGGACCGGAAATTTTCCTCGATTTGTACAAAGGTAAGATTGGCGCGCTTTAGAGATCGATATCGATTTTTAGTAGAACTCAGAATTAACACTTACAAACGTTCTGCTGCGGCTTCGCGCGTGATTCGAACGATTTTTTTACCTCACGCTTTCGTCACCGGAGTGAAGTTATCCGGAACGCTCCACTTATCCTTGGGCAAGCGTTGATACACCCCCACCGTCAAGTGGCTTCGTCGTCTCTGCGGCGTATTCATGTACGCTTCGTACGCCTCCTTGCTCGCCCACTTTTGCTCGAACGCGTACTCATTCGTCTTCATCATCACTAACTTGGCCTCCGTCGCCCCACACTCCTTCGCGAGCTTCTCCCGCGCGCGCATCTCCTCCTCGAATCGTCTCACCACGCCGCCATCCCCGCTCGGGATCACGAACTCGTTCCGCGCCTCGTACGGGCCCTCCATCTTCTTACCCGCGCGCGCGACGTGCGCCGACCCTCGACGCGCGGGTACCTCACCTCTCGTCCGCGCGGGCGCGCCTCGCACCGCGCGCGCCGTCATCAAAGTCGTCATCGAAGTCGACGTCGCGCGCATCGCGTCGCCCTTTGCGCCCTGCCCCTGCGGGGACGCGCGGCGGGGACGCGCGGACGTGACTATCATCTATGGATATCGGTCTTTCGATACGTACACGACGTCCAGAAATGGGATCATCTCATAGCACTAAGGGTCGTCATAGTCATACCCCCCTGCACGAATGACCGATCACGACTCACCCTCTCCATACTCCACGCGCGAAACCCCCATGTATGGGGGGAACGACACGACAGGAGCCCGCGCGCGAGCGAACGAATTGATTGGAAAATTGAATTGCGAATGAATTTCCCTCGCGCGCGCGCGCGCGGACGGTAGAACGCGACTCGGCGAGGCGTGCGTCGAGTGAGGACGTCGCGCGTGGACGTCCGCGGCGCCCGCGTCGATCGTCGCGAGGATGGAGACGTCAGCGGCGTCGACGTCGAGAGCGCTCGCGCGGCGGGGGACCGGATACGGCTCGAGCGCGATCGCGCGCGGGAGAGGGACGAATGGCGTCTTCTCGAGCGCGAGAGGGACGATGAAGGTGGCGGTGCGCGTGCGTGGGAAAGGAGAATGTGAGAGAGAGGTTGTGCGCGTCGTCGGTGCGGTGGCGCGAGAGAGAGAGTGCGCGGGTGCGGGGAAAAGGATGGCGGCGAGGACGCGCGCCACTCGCGTGGGATTGGGGTACGCGGATCAAACGGGAGACGATGACATGGACGATGAGGGATTCGTCGTGGAGCGAGGAGACGAAGATTTGATCATTCCGCCGACGACTGATGAGAACGCGATCGAGAAGGGGAAGGAGTTGTCGCTCTGGGCGGCTCTCGCGACGTGCGCGGTGATGTACTCCGTGCCGTACGGTTTCGTGCGTTGGAATTTACACACACTCGCGCCGTTGTTGTGGTACGAGTTGGGCGGGGCGACGTTTCTCGGGACACTGATGGCGATGCCGTTCGTCGCCGCGATCGGTTATCCAGCGGCCAAGTACGAGTTGAACATGCCTATTCTGGCGCGTTCGAGTTTCGGAATTTGGGGGGCGGAGTTCACCGACGCGTGCCGCGCGACGTTGGGCTTTTTGCTCTATGCCGTGCAGACCTTGGTCGGTGGTGAGGCTGTTTTCGGCTTATTTAAGGTGACGTCGATCGCGGCCGGCATTGAGAGTGACGTTGTCGTGCGAGCGATGTCGTATGCGATGTTCTGGGTTGTGCAGCTCGCGATTTCATTGCGCACCGTGCCGTCGTCGAGACTTCTCGCTTCGGGCCAGACCGTCCTGGCGTTGGTTGCCGGGTTTATCGCGTGGACGGTGCGGCAAGGTATTCCTCAGACTGCCGTGGGTTCTTTGATATCGGGCGGCTTGCCGGGCGCCGTGCCGGACGAATTCTGGAAGCACGCTTGGCTCATGGTTGGCGTGTGGGTGACGCTCGCGAGCGTGTATCCTGATTACACCGCACACATCAAGGGTTCGAGGACAGCACCCATCGGACAATTTTTCTGGCTTCCTGTGTTGTCTGGCTTATTCGCCATCGTCGCGGCGGCCATGGCGCAAGCGCCGAAGCCGATTTTGTTTGCCTCAATTGCGATTGCGTCGCTCGTGACAAACAGCGCAGCCAACGTTGTTGGTCCGCAGGAGTATATGCAGGAGTTTTCGCTCCCATGGGCGAAAACGAAGAACTACCTCGGTGGAACGATTTCTTCCAAGCAAGCTGCTCTCATAATCACCGTTGCAGTCGGCCTCTTTGCGCCAGTGCAGCTCATGTGGCAACAAGTTGTCGCCGCCGCGTCGTGGATCATCGGTGTGGGTTCGCTTTTGGTGTCTCCTGTGCTTGGTGTCATTTTGTGTGACTTCTGGCTCATGCGAGCGGGTAAGTTGTCGCGCAAAGCCATGCAAACTCGCGACACGAAGGGGCCTTATTGGTTTTTCAAGGGGGTGAATCCTCGCGCCATGATTGCCATCACGGTGGCAGCCGCGCCCAACCTGCTTTCGCTCATTTCAGGCGTGTCCTACTTGATCGAAGCTGGTGCATTTTCTGGCAGCGGCGCTTTCTATACTTACGTGGTAAACATGGAGTATGCGAGTATAATCGGCGCGGTGATTGCGTTCATCGTGTACCTTTTCATTCACTTGCTCGAGTTGAAGCCGGTGAAGATAGGTGAAGTTGCTTCGGGCATCGGTGAAGCCGCCGGCACCGTCAGCACTTCGGTCGTGTACAGTCTCGACGGTCGTACGAAGACGACGAGGATCACCACGAGAGAAAAAGTGAGCACTCGCCTTGCGAACAAACGCAAAGAACTCGATGCCGACTTCCATGAGGAGATCGATGCCCGCGAGCGTAAACTTCGTAAGGAGGAAGACAAACGTCGCAAACAAGCCGAGGACGCTCTTCGAAAGGCTGTTGAAGAAGAGAATAAATTACGCCGCAAGGAGAACAAACGACGACGACTCGAGAAGGAAAGAATCGATAAGTTGTACGACGAATGCGAAGCTATTTATTCTGAAGAAGTCATCACAACCAAGGTGATTGTTGAAACTCAGAAGGGTGAGCTCGATGATCTCATGGCTCAAGAAGGCGGCGATGGTATTTCTGTCGGTCGCCTTAGAGATGAAATCGATCGTCGTAGACGGGAAATCGATGATCTGCGCAACAACATCCGCCAACGACGCTCTCAAGGGGATGAAGACGTCAAGCTGGCAAAGATGAACTTCGAACGAGCGAAGGGCCAAGAAGCCGATATCAGAGCGCGTTTCGATGCGGAAACTCGCGCGCTGTTGGAACGCGAGGCTCGTTTGCAAGATGAGGAGAACCGTCGCCGTGCTGAAGCAGAAGCCAAGCTCCAGGCGATGCGTGATCGTCTTGCCGCTGATCGCGCTGCGGAGGAAGCTCGTCGACGCGCTTGGGATGACGAACACGCACGTGAGCTCGATGAGGAACGTCGTCTCGAAGAAGCCGAAGACGCTCGACGTGAACAAGCCGCTGATGATATCAGACGAGCGGTCGATGATGAGCGTGCTCGACTCGAGCGTGAAGAAGCCGATCGTCAAGCCCAAGAGGAGCGGCGACGTGAAGACGCTGTGCGCAGACTTCTCGATATGGAAGAAGATGAAGCTAGACGTCGCGATGACGAAGATAAGCGACGTCGTGACGCGGAAGCAGACATCAATAACCTCAAAAATGCCATCATCGCGTTTGAAAACGAGATCAAGGATCGACGTAATGCTGCTGAAAACGATGCCGCTCGCAGAAAGCAAGATATGGAAGCCGCGTTGAAGGCAGAAGAAATTCGTGCGGCGAACGCCCAAGCCTCCATGCGAGCCGCAGCCAAGGCTGAGGCTGACAGACGCAATTCTGAAGACGATGATCTCGCTGAGAAGCGCCGCGCTCTTGAAGAGTTCAAGCAACTCGGAATCAGACTCAAGGATACTGAGGAGAACCGTCGTCAGAAGTACATTCAAGAGCTTGCGCGCATCAATGCTGAAGAGCAGAGACGCCTCGCTGCGGCTGAAGCAAAGCACAAGACGCAGCTTGAAGAAATTAAGCTGCTTGAAGAAGCAGAAAAGCGCAAAATCGCGGATGAAGATCAACGTCGCTCCCGTGCCGAGGCACAAGCGGCGGCGGCTGAAGACGCTGAGCAAAAGAAGAGGCAAGCCGAGGATGACCGTCGACGCGCCTACGACGACGCCACCCGCGCGGCACGCGAGGCTGAAGATCGTCTTCGCGCCGAAGAAGACAACCGTCGACGCGAGAATGAGCTCCATGAGGAAGAGCTCGCGCGCGAGGAAAAAGCCAAGCAGGAGGAAGAGCAACGTCGCCAGGAGGAGCAAGACAAGGCTAACGTCATCTTCAACTCTCAAGAGGGCCTGAGGCGCACCATGGAAGATTCGCGAAGAATCGATTACATGGTTGGTAAGGAGGAATTCAAGACCAAGGAGCAGCTGCAACGTGAAGCTGAGGAAGCTCGACGAATGAAGGCAAAGCAAGATCTTCTCGACGCTGCCGAGGCTGAACGTAAAAAGCGTGAGGCAGAAGAGCAACGACGTCGTGAGGCTGACGCTGCTGCTGCCTTGGCCGCTCGAAAGGAAGCTGAAAGAATTGAGGCCGAGAACCGTCGACGTGAGACTGCGGATAAAGCTCTTCGTGAGATGGATCAAGCCGAACAGCGTTTGCGTGTGGAAGCTGAGAACAAGCGTCGCACTCAAGAGGCGGAGAGTCGAATGAGGCAAGAGGCGTTGGAGCGTGCTATCCAGCAAGAAAAAGAACGCCAAATTCGTGCTCAAGATGAACTTCGTAGACGTCGCGAAGAAGAGGCGCGTGTCCGAACTCGCGAAGATCAGCGCCGCGCGGACTGGGAGCGCGAAGCTGCGCGCCGTGAGGCGGAAGAACAAGCTCGTCGTGAGAAGGAGGACAGCAGAGCTGCTGCTGCCGAAGAAGCGATGCGTCTCGCTGCAGAAGCAGAACGGCAGAAGATCGCCGAAGAAGACGCTCGTCGTAGTGCGGAAGAAGAGCGCATCAGTAAGATGCGTTCTGATGAAGAATCTGCGTGGGCGTCTGAGCTTGCTCGTCGTGAAGCCTTCAAGTCTGAGCTTGAGGCGAAACAAAGAGCTGAAGACGACCTACGCGCTCAAGAAGAGCGACGACGTGTTGAGCACGCGACCGAAGTTGACCGTAAACGGCAAGAAATCGATGATTTCATCCGAGAATTGGAACGCCGTCGACGTGAAGCCGACGCTGCTGCCAAGGCTGAACTCGAAGCTGAAGCTCAACGTGTGCGAGACTTCCGAAAGGAGCGCGATGCCGCAATTGCCGAAGATGAACGACTTCGCGCTGAAGATGCGGCGCTGCGCTTGAGTGAGGACGCTAAGCTTTTACAAATGAGAGAAGAACTCAAGAAAATGGTTCGCGATGAAGCTGTGCGCCGTGCCGAGGAAGACGCTCGACGCAAGGCGGTCAACAAGAAAATTGAGGACCAGAAAGCTATTGACGAAGATCTCATTGCCAAGGAAGACGCTCGTCGGGATCGCTTCCGAGACGAACTCCCGGACATCCTTGATCAGTTTAGAGCTGAGCTTGAAGCACAGGAAGAGTTCTTGCGCACGCAAGAAGAGATGCGTCGCAAACAAGCTGCTGACGCCATCGCGCAGAAAGAAGCGGCAGAAAAGCAACGACGGGCTGACTTCGATGCGATGTGCGATCAGAAACAAAAGGAAATCGATGAGTTTGCGCGTAAGATCAAGGAGCTTTTCGAGAAGGAAGAGGCTCGACGTGCTGAATTCAGAAAGATGATGGAAGAGCGACAGCGCAAGGAGGATGCGCGTCGCCTCGCCGCGTCTTCTCCTCTTGCCATTGATAACATGATCCAGAACCTCTCTGCGTCGATTTCGCAGATGGAATCGCAATTGAGCGTGCTTATCCCAGAACTTCAAGCGCTTGAAAAGGCTGCTTCGCAGAATTACGAAGAATTCAAGGAGCGCCGCGCGCAATCTCAAATGTCGATTGAGCGCACTGTGACTGAAGAACAGACTCGAACCCACAACGAGGACCAACGCCACGCTGCGGTCTGTGCGGAAGCTGATGCTGCAGTGCGTGCGGAGCGTGCCCTTCGTGAGGAAGAAGATGCCCGTAGAAAAGTGGCTGAGATGCGCATCAAGCAGCTTGAAGCAGAGTTAGCAGCAATCATCGCTGAAATCGACGCGCGACGTCTCGCCTGGAACGCTGAGACCTTGAGTCGACGCGACGCGGAGATGAGCGTACGAGCGGACGAGGCTTCGCGAAGATTTTTCAATGAGTCGCTCACTGATGATATCCTTCTCGAAGAGAGCTCATCTGTGAGCTTTGAGGAATCTCGTCGCCTCGAGGCGGTGGCGGCGGCGGAGCGTGCAGAAGAGTTGCGAATCGCCACCGAAGAAGCTGAAGCCGAACGCGTAGCCGCGGCAGAGCGACGCAAGAAGCTCGCGCAAGAAGAAGAAGAGAGCCGCAAGAAAGCTGCGAAGGCTGCTTCAGAGAACGCCGTGAAAGAAGCCAAAGAGATGAAGCAAAAGGCTGAAGAGGCGCGAAAAGCCAAGGAAAAAGCCGACAAGGAAGCTGCCGCCAAGGCAAAGAAAACTGAGGAAGAGGCTGCTCGAGCGCGAAAGGCTGAAGAAGAGGCTGCAAAGGCAGCCGCGAAGCGAGCTGAAGAGGAAAAGCAACGTCTTGAGAAGGAACAAGCGGAGAAGAAGAGACAAGCAGAAAAGGAAGCGGCTAAAGCCAAGCGACTCGCAGAGAAGGAAGCCAAGGAACGACGCCGGGCTCAAGAGAAGGCGGAGAAGGAAGCTGCCAAGGCGAAGAAGGCAGCGGAAGACGCCAAGCGTAAGGGAGAAGAGGCGAAGAAGAAGGCAGAAGAAGAGGCCAAGCGCAAGGAGGCGGAAGCTAAGAAGAGGGCTGAAGAAGAAGCCAAGCGCAAGGAAGCAGAGGCGAAGAAGAAGGCTGATGCCGAGGCCAAGGCTAAGGCTGACGCCGAGGCCAAGGCTAAGGCTGATGCCGAGGCCAAGGCTAAGGCTGACGCCCAAGCCAAGGCTAAGGCTGACGCCGAGGCCAAGGCTAAGGCTGACGCCCAAGCTGCTGCCAAGCGTGCGGCTGACCAAGCCAAGGCTGAAGCGGCTTCTGCGCAAGAGTCCGAGTCTACTGATCGTGCGAGTAGCTTACGAAAGCGTCTTGAGCGTAGCAGCTCGAAGCAAGAGATCGAAGAAGTTGTTCTCGAACTCTCTCAAGATGAGGATCCGATTGCTGCAACGTTTGTTCTTCAAGAGGCTGAAAACTTGGAGGCGGCGGCGGCGGCCCTGGCTCAGTTGTGGCGTACGAAGGATACGCGTGGTGCGGAAGCTCTCATGGGTCTCGAACTCACTCGTGCCTCCGAGCTCATCGATATCATGATTGAGACTCTTGGTGATAGCGAAGCCGCGATTGGATTGGTCAATATGTCTGAACCAGGTCGCATGGTTGGCGTGGCCGAATTCGTTCTCCCCTACTACCTGAGAAGCGTCGTGTACAACGGCGTTGAAATTCTTCGCTTCGTTGCCAATCGCAACATGAAGGCTGCCAAGATTATTTTTGCTGGTTTAGAGATCGAAGAACAAGTGAGCATTCTTCGTCGCGCCAGTCTCGGTTTCGGCGCGCGTCCGGGTGTCGAGAAGCCCGAAGAAAAGCCCGAACCCGATGTTAAGCTCGCCGCCATCCTCTTGACGGGTCTCTCCCCATCCGTCGCTGTGGATGTGTTGCGAACTTTTAGCACCACCGGCGTCAAAAAGGGTAGCGCGAAGTGGAAGCGCCGCCAAGACGTCATCGTCGAAGTCCTCGACGCGTGCAAGGACATTGGCCCCGGCGAAGACTCCATCGCCGAAGTCATTCGCGACCGACTCGACCTGTGATTCCAGCGACCGACATCACTCGCGTCGACGCGATATTGATATTTACGACAACCTTAAATAAGCACACGAGTACAAACAATTAATCCGGCCCGAGCCGTCGTCGTCGCCTCTCGGCGCTTTGAAAATCTTCTCGCACCCACCTCAGGGTGCGTCGCGTCGCGTCCGGATCTTCGCGCGCGACCGCCCGACGTCCGTCGACGCGCGCGAATGTCACCACTTCGTCCGTCGCGCGACGAAAACGCACCGACAAACACTCGAGACGGCGTGCGTGACGAGATCCTCTCGTCTCACGCGAAGGTTCTAAACGCGCGCGCCGACGCCTTCGACGACTACCGGGCGTCGACGCGGAGCGCTGAGCGCGCGACGCCGACGCGAGCGCAGACGACGCTCGACGTTCTCGAACGCGAACGTGGTCGAGCGCGCGCGAGCGCGCTCGGTGAGGTCGATCACGTGACGCCTGTATTGACACCGGGAGGCGCGTTGGGGCGACGAGAGACTACTCGGACGAGTCCGTGGATCGAACGCGTGGCGTACGCGCGAGCGCATCCGTACGCGTCTCCGCCGAGGCGATTGGGTCTGTTCGACGAGTTCGTCGGCGCGAGCGGACGAGATCGTGCGTTGGGTGGAAAGGCGGCGACGACGTCGTTCGGCCGGGAGGCACGGCGAGACGCGCGTGAACCGGCGTGGAGACTGACGCCGAGTGCGTTCGGACGGACGAGGGAAACGAGTGGATTAGATAATAGAGCGATTGTTTATAGGGGGTACGGTGAGACGACGATGGGGGCGACGCAGAGCGCGGGGATGAGGGATGGATCGATGGAGAAGGATGGAGCGTTTGGTGGAGCGGCGACGTTTAAGCGTTTCGATCGAGTGAACATTTTCGGCGAGGCGTTGAAAAAGTACGTGAGCGTGAAGAATTGGGACGATGCGGATGGCTTATCGACGTACAAAGCGTTGATTGCGTCGTACGAAAGCGGGACGCTCACCGGGCGCGCTCAGAGATTAGCTCTGGAGGCAAAGCGGGACGAGCGTGCCGACGCCAGGTCGAAGCCGGAGGATTCGCTCGCCGCGAAACACGCGGCGACGCTGCGTTCGATGCAAGAAACATTGAGAATTAGGCGCGAAAAGTTGAGTCAGGCGCTCTCGTCGTCCACGGCGAGCGGATTAGAGGATCAACTGGAGCGTCTGAGCGTCGAGGCGCGCGAACACAAGGCGCGAAGAGAACGCGAAAAGGCGTCAAAACAATTTCTGAAACCACTCACGAAGGCACAACTCGAGGCTGTGGACGACGCACTTCACGCACCATCAAGTGAAATCTTGGCGAGCGCCGCGTTCGTCGGTCAGGGCGCGTTAGAAGCCACCGGGAAAGACATCGCGACGCTGAAACGCGGCACGTGGTTAAACGACGAGGTGGCGAATTTTGCCGTCGGCCTGCTTGCCCGTCGCGAGATGCGACGCATGCCGGAGGGCGAGACGCAACCGAAAGCGCACTTCTTCAGCACGTTTTTCATCAACAAGCTCTATAAACAGACTGGACGTTACGAATACTCGAACGTTCGTCGATGGACGCTGCCGAAGAAGCTCAAATACGACGTCCTCAAGTGCGAGAAGATTTACGTCCCGATTCACCAAGAGGTGCACTGGGTACTCGCCGTGATCGAAGTGAGAGAAAAAACAATCAGTTATTACGACTCTCTCCTCGGTGAATCGAGCGTGGCGGTAAAAAATCTCAAGCGCTGGATCGTGGATGAGGCGAAAAACAAGCTCGGTGAGGACTGGGATCCGGAGGAATGGATCGAAGTCTACCCAAAGGACATTCCTCTCCAGATGAATGGCTGCGACTGCGGAGTCTTCATGTTGAAATACGCCGAGTACCTCTCCTCCGGCGCCGAGCTCGCGTTCGACCAGAAACACATGGAATACTTCCGTAAGCGTCTCGTGTCGGACATACTAGCCGTAGGCATCCAGTGAACGCGAATACAATGTAATAGCTGCTGAACTACAGTACACTAACAGTGAACACTAAGTGAACATTCCCTGAACATTCCCTGAACCGAACCACCCGTCGACGACGCCGACGCCGCGCGCGGCTCCAGCCCTCCGCGCACCGACCGATCGCGTACCCTCCTACGCCTCCTTCGGTTTCCCCGACGCGCTCTCCTCCGCCCATTCCTCGGTCAATCGCGCGCGCGCCTCCTCGCCCGCGTCGCCATCCTTTCGCCCGAATCCCAGACACGACCGCCCCCCGTTCGCGTCCCCGCCGCACTTCACGTACCCCATGGCGAGGAGGTATCCACCGATCGTCACCTTCACCCCCGCCATCGCGAGAACCGCCACGAGCGCGAGCGTGCCGGGTTCCATCCCCGACGCGCGCGTGTGCCGCACGACTGCGTAGGCGGATGGTTCCCGTCCGCATCGACCCGACCCGACCCGACCCGACCCGACCCGACCCGACCCACCGCACCGACTGAACCGCACCGATCGATATCGATCGATATCGATCGACCCGATCGATGCTCGGTTTCAACGCATGCACCATCCGCGCGTCCGCGTCACCGATCGAATGGAACCGATGCACCGATACTCATCGATCGATCGCACCGATATCGATCGGGACGCACCGATACTCATCGGTCGATCGATCGATCGATCGATCGATCGCGACCGCGACCGCGGGCACCCGGGGTGCCCGCCTGACGTGGATGGAGTGTGCGGATTCTCGACGTTGATTTGAATCGCGCGAGAGAGGACGACGCGTGGCCGAACGCGCGCGCGGTGGACGCGGACGCGCGGACGCGCGGGTGAGTCCGTGGCGCGGCGTCGCGCGCGAGAGAGAGGGCCGAGACCTCGGGGGCGAACGCGACCGGGCGCGCGTGGGATCTCGCCCGACCACGTCATCCATTCATCCACCGGTCGGTTGGCCGTTCGCGAGGCGTGGTGACGACGAGGATGCGCGTCGCGATGGACGGAGGGGTGGCGCGCGCGGGCGTGAGGATGGAGGGGCTCGGGCGCGAGGACCGGTTCGGCGCGCGCGCGCGGGCGCGAGGTGCGCGCGCGCGGGCGCGAGGAGGCGAGCGACAACGGCAAAGACGCGGCGTGGGCGTCAACGCAGCGAGGGACGAGGATGGGAGCGGGATCGCGCGCGCGGTGGAACGAGACGTCGTAAGGTACGCGAGGAGTCCCGTGCCGGTGTACGTGATGTTACCGCTGAACGTGGTGACGAACGACGGCTGCGTGAACGATCCGGAGGCTCTGCGGAGCGGATTACGAGCGCTTCGGGACATTGGCGTCGAGGGCGTGATGTTGGACGTGTGGTGGGGGATTGTGGAGCGTCACGGACCGAGAAAGTACGATTGGGAGGCGTATCGGGAGGTGATGGATGAGATCAAAGCGGCGGATCTGAAAGTGCAGGCGGTGATGTCATTTCATGCGTGCGGCGCCAACGTGGGCGATGTGGTCGAGATTCCTCTCCCGGATTGGGTCCTCGAGGCGGGCGAGAAGGATCCAGACCTATTTTTCACCGATCAGTACGGGTATCGTAATCCGGAGTGTATCTCGCTGTGGGCGGACAACGCATCAACGTTGGCCGGTCGCACGCCGATGAACACGTACAAGGACTTTATGATTAGCTTTAGAAACACCTTCAAGGCTGAGCTCGGGACGACGCTGACTGAGGTTGCCGTCGGCTGCGGTCCTTGCGGTGAGTTGAGGTATCCGGCGTATCCGGAGAACAAATTCGCACAGCGAGCGTCGCAGTGGACATTCCCAGGCATCGGTGAGTTTCAGTGTTACGATCAACGCGCGCTCGTGTCGCTCGCGCGCGCGGCATCCGAAGCGGGCCACATCGAATGGGGGGGATCTGGTCCGCACGACACGGGCGGGTACAACAATCTCCCGTTCGAGACGGGCTTTTTCCGTTACGATGGAGGTAGCTGGGACTCGGACTACGGATTCTTTTTCTTGTCTTGGTACTCTGGAGAGCTCGTCAATCACGGGGACAGGATGCTCGAGATGACAAAGCGCGTGTTTAACAGAACGGGTGTGACGTTGGCCATCAAGTGTGCGGGAGTTCATTGGTGGTACAACGTTCGATCACACGCGGCTGAACTCACCGCAGGATATTTTAACACTCGAGCCGGGGAAATCGTTCCCGAGCGCGACGGCTATGCTCCGATTGTCAAGGTGTGCAAGAAGCACGGCGCTCGCTTAAACTTCACGTGCGTGGAGATGCATGACAGCGACCATCCTTGGTATTGTTATTGCGGTCCAGAAGGACTATTGCGACAAATCAGATCGGCTTGCGCGCGGTATGAGGTGCCTTTTGCAGGAGAAAACGCTCTCTGTCGATTTGACCAAGCCGCGTACGATAAAATTATTCGCAACTGCGCTGGCGAAGGGCACGACGAAGACATGTGGCGTGAGGGTACGATGCTCCCACCCATGGCGTGTTTTACCTTTTTGCGCTTCAACAACGAGCTGTTTTCACCGCACTGCTTTGAATCTTTCCGAATTTTCGTCCAGCGCATGCGCGACGAAACGGGATTGTTGGATACTTCCGTCGACGTCCGCGCCGAGGACGCAGAAGGAGATCCCGACGAAATCTCATCCGAGTCTCGCGTTCAGCTCGGAATGTAACTTTTACCATGTGTTGTACATTTTGCCACTTTCGCCGCGAAAAGCTACGAATTATTCATGTATTGTAATGTCAAGCGCAGAGGACATCTAAATGCTTGTGTTGAAAATTACAAATAACGACCGAGTACGAAGGCCAGGATGGCGGTCAGTAAGATGTGCAGCAACGTAAAGCCCTTCACGACGCTCTTGCCGCCCTTCTTGATCATCAGGTTCATGTCATTAGTAAGGGCTTTGTTCCTCGCCTGTAAAAGCGACACCTCGCGATGTAAACGAGAACGTTCCTGTTCCGCGCTCTCGTTCGCCGGAGCCGGAGGCAAGACGACTTGTTCTTGGTAAGATTTACCACTCGACACGTACTTGACGCGAAGTCTAGTCTCCTTGATTTCCGCGGACGGGTGTGAGAACAACTCGGCCATGTCTGTCTTTTCTCCGCTAGGCGTCGCTTGAATCAAAAACTTGTCTTTGCAGACGTTGAAGTCCGCCGGCATCTCACGGTGCGCCTGCATCATCACCATCACTTTCATCTCTCCACCGGGCTCGACGATCCCAGTGTTCGGCTTGACGCAATACTTCTTTGGAGACGTCGTCTTCACCTTGAAGGCGAGCTTCGTCCCCGTCGGATTCTTCAACACCATCTCGGACGCGCATTGCTTTCTGAGTTCGACTGTTTCCGCGACATAAAACACACACACACGTCATCATTTCGTCAGTCCACGGCCTCGTGTGCCATCACCATCCACACCACGCGCGCGAACGCCTCGTCGAGATCTTCCAACCGCTGGAAATCGATCATTCTCCCCAGACGCGAAACCGTCTTCGCGCTCCGCCTCCGCGCCCGATCGCTCGCGCGGTCGAGACGATCGGCATTCGTCGCATCGCATCGCGCACGCACAGGCAAACGGCAATTCACCGGACGGGGTGACGACCAAGTTATCTCCGCTCATCGGAGATTATTGGATTCGTTCAAACAACGTTCTCTTCGTCGACGACGACGACGACGGGCCTTCGTCGAGATTGGCGCGCGTGCGGCGCGGAGGATGGAATTCGGTGCGCGAGTGCGAGGTCTCGCGTCCTGGATCCGCGCGAACGCCGAGGTGTGCGGACGCGCGCGTTCCTCGCGCGCATCCGAAGCGTGGACGAGTCGTGAACCAACGGACGAGGGACTCGCGAGCGCACGAGGTCGCCGCGCGCGAGGCGACCAGGCGAGGACGGCGAGTGAGAGCTCGAGTGGTAGAATATCGTCGAATAATCATCGAATACATTGAAATGAAACACGACGCGTGCGCCAAAAATCTTGTATTTTTTCGTGTGTGTGTGTGAGAGTGATGCGCTCGCGCGTGAGCGGTAAAGATGTGACGCCCCAGGTCGGAGACGAAGACGTCGCGGCTCGCCGCGCGGCGAAGGAAGATGAGCTAAAGGCGGCGTTCGCACCGACGGGCGTTTACGCGCACCAAGTTCGCGGGTTCTTGAAAGCGTCCATCGCATCGGCTTCCGGAGAGCCCGGGGCCGGGTTGTGGTCGTATTGGAACTCGCAGTATCTCGGGAGAGACATGAGGATGGACTCGATGCGGCCGCCGGTTTTCAAGCCAAAGGTGGTTCCGCGATCGTAGACGAGGTTGAACTCGACGTAGCGACCACGACGCATTTGTTGCCACGCGCGTTGTTCCGGCGTGAATTCGTCATCCTTGTGCTTTTCAACGAGCGGAACGTACGCCGGGACGACAGCACTCGCCATGTCCGTCGCAAAGGCGAGTAGTTCTTCCTTGCTGCGGTCGTTCATGTCGTCGAAAAAGACTCCGCCGACGCCGCGGCGTTCTTCGCGGTGCTTGATCATGAAGTAATCGTCAGCCCATTGCTTGAATCTCGGGTAGTACTCGTCGTCGTGCTTGTCGCACACATCCTTCAACGTTTGGTGGAAGTGCTTGACGTCGTCTTCGAAGACATAGGACGGGGTCAAATCGGTACCGCCGCCGAACCACCACGCCCGTGGCGCGCCCGCGGCGCCCTTCGGCGCGTCCGTCTCAAAGTAACGGTAGTTGAAGTGCACGGTCGGCGCCATCGGGTTGTGCGGGTGCATCACACTCGAGATACCCGCCGCGAAGAACGGAATCATCTCCGTGGACTCGCCCGCTTCGCCAGTCGCCGCGCGGTACGCCTCGGGCGGCATTTGCCCGTACACCACCGACACATTCACGCCAGCCTTTTCGAACACGTTCCCATCTTGCAACACGCGCGAGACGCCACCTCCACCGGCCGGTCTCGTCCACGCGTCCTCGTGGAACGGCTTTCCGTCCAACTTGGAGATCGCATCGCAGATTTCATCCTGCGCCTTTCGAATCATCTGCTCAAACTTGGCTCGCATGGCGCTGTCGTCGCCAGCCTCTCCCGAGCCATCCCTCAGCAGCGTCGTCGGCGCGGCGTCGATCTTCACCTCTTGTTCGATACCCTGCGCCGCGGCGCGCGCGAGCGCACCCTTGGCCGCCCGTCCACCGAGTCGCACCACCGCCCCGCGTCGCACCGCGCTCGACGCCCGCGTCGTCGTCGTCGTCCTCGCGCCTCGGGGTTTATCCACCGCGCGGGACATCGTCATCGCGGTCGCCGTCTTACACGTCGCGCTCATCGTCATCATCCGTCTCGACGCCGGTACGTGCGAGTCGCGTTCGTCGCCTCTCGATGTAACGTGTCGCGCGCGTCGACGAATCACGCGCGCGCGCGACGCGTCCCCATCCATCCTCCCCGCGTCCCACCCGAATCATCCAATCGCTCAATCTATCCATCCATCCATCCATCCACGCGCGGCCTCGAATCGAATCGAATCGAATCGATCGATGATTCACGATACCACCGATCGAATCGATCGATTCGATTCGATCGATCGATCGATCGACCGACGCGCCATCGTCCGACGATATCTCCGCGCGCGGTCGATGTCCATCGACCGGTCGTGACCGGTCGATCGTGGACCCACTCGACGTCTCCGCGAGCGAATCAAAAATCACGAGATTGCACGCGCGATTTGTCCCTCGGGGGGGGACACACCGTCGAGTCGTGACCCATCACGGGGTCCCGTCGCCGGCACCGACCGACCGACCGACCGACCGACCGACCGCTCGGCGCGCGCGATCTTTCGCGCCGTCCGGAGGATTGGTCGACAATCGCGGGCATTCGAGTGGGACGATCGATCGTCGTGCGGTCGCGTGACAGTGCGACGCGCGAACGCGAGCGTGCGCCGAGGACGGGTGTGAACGACGAGGGAAGAGCGCGCTCGTGCGCGCGTTCATGGGCGCGAATCGCGGCGTGCGCGCGGCGTGCGCGTGGGAAGGGTGCGTGGAAAGTGCGCGAAGACACGTGACCGGTTGAGTGAGGAACGGCGCGGGAGGGGCGCGGGAGCGGTGAGCAGAGGGCGGTGATGGGATTTTTCGGACGGTCGAAGTCGAAGAAACGCGCGGAGGCGGTGGTGAGCGCCGAGCGGTGGTCCGGGGACGAGAACGAGGTGGCGCGGGTGGGGCCGGAGAGAGGTTCGCTGCGGGCGAACGCGAGCGCGTCGGTGAGCAAAGCGGGGTCTCGAAGCGGCGAGTTGAGCGAAAATGGGTCGAATAAGAAGTTGAGCCTGGAAGTGGCGCTTCAAGAGGAGAGTGTGGATACGCTTTCGGAGTTTTCGACGTACCAGGACTCGCCAATCGCGAAGAAGAGTCTTCGCCGAAGGTCAGTGGAATTGCACAGACGCATCGGCGGAATCGGCCTCTCGGCTTCTAAACAGGCGTTGGTGGACTCAGCGATCGACGAAGTCATTGCAGATTCGCTCGAGCACGAAATTAGTAATATGGGAACGGAAGAAGTGGGAGTGTATAGAACGATGTATCACACGGTTCGTCGACTCATGAACCTCGAAGATTCGAAGCGGTTGCACGGTTTGGAGACAGATCCAGAACAGACGCTCGATGCGATCAGAAACGCGTTGAGCGTCGCCGATGCATTGATTTTACAATCACATGGAAGTGCAGCCTCGCGCCAGGCGACGGATCTCCTCGATCCCATCGCGAAAGGATTCGTCGCGCAGTTTTTCCAGAATGGCCAGAATATGACGTCGATAGTGCTAGCGCAAAACATGGCGCAGCTGTCGCTCGAAATGAAGGCTCCGCGCGTTGTGACTGAGTCCGATTCGGATCCGTCGACTTCTAACGTGATCTCGGCGAACTTGAACCATGATTCCACCTGCGACCATGGTTCCGACTGCGATTGCGACTGGAATGAATTCATAACGAGCTGGACTTCGTTCAACGTTCATGAATACGCCGCACTTTTCGCTGGGAAGAAGACGGGTCCATTGGAGGCGATAGCACACAGTCTCTTTGAGCGCTTTGATTTGTTTTCAAAGTTACCTCTGAAGTCTTCCTCAGTTGCGACATTTATGAGAAGCATCGAGTCAAACTATCGAGACAACGACTATCACAACCATGTTCACGCCACGGACGTCACCCAAGCGATGGCTTATTTCATCGAGACGAGCCTTCTCGAACAAATCGATCCAATCCACATTTTCGTCTTGCTCACGTCTGCGATTGTCCACGACGTCGGTCATCCTGGCGTCAACAATCCGTTTCTCGTGAATACATCGTCAGACGACGCTGCGCGATGGAACAACATCAGCGTAAACGAAAATGGACATCTATTCACGGCTTTCAGCCTTCTGAAAAAATGCAGAGTATTGGCTGGATTTTCCGTGCAAGATTGTGCGCAGATCAAAAAGTGGATGCAAAAGATGATTCTCTTCACCGATATGGAATTCCACGCCGAGTTAGTCCAGCGCGTCATGAAATGCGCCGCTGATGAAACAGTGGATGGTGTTTTGAAACCAGTCAAGGAATGGACTGAGACCTGGGTTCCTCTGGCGTACATCCTACACTGCGCTGATATCAGTAATCCAGCTCGACCTTATGACTTGGCGTTGTCTTGGGCTGTCGCTGTGACGGATGAATTCTACAAACAAGGGGATCGTCAACGCGCCATGGAAATGTCTGTCGACGGGTTCATGGATCGTAAGCTCTCGGGCCCAGGGGTGACCCAATCGAACCAGCTCGGTTTCATTCGATTCGTCGTCAAGCCGACACTACTGGTGATGCAGTCGTTCATGCCCGAGGCGGCAAAGGCACTGCTGATAAACTTGGAAGAAAACATAGAGCTCTACGAAGCTGATGTCGCCGCTGCAAAGCAGACGACATAGTTATGTTGTTGTACAATGTATAAATGCTAAATCCGTATACGCACAACGTGAATTGTTTTAAATTACTTTTGCTACGGTCTCTGATTTCCCAGGATGATTCCGAACCTTGCGGTGTCGTGTCTGTTCCGGATCGAACCCTGCCTCTTCCGCTCCGTATGTGGCCCAATCCGGCGTGCGTTCGATGTAGTCGAGGGATGAAAACTTTTCACCGCTCGCGACTAAACGTTGGAATTTGTCGTAATCAATCCACGTGTGCCACTCGTTATCGATCTTGTAGTCTTTGGTTCGTGCGAGTAGGATGCAACACGAATGTGCGTGCTCGCACGCGAGCCCATACTCCTCCTCGCCGTTTTCCTGCCGTCTAAGATTTACGATTGCCTCACCGAATTCACACACGTCTTTGTGATACGGTACATTCTTCATCGTCAACGACGACGCGTCGCTACTACCACAATACGTCACGCCTTTGATTTCTATGAAATCCGGCTTGCCTAGATCGATTAATTTAGCGTACGCGGCGACTTCTTCCATGTTCCATCCAGAGACGAGCGTCAACCGATACACTGTTCTCTGTTGCTTGTCCCTCAAAGATTTGAGGGATTCGACGAAACGCTCCCAGTAATCCGAGAAGAGCGGTCTATCTATGGCTTTCAACGTTTCTGGGGTAGCGGCATCGACTGAAACATACAGCTGCGTGATCGGCGGTAAGTTTGTGATGGCCTCTGGGAACTGAGCGTTCGTGACCAGAAATGTGCTTATTTTCCTCGAGTGCAACTCGCTCACAAACTTCCCAATCTCAGGATACATGATGGGCTCACCGACGAGGGACAGAGCGCAGTGTTTCGGATTCATACCTTCGGCTAGTTTTTCTGGTAACACTCCCGGAACTCCCTTCATTTGCTTCACCATTTTGCAATGCTCGGACACCGCGGCTTCCACGAGCTCCAAGGGATCATCCATCTGCCAACGCCACGTTTTCCCGACTGGATTCGTGTGGTGCCTCCAGCAGAACGTGCACTTATTCGCACACGCCAATGATGGTGTGGTTTCCATGCATCGATGACTTTCGATACCATAAAATGTGTGCTTGTAGCAACCGCCTCTGCCCCGAAGCATCGCCTTGGTCCAGCGGCAGAGTTTCACTCCAGAGTGAGAACCTAAAATTTTGTAACCCTGTTTCGTCAGCGCTCCGCGTAGCGCGTCGGTGACCATTTCTTTCTTTTCGCCTCCGTGTTCGTCCGCGATGTCTTCCATGTCTTGATCGTCTTCACTTCCCGCGATGCTCGGCTCGCCTTCGACGTCGCTCTCGTAGCTGTCTTCCGCTTCGGCGGAATCTTCCTTTGCGTCGAGGATGCTCATCGATCCCTCGTCTTTGTCTTTCACGGAGCGACCTTGGGAAGATGAAAGCCTTTGCACTAGTTTATCACCCCACTCTTCGAACTGTGCCTCCATCCTTCCGCCCGATTCGTCGCCGTCGCACCGACGCGCCAGGCGTTCGCCCCCCATTCGAGCCAATTGCGCGTCCAACTCTCGACCGGCACGGTTGAAGTTATCCCCGTACTCTCTGTTCCCACACCCGTAAACCGCGTACCGCACATGTTTCAGGTACATCCATCCCGTTCGTTCGTCGTACGCAGCCTCTCTCGCCCATCTCGCCAACCACGCGCCCGACTCGGGCGCCTCCCCGCCCTCGTGCGTGCTCACGACGAAAATCGCGATCACGTCTCGTCCCGACGCCAAGACTCTCTCCGGATCGTCCAGGCTTTTCGCATCCACGAGTTCAAACGTCTCGGACGACGCCGCGTTCAACTTTTCGCGCAAAGACGTCGCGAACCTCCTCGACGTCCCCGTGCGCGACGCGTACACCACCACGCGTCTCCCCGCCTCCCTCCTCGTCCCCCCTGCCTCCGACGACGACGACGACGCACCCCTCCCTCCGATCCCTACCCGCGCGTTCCCACCCGCCCTCCCCTCCTCTCGCGTCTCCACCGCCCCTCCGTCCCCACCGACGCGCGCGAGTCGTCTCGTCACCACCACGGCGGCGCGCGCGCCCACCGCGACGCCCACCGCGAGCGCGCACGCCGCCTTCCACCGTCGCGCCCGATCGCTCATCGCGTCGTCCACCGTCGACTCCCGCGCGAGAATCCCCGTTTCGAGCGACGCGCGACGACGAGTGCCCCGCGACCCGTCCCGCGCGCGACCCGTCCCGCACTCGGCGACGCGACGACTCGAGGTCGCGATGCGTCGGCAATCGGACGTGTTTTTCGGCGAACGCGAGAGCGGGCAGGACGTGCGGCAGACGAACGGTGCGCGGAAGACGATGCGCGGTGACGACGACGACGACGACGACGCGAGAGAGCGCGAGGGAGCGAGCGGATGAACGAATGATGAAGGATCTCGGGCCACCGCGGGATGGATGACGACGACGACGATGACGACGCGGGACGCGCGGGACGATGATGATGATGCGCGTGAAACGCGTGAACGCGCGAGACTGACGTTTTTACGCGCGATGCGCGCGATGCTCGACGCACAGCGACGGCGGTCATGGCGGTGGCGAACATCGTGAAGACCTCTCTGGGACCGGTGGGACTGGACAAGGCGCGTTGACTGTGTTGACTGCGCGAAGACTCGAGGGGAGGGGCGTGGAGACGAGAGACTGACGAGTGATTCGGTGACCTTGAACGGGCGCAGATGTTGGTGGATGATATCGGGGACGTGACCATCACGAACGATGGGGCGACGATTTTGAAGTTGTTGGAGGTGGAACACCCGGCGGCGAAAATTTTGGTCGAACTCGCCGAGCTTCAGGATCGAGAAGTGGGAGACGGAACGACGTCTGTGGTGATTCTCGCGGCGGAATTGTTGAAGCGGGCGAATGAATTGGTGAGAAATAAGATTCATCCGACGAATATCATCGCTGGTTTCAGATTGGCGATGAGAGAGAGCGTCAAGTACATCCAGAATAAGTTGGCGAGAGACGTGGAGACCCTGGGGAAGGACGCGCTCTTGCAGTGCGCGAAGACGAGCATGAGCTCGAAGATTATCGGCGCCGAGGAAGAGTTTTTCGCCAATTTGGTCGTCGACGCGTGTCTGAGCGTCAAGACTTACAACGACATGGGCGACATCAAGTATCCGATCAAGGCTATCAACATTTTGAAGGCGCACGGGAAGAGTCTCAAGGAGTCATTGGTGATTCACGGTTACGCACTCAACCTCGGTCGCGCGGCGGAAGGGATGCCGAAGATGGTGAAGAACGCGAAAATCGCGTGCATCGATTTCAATTTGCAAAAGACGAAGATGTTGATGGGAGTTCAAGTGTTGGTGAACGACCCGAAGGAGCTTGAGAAGATTCGCGAGCAGGAGTTTGAAATCACCGCGAAGCGCATTCAGATGATTTTAGCCGCCGGTGCGAATGTCATCCTTTGCTCGAAGGGCATAGATGACATGGCGTTGAAGTACTTTGTGGAGGCGGGCGCGATCGCGTGCCGTCGCGTCAACCGGGACGATTTGCGTCGTATCGCCAAGGCGACTGGCGCTCAAGTGATGATGTCTCTCTCTGACATGGACGGTGGCGAAACCTTTGATGAGTCGATGCTCGGAACGGCCGGTGAAGTCGTGGAGCAACGCGTTGCTGACGACGACATGGTCGTGATCAAAGAATCTGCGAACAACCAGGCCTGCACAATCCTGTTGAGAGGTGCCAATGACTACATGCTCGACGAGATCGACAGATCGGTTCACGACGCTTTGTGCATCGTGAAACGAACCTTAGAGAGCGGCAAGGTTGTGGCTGGTGGCGGTGCTGTGGAGGCTGCGCTCAGCATTTACTTGGAAAATATGGCGACGACCCTTGGTAGCCGTGAACAGCTCGCCATCGCTGAGTTCGCGAACGCTCTCTTGGTCATCCCGAAGGTTCTCACGGTGAATGCGGCCAAGGATTCCACGGAACTCGTCGCAAAGCTTCGCGCGATCCATCATCAGGCTCAAAGCCAAGAAGGTAAGGTGGAATTGTCCGGTATGGGTCTGGACCTAGTCAACGGTGAGCTTCGCGATAACCTCGCGAGCGGCATTCTCGAGCCCGCGTTGAGCAAGGTGAAGAGTATTCAGTTCGCCACCGAGGCGGCGATTACGATTCTTCGCATCGACGACATGATTCGCTTGGAAAGCCAAGAGGGTCAATAGAGAGTTCTCTCACACAATTAGTTCATCTATCTTAGAAATGTAAAGGAAATGTGATGGCGTCGTCAATGAAATGGAATTTGCTTTCGTACTAGAAAAAATACAAATGCTATGCGGCGTGTGGCCAGTGGCGACTCCCGCGTTGAGCGCCGGGAGCATCCGCCACCCGCTGGCGGAAAGTCTCGTAGAGCGTGCGATCGCGACGATCTTTACTCCACTCGAACTCAAAGTCACCGATCAAGATGCGGTCGCCTTCCCCAGCCCCAGCGGCATCAAGAGCCCGATCGATACCAGCCATTTCGAGAACGCGAGCGAAACGCTTATACGACTCAAAGTAGTCCCAGTTCGTCATTTGCGTGAAACGTTCGATCGCTTCTCCTCTGACGATGAACGCATACGGAGTGTCTTCGACGGAGAATTCTTCGATCGACTTCCCATCGGCAGCGCGATGACCAGTATCCGCGACCTCGGCTGCCCATTCGTCCTCGACCGGCGGAAGGGCGCGAAGCTGTGCCTGAACGTCCGCGAGGAGTTCTTCGACACCCTCTCCAGTGACCGCAGAGACGCAATGAGAGATGATTCTATCCTTGTCGAACATCTCCTTCATTTGAAGAGCTCTTTCCGTCGCTTCTATGTCGTCAACCTTGTTCAAGGCGACGATTTCTGGCTTGTTGAGTAAAGCTTGGTCGAAAATTTCAAGCTCGGTCCTGATCGCCTCGTACGCTTCGAAACATGTCTCACTGGTACAGTCGACGACGTGAATCAACACGCGCGTTCGTTTCGTGTGACGAAGGAACTCGAAACCCAACCCGATTCCCTCTGATGCCCCTTCGAGGAGACCCGGGATGTCCGCAAAGACCATTCTTTCATAGTCGCGCTCGACGACGCCCAAGTTGGGAACGATGGTCGTGAAGGGATAATCAGCGATCTTTGGTTTGGCCGCACTCACGCTCGCGAGCAAGGTCGATTTTCCCGCGTTGGGAACTCCGATGATCCCGACGTCGGCAACGAGTTTCAGTTCCATCTCCGCCCAGAATTCAAGTCCTTTTTCCCCCAGTTCAGCGATCATGGGAGCCTTATTCTTCGCCGTTTTGAAGGATGCGTTCCCTCGGCCACCTCTTCCACCTGCGAGGAGCAGAACGCGCTGGTTTGCTTTTGTGATCTCCGCGAGCACTCGTTTGTTCCTACTGTCGCGAATGATCGTTCCGGGAGGAACGGCGATTTCCAAGTCTCTTCCGTTGCGACCCGCGCACTTCGATCCCAAACCTCGCTTGCCGGACTCGGCTCGATGGTGCACTTTCTTCCTAAAACCGTCTAAAGAATTCATATTCTTATCGGCGACAAAGTAGACCGCCCCTCCTATGCCTCCGTTACCCCCGGACGGGCCCCCTTGCGGGACGAACTTTTCTCTTCTGAAGGCGACTTGACCATCCCCTCCGTCGCCCGCTTTGACGTAAATCTTCGCCGTGTCAAAGCATCTCATCTCCCTCGGAATCCCTCGACTCCGCTCGTTTTGAGAGCCTCTATCGTTCTCGTCCTCGAACTCTCTCGCGTAGATCTCGAAACCATCGTCCGTTGGGCTCCACACATCGCTCTCGTCTCCCTCCTCACCTCCGAACGCGACGTAGTCGGCGTCGTCGAACGTCGCCTCCTCCTGTCCGGGGTCCAATCCCCCGAACTCTCGCTTCGCCACCGATCCCGCCTCGTTCACCCACGTCGTGTCCATCAAATCCTCATCCTCGACTCGCTCGAGCTCGGCGATCTCGGCCCCCATCTCCGCCCGAGTCCTATCCTTGGACGCCCTCTCCTCTCGAAACGCCGCCAACGAGTCCGCCCAGTCGCTCTTCGCCGCCGCGTCTGCGGCGTCTTTCCTCGCCAACACGTCCGCGAGGGAGGCGTTGGGGTCGTATCTGAGGTTATCAGACTCGACGTGGGGCGCAAACTTGGGCGCGCGCTTCTTCGCCGCGACGGTGACGTTTCGTCGGGAGAATTTACGAGACGCGGCGGCGGCGGCGCATCCTCTCGACGCCGCCGCCGACGATGACGCCGACGCGGCGGCGACGCGCGGAGACGCGACGCGGGAGGCGACGCGCATGAGACTCCGTCAGTCGTCGAGCGAGTCTCGACGTCGAGCGTGGGGACGACGTGCGGAGGAATGCGGAGGGTCGAGGGGTGTGCAAAAAATGCGAAACCATGTTTACATGCAACATTGCTAAATGAGCGGGATGCGAGCGCGCGACGCGCGAGCGCGAGCGGAAGGGGACATTACTGACCAGGATTGTGAAGCCGACTCCCGGGAGTGGGCTTGATGGTGCGTCCGGGAGGACGCCCGACGGTTTTCTTTTTCCCGGAGTCGTCGCCGGAACCACCGGGAGCTCGAGGTCGAAGCGGAACGGAGAGAAGTTGTGGAGAGTGTGAGACGGCTTCGTCCCAGCCGAAACTCGGAGCGCGTTCCCACCATCCTTGACTATCTTCCCAGGTGTCCCAGCCGTCGGATCCGTCGGTGGTGGAGCCCCATTTATGGACGCGGCCGTCGTGCCAGTGTTCCTCTCCCCACGTCTTTTCAAATTTGTGCCCGTCTCGATCATTCCAGGTGGTTCCACTGCGGTTGCCCGCGCTCCCGTTGTGCGCGAATCCCCCCCAACGTTCTTCCCACTTCTCACCCCAGGCGCGACCTGTGCCTCCGTCTTCGCTGACGTCTCGATCGGCGAAGGAATCCGTCCACTTGACACAACCGCCGTGACCATCCCACTCCTCTCCCCATTTGTGAGTCCATCGATTGCCGTGACCGTCGTCCGGCACGGATCCATCGGCGATGGCACCCTTTTTTGTGCACGTACGGTGCACGCGGCCGTCCCCCCAATAGTTTTCATCCCAAACTTCGTGCCATTCCGCGCCGTCCGCCTGGGCACCCCATTTGTTTGCCTCTCGCATGATGTGCTTCGACGCGTTTGAAAACCCAATCGTGGTATCGTGCGTGAACTGTTCGCGCCAACTCTCCTGCCACACGTTGCCTTTAGCGTCTCTTCCAGATTTTATGGCGCCAAGCTCGCGATGATTGAACGCGTCGCTCGTCTCCCACCATTTTTCCTCCCACTCGACGGATCCATCCGCCGAGGCACCGCGAACGAGAGTCCATCTGCACAACTTTCCACCCTCGAGTTCCTCCTCGCCACTCTCACGCCACCATCTCGACCCATTCGCGAGCGTTCCCTGCGTCGCTCCGTCAGCACCGAGCTCACGAACAGCCGTGGCGGTCTCCTCCAACTCGACCGTCAGCGTCCCGGTCTTTGCAGTCGCCTCGGTCTTAACCTCCGCATCGCTCTCGAAATCCAACGATAGTTCGCTCGGAGTCTCCGTGTCGCTCTGAAATTTTAAGTGAAGAGCTTGCTCTAACGGACGCTCCGCGATGGCCACGGCTGCGCTCACGCGCGTTTGCGTCTGCTTTTGAAGTTTCGGAGTCGGCTCCCCGAGCGCCTTATCCGCTGCAGGCACCTCCGGAGGCGTCCACGTCCAAAAGTCACTCCCCGGGTTGAACGTCTCAGCCTTCGGATTCGACGTTTTCTCCGTCTCGCTTTTCGATCCATCGTCTTTCCTCGCGACCACGCTCGACGGCTCCGCCGAGCTCGAATCGCTCGCGATGACTCTGGCGCTCGCTGACGCTGTCCCCGCGCTCGCGACGACGTTCGCCGCCCCCCCACGCCCGATCCCATCACTCGATCCCGATGACACCTCGCGCGCGTTTGTCATCGCTTTCAGCGCCGCCGCGGCCGCCGCCGCGCGCGCCGCCGCCGCCATAGGCGTCGACGAAGCTTCGAAAAGGTCCACCACCCGGGCGCTCCGCTCATCTTCCGTCGCCCGCCTCTCGGTCCGTCGCGATCGTCTCGCTCGGCACGATCGCGCGCCCGCGCCCGCGAGCCCGGCTCGCGTCGCCTCGACGCGAGCGCTCGACGTCGACATCGCTCGAGACCTCGCTGAGCGTCCGAGCGCGATCGGCGCCGAGTCGGACTGTGCTGTCCGAGACTTTGCCGACACTCGATGACGCGCTTCGGCGTCGGTGGAGGTTCCGCGCGAGGACACGCGCGCGCGCGAGGACCAAGGCCGGAACCCGGCCCGGGCGACGGACGACGGCGCGCGGTTCGCGCGAGAGGACGTCCGGTGCGGTGGAGACGGGGAGATTGGAATTCGAGCCGGTTCGATTTCGGAACGAAAGTCTCGGGCGGTGGCGCCGTCGGACGAGGCGAGCGGTGCGCGATGTCGTCGTCGTGGGTTGGTGGTGACGCGCTTCAGAGCTCGTTGCTCGGCGCGGCGATCGTGGATTTCGGGATTCAGTTCGTGGGATGGGCAGTAGCTTCGGCTTTGAAGACCGAGAAGTTTTATGACATTCTTGGGAGCGTGGCTTTCGCGTCCACGGCGGCGCTGACGCTCGGGACGTCGTCCATTATGCCCAGACAGAAATTACTGAGTGGTCTCGCGATGGCGTGGACCGCTCGTTTGGGAATTTTTCTGGGCGTTCGAGCTCACAGGGACGGGGGCGATTCGAGATTCGATGGCGTAAAGGAAAATCCAGGAGTGTTCGCGGTGTATTGGTTTTTGCAGGGCGTATGGGTCTGGGTGACATCTCTTCCCGTGTACCTCGTAAACGGAACCCCAGGCCAACTGACTGAGTTGAATGCCGGAGATTGGACGTTGGCGGCGTTTTGGGCTTTTGGTTTCGTTTTCGAAGTCGTCGCAGACGTCCAAAAGTTTATCTTCAAGTCCGACAAATCGAATAAAGGGAAATTCATCAAACACGGTCTTTGGTCGCTGTCGAGACATCCGAATTACTTTGGTGAGATTTGTATGTGGTTTGGGGTTGCCGGGATCGCCGCAAACGGTTTGGCCTCTTCGAATCCCGGTCGAGCGGTTGGGGCATTTGCGTCCCCGTTCTTTGTGACCTACTTGCTGACCCAGATGAGTGGGATCCCGATCTTAGAGAAGATGGCTAATGATAGGTGGGGGAAGGATCCCGCGTATCAAGAATACAAGAAGAAAACTCCTGTCCTCGTTCCCAAATTACCTGGAATATGACGCGAATTGAAATGTAATTCTAACAACACTTTGCTATGATCTATCTAAGGTGACTGATTCATGTCATCGTTCTAGGCACTATTTTCAGCGAAACTTGGATGCTTATTTCCCATTTCGCCTCGCTGACGTTTCCTCGCGGAGGCTAAAGCCCGTCTGTGTCGTCGTCCCTCAACGTGCGCGTTCCACTCGTTTTCTCCACGAAGCGTCTTGTCGCAGCACTCACATTTCCGAACGATCCACGTTCTATCCACTGGACTTTCGTCAGTTGTGCGGTGCTCCGATCCCGTCGATCCGTTTGCGGCCCCGGCGCAGATGTTGCGCGCGGACTCGAACACAGAGTCATGCCACAGCGTCACAAACGTGTCGGATTTCTCGGCGTACGCGGTGAGCGCTTGCGTCACATCTACAAAGTGAATCGGCCACTGGTATCGAGTGGCAAACGTCCGTAAACGCGTCTGCTGATGTCGAGCCAGCCGTGAAGTGTTTTGAATGGATGTCTTGATGGCTTCCATTCGCATCTCAGCCAATTTCTCATCTGAAATTCCTCCGCGTCCCTCTGCTACTCTCGCTCGCAAATACGACTTCCACTCAGCGTAACCAATCGCTTGTCTCACATCACCTCGACTATTCTCCGCAGAGTCAACGCCAAAATTTTGAGCAAACGTCTCCAACTCGTCCACTAAACCATATTCGATCATTTTTTCAACGCGCTGACGTATGACGCGATCGAGAACCTCGGGGGCGGTTTTGAGTGCCACGAACACCGTTTTGCACCCGAGCAAGTCAAATTGAGACTCAAACTTCCTCATGGTGCGCTTTTGCCGAAATGTCTCGCTCGGAAGTCGTCCAGTGGTATCGTATATCTCTAAATAACGACGCACGCGTCGGGTATCGTTCGGATGGAGTCGATTAGCACTGTCCGGGTCCACTTTCGTGAGGCGCTCGTATGCCGTTGAGTCAGCTTCACAACGCATAACATTTTTCGCAGGTCTGCGTCCCACACTTGAAGCATCACAATCAATGTCAAAGTTAGTTTCCTCATCATTTGCATCGTTTGTACCACTGACGTCCAGCAACGAATCGGATACGAGCGCTTGAGTGTAATAGTTCGTCCCGCCGACCACTACAACAGAACGACCATTGGCAATACACTCGCGCACGATCGTCCCTGCACGTTCTCGAAACGACCTAACATCAAAGTACTCACCATACTTGACGCACCCAACGAGATGATGACGCACACCGCGCATTTCCTCCTCGCGCACGCGCGCCGTACAGATGGGCAACTGTTCGTGCATTTGGAGAGCATCGGCATTCACGACCTCCCCGCCGAGCGCCTCCGCGAGATCGATCGCCAAACGTGACTTACCGGACCCGGTTGGACCGACTACAATCACCACGAGCGGCGGCGACGGCATCACCGCCGTCGCGACGCGCGCGGACGCCGGTAAGTGTTGTGGGCTTCGGGTTCGACACGGTATGGCCACTCCGATCGACACCATGAACCCGGCCGGCTTCAATTGAACCTGACAGTGGGATGGCCGCTGATCGATTCGATCGCTGATAGGTCGATGGTTTCACTTTGAACCTGGATG
>Ga0208410_1000181_pt1 | contig 39384 bp, 23 predicted proteins | sample ETN02SmetaG_3_FD_185787 | JGI IMG/M metagenome (GOLD analysis project Ga0208410, IMG submission 185787) | Marine microbial and viral communities from oxygen minimum zone, Eastern Pacific Ocean - ETNP2014F10-02SV257 (SPAdes) (version 2) | ecosystem: Environmental > Aquatic > Marine > Oceanic ... | reverse complement strand
GTACGGTCGATGACAATACACGCGACCGACCGACCGACCGACCGACCGACCGGAGACGCACGAGGGGGGGGAGACTCGAGCACGACTCGTGACCGGTGGATTGAGCATCGATGCTCGCGCGCGACGACCGACCGCGTGGGCACCTCGCGCGGGCACCTCGAGACCGCCTCTGTGCGCCGCGGACGCGACGCGACGCGACGATCGATCGATCGACCGATCGATCGACCGATCGACCGAACGATCGACCGAACGTTCGAACGCGTGGACGTCTCGTGTTCTCGGGAGTCGTCGTCGCGTCGCGTCGCGTCCGCGCGATTTCAAAAAGACACTGCATGCGGGGCGTCGTCGTCGAGCGCGCGAGAGGAGGAACGATCGTCGAGGACTCGATCGAGGCGTTGGAGATCGAGCGAAAACGGTTGTTGAACGCGCTGGAACACCTGGAGCGGTCGTGCGAGGCGTTGCGAGAGGTTGAGGAGGAGGATAAGGAATACGCCGACGCGCTGCGGGAGAACGCGCGCGTCGAGGCGGAGATTCGAGGGAAAGCGTACGAATTGAGCGTGAAGATCGTCGAGCGACGAGGGACGTCTCGAGAGGAGTCGAAGGGTGGTGAAGGTGCAGACGTCGGGACGTGGGTGTGAAGACGGAGGACGCGAGGTGAGAGAGACTCGAGGGGCTGGGGGGGGGCGCGCGCGCGATGACGGCGCGCCTGAGTCAAAGCGCGCCGACGCGAGACGACGATTTGGTGAAGCATCTTCCCGATGATTTATTCGAAGATGGTCCGTCGGTGGAGGAGACGTTGAACGCGGCGTCGGCGCCGGCGATCACGATGGCGGATTTGGAGGTTGTGAGAGAGTGCGCGGGGTCTCCGGGACCGTTGCGGAGATTTGTTCCGGAAACTTCTTCCCCGACGCACGTGTTGATGAACACGCCGATGCACGCGGAGGAAGGCGTCGGTGATGGAGGTGCGAGGTACGGCGTGGACGATTCGCCGTCGTACACGCTCTCGCCGCAGTCTTCGCTCAAGCCGGAGAGGAAATCCGGGCTTTTGGAAAAGGGGACGTCACCGAGTTCGCCGATACCCGCATCGGCGACGTCACCCCCGGTGGCTGTGTACTCGTACGCGCCGAGCGCTGGCAGCGCGCGCTCGATGAATGGGAACGCGGGTAAACCTCCTCGTGGAAACTCCTTCAAGTCTGGTTCGGTACCGCACGCGCGATCTGGCTCGTCGTTCGGAAACCGAGCCGGAGGGGCCAAGCCCGCCGTCAAGTTTACGGGGTCGGCGTTTCGGTCGGCGAGGGATGAATATCTCGAGAAAGTTTTTGACTTTTTGTTCAGAGAGGGAGGCGACGGATGGATGACGATTAAAAGTAAATCGGGCGTCAGTGGTCGCTGTCGTAAACCGGTGACCATGCCGGAGACGTATCTTGAATTTTTTTACACTCACAGAGACAAGTTTGAGATCAGTCCTGAACGCACCAAGGTGCGATTACGCGAGACGCGATGGAGCCACAGCGAGAGCGGAGACAGTGGTGAGCCCGACGCGACCGGCATCGAAGAGATAAGCGAGGGTATTAAGGCTCTCTGAGGCCAGCATCGTCGTCACTTTTGACGACGAAGACGCGTTGTTTTGCGAGCGGAGCCGCTCTGTGTTTTTAATGCGACGAACAGCTGTATCATCACAAATAATTCTACTTTCCATCCTCGAATAAGATGGTGGTTAATAATGATTTGATCGCGCGCTAATCCCGATCGCTAGCTAGCAACGCTATCAAAGCTCTTTCAATTCGTCGCAAAACTGTCTGAGCTTGGGTAACAAGACGGCTTCGACGCTCTTCTCTATGTACGCCTTGAACAACGCCTTCGACTCGGACTTCCCATCCTTGGCCGTCACCTCGTACTCATACTCATCCTCATCGTTCGTCGAGCAAAACTCCTTCACCTTGATCTCTCCGGTGACTTCCTCCGTCTCCTCCACCGACTCGACGCCGCCCGCGCGTCCAGTCCACTTGACGGTGAACCTCAAGTCAAAGCACCCGAACTTTTTACCCCCCTTTCGCGTGCTCACGCTCGAATCGCCCTCGAATTTCGTCAACGACGACACGGACGCGCACCCGTCGCACATCGGAACGTTCAAATCCGTGCCCACGAGCAAGGATTCGATGCGCTCGCGGCTCCACTTCATCATGTTTCGTTCCTACGCATCGCGAGAATATTCGTCGTCAGTGACCGCTCGCATCGAGCGCGACGCGTTCGATCGCACCTCCCAGTGCCATCCGTTGATGTTCGTGCCGTCGCGGCGCTCATCGACGATCCAACGGCTGTCGCCCTCGCCCCACTTCGCCATCTTGGGGACGCGAGGGTTGAGGTGTGAGGACGACGGCTCACCGCGCCCGGGGGGCGACGGACGCGAACGACGCGATCGTCGAGATAAAAATAGTACAGATTCTATTCAAGATTACAACGGCACGTCTCATCCGAGCCCGAAACCTTCGCCCGTGAAGAGTTGGCTGTACGATGAACTCTTCGACTGCAACAGGTTGCCTATGCTCCCTGACCGTCGGTGAAGCGTCAATCGACGCTGGCCGTTCTCCGTCGCCTGCGCGTCGGCGCGACGGTGCGCCTCCACCATGATGTGTTCGCACTGGTCGTCAGAGATAATGTCCTCCTTGCGCGCCCAGTCGAGCGTGTTTTGCATCTCGATGATGGTCATGCCGCGTACGTCCGCCGTTCGGCGCAGCATCGTCGCCTTGTTTCTAAGTTTGATGTCCATCGTGCACGACGGTTGCTCCCAGGGCTCGCCGTCGACGTGCATGGGGATCTTACGATCAATCACGACGCGCACCTCTCTCGCTTGGCAGATGCGCACGGGTTTATCGACGCCGATGTTTAGCTGACCCAAGTGCAACGCGCCGTGGACGACGACGATGTCCACCATGCCGTCCTGCATCGAGGACATCCCGTACGCCCCGTCGCGCTCCCACATGCGCACACCTCCCGCGAACGAATTAATGTTGAGCAAAATGATACCCTCAGCCTCGGGTGGAATGGTCTGACGCACGCCGTCGGCGTAGATTCTAATGCTTCTGTGCAAACCCGCGCACGAGTGCTCCAACAAATCCTTCGCCCCAAAGGCGCCGTACAAGAGCTTATTCGTCATCGCGCTAAAGAAGAGCTGCGGTCGCAGATTACGAGTCCTGTGGAAACGTAACGCTGCTTGCGCGTCGACACCGATGCCGAGGTAGTTTTGAAACACAATCTGTTTCTTTTTCGGCCCGGGAGCCGTCGTCGGCATCCCCGCCGCCGACGCGAGCTTATTGGGAGTCTTGGGCGGCTCGTTGGGGACGATCTCCACCTGCCAACGATCGAGCAACGCGGTGTGCGCCTCGGCGACTTGCACCAAGAGCTCGGAGATGAGTTCGTTGGAGTACCCACCTCCCCATCCCAAAACTCTCGCGAGATCGTTTCCGGTTCCCAGAGGTAAGATGCCCACGGGTGGTTTTTTCGGAACGTCGATTTCGTCGAGCGTCTGCAAAATCCACGCCACCGTGCCGTCGCCCCCGGCGACTAAGATTCGAACGTTCGGAACCTTGGCGAACAACTTGAGCGCCGCTCTCGGACCGGTGTTGTGAAGATCTACCACCTGTAACGGATTCAAATTCGACCGCAACGCCTCGAGAAGATAGTTACCCATCTGCCCCCCGCTCTTCGAATTGACGAAAACCAACAACGGCATCGCGTCCTCCGGCAACGCCTCCGTGTCCACGCTCAGAATCGGTGAATACGCGTCCACCCCGCTCGACATTCTCGCCAACGGTCCACCCTTCTTCTTGATGTACTTGTTAATCTTTCTCGTCACCCTATTCAACGGCGACCGCATCGGCGCCTCGGTGACGCACTCGGGCGGTAAAATCAACCGCGCGTGTCTCGAGTGTTTCAGATAATACCACCACCCCTGCTGCGCCCGTCGAAGCCTGACCAATTTCACCAACACCCACTGCGCACCGATTAAACACGCCAACATCGTCGCGATGATGCGTATCCACCTCTCCGCGCTCCACTCGGGCGCGTACGCTCGAAACGGCGCGCTCTCCGCAATCGCCGTGAGATTCAACATCCACCCCCTGATGTCTCTCTCGATCACCTCTCGAAGCGCTTCCACGTCGTCACCCCTCACCCCCACCACCCCACGGTCCATCGTCGTCGCGTTCGCGTTCGAGCGCGCGCGCGCGTCCACGTCGCTCACTAATCTCGACGCGAGCGTGGACAGATCGACGATCCATTTCTTCGCGAGCGCATCCGCGCGACGCACCGCGTCGATCACGCTCGCGTTCGGCGCCATGACTCCCTCACCCGCGTCACGCGCGATCGACGCCTCCGCGCGCGCGCGTGTGTGCGGGGCGAACACTGCGCCGTCGATTCACGCGCGCGCGCATTCGATTCGCTCGAGAATCGTCGCGGGACGCATCGACGACGAAAACGCGCATTTCTCGCCTCGCGCGAGCGACGAGGGACGACGACCGATCGATCGTTCGGTGAGGAACGAAACCGTCGATATCGGTCGTCGATTCGCGCGCGCGAGAGGGGGCGCAGACGCGCGGGAGAGGGGCGCAGACGCGCGGGAGAGGGACGCATGACGCGGGCGGCGGCGGCGCGTTTGACGCCGATGGCGACGTCGTGGTTGCGCGGAACGGTGCGTCGAGGGGTGTGCGTGAGTGGGGGGAGTGGTCGCGCGCGCGCGGTGTCGGTGGTCGAGGGGCGCGGGGGTGGGGCGCGCGCGGCGCGCGCGGGCGGGGACGGCGGCGAGGCGGCGGACGGCGGCGAGACGGAGAACGCGGTCACGTTCGCGGATGTGGGTGTGGGGAAACATCTCGCGCGCGCGTTGGAACGGTCTGGGATCGTGACGCCGTCCATCGCGCAGAGAGCGGCGATGCCGGCGATCGAGCGAGGGGAAAACGTCGCGATGCAGTCGCACACGGGTTCGGGGAAGACGTTGGCGTACCTCTTGCCGATTATAAACGAGATGATGGACGAGGAGCGCGGAACGATTCGCGCCGACGTCGGTACGGGCGTTCGTGCGCTCGTCGTCGCGCCGTCGCAGGAGTTGGCGATGCAAATCGTGCGTCAGGTTGAGAGAATTTTGGGAGACTTGGGACGGAAAATCACGCAGCAAGCCATCGGCGGCGCCAACGCGAGACGACAGGAGGAGGCGATACGAAAGAAGAGACCGCTCATCGTCGTCGGCACGCCCGGTCGTTTGGCAGAGTTGTCTCGATCGGGAATCTTGCAGACGCACGGTGTGCGAACGCTCGTCGTGGACGAGGCGGATGATTTGTTGGCGAGCAACTTTAGACGAGACATGGCGAGAATCAGCGAACACACGGGAAAGGGCGTGCCGGGAGGGAGACAGACGGTCATCGTGAGCGCGACGCTGAAACAAGAGACTTTGGATGCGTACTCGTATCTCGCGCCGAACCTCAAGCACATCATCGCGACGTACGATAAACCAGTCTCGAACGCCGCCGCCGCGGAAGACGACGACGAGGCGAACGAAGACGACGGCGAGGCGCGCGACGCAAAGAGCGCCTCCGCGGCGGCGCAACAAGCGCAAACGCAGGGTGTCGTCAGTCTTCCACCGCATATCACGCACTGTTCTGTCGTATCCGAGCGTCGACACAAGGTTGACGAACTCAGACGCGCCATTCACGCCACGGACGTGCGACGCGCGTTGATTTTTTGCAACTTTGGGCGCCGGTTACAAGACGTGCAAGCCAAGCTCACGGCGCGTCGCATGCCAGTGGGCGTGCTTCACGGAGGCATGGATAAGATGGAACGACAAAAAGAGCTCGCCGCGTTCCGTCGAGGCGAATTCCGAGCCTTGGTGGTGTCCGATCTCGCGGCGAGAGGACTCGACGTGGACGACTGCGACGCCGTCTTCAACCTCGAGCTTCCCACCGACGAGACGCACTACGTGCACCGTGCCGGTCGTACGGGGCGCATGGGGAGCCCTGGAGTCGTGATCACCATCGCAGAACCGCAAGAGGCGTTCGTTTTAAAACGATTCGAGAAAAATCTGGGCGTGACGATCAACGATATCGCGACGCAAGGTGGCGAGGTGGTTCGCGCACGACCTCCTCGAGACGGCGGCGGCGGCGGTCGTCGCGGTCGTCGCGGCGGTCGTCGGGGCGAGTCCGGGCGAGGAGGCGATTAGAGGGTGCGCGTTCGTATTCTTTTTCGAAACGATTGTATTATTCAGCCAATTCCAAATGTGTACCCTCGCGGACGCCGACGTCCCCGCGCGCTTAATAATACACTTTGAACGAACCCACCGTCGCCGCGAGACGTTCCTTCATCTTATTCCATCGCTTTTCGCTCGACCCCGTGGTGAGCGTATAAAACTTCCCTTGCGTCACCGTCACCACTGTCAACGCGTGTCTCTCGTAGCTCTTCGTCCTCGTCACGAATTCAAACTGGTAGTACAGGTGTCCATCCTTATCCGTGCGTTCGCTCGTCGCCAGCACCTTCCCTTGCGCCCCCGGCGCCGTGAGCGCCTTCCCGACCAGCGTCTTCGCCACCTCATCCGGCGTTCCAATCTCCCGCACGCTCTCGCGCTGCGTCGGGTACACGTTCAGCGCCGCGCTCTCCAACGGTTCGATGATATCCTTGTACACCGCCTGCTGGCCGTCCACCGAAATCTCTTGCCACCCCACCGGGTACAAGAACTCGTACCCCTCGCGCGTGTCCTTCGTCGCGTTCATGCCGCTGATCGCCAGCGCCGGTCGCGCCATCGTCATCGTCATCACCGCGCTCGCGCACGCCATCGCGACCGCGTGTTCACGACGCGTCGTCGTCGTCGAGGACGCCACCGCCTCGCGATCGACGTCATCGTGTCGCGCATCGCGTCGCGCGCGCGTCGTCGTCGTCCTCGATCGGCGCGTCCTCCCACCGCGCGTCGACGTCATCGGCATCGTCATCGTCGTCATCGTCGTCGCGAACATGGCTCGAGATCGTCGTCGTCGTCGTCGTCGTCGTCGTCGTCGTGTGTCGTCCCGCGTCCCGCCCTCGATCGGGGTCCACGGGGAAGGGACTCGGTGGTGAGTCCTGACCCGTGACATGTACGTACGTATGCGTATACAGTGCGCGCGTGACGCGCGCTGTCCCCGTGGGTCGTCCCCGCGCGCGTCGTCGTCGTCGTCCTCGCGCGCGTCTCGGAGACGCGCGTCGCCGCAGACGCCCTCGCGCGAGCGACGCGAGCGACGCGAGCGAGGACGGCGACGCGCGGGGACGCGGGCGCGCGGGGACGCGGCGTCGCGCGCGTCCGGAGGTCCGGGAACGGTGACCGCGCGGGGCGCGCGGGATGTTTACGATGCGCGAGCGCGCGACGACGGTGGCGACGCGGGATGAGGAGGGAGAGCCGCGAACGAACGCGGCGTCGCACCGTTCGAGACGACGGGACGAGGACGACGGAGGCGAAGAGGAGGAGGAGAGCGAGGAGGATGAGGATGAGGATGAGGATGAGGAGAGCGGGGAGGATGAAGATTTCGATCCGGGGTCTCGACGACGCTCGAACGCGCGCGCGGCGGCGGGCGGAGGCGCGGTGGGTAAAGGGAACGGTGCGAAAGGTGAGGACGCGCCCGCGGTGGACGCGAGCGAGTTTAACATCGATGCGGATCGTGAGAGGTTTAAAGCGGGGACGCTCAAGCGCGAGGTGTTCAAGATGCTCGAGGAGGCGTGGCCGAAGATTATGGACGCGAACGAGCTGTATGAGATGGGAAGCGCGAACGGGGTGAACGTGGGGAAGAATAAGACGGTTTTGGCGAGCGGGTTGTCGCACGATAAGTGTTTCGTGCGCGTGCCCAATACGAGGAATAAGTGGGCGTTGCGAGCGCACGTGGGGTATCCGGCGGGGACCAAACGCAAGGCGGAGGAGGATAAGCCGCCGAGAGAGCGCAAGGCCAAGGCGCCGAGAGTCAAGGGTGGATTCGCCGGTTTGCTCGATACCCTCGAAGCGGACGAGAAGGCGTCTTTGCTCGCGTGGAGTGACAAGCTCAAGCAAAACTGTGCCGATTTGAAAAAGGCAAAGAACGCCATCGAAAAGGCAAAGAACGCCGTCGAAAAAGCACGAACGGCATTAGAAGAGTTTGAATCCAATCCCCCGGTCGAATTAGCGGCGGCGAACGTCCAGGCCAAGTCTCACGAAGATATTCTCTGCGAAGGGGATGCGCCGAGCGATCGTCTCGAAAAGGAATTTCGAGAGTACACCGGTCCGGACGATCGCAAGTTTTTGGTCGCCTGGAAAAAGTCGGTCGAGATTGAGAAGGCTCGCATCAAGAAGGCGCAAGACGTTTACGTCGCTAAGCGCAAGAAAGAGATCCGCGAAGCGACGAGCAAGTTGAACAAGAAGCGTGAGATTCTCGCAACTGCGGTTTCCAAGGCGGAGAGGACGGAGAACCTCGCCCAAGGAACCGTTGAGAGAGCCGAGGCTGTCGTGGAAATCACCCGCGAACGAGTTCAACTGATGAAGGATAAGGCTGCCGCGGCCGAAGACGAAGCGAAGAACGCCATAAGCGAGAAAATAACCGATCTCGACAACAAGTTGACGGATATCTTTGGACAAAAATTGGCCGCTCTCGAAAGTCAGATTGAACGCGAAAAACTCAAGTTGATGGCAAAGGGAGAGCGAGACGCCGAACGCGCTCGCTTGATGGAAGAAAAGCAGCGACTCAAAGAGGAAGAGAAGGCGGAGCGCGCCAGACAGCGAGAGATTGAGAAGGCTGAACGAGACAAGGCGAAGGCTGAAGAGAAGGCGGCGAAGGAGAAAGCGGCTCGCTATCCTCTAGATGATGACATTTTAGCAGTCGAACTCGCGGAGGAGGCGAAAGAGACCGGTGTGCCGTTAGAAACACTTTTACATCCCATTCCTAAGCCGGTGTCGCTACCGAACGGACAGGTGCTCGCCGAAGAGGCGTTCGTGGCTGAATTCATGAGCGTCTTCGGCACCGGTCTTCAGGCGCCAGACGGCTTGACCAACGTCGAGGGCGTTAACAACATGTTTGAGAAGAACCCAAAGTCGAGATCGACTCTGGCTGAACTTTACCTCAGCGTTTTGTACGAGGCCATCTCTCCATCGGCGAACGGCCCGGGACGATTCATCGCACGCTTGAACCGCATTCTGAACAACCTCAACTGGCCAGAGGTGGCTCGCCAGTTAATTTTACACGGTGGTGAAGATGCACACGGTAAAGCGGCGACCGAAGTCGCGAAGAAATTGGAGAAGACAACTTGGGATGAGCTCGAAAATGCCGATCATCTCATCCTCATTCGCGCTCTAGCTGATTTGGCGCTCGAGGGTGACGTGTGCCGCGACATCATCACCGCTCGCATGCAACAGGCGGACGTCTTCAGAAGTCAGAGACACGAAGCCAAGTTGAAGGCCGTGGCGAACAGGCGCATCGTCGAAAGAGCCGAAAAGGAAGAACGTCGTCGCGAACGCGAACGCTTAGCGGAAGAAAAGAAAGCGGCCAAGGCTGCGGCTGAAGCCGCGAAGGCGAAAGTGGAAGCCGGCGAGGGCAGTGACACTCCGATCCCGGAAGACGCAAAGGAAGCGGTCAAGCAAGAGGATGTGAAAATGGAAGATGCGAATGCGCCTAGCTTTGAACTTCCAGAACACCTCCGCGAGTACAAGGGACATCCGGAAGATAGGCATGCACTCATGGCGTGGAAGAATGAAGTCTCAAAGGCTCAGGCCGAACTCGATCGCGAACGCGAGGAGTACGAGAACGAACGATCGAGAGAGCTTCGTGCGATCCGTGCCGTTGAAAACGAGGAAAAGCGTAAGCGCGAAGCCGTGGAAGATGAAGCCAGACGAAAGCTCGAACTGGAGGAGAAGCGCAGCCGCGATCGAGAAGTCAAGCGTGCCGCGGAGGACGCCGCATGTAGCGTGCGCGCGAGACCTCTGGGCATGGATCGCCACCTCTCCACTTACTGGTGGAATTTCGGGGGTCGTAAAGATGCCATCTACGTGCAGTCGTTTTCTGGTGAATGGGGTCTGTACAACTCCCAAGAGGCGGTGGACAAGCTCTTCGACGCTCTTTCCGAGAAGGGTGTCAGAGAACTCGCTCTGAAGAAACAGTTGGAAAAGCGTAAGGTGACGATCGCCGATGCCTTCAAACTTCTGGCTGAGAGTCAAGAAGAACGCGATGCCCGTTATGCTGCTTCCCTTGAGGGTGGGGAACGCCGTTCGGCGCGATCGCGCAGTGCTCCGTCTGCTGACGTATACGTCGCCACCCGCCCCGCCGCGGACCTCGCGTCTGATGAAGGCGCTGTGCTCACCGCGGCGAGGAAGTGCATGGACACTATGTGCATCAACGCGGAGAGAATCGGTCTCGAAACGTCGACGGATTGGCGAATTTTCCGCACCAAGCTCAAGAACGCCGCCACCTCTTACGTCGCTGAACAACTCCTTCACCTGGAAGAAAAGTACTACGAATGTCAGCTCGAAGAGTTCAAGATTGCTGCAGAGCTTGAGAAAGCCGAGCGTGAAAAGGAGCCCGAAGCTCCGGATGAGCTTTCAAAGGCCACTCTCGAAGCTCTCGTTTTGAAGCACACCGGCAAAGACATGAGTACGTGGAAACTCGCTCGGCGTAAGCTCGCCGCCTTGCTGCCGCCCGAAGTCATCGCCGAAGCTGTTGAAGAACGCCGTCGTCAACAAGTTGATAGCGAGGAGGAGGAGGAGGAAGAAGAAGAGGAGAACATCGAAGTTGACGACAGTTGGAACAATGATGAAGACGCCCCGGAAGATATCGGCGACATTTCCATTTGGAAGGGAACGCTTCAGCGTCCGGCGTTCATCGCGTCCTTGAGTAATCAGGACGACCTTCCAGCCGTGAGGATCGCGTACGCCGCGGTGACTTTGTTAGACGCCACGTCTGCATTTACCGAAGAGATCGTCCATCGTCGAGAAGTACGTGCCCAGTCTCAAAACTGAATTGTGAATTGATTTTCAAGACTCATTCCTTAACAACTCCGCGCGCTAAAATTAGCCGCGTCCTCATAATGTCGCGCTCGGAACTACCGCTCGAGGCACTCAACGGGTTTTCGGGATCCGTGAAGAATGGATTCCATCTCCATCCCGTCGATAGGGCGCAGATCTATCCGCTCGGCGCCGCCGTCGTGATATCCGTGCACTCCCAGTCTCTCGCGCACTCGGACAAGGAAGAGCAGTCTGAGAATGGCAAGACGAACACGACTTTTCTCCACGGTCACGACGGAAAAGTGACCGCGTTGGCGGTATCGCCGTCTGGAAAGTACATCGCCTCCGGCGAGCGCGTGTCGGGAGGCGAGGCGAACATCATCATTTGGGAAGCTAAAGACGTCTCGGACGCGACTACGTTTTGCATGGCGAGACGTTTGTCGCTCCACGTCGGCGACATCGTCGCGCTCGCTTTCAGTACCGATGAGAGCAGGTTAGCGAGCGTGGGAGGAGAAAATGATGGAAGAGTCGTCATGTGGGACATATCGACAGGGCGCGCGCTGTGTGGAGCCCCCGCTCCTCTCGACGGTAGAGTCAGAGCCGTGGCGTTTCTGCGTCACTCCAATCAATCTTTCATATCCGCGGGTGAGTTGGCCGTGAGCGCGTGGGAATACGATGAAACGAGTAAGCGATTGTCGTTTCAGCAAGTACGACTCGGTATTTTAAAGCGAGATATAATCTCCATCGCGATCGATGAGGACGACAAGTACGTGTATTTGGGAACGTCGAGCGCCGACGTCCTGTGCGTGGCGCTGAGTAATCACACCATCAAAGAGTCGTTCACTCTCAAAAAATACATCTCGAAAGGTATTTGCTCGTTGGCCATCGTTCGAAATGCGATTCTCGCCGGCAGCGGCGACGGAGTGTTGTCGGTGATGCGGCGAGAACCGGGGACTTGTACTCTTAAGTTTGAGGCGAGGCGTTTACTCGGAACGGGAGCGGTGACGAGCATAGCGGCTTCGTGCGTACCTCATTCCAATGTCGAGGGTCTGGAGTATCCAGAATCGTGTAAATCAGAGTATTCAAAGAGAAAGTATTTACACGGCGCGCTTCTCGGACTTCGTTTCGGGAATGTCGACGTCGAACAATACCGCGACGCGTCGCAAACCTTTGACGTATACTGCGGCATGTCGAATGGAAATTTGCACCTCGTGGAATATTGCGCCAATCATCCGTTGAATGGGAAATGCCTCATTCTCGCCGGAGTCAAGACTCTTGAATCTTCCCACGAGTTTCCAATCACAAGTTTAGCGTTCCCACTCCAGACGGATGAATATTTCGCGACGGGAGGGGGTCCAGAAATTTGCGTGTGGCGGACAAAGACGGCGAGGTCGATGACCTTCATCGAGGTAAAGCCGCGATCGATCGGTTGTTTATGTCTGAGTTTCATGCCAGGTTCGAACGATAAAGTCATCATCAGTGGTTGGGACGACGGTAAAATTCGAGCGCATCACATGGACACGGGCCAAGCGCTCTTCGTCGCCGCCAACGCGCACGATCGAGTCACCGCGGTGAGAGGTATGAAGGACGCATGCGGCGTCATAAGTGGCGGTTCAGAAGGGAACGTGCGATTGTGGCACGTTCGAAATTTTAACGTCATCACTCTGCAAGCGTCCATGAAGGAGCATCGATCCACGGTGAATGACATCGTCTTGTTCGACGGCGACGTGTCGGCGGTGACGGCGTCCGACGACGGTTCGTGCATAGTGTGGGACCTGGAAAGACGCGTTCGACGCGTCTCCTTTTTCGGCTCGACGTACTTCAAAGCCATCGCCATCCATCCCGACGAGTTACAGATCGTAACGACCGGAACCGACCGCAAGATCACCTGGTGGGACCCCACCGACGCCTCCATCCTCCGCGTCGTCGACGACCCCTCCGACGCCGAGCTCGCCGCCGCGACCATCGCCCACCCCGACGGCGCCCTCCTCGCCGTCGCCGGGTCAGATCGCACCATCAAAGTCTTCGATTACGAATCCGGAGATTGCACGCACGCGAGCGCTCATCTCACCGCACCAGCCGTCGCCCTCGCCTTCGCGCCCGGGGGTCGCGCGCTCGCCTCCGCCTCCGCCGACGGCGCCGTGTGCGTCTGGTCAGACCCTCGCGGTCCCTCCGTCGCCCTCGCCGAGCTCGGTCGCGAAAAAAAGCGTCATATTCATCGCGTTCTCACGGGAGAGCGCCCCGACGTCGACGACGACGACGACGACGACGACGACGGCGGCGAGGCGTAGCGGCGCGTTCGCGTCAACCACTTGTCCATCTTCGTACTATCTCTTTTACATACATGGTCTTAAAATGACCACAATGCGCATACATACACCACACGACGAGAGCGATAAAAAGTTCACGACACCCTGAAACCCTCGAGCAGGGGTCACCCACCGCGTCGTCACTACTCGACGACGACGGAGACGATGTTCGCGACGTCCACGACGAGGTACGCGCGAGCGAGACGCGCGCGCGGTTTTCTTTCGTTCGTCTCGTCGTCTCGCGCGACGTTTTCGCTCGGCGCGCGCGCGATGTTCGAGCCGTCGTCGACCCATCCGCCGATGGACCCCGGCGGCGCGATGTCCGGCTCTCGCGCGAGACGCGTCGACGACGCGCGTCGACGCGCGCGCGTCGACGCGCCAACGGATGAAACTATTTTTTTAATTCCCCCGCGTGGATTCGCGCGCGACGAGGACGACCGACTGACGACGCGCTCGCGCGTTCGCGAACCTTCCACAGCGCCACCGCCACGACCTTCGCCGCCAGGACGCGCGTGAGCGACGGTGCGTGTGACGACGCGCGCGAGAGACTCGAACGCGATGCGACTCGCGGAGGGTGATGGAGACGAATGCGATGCAAGCGCAGTGTCGGCGCGCGGGACGCGCGCGGGGGGATGCGCGCGTGACGTCGCGATGATGATGCGGCTCGGGAAGAGGGCTGATTCTTCTCGTGTGTGGATAGAGAAGGAGGACGCCGCGAGAGACGGGTCTGGTCACGCGAGAGAGGGTGGTGACTGACGAAGGATGCGCGCGATGTGTATTGAATGATGTAGGTAAGCCGATCGCCGCCAGCGTGCGACGCACGACGCGCCATGCGCGCGCGCCGCTCTCGGTGACGGCGGCGGCGAAGCAATTGTACTTTAACGCGCAAGACGGCACCGCGTTGAAGAAGATGCAAAAGGGTGTCGATAAGCTCGCGAGCGTCGTCGGCGTTACCCTCGGTCCGAAGGGTCGTAACGTCGTGCTCGAGTCCAAGTACGGCTCCCCGAAGATTGTGAACGATGGTGTCACCGTCGCGAAGGAGGTCGACCTCGAGGATCCGGTTGAAAACGTCGGCGCCAAGCTCGTCAGACAAGCGTCCCAAAAGACGAACGACGAAGCCGGTGACGGTACCACCACCGCTACTGTGCTCTCTGCGGCGATGATTGCGGAAGGTATGAAGATTGTCATGGCTGGTACCAACCCGGTGCAACTCACGCGCGGTATGGAAAAGACCGTCGCTGCCCTCGTCGATGTTCTTAAGGGCATCTCCAAGGAGGTTGCCGACGATGAACTCGCCAAGGTTGCGTCCATTTCTGCCGGTGGTAACATGGAAATTGGTGAGATGATCTCTGCCGCCATGGAAAAGGTTGGCCGCAAGGGTGTCATTTCCCTTGAAGAAGCGCGCTCCGTCGACAACAACCTCGTCGTCGTCGAAGGTATGCAATTCGAGCGCGGTTACATCTCCCCGTACTTCGTCACGGATAGCGAGCGCATGACCTGCGTCTACGATCAGTGCAAGTTGCTCATCGTCGACAAGAAGATCAGCACTGCCCGTGACATGATTGGCATCCTCGAAGCTGCCATCCAACAGGGTTTCCCGCTCATGATCATCGCGGAAGACATCGAGCAAGAAGCTCTCGCGACTCTCGTCGTGAACAAGCTTCGTGGCTCTCTCAAGATCACCGCCATCAAGGCCCCGGGCTTCGGTGAGCGTAAGAGCCAGTACCTTGAAGACATTGCCATCCTCACCGGCGGTACCGTCGTGAAGGACGAGCTCGGCTTGAGCCTCGACAAGTGCGGCGTCGAAGTCCTCGGTAACGCGGCGCGCGTTGAGCTCGGCAAGGAATCTTGTACCATTGTTGGTGCTGGTGATACCGCTGCGGAAGTTGCCGCGCGTGTTAAGCAAATCAACCGCCTCGTTGAGGTTACCGAGGCGGACTACGAGAAGGAAAAGCTCAACGAGCGTGCGGCGCGTCTCTCGGGTGGTGTTGCCATCGTCCAAGTCGGTGCTCAAACCGAAACTGAGCTTAAGGAAAAGAAGCTTCGTGTTGAGGATGCCTTGAACGCCACCAAGGCAGCTGTGGATGAAGGTATTGTTATTGGTGGTGGTTGCACTTTCTTGAAGCTCGCAGCGGCTGTCGACGAAATCAAGGAGACGTTGGATAACGATGAGCAAAAGGTTGGTGCGGAAATCATCAAGCGTGCCCTTTCCTACCCGATCCGCCTCGTCTCGAACAACTCTGGTGTCAACGGTTCCGTCGTGTGCGAGCGCGTCATGACCTCCAAGGACCCGAACTTTGGTTTCAATGCGGCGACGGGTGAGTACGAGGACCTCATGGAGTCTGGCGTTCTCGACCCGACGAAGGTTATCAGATGCTCGATGCAAAACGCGTGCTCTGTCGCCAAGATTTTCCTCACTTCCGATGTCGTTGTGTGCGAGATTCCGGAGGAGGAGCCGGCGACCGCCGCGGTTGCTGGGAACGCGATGGATTCCAGCGGCTACCCGCAATAAGCGCATAACTGTAGAAACTTAGTGACTGTTTCCGCAAACAGTCAACACATGCAATCTAATTCATTCCATTTCAACGAATCTAGTCTAAGCGTAAGCACCAGTCGCTAGTGTGTGAGTACGCTTCACGACGACGCTTTCGAAGATGCCGCGTGGAGCTTGTCGAGAAGATCAGAGAACTCAACGGGCAGAGGCTCGTTCACGCGCACTCTCTTACCGGCGACGTCAAACATTGTCTCACCGGCGTGAAGAAAAAACGTTGTTCCAGTCTTACCACCGGACAGGGAGTCTAGAACGCACTTGGGTGCGTTTACATTCAGTGCTTTTGCGCGACCTCTTCTGTACAACGTGTCGCCCGTCAGTGGACAGCCGACGGAAGCCATGTGGACGCGTATTTGATGCTTGCGACCAGTCCGCGGATTGACTCGAACCAGCGCGTATTTCCAACGGTCGCCGACGAACGTTTCGACAACTTCCCAGTCACTCTTTGCGGGACGACCGTCCACCGGTTCGATGATCGTACCGCCGGCGTCCAGCGGTACTTCGCCGTCCACGAGCGCCCAGTACGTCTTCGTCACTGCGCGCTGATAAAACTGCGTCACCAATTCAGCGTGAGCTTTATTATTCTTTGCGAGGATGACCACACCGCTGGTCGGTTTATCTAAACGACTCACGATCCCTCGCTTATCCGACCCGTTCAGATCGCTCAACTCACCGAACTGCGCGAGAGCCACATCCGAGAGCGACGGCGACTTACCGGCGCCTTCGCTTGAATGCGTCAACATGCCCGCGGGTTTGTGCACGGCCGCGACGTCATCCGTCTCGTACAAAACTTTCAGCCACGCATCAGCGTCGACGTGCACTTTCCTTTTCTTCTTATTTCGTCGAGTGCCTCGTTTCAGAACGGACTCCGCCGCGAGCAAAAACGCGCGCGCCTCGCCGTCTCTCGCCGCGCGCGCCATCGCGCTCGCCGCGAGCGAAAAACTCACCGCGTCCGGCGCACACCCGGCGTCATCCTCCATGAGCCGCACCAACGTTTGACACGATTCCCAATCTTTCAGACGATTATACGCCGACACGCACGCGTTGAACAGCGCGCTCGCGACGCCTCTCGCGCGCGCGAGCTCGGCGCGCGCCTCTCTCGTCGGCGTCTTGACCGTCGCCACCGCCGCCGTCGCCTCCGGGAGTCCCGCGCACTCGGCGACGATGCGTGCGACGCGCGAAACGTCGACAGCGCGCCCCGCGAGCGCGCGCGCGACGTACGCGTCGAGTTCTTCGTCATCGTCGCGATCGAGCGCGGGCGCGCCCAGCGCGTGGACGAGCGCGTGGACGAAGACGTCTTCGTGCGTCGTCGCGCGCGCCGAGCGTCCTCGCGCGAGGCGGGGAGGATGACGCGCGCGCGTCGCGACGCACGCGCGGAGGCGCGGAGGCGCGCGAGACGACGCGCGAAGCATCGGGAGACGACGACGAAGGCGTAACTACCAATGAGGACATGGGACGCTTTTTCTCGCGAGAGCGAGCGAGTGAGCGAATCCGAGTCCGAAGTCCGTGAGGGGACGCCCGCTCTCGTAGCTCAACAATATCTGTTTTTTTACAGTAGCCTACAGTAGCCTCCATCGCACTAATCGATGGAAAATTGTTTGCCCGGCGACGCGAAGTTACCGAGCGAGACGACGCCGTCGCTCCCTCGACGCATGTGCGAGCGCTCTTGGCTTAAAAAGCCGCGTTTGCCGTACTCTTCGTCGAGCCGGTCGAATTCGACGGGTTTAAACTTTCCTCCCGTGGCACCGCCGTCATTTCTGCGCGCGGTGGGTGAGAGAAGCGAATACGAAGGTTCATTGCTGAAGAAGGAGAAGAGCGTGGACATGATGGAGGCGAGCTGCAGGATGATGACGGTGGTGGCGAGCGCCGCGGCGGCTTTGAAGTGGGCGCGAGCAAAAGCACCGGCGTCGACTGGTTCGACGCCGGCGCCGATTACTTTGTTTTGGATGGAGTGCCAGTTATTAGCGATGAGTCTCGACGTCGCGTTCGCGTGCTTGCCCATGAGCGCGGCCGAGATGATCAACAAGAGAATCCCGGCCAAGGAAAAGCACAGGTGCGCCGCCATCAAGAACCTATCATCCTTGTAAAGCGAATAGAGACCGAAGAAATTGACGAACACGACGATAAAAGCGGCGGCGGCGAGGAATCTAGCCGTCCATATGCCACCAATCTTGTGTTCGGCGCCAGATTTGAGTTGTGAGACGTACACGTCCTCCGGTTGTATCTTGCTGAAAGTCGCGACTTTCTTGGCGGCCCAGTCGGTAAAGTGTTCATTCACGTGATCTCCATCTATTCCCGCCAACGCCAATTTGAAGGTCAAGTTGTAATGTGTATTATCGATCACTTTATGACCTTCCTCGAATACCCAAACCGACCGCGCGCGCCAGTTCTCGTCAACGGCGGGCGGCGGCGGAGGCGGAGGCGAGGAGGGCGGAGGAGACGCCGCAGCAGGCGGGGAGGGTGGAGGAGGCGGTGCAGGAGGCGGCGACTGGGAATCGTCTAAGAGTCGGCGCCCACCCGCGCTTTCTCTCTGCACGGTTTCAAATATGACATCTGGCGATTTGCGCAGCGTCTCATAGAGGTCGTGCGCGTTCGACGGGGTTGAGCGCCCCGGCGAGTCCTCGTGCACAAATCCGACGTCAAATTTCATGGACACCGCGTCCGGTACGTTGTACGTCGATCTAGCCACGAAGTAGCAAAGAACGAAGAGCGTGAGACCGAACACGATCCCGACGGCGTTGGTGGTCATGCCGACGTGCGTCCCCGTGTACTTCATCCCCATGATGTACGCGCTGCAACCGAGAGACGTGATGAGAAAGAAGATACCCGCGCCGTAACAAGACGCCACCGACCGCAGAAACAATCTCGTCTTCGACCTCGCCTCTGCCATCTGCATCGCCCACATTCTAGCGTCCAACCGCGTCGGTCGTCCCACGCGCCCGGCGATGATCCCGGTGATGTTATGATTCGCTTTATACGTCATCCAGTAATTCCTCACCATGTCAGCGCTCGATTCTTTATATATATTCATCACCGCGCACGCGTAGATGATCCCTATGAGCATGAAGAGCGCCAACACGTGATACGTCATCAGGAACGTCTTATTCCTCCTGTACAGTCCCGCCGATCCGAACACCGCGAGCGCCATCATCAGCGTCCCCATCACCGCCGCCGACGTCCCGGGATCTTCAAACAACGCATCGTCCAACCCACCGTGCGAGAACACCGCGGCGACCCCCTTCCCACCGTCCCTCGAGCCCAAAACCACGAGCACGAGTCCCAAGATCACGAGCGCGAGGTTGGAGAGCGCCAACGCGCCGAGCGCGACGAGCGAACTCGCGTCCACCGCTCGGTCGTCATCGCTCGCGCCTCGTCGCATCGTCGGCGTTCGCCCGGGCGTCCCCATCGCGAACGCGTCACCGTGTCGGGACACCGCGTCTCCGGCCCATTCGCATCGCCATCGCTCGGGACGATGCGACATTTGTTTGGTGTTCACACGCGTCGACGGCCGTCGTCGTCAGACGGCGCCGCGGTGGCGAAAAGCGCGCGCGCGGCGAGGTGGGACACATGTCGTTCGGGTCGTACACGACGCACAAGCAGGTGGTGATACGATCGTGGCGATTGGGCGCGCTGTATCACGCGCTCGTCGGATGCGTCGTGGCCTACGTGGTGTGCTATCTCGTGTACGCCGAACGCGGGTACCAGATGCGATCGACGGCGAACGGGAACATCGGGGTCAAGGTGAAGGGACAGGGGGTGATGCGTGACGTCGTGACGGGAAGAGCGACGGTGTACGACGCGAACGATGTGGTGACGTACGAGCCGAGCGGATTCTTCGTGGCGACGGCGGTGGCGACGACGCTGCAGGCGAGAGGGACGTGCGCGGGACAGAATGCGGAGGAAGTGTGCACGGAGGATGAGAATGTGTGCGTGGAGGGGATGGTGAGCGCGAGTGGGGTGATGACGGGGAAGTGTCTGCGCGCGGAGGACGATTCTGAGGGACGAGAGACGAAGAGGTGCGAGATTTCGGGGTGGTGTCCGGGAGAGCCCGAGGAGGATAAAGTGCAGATACTGGAAAATGTCGGGAATTTCACCGTGTTTTTGCGAATCAGCGTCGAGTTCCCGGGGATTAAGAATCCGGAGGGCGACGGAAATGCGCTCTGGACCAACCTGAACGGAACCGAACCGACACACGGTTGGAATTTGTTCACCGTGGAGGACTTGCTCGCGAGCGGCGGGAAGAGCGTCAAAGAGATCGCGACCAAAGGTTGGGACGCGCGCGTGGACATTCCGTTCGATTGTAATCTCGACCGAGGCATGGATTCGTGCGCGCCGGAGACGCCGTACGTCACTCGACAGGTGGTGAACACGAAGCAGAACACGCTGTCGAAAGGATACAACATTCGATGGATCTCCGGACACAACGTCGGCGAGCCCGCATCCCTTCCCGGGGTGACGTACGATCAAGTCCAGGGAAGTAAGGACGTGCGATTGTTGGTGAAGGGGTACGGACCTAGAATCCGTTTCGAGGTGACGGGTGTCGGCCGAAAGTTTGATCTCCTCACGCTCTCGACGACGGTCGGCGCGGGACTGGCGTTCCTGGGCATCGCCACCGTGATCGTGAACGCCGTCATGTTGTACGGTTCGGGCACGAAGTCGAAGCAATACGAAGATTGGCTCTTTGCGGAGTTCAAAGACGACTCGTACGGCTCGACAGAGAACCAGAAATCGTGAAATCGTGTTGTACGATAGTAAGATGAAATGCTCAACTTGTAAGAAAGAGAGAAGACTTTGCATAACAAATCCGAGTTAGTTCACACCACCCGGAATCTTGATTCGAGAGTCGTCTCGCTTAATGGCGAGATCGATGTGTTTGTTCTTAAGCATCAACCCGTTGCACGGTCGCGGGTCGTAGTCTTTCGCGACCCACGGACCCTTGGCTGTGCCGGACTCGTTCACTTCTTGCACGCAACGGAATTTGATTTGAGCGCCGGTTCGCGCTTCCGGTTGACCGTCCAGTCCCTTGAATAATCCCCAGGCGTGGAATTCGTGGTAGATGACGTCACGTTTCTTGTTTTTTACCTCGGCGATGCCGCTCTGTCCTTCGGTCGACGGCAACACGACGTGGCAGCACACCGCTCCCGGAACCATCTCGGCGGCCATCTTACCCGGTGCGCCGGTGTTTGCCAACTCTAACGCGGTGGTGTAGCACTCTGCGATTTCATCAGTCGGCCAATCGACCGCCCATTCTTGCGCCTGGCGCTCCACTTTATCGCCCGTGCAGTGTTCGTCGCGAAGCGTCAGCGAAAACGTCGCGCTCATGCCCGGCGCGTTCGGCGATGTCTCGTATTCTTTTCTGAGTTCGTTCAGGAACGCCTTGAATCCTTCCGGACGCGCGCGCGCGTCGTCAACGTTGCCGGTAAACGTGCACGCGTTCGATTCCGGCACGAAGATGCCGAGTGGGGCGCAGCGAAGGGTCACCTCGTGTTTGCCCGCGCCGACGCGTTTGCACGCGTCGGCCCACCGCCACACGAGCGCGTGCGCATAAGCCTTGGAGTACGGATCTAAGATGGCACCGTCGAGATATTCTGCCATCAACGGCAAGTGCACGAAGTGATTCCCGGCGGAAAAGTCGGATCCGATCAACGTGCACCACGGCTTGGCGCCGCCCTCGCGCGTCTTCGCGAGCGCGCGTCTCGCCGCCTCGCGTTCCTCGCTACCATCCAATCCCGCCGCGTCCAGACCGGCCTCGATCGCCGCCTCTCGATCGACGTCTGGTTCACCAGCGCACACGTGTTCGTCCTCGAACGCCTCGCCGTCGATGGACAGGTACACGTCCACTGCGAAGACGCGCGGCTTGGCCACCACGCGCGCCTCGCCCTCTCTCCACACGCCGACCGCCGACTCGAGCGCGTCGTGCGCGCACATCATGACCGACAGATCCGTCCCGATGTCGCTCACGTCGGCGCCTCGCAGAGACTCCGTGAGCGCGCTCACCGTCGTCTCCTCCCGCGTCCAAAAACGCCACTCGGCGCCCGTCGCCGCCGTCGTCCCCCAACGCTCTCGCACTCGCTTGGACGCCGCGTTCATCGCCTCCGTCGTCGTCTCCGCGTACACCGCGTCGTTCTCGACCATCTCTCTCGCCGAATCGTCGCCCATGGCGCGACTCACGACGTACGTCGCGTCGACGATTTCGATTTCCTCCGCCGCCGCCGCCGTGACTTCCACCTCCCCGCGCTCAGAATCCACGATCGGTTTCACCTCATCCCTCCCCCGCGGTTTCACCGCCTCCTCCGTCGCGCTCGACGGCGCCCGCGCGTCTTCCTCCCGCGCCTTTGTTTTCGATCCCGCGCACCCCATCGCGCGCGTCGCCCCTCTCTCGCCCCTCTCTCTCTCGCCTCTTCGCCGCGATCGACCCGACGACCGCGATCGTCCTCGACGTCGACCTCGACCTCGCGCGTCACCGTCTCTCGCGCGCGATCGCGGCGCGCGACGTCCAATGCCGTTCCCAATGTCGTTGCGATCGCGATGACGTTCAATTTTGAGCTCAAAACTTTACACCGCGACGACGGCGACGGTGATCGACGCGAGACGACTCGGCGCGCGGTCCATCGACTGAAACGGAACGCGCGTCCGTTCGGCGGCGTCCGCGGCGTTCGTGGGACGTCGTGTCGTCGCGCATTCACCGCGCATCTTTCGGGTCGTTGATGCATCGATCGAGCATCGCGCCGGCGATGACGTCTCCGTCGACGACGCGCGCGGTACGCGTGGGCGCGAGGTCGGGGCGAGGAGGACGCGCGCGCGCACCGCGGGCGCGTGCGGTGACGCGGGCGCGACGCGGGCGAGGGGCGCGCGTGGACGAGGATCGAACGATGCGCGATCGAGACGAAGATATTCTCGCGGATGACGACGTCGTCGGAGACGCGTCGACGAGCGCGAGCGCGAATGGGATGGACGTCGTCTCGATCTCGATGGGGGACGACGATGGGCGTGAGAGAGAGTCCGTGCAGACGCCGGGGACGCGGGGACGACGCGATGAGGGGGTCTTCGCGCTGGTGGGGACGCCGGGACGGTGCGTGACGACGTTTCGAGTGCGCAAACGGACGAGGTTTGGGCAGCGGGTCGTTCTCGTCGGATCGATTCCAGAGTTGGGTTCGTGGCAGATTTTGAGCGGGGCCGTGCGGTGCGTGCCGGAAGGGGACGATTGGTGGAGCGCGACGGTGTGCGTGGAGGTGCCGGTGAGTCGCGTCGTGGGCGAGGAGAGTTTCGTGTGCGAGTACAACTTCGCCGTCGTGGACGAGGTGAGCGACCCCATGGGGCCGGTGTACGCGTGGCGGCACGGAACGAGCGCGCTGCGCGCGCCCGGTCATGCGTTCATGGTGGAGATCAGGGACGATTGGTCGACGGAACCGAAGACTGGGACGCCGTCGCTCACGGAGAGCGCGCGCATGAACGAACCGACGGATAAGCGCGTGTTGCAATACTTTACCGGCGGCGCGAGCAAGTGTCTGCGAGGGAGAGATGAGAGACAGATGATGAGTGAGATTTGGTTCCCCACCGACGATTGCGCCGTGGTGACGGAAAACGACGAGGTGGTGGAGGTTTTGGAGAACACCAACGATTCGGAGGATGGCCATCAAGCGTTGCTCGTCGGCGACGTCTACTTGGGCACCGTAATCGCGAAAGTTCCAAACATGAATTCGCTCCTCGTGGGCGTGGAGATGAAGAACGGCAAGTACACGAAGACAGTATTGCTGAGGGACGGGTTGGCGACGCCCGCGGCGTGGTGGTCGAAACAAGGATCAACAGACGCCGTCGACGAAGTTTTGTACAACGTGTCGTCGCCTCACGACGAGGGCGTCGACGTGAACGAACAACTCTCGCGATCGGGCAAAGGGGCGTACGGGATGTATAATGTGGGTGATTCCGTCATCGTCGAGATCATTCGCGATTCTCGCGAGCACAAGGGCGCCATCGCGACGGCGGAACCGAGCCTGACTGGACGATACACCGTCTTCAAGGGAACCGCGCACGGCGTCACAGCGCACGCGAGTAAAAAACTGAGCGTGGTGACGCGCGAAACGCTCGCGCTGTGGGGGGAATCGTTTTTGAGAAAAATTTGGCAATCACCGGGTTCGAAACGAGTGGCGCGTTCGCAAGGATTTCACGGCGGTGGCGCGCATGTCATCATGCGCTCGGCGAGCATGAACGCGCCTCGCGAATCTTTGGAAAACGAGATGCGCGAGTTATCCGATCGATGGCGGCTGATGTGCATCAGCGCGGTGAAATCCATCGAAAAGGCGCGCGCGCGTGAGACCCCGCTCGTGCCCCGCCTGATGTGGCGCGACAACACGAATTTCAGAGGCATGGTGCTTCGCGAACTGTGCTCGTTAAATATGTCGAGCGTCGTCGTGCCGAGCGACGAGGGATCAGAATCTCTAAGCGCGATCGAAAAGAGCGTGGCGAGTTTTCGCGCGGACGTTGAGGACATGCGCACGGTGGTGCGCACCGAAGGAAATTCGAAAATGCACAGGTTGATGCAGCGCGCGTTTACGTTTCCAGAGCGCGTTTCAATTCCGAACACAACGTCGGCGCAACTCGTCATTCAGTCGACCGAGGCTCTAACAGCGATCGACGTCAACACCGGATCGAGCCGCATGAGCGTGGCCGAGATCAACGTGCTCGCCGCGCGCACCGCCGCGCACGAAATACGCAGACGGAACATTTCGGGCATCATCGTCATCGACTTCATCAACGCCGCCAATCCGAGGACGCGAGCGCAGATTTACCGACAGATTGAGGCTGAATTCGCGGACGCCGCGACGCGCGATCGGGGTAAAATCTCATTCGTACCGATATCTACGTTCGGTTTGATGGAGATCACGCGCTCACACATCGCGTACGGACCGAAAGTTGAGGCCAACTCACCGACTCGCGATTCGCGAAAATCCGCCGCGTCTCGATGGCTCGATCAAAAACGCAAAACGCGGTGATGTTGCTGCCGCTCCTACTATTTAATAGTTCGCGCAAATTTGTTGTAATTTGTATTGTTTCACACTGCACTGCAAATTTAAATTGCAAAAACTGCAAATTCCTGGCTCTTGACGACGTCCACGAGGGACGCCGGCGTGAGCTTCTTCGCGTTGAGCATGAGCTCGCGTCCGCACATGAGCGCCGCGCGTTCGCACAGCGCTCGAATGTCGGCGTCTGGAATTTCATCGAGGTCGGCCACGTGCGCGATGCCGATGATGCGACGAATCATTTCCGCACCCGCGAATCCTAAACTATCTTCCCAAATCTGTTTCATGTACGCCCCTTGATGCGCCTTTAACGCGTTCGCTCCGTCGGCGACGCCCGCGCCGAACAAAATAGCCGGAGACAATCCACCGCAGTCATCTCGAACGCCTTGTTCGTTCCATTGCTCCAAGAAACGCTTCTCGAAGACGGCCCACGTCGAATTGAACGTATCCAACAGCCAATCACCTTGCGTGCTGCGATATTCGCCCTTGCAATCGGCCCAACCGCGCTGCGAAAAGTACGCGAGCAACAAGTTGGCGAAAAACAGTCCGACGTCGAAGCCCATCGGCCCGTAAAAGGCAAACTCGTTATCGATGGCGAACGTCGTCGTCTCGGTGCACATCAACGATCCCGTGTGTAAATCACCGTGCAACAACGCTTGACCTTCGGTCATGAACTTTTCCTTCAACACGTTGACGGCGCGCTTGAGAGCGGCGTCGGATTGAATCTGACCCACGACGTCATCGAGTTGCGGCGTCGTCCAGTGGTTGTTGTCCGCCTTCCCGTACGGCTCCGTGAAGATGACTTGTTCGGTGAGTTCACACATGTCTTCGTTTTGTCCGAACGCTTGGCGCGCGCGACGAAGCGCGGCGCCGCCCACGGAGAGAGCGGACGATTTGTAGAGCGTCGTCGCCAAGTACTCGCCGACGTGTTCGGCTAACTTCGGATACAACTTTCCTTCGATGATGCCGCCTCTCAGGATGATGTGCGGGGGCTCGAGGTACCGCATCACGATGGTGGCCATCGTCGGATCGTAGATGTACACCTCGGGCACGTGCGCGGGACAGTATTTATGCGCCTGGATGAGCGCCTCGGCTTCGTACCGCACGCGCTCTTGCGTCAGCGGCCAACTCTCGCCGACGCATCGCACGAAGGGTAAACCTTGTTTGACGATGACGGATTTATCGGCGGATGCGCCGGTGATGATGTACACAAAGTTGATGTTTCCGTCACCGATTTCTTTCGCGGACCAAGCGCTTCGCGTGGACGCGCCGCCCAGAACGGCGGCGACGTTATCCTTGGACGCCGCGTAATCGAGAACGGTTTCGCAATCGAGGGCGATGAATCCCGGCGGACCCGAGGGCTTGGCCGCCTTGATTTTCCCGTTCTTCGCGTTCGCGACGAACTCGGCGACGGGGAAGACACCGCTGACGTTCTTTTCGATGACGCCGTGCTCGGTGATGACGCCGGCGAGTAGGGCGGCGGGCGTGACGTCGAAGGACGGATTCCACACGTCGATGCCCTCCGCCGCAACGCGACGACCGAGCGAATGCGTCACCTCCTTCCCGGGTCGCTCCTCGATGTGAATATTGGCTCCGGTCGCGGTCTCAGGATCGAGCGTCGTCACCGGCGCGGCCGTGAACATGGGAACGCCGTGGTGTTTCGCGTTCACCGCGAGCGAATACGTGCCAATCTTATTGGCAAAGTCGCCGTTCGCGGCGACCCTGTCCGCACCCACGACGATCGCGTCGACGTCTCCGCGCGCCATGAGCGCCGCCGCCATGTTATCGCAAATCAAAGTACCCGGAATGCTTTCGTACACGAGCTCGTACGCCGTCAAACGCGAGCCTTGATTGTACGGACGCGTCTCCAAGCAGTACGCGCGTTCGAGACGTCCCGTTTCCCACAGCGCGCGAATCACCCCCAACGCCGTCCCGTATCCCGCCGTGGCGAGCGACCCCGTGTTACAGCACGTCATGACTTTAATCTTTTGTCCATCCTTCGCGTTCACCGCTCTCAACAGAGCCTCCGCCCCTTTCGCCCCGATGGCTCGGCACGAAGCCACGTCCTCCGCCAACATCGCCTCGCACGCCTCAATCACTCCCTCAATCATCGCTCCCGCGTCCCCGTTCGCCTTCAGAGACGTCGCCAACGATTTAATTCTCGTTCTCGCCTCTCCAAGATTCACCGCCGTCGGTCTCGACGTGTACATGTGATCGAACCGTTCGTGCACGAACGCCTCCGCCGCCTCGCACGTCGCGAGCTCCCCCTTTTTCTTCTCCAGCTCCACCGCCAACGCCAGCGCCGCCGCAATAGCGATCGCCGGCGCACCACGCACGTTCATATCCTTGATCGCTCGCCAACACGCGTCGCAATCCTCGACGTCGACGTACGTCGTCTCGAGCGGGAGTTTGAGCTGATCGAGCAACTTGAGCGCCCCGCGCTCGTACACGATCGCCTCCAGCGCCGACATCTCTCTCGCGCGTCCGATCGATGCGCGCGCGTCTCTCGCGTCTCTCCCTCGCGTTTCTCGCGTTTTCTCGCTCGCGTCGACGTGTGCGGGCGCACCGCGCGCGTCGCGTCGACTTCACTTTTTCCCACATGGGCGTGTGCGTGAGCGTGCGCACCGTCGAGCGCGCGCTCGCGGACGAGGCCGAGATCGAGCGCGAACGACGCGTCGAGCGTTTCGCGCGATCGCTCGACGCGAATGACGGGCGGTTGATCCTCCACGGACTCCTCGCGAGGGCGGATCGCGTCAACAGAAATCAGCGCATCTATCCGAAACCAATCTTACGTCGCGAGGTGGCGGCGTACGACGCGGGCGCGGTGCGCGAGGGGCGGGCGTACGGGCGGTTGGAACATCCGAGCGAGGCGGATGAATCGGTGTTTCGCGACGTGCGCGCGAGCGAGGCGTCGCATCGGGTGTTGGAGATGTATTGGGACGACGAAGGCAAGACGCTCTTCGGATACCTCGAGGTGACGGCGGAGACGGTCGATGGGAGGGAGGTGAGAGAGATGTACGCGCGAGGGGATGTTTTGGGGGTGTCCACGCGATCGTGGAGCGGGTTGGAGACGCGAAGCGACGGGAGGGTGTACGTGGATGACGATTTGGAGTTATTGGCGTTCGATTTGGTGCGAGACCCGGCGACGGCGAGTTTTAACGGGCCCGGGGCGATGTTACCCGTGGAGGGAGGCCGGTACGCACCACCGTCACGACGGTGACGCGCGCGATTGTCGTTCATCGAGTTCGAGACGCGCACGCGCGAGCGGCGACGTGGAGCGCGAATCTCGGTTAGAAAAGTAGTCGGTTTCTAACCGACTCATGAATGTCGGTTAGCAAAATATCGTAACAAAGTAGCGCTAGCTAGAGCTTAGAATACACGGGCGCGCGTTTCTCGAAACGCGCCTTGAGGCTTTCGTTCAAATCATCGCTCATTAACATCGCCGCGTTGTGCGTGGCGACGTAATTCAACCCTCTCGCGACGTCCGGCTCGTCTCTCGCGCGGAGCAACACTCTCTTCGTGCCTCGCACCGCGAGCGGTGATTTCGACGCCAGCATCATCGCCAACGCCATCGCCCTCGCTTCGACGTCCTCACACACCTCGGACACGAGTCCTATCCTCTTAGCCTCCTCGGCGTCGATCACCCTCGCCGTCAACGCCAGCTCGTTCGCCGACCCGAACCCCACGATGGATGGAAGCCGCTGCAGCGTTCCCACGTCCGCCGTGATGCCGACATCCACCTCCTTGACGCAAAACCGCGCGTCTCTCCCGCATAACCGAATCGTACACGCCGTGATTAAATCCACGCCCGCGCCGTAACACGCACCGCGCACGCACGCGATCACCGGCGCCTCTATCTCCGTCTCCAGCGCCGTGAAGACGTCCTGCAGCGACTGAATGTGTCTCGCCAACGCCTCCCTCCGACGTCCCTCGCACGACGCCTCGACGTCACCGAGCGTCGAGAACATCGTCTTCGGATCGCTGACGTCGATGCCGGCGCAAAAATTCTTCCCACGGCCGCATACGACGACCGCGCGCGGGGACGCGCGAGCTATGAATGAAATGCACGCGCGTAAATCCTTCCACATGCCCGCGTCGATGGCGTTCGAACGCGACGCGCGCGACATGGTGAGCACCGCGACGGTGCCATCGCGCTCGAGCGCGGCCGAGCACGACGGTCGGTCCATGTCGCGCGTCGACGCGAGCTCGAGCTTTCGTGTGACGTCAGTCCGAGGCGCGACGCGAGCTCCCCTTCATGCGCGCGATGGTCGACGCGCGCGCGTCGCTCGCCGCCTCCGCGCGCGCCGACCGATGCGCTGGTATCCACCGCGCGTCTTCCTCCGCGCGTCGCTCGCACCGCGCGCGCCGAGCGACGCGCGAACGAACCGTCGCGAGGGTGGGATTTTTCGAAACATTCGATGGGGACGCCGTCCTCGCCGTCAAGGACGCCATGGACCAGGCGAAGAAATTGCGCAGTTCCGAGCTCGGTTCGGAGCACGTTTTGCTCGCGCTGACGCGCGCGAGGGATCGCACGTCCAAGGCGTTACACAAGGGTGGGGTGACGGAGGAATCGACGAGGCGCGCGTTGGGCGAACGCGCCGGCGTGAGCGAGTTGGAACTCATGAATCCGTTTAATAAGCCCTCGGTTGAGGGATTGCTCCCACTCAGGGATGAATTGAAGCGAGTGTTCGAGCGAGCGAGCGGGAGCGCGAGCGAGGTCGGGAGTAAAGAGCTGGCGTTGGCGATGATCGACGACGAGACGTGCGGCGCGGCGGAGACGATGCGAGATTTGGAGGTGGACGTCAAGGTGATGCGAAAGGAAATAACGGGCGCGAACGCGCGAGAACTCGTCGGCGCGGGGAAGAAGAATCGAAAGGCGAAGAAGCAGACGCTGGCGGAGTGTTCGATCGACCTTACGGCGGAGGCGCGCGAAGGGAAGCTGGATCCCGTGCTCGGTCGGGACGAGGAGGTGACGCGCGTGATGCGCGTCTTGGTTCGAAGACGGAAGTCGAATCCGTGTCTGGTGGGCGAGCCCGGGGTCGGGAAGACGGCAATCGCGGAGGGGTTGGCGATGCTCATAAGTAAGGGCGAGGTACCGGAGGGTTTGAAGGAGAAGCGCGTCGTGAGTTTACAAATCGGATTGTTGCTGGCCGACACAAAGTACAGAGGCGAGTTTGAGGAAAAGATGAAAAACATCATGGACGAAGTCAAGGAAGCGGGCGACATCATCTTATTCATCGATGAGGTTCACATGGTCGTCGGCGCCGGTGGCACTGGAGAGGATGGCGGGCTCGACGCCGGGAACTTGATGAAACCGGCGCTGGCGAGAGGCGAGTTGCAGTGCATCGGAGCGACAACCATCGACGAGTACAGAAAGCACATCGAGAAGGACGCGGCGCTGGAGCGTCGATTTCAACCCGTGCGCGTCGTCGAACCCAGTCCCGAGCAATCGCTCACGATTTTACGAGGACTCAAGGAGACGTACCAGGAGCATCACGGCGTGTCCTTTACGGATGACGCCCTGTGCGCCGCCGTGTCGCTCTCCACGCGGTACATCAACGATCGATTCTTGCCGGATAAGGCGATCGATGTCATCGACGAGGCCGGTGCGCTCGTGCAATTGATGCCGGGCGACGTGACGACGGTTGACGAGACACACGTCACCGAAGTCGTCGCGCAATGGACGGGAGTTCCGGTGCAACAACTCAGCGCCGACGAATCGCTGAGCTTGATGAATTTCGAGCAAGAGCTCGGTAAGCGCGTCATCGGCCAAGTTGAAGCCGTGCGATCGATCTCACAAGCCATCCGTCGCGCGAGAGCCGGTTTAGCGGACGCGTCCAAGCCGGTCGCGAGCATCATTTTCAGCGGTCCCACAGGCGTCGGAAAGACGGAACTCGCCAAGGCTGTCGCGCAGACGTACTTTGGAGCGGAGAAGGCGATGGTGCGCATCGACATGAGCGAGTACATGGAATCCCACTCGGTGAGTCGATTGATCGGGCCGCCTCCCGGGTACATCGGATTCGACGAGGGTGGTCAACTCACCGAGGCTGTGCGCACAAATCCGCACTCGCTCATCCTCCTCGACGAAATTGAGAAGGCGCATCCAGACGTATTTAACATTTTGCTTCAAGTCTTGGAGGACGGTCGTTTGACCGATAGCAAGGGTAGAACCGTAGATTTCACCAACGCCATGCTCGTCATGACGAGCAACATCGGCAGTCGAGAGATTTTAGAGTCCATGACGGGCCAAGGGGACGAGGCGGACAAGTACAAAAAGCTGCAGGCGCGAGTCAAGCGCGAGCTCGGCAAAGAGTACAGACCTGAATTCTTGAACCGTCTCGATGAGATCATCATCTTCAAGCCGCTCGAACGCGCCGAGGTGAGCGACATCGCCGATCTCATGCTCGAGTCCGTGTCCAAACGCGCCCTCGACAAGGGCATCTCCTTGAACTTTGGCGACGGGTACAAGAATTTGCTCTACGCGAATGGATTTTCTCCGCGATTCGGCGCCAGACCGATGCGTCGATGCGTGCGTGGTTTACTCGAAAACAATCTCGCGGAGTGCATGCTCGACGGTTTCGCGTCTTCTGGAGACACCGTGACGTTCGACTACGACGAAACCACAGAATTAATCTCGGTCACCGCCGCCGCCGATACCGCGCCGCGAACCTTCGAGGTCGAGTTTAGTTCCGGAATCGAAGACGTCGACGATGACGTCTCCAACGATTTCCCATCCTTCACCAACGACGAAGGTTTCACAGAAAACATCGCCCAACCTCTCGCGTAGCGTAGACGTCCACGGAACGCGCTGTAATCACGCGCTTTGCTTTTTCGCGCGTCTTCGCCCCGCGCCTCAGTCCGCGACTCGCGCCGTTCGACCCATCATGGGACGTCGCCGCTCCGCGCCCCCGCCTCGCCCGTCGCGATTCGGAGGCGCTCCACCGCCCGCGCGCTCGCATCAACAATCGAGCGGCTCCCTCGTCGGCGGTCTCTTCGGCATGATCTATCAAGGCTTCGGCTGGGGGGTGGGAAGTTCTCTCGGTCGCGCGGCCACCGCGTCCATCCTCGGTGGCGGTCAAGGTGGGTACGCCACGGACGCGGCGCCGAAAAGTGACGCTCGCGCGGTGAACCCGTGCGAAGCCGCGGCCGAGGCGTTCGGACGGTGCGTGCGCGACAACGCGGAGGACCTGGCGCGGTGCCAGACGCTCGCCGACGCGTTTCAGAGCTGTACGCGCGGGGAGACGATGGGGTGATCGTCCATCGCGCGAGGGCGAGCGCTTGTAGCACTACGAATATAGAGAGCGATCGATCGGAAGTCTAATAAAGTTGTCAACTACACATTACACATTCGACGCCGACGCGTTACGCGTTCGACTCACTTGGGCGTCACCTCGGTGATCACTGCGCGCGCGAACGAAACACGAGAACCGAGCGTCAGTGCGCCGTACGACGCATAGAAAAAGACACACACGCGCGTACACACACACGAGCACGCGTTCACGCGCGCACACCGCGACGCGCGTCGACGCGTCCCGCGTCGACCCTCGTCGTCCCGCGTCGACCCTAGCGCGCTCTCGCGCGCGTCTCTCACGCACCCGCTTGCCCGGGTTTCCCCTCGGCGTATTTCGTCATCTTGTAATATATCGTCTCTCGCGCTTTCGCCTGCGTCGCGCGTCGTTCACCGTCAGTCGTCGTCCTCGCGTCCCGCGCCCGAACTCGACCGATCGATCGATCGATTCGATTCGATTCGTGCGCGCATTCGTCGTCTCGCACCTGCGTCAGGTGCGGTTCCTTGAGGCTCTGTCGCACCACCTCTCCGCACGCGTTGGCGTACTTGAGGTAGCTCATACCGGCGATGCGCCAGTACGCCGTGCCCATCTTCGCGCCCGTCGTCGCCGCGGACATGACGTCCGTCGAGGTGTGACGACCGCGTGGTGGGGACGGAGTGACTCGTTGGTGAGTCACGACTCCTCGATTGATCGATGGGACGCGTGGCAGGATGGGGATGGATTGACGGAGGACTAGCGCGCGCGCGAAACGGCGGGTTCGGTGAGGCGGAAACATCGGACGATGCCGTCGCCGCCGGCGGTGAGAACGCCGTCGTGGAGCGGGAGGATTTGGGAGACGCCGAGCGAGGCGAAAGCGCCGCCGCCTCGAGGCGTGAGGAATTTTTGCGGAGCGTGGGCGGCGGCGACGCGGGACGCGGACGAGCCGTCGAGGGCGGCGCGGGCGTGGAGATCGCCGTAGAGATCGCCGGTGACGACGAGAGGGTCGACTTCGCGGTGAATGGCGGCGATGGAGGTGACGGGGGCGTCTCGGCGCGGAGGCGCGCGCCAGAGGACGGTGGCGTCGGCGGCGCCGCCGAGCATGCGTAAATCGTGGGCGGCGACGCCGCCGTCGTGGCCGCCGGTGAGGAGGAACGGCCACGGAACGCCGTACGGGACGGTCAGGGACGAGAGCTGGGCGAGGGCGGTGCAACCGCCGGCGTGCGCGCGAATGACGCCCGGATTGGCGCGCGCGGGTTGCAGCGCGTCCCAGAGCGCGACGCTCTCGGGCGGCGTCGACGACGACGAACCGGTGGAACTGGCGACCGCCATGACGTTCGTGGATAAGAATAAGACGTCTTCCGTCTTCGCGTTGGCGAATCCACACGTTTTGCTCGCCGCTGGTTCCACGTCGGGGGCGTCGCCGAGCCACAGGGTGACTCTCCCGTCAGACGCGCACGCCGCCAGACGCGCGCCGTGCGGAGACCACGCGAGCGCGCGCGTGCTCGCGCCGGTTCCGGACGTTGATTTTTTACCACCGAGCGAAAACACGGCGGCGGCGTGTTCGGCGTTCGCGCCGTGGAAATCCCACAGTTGCACGCCTCCGAAGGATGTCCCGACGGCGAAGAAACTTCGAGACGGGTGCGCGGCGACGCTTCTCGCCACGACGTCGTTCGCCGGTTCGCGCTTGATCACCTTGCGGTTTCGTCCCACGACGTCGCTCGGCGATTGCGGTATGATGCCCGTGAGCGACGTCATGTCTAAACCCGCGTGTGTCGCCCATTCCTGTTCGCGCACGTGATGCCCATCCTTGGGCGTCGTCGGCGACGGCGGCTCGCTCTCGTCGGCGTGCAGCCACGCGTTGGCGAAGGATTTAAACCCCGCCGCCGGAGGTTGCGCGCGCAAGAGTAACGCCCACGCATCCTTCTCTGATTCCTTTTCCTCTTCGTTCAGCGCGCGCAGATTCACCACCGATAATCCCTGCCGCACGCTCGCGCACGCCAACTCGTACGGAATCTCATGATTGAAACAAAAGTCGTAAAATCCGTCGTTTCGAAGCGATGCGACGTCGACGGGAGTGCGAAACACGCGGCGTTCACCGTCATCGACGTCGTTGAACGCGGCGGGTGATCTCGGGGAATCATCCGCTCGAGGTGAATCGTCGCTGACGCGCGTTTTCGTCTTCACCGCGATTTTGCGCAGTTTACTAAACGCGCTTCTCGCCGACGCCACTTTTTCCGTCGGCGAGCCCGAGGCGATGTCTTTCGCCGACGGGACGCGAGGAATGCACACGGTGCGAATCTCCGCTGGAAGCACGCTCGGCGCGCGCGCGTGTGTTTTCACGACGGGCGTCGTCTGCGGTGGCGAACGGTGCGCGCGAGGTCGAGCGCGTGTACGTCCCTCAAACGTCTCGACGCGCGCTCTTCGCGTGAGAGACGCTCGAAGGGCGTCGACGTCCACGGACCACGGATCTCGAGCGAGCGCATCGATGGAATCGTCGTCGGCATCGCCTGCGAGCGCGGCGACGGCGAGTCTCGCCACGTCGGCGGCGGGTAACGTCCACGCCGACGACGCCGCGACGCGTTCGAGCGCGACCACCGGCGCGCCGAGCGCGCGCAGCGAATGCGCCACACGCGGCGACGCGCGACGGAGCGCTTCTCTGGCTCGGGACGTCCACCCAGAATCGTCGGCGCCGCGGCGTTCGATGATGTGCGTCAAGAGATCTACCGCGTCGACGTCTCTCGCGTCGTCCATCAGCGTTATCACGCAATCCAAAAACGCGTCGCGGCGACCGGTGATCCAGTGCGCGGCGGCGAGCGTCCACGCGTCGGTCGTCGTCGGCACGACGTCGCGTTCGAGCGCGGCGATCGCGTGGTCGCTCAAATGTCCACGCGGTGACGATTGATCCAAAACCGACGCGCCCTCGCGACGGCCGGTGGCCAAACGCGCGATGACGAGCGTCAAGTGCACGTCGCGCTCGCGTTTCCACACGATGGACGCCGCGTCGAGCGGACGTCCACCGAGAATGAAAAACGCCGCCGCGAAGACGTATCGATGTTTCGAGAGCAACGCGTACGCATTCTTCAACGCCGCCTCGCGATGTCGAGTCTCCGTGAAATCTCGACACATAAACTCGTACAGAGGTTTGTTTTGCGTCGCCTTGTACAAACCGGCGAGAACGTTGACGCGATCGACGACGACGAAAAGTAAAGCGCAATCGTCGGCGTTCTTCGTCTTTGCGAATTCACCCTTGGCGCATTTTTCAATCAATTCGCGCAATTGGTCGTCGTCGTCCATCCACAACGGCGCGCCGAGACGTTTTATCGTGGCCCAATCGACGCCGGTCGCCGCGCCGCCGAGAAGGTGGCGCAACAACTCTGTCTTCGTGTCGCTCAGCGTCGCCCAACACGCGTCACGACCGCGCGCCGCGTCGCCGACGTCGGCGCCGCGTCGCGAGTGTCCCACGACGAAGGACGCCGCGACTCGACGTCCCGCGTCGTCCAGGTCGGTCGACGGCGAACCGTGTTCGTCGACGCGCCTCAGGGCGTCGACGACGCCGAGTAATTCGACCCGTTCGGACGGCGCGAGACGTAATCGATCCGCGCGCGCGCTCACGAGTTCGGCGACGGCTTCCGCCTCGACGGAACTAAACGCGTCCTCCTCGGCGTCTCGACGCGCCTCTCGCGTCGCGGACGCCGAGGATGAGGTCACCGTTTCGATCGCGTCCGCGCCGAACGCGAACGTCGCCGGCGTCGGCGTCGCCGGCGCGCCTCCGCCGAAGGACCCGAACGCGGACATGTCGAATTCCGGAACCGCCGTCGGCGCCGGCGCCGACATTTTCGCCGCCGACGCCTTTTTCGGTTCCTCGTTCGCGTCGAGCAAGACGTTCGCGAGCGAAAACGCGCGCAAACAATCCGCGTCGCCGGTTTCTAAATATTTCGCCATCGCGCGCACGCACCGTCGCGCGCGATCGACGCGACCGCGTTTCATCCAATCAGTCAGTGTCGTCGGGTGATACGACGGCGCCGCGCGACATTCGGCGACGGCGACGGCGGCGACGCTCTTCCCGTCCAATCCCACGACGAAAATCTCGCGATCGATGACGACGTACACGACGTCGCCGAACGCGCTCCACGTCATCGCGGTCACGACGGCGTTCGCGCGTTCGGTGACGGCGACGCTCGCGACGCGTCGCCACGATTTCCCCGTCGAGGCGTAGAGCGATGGCGACGGCGCGTAGACCGAAACCTCCGTCCTGGTCGCCACAGCGAGCGCGTGCGCGCCACCGCCGGCGTCGAACCATCGCGTCGCGACGTTCGTCGACGGGTCCGCGCGCGCCGTCGTCTCCACGCGTTCGGCGATGCGTTGCGAATCACCGACGACGCCGCCGATGACGAGCGCGCCGTCATCGTCGAAAAACGCCTCCCACGCGCCGTCGATCGACGTCTCGACGCCTCTCTCACCCTTCACGAGCGATGTCGCGCGACTCCCGCCGGCGCCGCGTCCCTCGTCGCCCGTCGCCTCGCGCGTCTCGTCGTCGACGTCATCCAACGTCCCCGTCTCTTCGCGTCGACGCCACGCGCGTCTCGTCCCCTCCGCGTCGACGGTGACGAGAACATCGCTCGTCGGATGCGTCCAGCAATCGACGATGGCCGTCGCGTGTCCTCGCAGACTCGCGCGATGTATCTCCTCCAGCGCGTCGGGACGATTTCGTCTCGTCCTCGCGGCGACGACCCCGAACGCCCGAGACGCCACCACCACGCGCGTGTCGTCGCGTCTTCGCGTCAACGCCGCGCGCACGACGATGTTATCGTCGCACGTCCACGCTCTCCCGGTCCAGCGCGTCTCCAGCGTCATCGCCCCGCGATGCGTCACGATGGGTCGTCTCGCGCACGGCGCGCGCGCGCCGCTGTCGTCGGCGTCGCGGATCGTCCACACGTGCGCGCGTCGCGCACCGTCGACGCCGACGATTGCAAAATCGTATAGATAATCATACCTCGCCGCGCTGGCGTCCAACCAATCGAACGCGACGATGGGCGTCGTCCCGCCCGACGGCGTCTGAATCGTCCGCGTCAGACGCGTCGATCGACGCCGGTCGTGCGCGCGCGTCCACAGGCGAATCGCACCGTCGGCGCAGAGCACGGCGAGCGCATCACCGCGTCGACGCATCGTCAACACGCGCGCGGGATGCCGTAACCGATCATCGGGCGTCGAGACGTCGGCGTAGACGACGCGAACGACACCCGCGCGCGCGTCCCCGTCGCCGCCGTCGTACGTCACCGCGACTGAATCCGACCTCTCGTCGTCCCCGGCGCACACGACCGCACCGCAACCCTCACCGCCACCACTACCTCCTCCTCCTCTTCCCTCTTCGTCACCCTCTCTCGTCCACGCGAAGACCCCGTCCCGCGCGCGCGCGACGACGACGCTCCCGTCCTCCGTCGCGCACGCCACCGCATCGCCCGCGTTCGTCCACGCGATGCCCACGATCGCGCTCTTCGTCCTCCACGTCACCATCGTCTCACCCACACCGTCCTCCTCGTCGAATTCGCGCGAAATTCCACCGAAACATCCGCGCGCCGACGCCGTCGTCGTCGTCGCGTCGAAATCGCGCGTCGTCGTCCACAGCATCCTTCTTTCGCGTGATTCCTCGGTCATCGTCACCACCGCTCGACACACGCGTCGCGACGTCCTTCCACGTCCACTCGTCGACGTTCTCTCCGTCGTCACCTCTTCGTTCGACGTCGCGCGCGCGACGACGACGTCCCACGCGTCGTCGGTCGATGATTCGTCATCCGATGATGATTCGTCTCCGCGTTCGCGCGAATCGCACGCGATGTGCACGTCGACGCACGGACGTCGAGAATCATCGACGCTCGACGCCTCGCGCGCGTCTCCGCGCGCGAGGACGACGAGGGACGACGGCGTCATGGAGTGAAGAGGACGGACGCATTCGTCGGTCGTTGGGAACCGTCTGTCTAAACCCTACACGAGGGTTTAGGGTTTAGGGTTTAGGGTTGGGCGCGACCGTGCCCTCGGGGCGCGCGATCCTCCGCGCGCGGGCACACCTCGACGCGGGACGCGCGCGAGTGCCGTCGATCGATCGATCGAACGATCGGTGCTCGACGATCGACGATCGACGATCGATCGACCTCGAGCGCGTGGACGTGGACGCGCGTGGACGCGGGACGGATTCTCATTGAGATTTGATTGCGTCGACGACGGTGGAGACGACGCGCGATGAGCTCGAGCGATGAGATCGCGCCGTTTTTCGGGTTCATGGGCGCCACCTCCGCCTTGGTGTTCTCGTGCATGGGCGCGGCGTACGGCACGGCGAAATCGGGGGTCGGCATCGCGAGCATGGGGGTCATGCGTCCCGAGTTGGTGATGAAATCCATCGTTCCGGTGGTCATGGCGGGCGTGCTCGGGATTTACGGACTCATCATCGCCGTCGTCATCTCCACGAACATCGATCCGACGTCGTACACGCTGTATCAAGGGTACGCGCATCTCGGGAGTGGGTTGGCGTGTGGATTGAGCGGATTGAGCGCGGGGATGTGCATCGGCATCGTCGGCGACGCGGGGGTGCGCGCGAACGCGCAACAACCGAAGCTCTTCGTGGGGGTGATTTTGATCTTAATCTTCGCCGAGGCGTTGGCGCTGTACGGGATGATCGTGGGGATCATTTTATCGAGCTCGGCGTCGGCGGCGACGGGCGGAGGGTGAGGCGTTCGGTTCGGTTCGGTTCGGTTCGGTTCGCGAGGAGAAATCAAATCAAATCAAATCAAATCAAATCAAATCACTCATCCAAGGACGAACGAACGAACGAACGAACGAACGAACGAACAAACGAACGGCCACGCATCGCCGCCGAGAGGACGCGACGCGCGAGCGACCTATAGAGAAATGACACGCATTCACTCGAATCGTCCCGGTCGTACGTCCCGCGCGCGCGCGTTCTCCTCCTCGACCGACCGACCGACCGTCGTCACTTCGTCCCCCCTTCGTTCGCGTCATGCCCGTTCCGGACGACGAGTCGAGCGATGACGACGAAGAGGACATCTTCGCGCGTCCCGTCGAGGCGGTGGAGGCGGTGTGGAGCGACGACGACGACGAGACGCGACGATTCGCGACGTCCCCGCGCGCGCGCGATTTCACGCTCGGGACGCCCGCGGGGACGCGGATCGCGTTCGCGACGGACGACGGGAGCGAGGGGGAGGCGGAGAGAGTCCACCGCGGTGGTCACGCGATCGGTGACGTCGGAAACGGG
>Ga0208410_1000180_pt1 | contig 39410 bp, 29 predicted proteins | sample ETN02SmetaG_3_FD_185787 | JGI IMG/M metagenome (GOLD analysis project Ga0208410, IMG submission 185787) | Marine microbial and viral communities from oxygen minimum zone, Eastern Pacific Ocean - ETNP2014F10-02SV257 (SPAdes) (version 2) | ecosystem: Environmental > Aquatic > Marine > Oceanic ... | reverse complement strand
GGGGCGCGATCGTCATCGTCGTCGTCGTCGTCGTCGTCGTCATCGTCTTCCACCGGTCGTCGTCGTCGTCGTCTCGTCGTCGTCGTCTCCCGTCTCGTCGTCGACGCGGGGGCGTGGTGACCCCTTCACATTGACCGTTCACGACTCGAGTGTTCGCGTCTGTCCTCCACATACATACATAATAACATTTTCCCCCATATATGTAAAACCCAAACCAAAAGCGCGCGTGCCCACGACCTCTAACGCGCGCGAGCCCCGTACTGTGGGCCTGAAACCGCCCATGCGCGGGCCTACGGAGCGGGCACGGGGGCGACGCGCGCGCGACGGGTCGGGACCGGTCGCGCACCCCCCTCCTGCATCCGTAGGGTTTAGAAAAAGGTCTCTTTTCGGTTGCGGTCGTTCGTCTCGGCGCGACGTTCGTCGACGCGCGCGCGTTCGACGACGACGACATCGGCGACGGCATCCGGCATCGGCGACGACGACGCGATCGATGCGCGCGTCTCCGTCGCCGGTGGTGACGACGCGAAGAGACGGGGGGGATTCGCGTCGATTCGGACGCGCGCGGGGACGCGCCGCCGCGAGGGTCGACGCGCGCGGGACGGCGCGTGCGGGGGAGCGCGCGCGCGGGAGAACGCGCGACGCGCGCGCGGGATGGAGAGAAGGGATCGATGTGAGGTGGTCGAGCCGCGGGAGCGCTCGGAAAAGGGCGTCCAAGTCGCGGTGGGGGCGCGAGGGTGGGGGTGGGGGACGCGCGCGGGGACGCGGGGACGCGGGGACGCGCGAGGCGACGGCGGAGGAGGAGGACGCGTACGCGGAGGAGGAGGAGGCGGACGCGCTGTTGAGAGAGATATTCGAAGAGGCGGGCGTGGAGGCGACGTGGATGGCGCTCGGTGAAGACGAGGACGTGGAGATATCGGGGGTGGCGAACGATATCAACGCGTTGCTGAGCGGGGATGCGTTCGCGAGCGCGGACACCGGCGAGGCGGGCGCGGCGACGGCGAGAGAGGCGGTGGCGGCGGGAGCGGTGGCGGTGGTGTCGAGCGAACCGATCGATGGGTTGGCGGACGTGCCCGTGGTCATCGTGGAGAACGTGGACGAGGCGTTGGCGGATATTGCGAGGGTGTTTTACGGCGATCCCTCCGAGGCGCTGACGGCCATCGCGCTGACGGGGACGGCGGGGAAGACGACGACGTCGTATCTCGTGAAATCGGTGTTTGAGGAGGCCAACATCAGGATTGGGGTGGTGGGGTCGAACGGTAACTTCATCGAGGAGGATCTCAAGCTCACCGCGCAGGGTGGGGTGTGGGAGAGCGACGAAGAGGACACGACGCGCGATCGCGCGTGCACGGCGCCGGGGTGGTTGGCCCCGTACAGGGGCAAGTACGAATTCGAAGAGCTCGGTTCGGATGCGCTTCAGTTTCAACAAATTACCGCGGGAATGGCCGATAACGGCGCACAGGCGGCGGTGCTCGAGGTGAGCGCCGAGCAAATCAGACGCAAGGCGACGCGAGGGATGAGTTTCGACATCGTCGCCCTCACCTCCATCGAGGGCGAGCCGGCCAACTATCACGGCATGGAATCGGAGTACCCGGCGCACGTGGCCGAACCGTTCAAGTCGCTCACCGACGCGGAGACGCAGCGCGCGGTGATCAACGTAGATTCACTCGATGTCGGTCCCAGCGAGATGGCGTACGCCGCGGATCTCTGCCGAGAAAACGCATCGGGCGTTCCGGTGGTGACGTACTCGTCTGAGATTGGAAACACAAAGGCGGACGTGTACCCGGCGCGCGTCGATTTGTCCCTCTTTGAAACCGCGATTTCACTGAGCACTCCGGCCGGTAACGTGGAGGTCGTCGTCGGTCTCGTCGGCGAGCACATGGTGGGCGCGGTTTGCTGCGCCACCGCCATCGGTCTCGCGGCGGAGATTCCGCTCGACGTCATCGCGGCCGGTTTGGAAGCGGTCGAGGTGGTTCCGGGGCGCATGGAGCTCGTCGACGCGGGACAAGACTTCTCCGTTCTCGTCGACAGCGCCAACACGCCGGAATCCATCGAACGAGTGCTCAGAAGCGTGCGAGCCACCAATTGCAGACGCGTCATCACCCTCATCGGTTGCGAGGGCGAATCAGAAAATCGCGGTCAGCGAGCCGTCATCGGAAAGACAGTGCACGACATGTCCGACATCGTGTTCATCACGAACGACTCTCCGAAATCTGAGGATCCCTACAAGATTTTGGATGACATTTGCATTGGATTTAGAGACGAAGTGTACGATGAAGACATCCGCACTCGCGACGAGGCGTTGTTCGCCTTCTTGAAGGATATGTACAAGGTGCACGAAAACGCGCAGTACGAGTGCATGCGGCTTCAAAACTTAGTTCGTAGATACGTTATGGTGGATCGTTACCACGCGATTCGCGCCGCGATCGGCATCGCCGAGCCCAACGACGTGGTCGTCGTCCTCGGACGAGGCGCCAAGGATTACTTCATCGTCGGTCGCGAAAAACACTGGTTCGACGACGTCCTCGAGGTGAGAGACGCCCTGATGAAAATCGGGGCGATTCAAGACAGCGGCGTGGACACGCACAATCTTCCGTGGCAGTCCGTCGCCGCGCGCGCGACCAACCCCGGCGCCGGGAACTTACTCGATTGATTGATCGCGCGTTTCGTCTCCGCTACACCGCTAGTTTTCATTCCACACGTTACGTTTTCACGTCGCCTTCACCCATCGTCCCCGACCGACGTCAATTCCCTCGCCTTCTCCATCACCGCCTCCACGTTCTCTCGAATGCACGCCATCTCCTCTCTCAACTTTTTCTCCCTCGCGTTCGCGCGCGTCGTCGCCTCCTCGGCGTCCGCGCGCGCGGCGTCGACGCGCGTCTCGCACCGCGCGAGCGTCTCCACCGCCTCGTCTCGAAACGCATCGATCGCGCGCGTCACCGCGCGCACCGCCTCCACCGTCATCGTCGTCGTCGTCCGTCGTCGTCCCCGCGATATAGCGCGCGCGCCCTCGTCTGTCTCCTTCCTCCACCTCCTTCTTTTCGTCGATTCGTCTCGTCTCGGCTCGACGAGGCCTTGGATTCCGAGTGTCCGATATTTTCTTTCTTTTCTTTCTTTTCCTTGTACATACTCGCTCTTATTATTCGTACTGTAGGAGTAAGTATACTATCATCACAGTGTACGTCGCAGAGGGAGGTCGACGCGTGCCTCGACGACGGCGTCTCTTTCCCATAGAGAACACCCGCGGGACGGTGTGTGGCAACAAAAATAAACAGAGGCAAAACAAAGGCGCGCGCGATCGCGCCGACCCGATCGAATGGATGGGTTCGATCGAGAACCGACCGATCGTCGTCAGATTCCCTCGACCGCGACCCGTCCCCGCGATGTTTCGCGCGTTGACGCGACGAATGACCTCGCGCGCGCGCGCGTCGACGCCGTCGTCGCAAATCGCGCGCCATCGCGTCGCCACGGCGGCGAACGCGGCGCGAGACGCGGCGCCCGTGTGGACCGGGGACGAGGCGCGAGAGGACGGGGACGGCGCCGCGCGCGCGAGGAACGTCTTCGTGAGATTCGGGAGTCCGGAGGCGGTGACGTTCGCGCATCGCGGGATCGCGAGCGGTGTCGAGGCGGAGGTGCGTGGAGTGGAGAGAGAGACGGGAACGGGGTGGGGAGATTTTGGGGGACGCGCGCGCGACTGAGAGAGGGGTTTCGAGGCGGCTCGCGAGGGGAGGGGGGCGAGACGGAGGTGGACGCGCGCGTGACGGTGTGCGTGCGATGGGAAAATGATGCGGAGTGACTGACGTGCGTACGTACTGTGTGCGCGAACGCGGGGTGTAGGTGACGACGCTCGCGAATGGACTTCGCGTGGCGACGGAGAGCGTCCCGGGGGCGGAGACGGCGACGGTGGGCGTGTGGATCGACGCCGGTTCGAGGTATGAGGATGCGCAGACGAACGGTACGGCGCACTTTCTCGAACACATGGCGTTTAAGGGAACCAAGTCGCGCACGGCTGCGGGGTTGGAGGAGGAGATTGAAAACATGGGTGGTCATCTCAACGCGTACACCAGCCGCGAGCAGACGACGTACTACGCCAAGGTGCTCAAGAAGGATGTCGGCGCGGCGGTGGATATTTTGAGTGATATTTTGCAAAACTCGGCGTTGGAGAAGTCGCAAATCGAGCGTGAGAGAGGTGTGATCCTTCGCGAGATGGAAGAGGTGGAGAAGGACATGGAAGAAGTGCTCTTCGATCACTTGCACGCGACGGCGTTTCAGCAAACGTCTCTCGGAACGACGATTCTCGGTTCGGACGCGTGCGTGCGATCCGTGACGCAAGAAGACTTGCAAACGTACATCAAGACGCACTACACCGCCCCGCGAATGGTTCTCGTCGGTACCGGTGCGGTGAACCACGATGACCTCGTCAAGCTCGCCGAAAAGGCGTTCGCCGACCTCCCGACGGAGGGCGCGAGCACCAAGGCGTTGGTGGCGAAGAACCCGGGTCACTTTACGGGTAGCGAAGTTCGCATTCGTGACGACGACATGACGACGTGCAGCTTCGCCGTGGCGTTCAAGGGCGCGTCCTGGACCTCTCCGGACGCCGTGCCGCTCATGTTGATGCAAGCCATGATTGGCAGCTGGGACAAGCACGCCATCGGCGCCGGCGACATGATGTCCCAGCTCGCGCAAGTCTTCTCCTCCAACGAGCTCGGTAACTCCTTCATGGCTTTCAACACCAACTACGCCGATACCGGTTTGTTCGGTGTGCACGTGTCCAGCGACAACCTCGAAAGTCTCGACGACACCGCGTTCGCCGTCATGCGCGAGTTCCAAAACCTCATCTACTGCCCCGAGGAGAACGACTTGGCGCGCGCCAAGGAGTCGCTCAAGTCGTCCTTGTTGTTGCACGCCGAATCCGGCACGAGCGCCTCGGCGGAAGAACTCGGCCGACAAGTCTTGACGTACGGCAGAAGTATGTCCCGCGCCGAAATGTTCGCTCGCATCGACGCCGTGAACATTGAAACCATCAAATCCGTGGCGTGGAAGTACATTCGCGACCAAGAAGTCGCCGTCGCCGCCATCGGCCCGACGCAATTCTTACCCGACCTCTTGTGGTTCCGAACGTCCACGTACAACAACTTCTATTGAAACACGCGAGCGTCCACGAACGACGCGAGTTCGCGATGGTAGAAGCGCACAAACACGCACCACTTTGTATATAGCAAAATCTATGGAAATTTCTTTATGTTACATCGTCGGTCGACTACGCGCGTCGCCCTCGGTCCTCGCCGACGCCCGACCGCACCGATCAGTGCTCGTCGTCGTGGTCATCGTGCTCAAAGTGCGGCGCGTGTCCATACAGCAACACGTCCCCGTCGTGATAGAATCGATAAAACACCCAAAACCACATCACCGCGCCGAAACCCGAGCCCAACGCCTTGTGCGCGAAGGACGCGTCGTGCAGCGTCACGCCCTCGTGCGTCACGCCACCGCCCTCGCTCGCTGCGCGGACGCACATCGCGCGCGCACGCATCGTCAATCATTCGTTCCATCGAGTCTCGTCGCGCGAGAGAGACGGGCGTCGCGGGCGCGGGCGCGGGCGCGCGAGGCGCGCACGACGGATCGATCGATCGATCGCGGTCGTCGCGGGACGAGGCGCCGACGCACCGTATCCGCGCGCGGAGGCGCGATGGGAGCGCTGTGTCGCGGACAGACGCATTCTCGCGCCGAGGCGCAGAAGGGCGCCGCGCGCGGAGGACATGGTGACGCGACGCGACGGACGCGAAGTGAGGGGCGAGGGTTCGCGAGGGGTCGAGGCGCGAAGACGCGCGGGACGCGCGGGACGGGGTCGGAACGCGCGCGCGCGGGAGGAGAGCGATGGTGCGAGGGCGATGGTGACGCGTGATGCGCGCGTGGATGCGTTATGACTACAATTAGATGGTACCGGCGAGCAGGGCGCGCGCTTCCTTGAAGATGAGACGCGTCAAGAGCAAACCGGCGAATAAATCGGCGACGTAGAGCATGTAAAAGACGTGGTTCCAATCGTCGGAGAAGGAGGTGATGAAACCGGTGAGCATGGGACCGATCGCGGCACCGATGGAGCCGGTGCCGTCGATGATCGCGGTCACCGTGGCGAGGGCGCGGGAGTTGCCTTTTAAGCTTTCGTGCGTGCCCAAATCCGCGCTGACGGCAGTCGTGATGAGGGCGTACGGTCCGTTCACCAACATGCCGCTGAGCGCCATGAGGGCGAGGTTCATGGACATGGAGTACGAACCGAACTCGCGGTACATGTAGAGGACCGGGATGGACAAGTAGACGAAACCGGCGGCGGTCATCGATCGCGCGTTGTACTTGTCGCTGACGTAACCCGCCAAAATCCCTCCGACGATACCGCCGAGATCAAAGATGACGCTTAACTCGCCCGCTTTCGCGGCGCTGAGATAGGTTCCAGCGATCTCAGTGCGCTCGATGTAAAACGGCAACCAGTACAGGAAGGTGTACGCGACGAGCTTGGTGAAGAAGAGGCAGAGTGAGAACGTCATCACGCCCGGAATTTTCAAAGCCGCGACAAAGCCGACCGGTTTCTCGCGCTCGGCGCCGCGCGGTTGCGCATTTTCGAGCAATCTTCTTCGCGTGACGGATTCTTCGTCCGCATCCTCGTGAACCGAGTTCGAGGGCGAAGAGTTGGCCGGAGGCAACCCAACGTCTTCCGGCGCAACGACGAGAAAGTTCCAAATCAAGACACCCGTGAGCATGGTAATCACGCCCGGTACGATGAAACTCATGCCCCAATTCGCGCTTCGAAGCGCCGAGGCGGCTATAATACTCCCTAACATGTTACCCACCGACGTGTGGGCGTTCCAGATGCCCATGATGAGACCTCGCTTACCTTTGCCGAACCAGTTCCCCATGACGCTCACCACCGACGGCCATCCCGAGGACTGCATCACACCCGCCACCATTTGCACGCCGACGTAATACCACACGCTGTGCACGTCGGCGTAATATCCCATCCCAAACATGGACACCCACAACCCACTCATGAGCATCCCGACCGTTAAAAACTTTCTCAAATCCATTCGGTCTCCGAGGTGTCCGCTAAAAAACATCCCGACGCTATAGCTCGCCAAAAACGCGAAATCACACGTTCCGATCACCCTCGTCCCGTCCTCACCGTCGAACGGGGCCCACCCCATCGCTCCCTTCGCCCTCGACTCCTCGTCCGGATTCAACACGCTCTTCACGATGCTCGGCGGTTTCCTCGACGCGTGATACATCGCGTACGCCGCGAACGTCAACGCCAACACCAAACTCCGGTGCTGACTCGCGCTCAAATTCTTCCTCCGCCTCGACAGATACGCCCGCATCCCCGGCGCGATCTTTTTCATCCACCTCTCTCCCTCCATCGCGCGTCCGCGCGCGTCGTCCCCGCCGTCCTCCTCCGCGCGCGGTGCAATCGTCTCCGTCTCCCACCACCGATCCCCCTCACCGCTCGCCGTCGAGTCCACGGACGGCGTCCTCGATCGCACCGCGCGCGTCGTCGTCTCCACCCGTCGTCCCTCGTCGTCGACGTCGCGTCGTCGCGTCGTCGTCCGATCTGTGCCGTTCGCGCGATCGTTCGAGAAGGGTTTAGGATGAGGGTTTAGGATGAGGGTTTAGGATGAGGGTTTCGGAGGGTCAGGGTCACGCACAAAACAGTATTTTACTACTCTCACGCATACCCTCACTACGAGAGAGACCACCTCGGCGACCGACCGCCTCGCACGGATCGATCGAATCGAACCCTCGCGACGGCGGCGCGCGCGCGCGACGCGAGACTTCGGGCGCACTTCCGCGCGCGTCTCGAGGGTGAGTGGTACCGTACCGATGACGTCACCGATGACGACCGCACCGAGCGCCGCGCGCGTTCGATCGCGCGAGGCGTCGCTCTTCTCGACGACGCCTCGCGCGACGGCGCGATCGATGCGAGGCGTCCCGCGCCCGCTGCGCCGCGACGTCTCGAGACGACGCGCTCGAGGGACGCGCGCGAACGCGTCGGAGGGCGACGAGGAGGCGAATTCGCAAGAACTGTGCCGAGCGGAGATCCCCACGCACCTTCCGCGCGCGGATTTCGTCAAACAAATGTATCGATGGGCGACGAGCGAGTTCGAGGAGGGTGGGCTGTCGAGGTACGGGAAGCGCATGAGCGTGGAGTGCGTCAACGAGTTCGAGGGTGGTGACACGAACGGGGTGATGGTGCGATTGTATGATTTCAGAGATGGGAAGGAGGTGGAAATCGCGCAGTTGATCGCGAAGATGGATAAGGAAAAGGTGCAAGTGTGGGACACCATCGTGCCGACCAAGGATGGGGGCATCGAAAAGATGAATCGGGACGGGAAGGACAAGTTTATCGATGGACGATTTTTTGTCGTGTCGAGACCGTTGCCGGCGGACGAATCGGCGAACAGTGCGTTGAAGGCTATGATTAAACGATTGATGTTGGCGATCAACGCGTATTACTCGTTCGGATCTCCGTTCGCGGAGGATTTTTAACCGAGGGGCGCCCGCGGACGCCGTTCGTCGCGTCCGGAGCTTCTCCTCGCCTCGGTTGAGAATCGACGACGAACCGAGCGCGAGCGATGCGGAAGAGATGCGATATACGTTTGCTTTGTGCGCTGCGCTGCGATGTAATCATCAATTTTCCAATAATCGCTTTCACGCGAGCGGGCGCGACGCGCGCCGAAGAGAGCGAAAACCCGCGCGGCGGTCTCGAGCGAGTCCTCGCGAGAGGGCGTCCGCGGTCGTGATGCGGCCCGTTCGCGGGTTCCCACGAAGCGCACGTACGTTCATGATGATACCTATCGTTCTAATCACTTTACAATCGATGCTCTACGCGTCGTGCCCGCGCATAAACCTCACGCGGTCCACCAACGCCTTGAACGAGTGCGGTTCATTCACCGCCAACTCTGCCAAAATTTTCCTATCCACGCACACGTTCTCCCGCGCGAGCGCGTTGATAAACTCACCGTACTTGACCCCGTGCTCTCTCGTCGCCGCGTTGATCCTCGTGATCCAAAGCGCGCGCCAGTCTCGCTTCTTGTTGCGCCGATCGCGGTATTGGTACTGCCACGCCTTCTCGACGCGATTGCGCGCGATCTTGACGCACGACTTGGCTCGACCGCGCATGCCCTTGGCCGCTTTGAAGATCTTATCGCGAATCGCCATCGCGCGCGCGCCGTCGAGCGACGCCCGCCGGCCGCTGCCGACCGCGACCCCGTCGCGCGCGCGCCGGCGTCCCACACATGGCCTTGTGTGGGACAAATAAAAATACTAGTGTGATACACTTTATAGTACGAACCATCAGTCCGGTAATAAGACACATACACACATCCCGCGCCCCCCCGCGCGCGACCCCGCGCGCCTCGCGCGTCGATCCGCCTTTGAAGGACGCTCGGGATGGGTGCGTGGAGCGCGAGCGCGAGCGGACTCGATCGACGCGGGACGCGCGACGTCGAACGCGCGCGTCTTCTCGTCGCGTCTTCTCGTCGCGTCGCGCGAGTGAGACTCGCGCGCGCGCGATGTCGTTCGATGAACGAGACGACTGACCCAGCCGCGAAATGGTTCGCGACCGCGACGCGCAGGTATCTCTAGAGACAGCCTGCACAAGCGCCGGGCCACCGGTGGTAAGCAGAAGCCGTGGAGAAAGAAGAGAAAGTGCGTGTTGTTTCGATGCGCGCGCGCGAGCGCGAGCGCGCGCGCGAGCGTTCGTGGTTGGGTGCGAACGCCGGCACGCGATGAGGCGATGAGGCGTAGGTTAGGGCTTTTACCGCCGAACCGATCGGGCGAGGATCGCGCGCGCGCGGTGGATGCGGCGAGGTTTTGACGCGCGCGAACGACGCGGAGACTGACGATGAAATATCGTCGCTTTACTTTCTCGCAGATACGAGCTCGGCCGTCAACCGGCGAACACGAAGCTCTCTTCCAACGTGACCGTGCGTCAAGTGCGATGCCGCGGGGGCAACATCAAGCACCGCGCCTTGCGCTTGGACACCGGTAACTTTTCTTGGGGCACGGAGAACTGCACTCGTAAGACTCGTATCTTGGACGTCGTCTATAACGCGTCCAACAACGAGCTTGTGCGTACGAACACGCTCGTGAAGAGCGCCGTCGTCGTCATCGACGCGGCGCCGTTCCGCGCGTGGTACGCGCAGCACTACGGCAAGAAGATTGGCATCAAGGTTAAGAATGGCGAGAAAGTTGAGAGCGAAGACATCGAAGCGAAGCGATCCAAGTCTGTGACGATGAAGCTTCGTGACCGCAACAACAAGCACGAGATCGCCAAGGCGATTGACGAGCAATTCGCGACGGGTCGTCTCTTGGCGATCATCACGTCTCGCCCGGGTCAGTGCGGTCGTGCGGATGGCTACGTCTTGGAGGGTCCGGAGCTTGCGTTCTACCAGCGTAAGATGATGAAGAAGAAGCACGCTGCCGCCGCTGCGGAAAAGGTACGTTTCTATTTCGCCGTTTCCGTGTGACGCGCGCGTTTGATTGCTCTCGCAAACGCGCTCCTCGCCGACTCGAGAACGCGCGACTGACAAAGGTTTCCCTCCTTTCCTCCTCCCACAGGCGCACTAAATTTCTTCATCCATCGGTTACAATTGTTGTAATCATCGAGAGTTAGTCTCGAAGTTACACATCACTCGTTCCCCACGTCTCTACACGTCTCGCTTCGCGTCTCGTCGCGTCTCGTCGCGTCTCGTCGCGTCTCGTCGCGCGAGATCCCGCGGCGAGCCGACCGGTCATCGTCACACCGTACCGCGTCCGCGCGCCCCCGCGGGTCCCCTCGCGCTCGACGACGACCTCAGCGTCGTCATGCGTCGGACCTCGCACGGCGCGTCGTCCGCGCGCGCCGCGCGAGAGGTCCCGTTCGCGATGGCTGCGGCCATCTCCGAGCGTCCCCTCGGCGCGCTTCGCGTGACGTGCAGCGCGAGACGACTCGAGGCGATCGAGCGCGCGCACGGCGGCGTCATCGCGGAGTGTGAACTCGTCGATCGCGCCCTGCCGCGCCTCGTGCGGTGCGTGGAGGAGGAGGAGGAGAGCGGGCCCTCGTCGAGCGACGGCGGCTTGAGAAGGTCGCTCTCGTCGGGAGCCGCGAGCGCGGACGGCGAGGGCGATGGGAAGGAGGACGACGTGCCGCTGTACGCGCGGCGTAAATGGAAGGCACCGATGCGATTGGACGTCAAGGTTGGGGCGAAACTCGGGGAGATTGAGAGTGTGAGTTAGCGAAGTCTTCGCGACTTTACGATAGCGGCAGCGTAGGAATTTGTAATGAATTAGTTTGTACTAGTATCTAAGATTCTCTAGAGTGCTTTCAAACGTTGGAAACGCTTCAAACACGGCAACCTGACATGCGCCGATGCCGTCGCGGTCGGTGATGATTTTCTGCGCGCCGTGAACGGTTGTACAGTCGCTGAGCACGCCTTGCACCTGTCGACGGTTCAGAATGCCGTGTTCGAAAAGATTGAAGATTGTGAGGACAAAGTGTCGAAAGAACGCGTGATCCGTCTTCAGTCTCACCGTATACGTGCGCACGAAGGCTTCGCACAGGGACGTGCTGTCGTATTCCGCTACGGGCTTAAATTTTATCGCCACCTCGTTCCACGCCTCCATGAAGGAAATCTCCTGCGCGCTAAAGTCTACAAACTCGTGCATCGCCCGTTTCCCTTCGTAAATCTCCGCCGTTACTCTGTCTTCTTCGTCTGAATCAATCTCGGGCACGGTGGCCATCTCGATAAACGCTCTCGATTTGTAAAACGGTCCGAGCGGCTTGTCCGGTTTCGCAGGTTTCGGTTTCTGCGCCCCGTTCAGTCTCGATCCGATGGCCGTCTTTTTACATACCGACGGCTTATACGGCATCGCCGCGATTCGCGCCGCCTCCTCCGCCGCTTCCCTCTCCGCCTTTCTCTTCAGCCGCAATCTCTTGATTCGCTCGTAGTGATCATCCGTCGCGATCGCTCTCCACACCGCCTTGAGCGGCGCGGTGCGCGTACCCTCAATCTTCGTCTCGAGCTTTTCGTCCAGTTCGCACTGCGGCACGCGCTCCAAAAACACCTCCCGACCGTCTTTCCGTCGAAGGAATTGAAACTCCTTATCGTTCGCACTCCTGATCGTCTCCTCGGTGCGCAATTTAAACACTCTATGCTCGTCAAAGTTCTCCCCCTTTGGATACACCCGCACCGTCGTCTCCCCGCCCTCGCGCTCCGCCGAGTACCGCAACAAATCGTGGGACGCCCTGAGATGGGTCATGAGTCCTCTCAGACCATCGCACACGCACGCACACTTATCGCACGCGTACCCTCGCGTTCGAACCTGCGTTCCACACGCGTGTAACTCGTACGTCGTCGTCACTCTCTCCGCCGCGTCCCGCTCGCGTTCGCGCGCGGCGCGCATCCTCGTCGTCCCTCTCGCATCCTTCCCGCTCGCGCTCCTGCGCTCGACGTGATAACACAGGTTCCGTCGTAAAAAAATCGACGGTCGATGCCGCAGGTCGGCGTACACGCCGTTCGCGCCGGCGTAGACGGAGTATCGCGCGTCGACGTCGGAATCGCTGTCGAAGCACTCCGACTCCACGGGCGTGGAGATCGGACACTCGTCGATGTCGTCCTCGAGCGCGGCGCTCGTGGACGCGCGCGCGCCGTTCGTTCGCGCGTTCTTCATCGTCCGCGCGGTCGCGGCGGCGCCGCGCGCGGCGGTGTGAGGGATGGGCGCGCGCGGTCGGTGGTTTGGAATTCGAACGAGAACGACGCGCGGCACATCGCGACGACGCGGGGAAGTCGACTCGGACGAGAGGCGGACGAGGGAGAGACGGAAGACGTCGCGCGCGAGCGGTCGCGAGCGAACGCGCGAGCGAACGAGCGCGGGGGGGGACGACGGGCGCGAAAGATGGCGACGCACATGGATGCGGACGTCCCGTTCGATGACCGCGAGCGACGCTCGCGACGCGACGACGATCGCGAACGCGAGGGTGGACGCGCGCGCGCGAGGACGTCTTTCTTCTTGGAAGTGGGACCGCTGAGCGCGAGGACGTCGGCGACGCACGTGAAGGAAATCTTCGGCGGCGACGCCACCGAGGCGACGGTGACCGCGCGCGGGTCCGCCGCGAGCGCGACGACGAACGCCGAGCGTCGGTTCACGGCGGTCGTCGGATTCGCGAGCGAAGAGGCGCGAGATCGAGCGGTGGAAGCCATGGACGGCGGGATGATCGATGAGCGGGAGGTGCGGTGCGAACGCGCGCGAGGACGCGGCGGCGGCGGCGGCGCGGGACGAGGCGGACGAGCGTCGGGGAGAGATCACGAGAGGGGTTCGGGCGCGCGGTTCGGTCGAAGAGACGACGCGCGCGATGATCGACGAGGGTTCGGTGACGTGAGAGGGCGCGGGCGGGAGATTGGGGGGAGAGGACGAGACGCGGGCGCGCCGCCGCGGTTTGGGAAACGCTCGAGGTCGCGCTCGAGGTCGGCGTCCAGGGACGCTCGGTACGTGCGCGGACGACGCGGCGGCGGGGACGATCGCGGTGACGGGAGACGGCGAGGGGAGGCGTTTGGACGAGGACGCGATTCGGGCGAAAGACGATGGGAGAGGTCGTTTTCGCCGCGCGGGCGTTCTCCTTCGCGTTCGCGCTCGCGCTCTCGGTCTCGCCGCGATCGTCGTCGCCGCAGTCGAAGTCGCAGTCGCAGTCGTGATCGTGATCGTGATCGTGATCGCGATCGCGACAGACGACACCGACGTCGTCGGCATCGCTCGCGTTCGCTCTCGAGCTCTCGGTCTATTTCTCGTTCGGAGGACGACGCTCGTCGACGTCGTCGTCGTCGGCGGCGCCGAGATCGATCTCTCTCCAGCTCGCTCGAGAGCGAGAGCGATTCACCCATGGAGCGCTCACCTCGACGTCGTCATAAATAGTTCATCGCGCCTTCGCTCGCCCTCGAGAGGAGGTTCACCCTGTAAAGACAACCGAATTCCTCCGCCCGTCGCGTCGTCTGTCCGCCGCGTTCGAACGAGCTCCATTCGTCCCGACGCCTTCGCTCGACCACATTCCCGCGCGCGCTCGGTCGTTCGCCCCGATCGAGCGCGTCGCGTCCACATCGACATGTCCGCCTCGAAAAACAGCGTCGTCGAGGCCGGCGCCGGCGCCGCGGGCGCCCTCGTCGCCCTCCTCGTCACCTACCCTCTCATCACGCTCAACACGAGACAACACGTGACGAGACGAGACGCGCGCGCGGAGGGCGACGATGACGAGCGTCCATCGTCCGCGAAACCGTCTTCTCTCGCGGCGCTGTACGATGGGATCGAACCGGCCGTCGTGGGGACGGTGGCGAGTCAGGCGGTGTACAACTACTGGTACGCGCGCGTCAACGGGACGTACGCGCGGCGACGGGGACGGGAGCCCACGGGGGCGGCGAGCCTGGCGATCGCGAGTTTCGCGGGGTGCGTGAACGTGTTGATGACGCTACCTATATGGACGATCGTGACGAGGATGCAAGCGAACGTGAAGAAGAGAGAGGGGGCGAACGAGGAGTCGGAGTCGGAGTCGGAGGAGGACGTGAGGCGAGAAGTGGAAAAGAAGAGACGAGACAAGTCAAAGCGTCGAGGAAAACCGTCCTTCTTCGATGTCGCCGCCGAAATCGCGCGCGACGGCGGCATCACGGGATTTTGGCAAGGATTGACGCCGTCGTTGGTCATGGTGTCCAATCCCGCGCTTCAATACGCCTTTTACGAAACCGCCGCTCGCCGACGCCTCAAATCCCAAGCCAAATCCAACCTCTCCGCCCTCGAGGTTTTCTGCCTCGGCGCGTACGCCAAATTCGGCGCCACCGTGCTCACCTACCCGCTCCAAGTCATCAAATCTCGCCTCCAGGTGGTCTCCAAAGACATGGCGGACGAGCGCATGCGGTATCGCGGCGCCGCGCACGCCTTTCGCGTCATGGCTCGCGACGAGGGTCTCCCCGCGTTTTTCCGCGGCATCGAGACCAAGCTCGCGCAGACCATTCTCGCCGCCGCGCTCATGTTCACCGTCAAAGAAAAGCTCGCCGAGGCCGCCTACCGCCGCGCCGGCGCGTGACCGCGCGTCTCTCGCGCCGACGCCTCGCTCGCCCTAAACCCTTGTCTCAATACACATATATTACCCCATGCTCACCGATCACTTTGAAAACACGCCCCTTAGAGCACCGCCTACAGTATTGTATACACAATTACCATATATATGAAACACCACCAACACCTTTCCGCGAGCGGACGGAATTGATGATGATAATCATCAATCGTCGTCGTCGTCGTCGTCGTCGTCGCCAATTCGCGTCGCCTCGCGCGTGGGTCGCGCCCGTGGGAGCGGGCGATCGCGCGCGCGCGTCATGGGTATCTTCAAAAAATCCACCCCGACGTCCGAGATGGACGTCCCCGACGCGTTCGTCGGACGAACGATTTCGGAATCGGCGCCGGAGCGAGACGACGCGAACGTCGCGAGAGGGTCGACGCGGAGGGCGACGTCGACGCGCGAGGGGTCCAAGTCCGCGAAGGGCGCCGGGTCGACGTCGACGAAGAGATCCGCGGACGAGAACGGGGACGAAAACGCGGATGGGGAGGGTGAGTACACGACGGAGAGCGACTACGGCGACGACGAGGATTGGTGGGGGTCGACGCTCGATTATTTCGAGGATTGGGCGGGATCGACGAATGAGATGCGACAGTTGAGAAAGAAATGGATCTTACCGGTGACGGTGATCACGGCGTTGGACGTCTCGTGCGCGATGGTGATGATATTGTGTTATTCCATGGTCGGTTACGGGGCGAATGTCTATCGAGGATTGAGCGAGGACGATCAGAATTATAAATGGTCGTGGATAGCTGCGGGTTCGTCGGCGTTCATACTGCTGGTTTTGTATTTACTCGATGGTCACCAAGCGCTGCTGGCGAGCGGTAAGGTGAGCGCGTTCGGGAAATCGTTGGCGTTGGCGCTGAGCGCGTTGGCGCTGGGTGGTTTCGTCGTCGCCGGTTTGTTGAGCGTCGAGGAGTTCAGTACGCTGCCGTTGGTGCTGTACATTCTCGCCAAGTGTGGGACGGTGCGATTCTTGAAACAGAAAGTGTTCAAGAGGATGCACATCGGGCTGTTTTTGCGAAACGCCGCCATCGCGAGTTACTTTACGACCGTCGCCGCCGCCACTGCGTGGGCGGTGTGGGTCGGAGCGTACGATAAGAAATGGAAGACGGACGTGTTCCTCTCCTATCAAAAGCAGCTTGGTTGCAACGTCACCGAAAGCGGAGGGTCGAATAGCGTCGATTACTTTTCTCTAGTCAACGGAAACGATGGACCCGGTTCGTGCGCCAACGTGGCGTACATCATGTACGCCGTGCCGCTCGCCATCGCTGTGCTCAACTTGCTCTTCGGCTTGTCTTGTCACCAGCTCGCGAAGAGAGGTGGGGCTCTTCAACTTATCTTGATCTTAGTCGGCATCGCCGCGGCTGGTACGTGGAGCTCCATCTCCCTCGCGAGCGTGCAAATGGGCGTGGCGGATGACATCATTCAGCTTCTCGTCCTTTTGTGCGCGCTCTTCGCCTTTGGCTGCTTTCTCGCCATCGGTCCAGAACGCATCTACAAACAAGTTCTTCGGCTGGACATCACCAAGAAGGTGATCGGATACTCGCATTCAGATCTCGCCAAGGCTTTGTTGTTTTGCATCACGATGACGTTCATTCCGTTTGGTCTCGCGTTGTCCGCCTTTTCATCCGCGGCAAGAAAACTTGGCATCAGTTGGCACGTACCGAGCGACGATCCCGAAGCCCCGAAAGACGGCATCTTGACTGTCGAGACGAGTACTTTCATGGCGTGGTGGTTCTCGAATCCTCAGAAAGTTTTCAAGTACGCGTCGTACATAAGCATCGGTTACTTTTGTTTCACGATTGGCGTCGGAAAAGCCGCCGTCTTGTTCTTAGCCTGGTTGATCGGCGTTATGAAGAGCCAACACGTGGCGGTCGTCATCTTCGTCTTCATCGCCATCGGTGTCTTCATGTTCTTACTTCCCCCGATCCCAGGACCGCCGGTGTACATCACCGGCGGTCTTTTGATTGTCGGCGCGATGGAAAAGGATATCGGATTTTGGTCCGCCGCCGTCGTCGCCATCTTCGTAAACGAGTTTACCAAGTTGTTTTCGAGCGCTCTTCAACAAAAGCTCATCGGCGAGAGACTCAGCGGGAACGTGTCCATTCGGTATCAAGTGGGAATTAACTCCTTGCAGATGCGAGCGATTCGTTATTGCCTGGAACAGAAAGGTTTGACACTCGCAAAGGTGGCCATCCTGTGTGGAGGTCCCGACTGGCCCACCTCGGTGCTCTGCGGCATCTTACGCCTACCCTTGTTTCAGTGCGCCATCGGCGCCGCACCGATCATCTTCTTATACCTCGGGTGGTGCACTCTCGCGGGCGCTCTTCTCCTCAAGGTGGGCTCGTGCGGCGATTCCACCGCCGCCGCCACCGGAGATGCGGATCAAGGCTTTTGGGGCGCCTTGAATTCCATCGCCCTGGCGCTCACCTTTATCACCATGATGTTCACGGCTTCCAGCGCGCTCTTCTTCATGGAACACACCGTCGCTACGAAGAGGGAGATCCTCGACGCCATGCCCATCGACGAAGAGGTGCTCGAATTGGAGAAGAATAAAAAGGCGAGAGACGAGGTGTACGAGTCGGTGACGCGATGGTCCAACCTCACCAAGCGGATGAGATCGTTGATCACGCTCGCCGCCGTGACGGGCGTGCTCAGCGTTCAACTCGGCGTCGTGCTCGCGCAGCGTTCGTTTAAATCGTTTTCTGTGTCGTGTCCCATCCCCGTCAAGGAGGTGATCCTTCCCACGGGCTGGGTATCTGTCGGCTTGATTTGCGCGAGCATAGTCTTCCTCAATCGCTTTCTCGCCGTCGCCGACAGAAGGGTGACGAATCGAGTGAATGAAATCAAGGCTGCGTACAACGGCGTGCTTCCGAGCGAGCGAGAACGTAAGATGATGATCAAAGAGACGGAAGAAAGCGGCGCGGAAGAGCCATTAGATGAAGATTTTGAGCTTTACTAAGAGGAGGAGTCGACCGACCGAGATTCTGTAATAGCGCCGCCGCATCTCGACATAACACTCTCCTCGCGCGCATGCGTGCGTTATAGCATGCATACGGTTTGAAATATTACACGCGTCATGAACGCGCTACGGTTTTATCGTACAACAAACATTCCATTCACTACATTTCATTGAAGTCAATCGGCGCGTCGCACGCCGGACACCCGCGCTCTCGCGAAGTCGCCGCCGAGTACTCTTGCCACGACAAAATACACGCCAGGTGAAAATGATGCCCACACGCGAGCGTGATCCTCGGATTTTCCTCCTCGTACGCCTCGAAACACGTCGGACACGAGTTATCGTAATCCACCGTCTCGCTCCGTTGCGACGCCGTCCTCAAAAAGTCCCTCTTCGTCCCGGTCCCGTCTCTCGCCGCGCCGCCGACCGCGAAACCCACGCTCGCCGCTCGTCTGTGCCTCTCCATCCGCCGCTCGGTCTCGCTCACCCATCGACGCATGGCCTCCTCTTTCCCGTTTTCCCCCACGAAATCACCGTCCGACCGCGTGAGTTTACCCCTCGGCGGCGCGCTCTCGCTCCTCTCGAGCGCCGCCGCGCGCACCCGTCTCGCCTCCCATTCCCTCTCGTCCTCGCCCCCGTCTCCGAAGAACGCCCCGTCGCTCCGTCTCGACGCGTGAGGTAACAATCGCCCGCCGTCCTCGTCGTCCGTGTCGCCGTCGCCGTCGTCGTCGTCGTTCCCATCGAGGATCATCGCGCGCAGGGAACCGTCCGCGGTGGTCGTCGTCCCGACGCGGTTCTCATCCGCGAGCGCGCCGACGCGCGCGTCGCGGTCGCGTCGTCGTCGATCGTTCGCGTCTCTCTCTCGCGGCGCGTCGTCGGCGACGTCGTCGTCGTCGTCGAGACAACAACACAGCGCGCGAAACATGGGTGAGTGACGTCCTCTCGCCGAGTCGCGGTGTGACGCGGCGGGACGCGTTCCGTTCTCTCTCGCGTGGACGCGAGGGCGGGCGAGGCGGAGAGAAGTGAGCGCTTGTATCGTCATTAACAACGCGAGGCGTGCGGGCGCGCGCGCCGAGTTCGATCGGCGCGCGAGTGCGACCGAAAAAAGGCGTCGGTCGCGTCATCGGTCGGAAGAGCGGGAAGCGGCGTTCGCGAACCGCGCGAGGTCGGCGTTCACGGGAAGAAGAGCTCGGTGGATAGGAGTAATCGCTGAGCGACGATCCCGATCGCGAGTAAGATGCCGTGAATGATGTGAAATCGCACAGCGAGGTACTTGGTGAAGAAGAGGTCGCTCACGGCGCCGGCGTCGACGCGGTTTTGCGCGAAATCGACGATGTGCCTGGCGAGTGGGTAGGTGACGATGAGACCGAACACGGCGGTGTAAGGCAACCAACCCGCGGCGGCGAGGGTGGCGATGGTGGCGTAGTGGGCGCCGATGAGGTTATCTGCGACGAGGAGGGCGCCGGGAAGTCCGAGTCTAACGACGGGAGAGAGCTTCCCGGCGGCTCGGTCGCCCTCCTCTTGGTGAAAGTGCGAGGTGAATAGGATGAACGCCGTCGAGCATCCGATCAACACGGCCACGGAGCCGACGATCGGTGGCACCGACACGGCCGCACCGCCCGTCACTTTCCCCGCCATGGCGACGTAAAACGCCACCGTGGCCAGCGGGCCGAAGGCGACGAAACACAGAGGCTCCCCTAATCCCTTATACGACAACCTAAACGGCGGTCCTTGGTACGCGTACCCCATGGCGATCGCCCCCAAGAGCGCCTTCCAACTCACCGAGTTCCCACTCTCCGCGCACGCTCGCCACAACAGCGCGAGTCCGCTCGCCAAGCACGCGACCGCCGCCGCGTGCGCCGCCGTCGTCTTCCCCCCCGTCAACGAAACCACCGATTCCGGTTTACGCGCGTCGACGTTCGTCGACGCGTCGAACGCATCGTTCGATAAATTCAACCACGCAATTACCAACGTCGCCCCCAAGGTCGCGCGCATCGCGTGCGCACCGTGCACGACGCCGTGTTGACAATACGTCAGCGCCGCCGCGCAGAGCAGCGGCACCCACGCGACGGAATACATCGGCAACTTCACCGCTCGCCACCACAACTCCATCTTCGACGCCTCACTCGCGTCCGTCGATGCCGTTCCCATCGACGCACGCGCCATCATCGACGCTCGCTCGCGTCCACGCGTCCTCTCCCGTCGCGTCGGCGCCGTCTCGCCGTCCCGCCGTCCCGCCCGCGTCGTCGGCATTCTCCCCGTCCCCATCACCGTCCTCGCGACTCTACCCCTCGCGACGCCTCCAAACCGCGCGCACGATTTCATTCGTTCTCTCCCCGCCCCCCCCCACGTCATCGATCGCGCGCTCGTCGTCGCGGAGGTCGCGATCGTCGTCATGGCGCCGTCGCGGGAACGTCGGAATCGTCCCCTTCCCCGTCCTCGCCTCTCGGTCCTCTCTCGGTCGCGCGCTCGCGTCACCGACGACGAGCGATCGAACGCGACGAACGTCTTCGACCGCGCGCGCGTTCGACCGCGCGCGCGTCCACGAGCGTCGGCGCGTGACGCGCGGTCGACGACGTTCGTCGAGGCGGCGCCGAATTTCGCGCCAATTTCGCGGGTGTGTGGTGTGTACCGGAGGTACACACCAATCATGACTCATGACGACGCACCCCGCGACGCCTCGGGTCCACGGGGCCGTGCCGTGCCGTGCCGTGCCGTGCCGTGCCGTGCCGATTGATGGGGTAAAACGCGCTGATGTACGTGAAAAGGGGGTCCGCCCGGCGACCGACCGGATGCGCGCGAGATTGCGATGCGATTGACCGTTTCCGTGACACGACCGCGCGCGGTGGCGGCACCGCGCGAATGGCGCTCGCGCGTCGCGCGACGCGGGATGCGTCGACACAATTTCGTGCGTTCGTCTCGCGCGCGTTGGTCGCACCGCGCGTCTCGAACGCGTCCGTCGTCGCGCCGCGACCGATGGGGACGTCTCCGGGCGCGCGCGCGCGAGGCGGTGCCCGCGGGGCGTCGACGAGTCGCGACGCGACGAGTCGCGCGTCCGAGACGACGGAGGGGGCGATCAGGGAGATGTTTCGACACGATAACGCCGCCATGACGCGCGCGCGGATGCTTCGCGCGCTTCCGGGGGGTGGTTTCACCGCGGCGGAGGCGGCGGGGCACGTCTCGTTCGTCCTGCTCGGTGTCTCCTACCTCACGAGCGATCTGTTGACGCTGAGAGCGCTGGCGGTCGGGGGTCTGAGCGCGGCGGTGGTGTTTCAGTACTTTCGCGACGTTCCGCTGTGGTTGCCGATTCGATGGAACGCGCTCTTCGTCGCCATCAACGTGTTTTGGGTGGCCAAGCTGTATTACGACGAGACGGCGGCGAGGCGGTGGTCGAGCGGGGAGGAGCGCGCGTTGTACGCGAAACACTTTGCGCACATGCCGATGCACGAATTTAAGACGTTGATGCGACACGGGGAGTGGAGAGAGGTCGAGCGCGGGTTTGAGTTTACGCGCGAGGGGCGAGCGAACACGCACGTGTACGTCCTCGCCGAGGGCTCGGCGGATGTGTTCGTCGGCGGACGCGCGGTGAATAAGATGAGGTCGGGGTCGTTCGTGGGCGAGATGTCGTTCATGCGCTCCATCGCGGGTTCAAACGCGAAGAAGAAGCAGATGAAGCCGCGTTTGGCGAGCGCGACGGTCATCGCCGCCGAACCCGCGCGCATATTTTGTTGGGAAGACTCCGCACTTAGACGATTGATGAGAGATAACGAACAAATCAAGGCTGGAGCGCAGGCGGCGTTTGGTGTCGGATTGGCTGAAAAGTTACTCACGACGCGCGTGATGAGTTCGAAGGCGTTTACACAGGATCCAGCGCGCGTGCGCGGAGCGCTGGCGGGAGTGTAGTCGAATGAACGGCACCGAGTCGCTCGTGCGCCGTCGATGTATTATTGTCCTACGTAGAATATGTCAAACAAAGTGTACTAGTATTGTAATCTACATTTTCACGAGCCCAATTGTCATCGTTGCGCCGCTCACAATGCGAGCCTCACATGACGACGCAACTCGACGAGCCCATCGCCGGAGGCTCGAACGCGCCAAATCCCACCCGCTCGCATCTCGCTAAAACCCCTACACGATACTTTTCCCACACGTGTTTCCTCGCCCGCGCGCTGTGCATCTCGTAATCCTCCGTGTTATCTCGCGTCATTCCTCGCAAAATCGGCGCCTCGCCGCTCGGATGCATCGAGACGAAATCCGTCGCGTCGTACACGACTCCTCTCGCCACGAGAATCGCTCGGCCTTTCGCTCTCGCCGCGTTTACGACGCAAGGCGTCCACACACATCCATCTCGCGTCGTCACGCACGCACACCGCGTCTCACCCTCAATCTTGTCTCTCGCCGAGTCCTCGCCGACCTCGCGCGGCGGAACCCTCGTCCTCGTCCCCGACGTCCCGACCTCTTCGTCTCCCAACACCGCCGTCGCCGCCCTGCGCTGCTCCAACTCGAGCGAAAACCCCTTCGTCTGCTCGAACGCGCTCGCCTCGTCCTCCCTCGCCGGCTCCGTCGGCGGGCGCAGGCGAACGTCGAGTCGAGATGCCGCCTCAACGGCTGAGTTGTCCCGACGAACGCCCGCGCGCGCCCGCGCGCGACTGAGCGTTCCCATCGTCCGAGACGGCGACGAAGAGCGCGGGCGAGGACTATCTATCTATCGGCTACCTATTCCCTGACCGCGCGCTCGATCGTCGCGACGACGACCAAGGTTGTGACTCGCTCGCTCGGGAGGCGAGGAGTGCCGCGACGACGGATGGGGCCCACGCCGCGCGGTCCGCGGGAATGCGTGTTGTGCGCTAAGAATTCTCTAACAATTTTACTCTATGTCTCCAGAGGAGCGAAAGGTCGCCATGGCGGCGGCGGTCGAGGCTCGAGCGCGTCGGCGAGTCGCGCGCGCGTCTTTGCTCGATTTTTCGCTCGCGGCGGCGTTCGAGGGCTCGGACGGCGGTGAACCGGGCGGCGGTGGCGGTTGGTCGTCGATGGTTTTCGTGGACGATGGAACGACGACGCCGGGAATCGTCGGTGGGAGACCTCCAGGCTTGGGGGCGGCGGCGGCGGGGGCGAGCGTTGTCGCCGCTGCGGCGGCTTCCTGCGCCTGCCAATCCGCCAACAATTTCGCCTGAAGTTCCTCCGCAGACGTGGGCCAACGGTGCATCGCCTCGATTTCGTTTTCTTCGTCTCGTCGTCGTTGTTCGCGTTCGTCTCGATGCGGTCGACGTCGTCCACCCCCGGCGTTTCTGTGCTCGTGAGCGCCTCGCGCGATTCTCTCGTCCCATTTGCGAGCGTTCGCCATCTGTCTCTCGTGAATGCGTATGTGTTCGGTGAGCCACGCTTCGTGCTCCGCGGTCGTTTCTCGCTGACCGGGTTGCCAATTCTTCGGTTTCGCGTACACGCGACCGGCTGACCACGTCTTGTGCGGCACGTCGCCTTCCCACGCGCTTCGACCGCCGATGAGACGCACCTCCGTCACGCAGCCAGTTTGAGAGGCGTCGGCGCCATCATCCGCGGGGTCGAGCAACCACGTCGTCTCGAGCTCACCGAGCTTGCTGAACGGCTTCGGCGCGGGCTTGTTCATCTTGAAGAACAACTCTCCAGCCACGGTGACTCGCTCTTCTCGCGACGGTTTCAGGCGAACGAGACTCGCGTCGTCATCGTAGTGCATCACTCTTCCCTGGTAATAAGGCGTGCGTCGGCCGCCCCGTTCGATGAGCCTGTACGCGATGATGTCCGATCTCTTCAGAGACGTCACGAGCGGGAATTCCTCAACCTCTTCGTCTGGAATCTCGCATCGAAAGACTTTGACGACCCAGACGTCTTCGCCGCTCTCGCGCACGCTTCGCTCGAATTCAGCCCTTCGCTCCATTTCTCGTCCCAGTTCGCTCTCGGGATCCGGTCGCACGTATTCCCCGATGTGTCGATAGTCCACGAGCTCTTTCGGTTTCGGTTTAGCGTCGTAATCAGGCAGAGGTTTCGGCGCGTACGTCGTCTTCCACGGGTCACCCGGTAAAATTTTCAGCGGCGACGGCCACCGCTCCTCTTCTCGCCGACCCGCGTCCTCGGCGTCTCGCTCCTCCCCGTCCTCGCTCATCACCTGTAAATCTTCTATCGTTTGGTACTCCTCTCGCCTTCTCGCGCGCTTATTACTCTTCCTCCTCGCGCTTCGACTCCGTCCGCCGTCTCGACGCTCCCCCTCGACCCCCGCGTTCGGCTCTCCCTCCTCATCGCTCACCGGCGGCGCCAACGGTCGTTTCAACACATCCCCGATCGTCGCGCGCGTCCCCTCCCCGCCCTCTCTTCCCCGTCCCCATCGCGCGCGCACGACGTCGTCGTCCCGCACCACGTCCCTCGCCGAGCTCTCGTCCAAGAGCGCGTACCCGTCGACGTCCAGCGTCACCTCGCGCGCCTCCGACCGACGCTCGTCGTCGTCGTCGTCTCCCGCACCGTTCGCGAGTCGGCGAACGACGCGCGCGAGGCGCTCGCGGACGTCCCGAACGGTGTCCCGCGCGCCGATCGGCCACATGAAACGCGCCGTCGTCGACGCCGTGGCGTCGTCTCGCACCTCGACGCGGGCGCGAACGGTCGACGGAGACGACGACGCGGACGCGCGCGCGAGTTGGCGGGAACTCGCGGGCGCGAGCGGACGCGAGGGGGACATGACGGCGGCGGCGGGGAGTGAGGCGCGGCGACGAGCGTCGGCCGAGCGACGCGCTACGGGAGGCAATGCGACGACCAGGCGTCGATGACGTCGGGAGATCCGTACCACGGATCGCCGATGTTCGCGCCGTGGTACACGCCGGGTAAGATGACGTTCTCGGCGCCGTCCAGGGAGAGCGCGGTGGCGACGGGACAGACGCCGTCGCCGCGAGCCGACGCGTCTCCGCAGTTGGCGGCGTAGGACACGCCGACGACGTACGCGGACCATCGCTCGCGAAGCCGTTCGAGGACGGTATTCTCATCGTCGTCGTCGCACAGAGCGCCGATGACGTCGAAGGATGGCGATCCCGCGACGACGTCGCCGACGACGTTGACGTATCGCACGCTCTCGTAAAACGCGCCCGGATACTTTAAATTCGTGTACGCCAACGACGACCCTCGCGCGTCCTCGGGGAGGGAGGACGCCTCGCCCTCACCGCGACGACGCTCCGGAACGCGACCGAACGGGTACCTCTCCATCGACGCGTGCGGCGCGCCGAGGGTCACGACGGCGTCGACGAATTTCTCGCCGCGATACGCTTTCCCGCAATACGGCTCCGAACCGAGATACAATCGCGTCAACCACCCCCCAGCGCTGTGCGCAACGACGCACACCTTCGCACCATTGACCTTGGCCGAGCACTTTCGCACGCTCGCGTCGATCGCGTCGACGATGACAGAAAAATCTCCGCCGGCGAGCGTCGGCCACCAATCCGCGCCCGCCACCCGCGCGACGTCCACGACGACGCCCCCCCCCGTCGCGCGCGCCAACGACCGCTCGAGCGCCTCCGCGACGTCCACATACGCGCGCCAGTCGCTCAAAAACCCCGGAACGAGGACCACGGCGCGCGTCGCGCCGCGTCCCGACGTCGTCTCGACATCATCATCATCTTCATCATCTTCATCATCATCGCGCCGTGACGCGCGCGACGCCGCCTTCGCACCGCCTCCTCGCGCGCGCCACCTCCTCGCTCGCGCGTGCGCACCCCCTCGCGCGAGCGCGCGTCCTCTCGCGCGCGACGCGTCCCGGGACATGGTCGCCTCGCGCGTCGCGATGTGGATAAACAGATAAAACCACCCACCCACCACATCCCTCGTATATAAAACCACACGAAGAGCATCAAAAAACACGACACCGACGCGCGCGACGCGGCAGTGCGCGCCTCGACCGACGGATGGTTTTCATCCTCGATTGGTTCTACGACGTCCTCGCCAGCCTCGGGCTGTGGCAGAAGAACGCGAAAATATTATTCCTCGTGCGTTTCTCTCGCTCTCGCGCGCGCGTCGACGTCGCGGACGACGGAATCGACTCGAATCGGTTCGAGATTCGATTCTCGAACGAATGCGCGGGATGGAATGGGATGGGATGCGTGAACGCGTGATGAACGATGACTGACGACGACGCGAACGCAGGGATTGGATAACGCGGGGAAAACGACGCTCATGCACATGCTCAAGGACGAGCGTTTGGCGCAGCATCAACCGACGCAGTACCCGACGAGCGAGGAGTTGTCGATCGGGCAGATCAGATTCAAGGTGAGGCGCGCGAGACGACGAGACGAGACGAAGAGCGAAGGACGCGAGGGAGGGTGAGGGAGGGAGAGTGGGAACGGGTCGATCGATGATGGATGACTGACTGACGACGACGACGCGCGCGAACCCGCGTAGGCGTTTGATTTGGGCGGACACGAAGTCGCGAGACGCGTGTGGAAGGATTACTACGCCAAGGTGGACGCCATCGTGTTCCTCGTCGACGCGGTGGATAAGGAGCGATTCATGGAGAGTAAGAAGGAGCTTGATTCGTTGCTCGGGGATGATTCCCTCGGGAACGTGCCGTTTTTGATTTTGGGAAATAAGATTGACGTTCCGCACGCGGCGAGCGAGGAAGAGTTGCGTCACTGCCTCGGGTTGACGAATTACACCACGGGTAAGGGTAAGGTGAACCTAGAGAACACGAACATGCGACCGATCGAGGTGTTCATGTGCTCCGTCGTTCGACGCATGGGTTACGCCGAAGGTTTCAGATGGGTGTCGCAGTACATTTAAAACGACATCGTCGAAACCTTTAGCGACACGATAGCACAGCACAGCACAGCACAGCACAGCACAGCACAGCACAGCACAGCACAGCACGGGTTGGAGTGACCTACTTGTATTGAAAAAACGTAATACTTTCCTAATTCTACTTCTGGAGTCGCGACGGAAATCGGAGCGCGACGCCGGGCAAGTCGTCGGCGAAATCTTTCACGACGCGACGCAGCGCTCTATCGGTTCCCGAACGAACGAACGCCGCGATCAATTCGGCGTTAAAGGCGTGAAACGTGCGCGTGTCCACGTCACCAATCATACCGAGCGCTTTTTTCGCGACTCCCAGAAAGAAGGAGACGTCGGAAAAACAGTGGTGTCGCGAACCGGGGACTTCGACTTCGACGAACGGCTTGACGGCGCCCGACGGACCGGGCGATTTCAAAATCCTCTCGTTCGGCGTCTTCGCGTTCGCGCCCCATCTCTCAGATTTAATGCTCAGCGTCGGACGCATCGCGCACGCCCGCGCGATCTCGTCTCGGTCCGTCGCGTACTCCAACCACGCGTCTTGAAGCACGACGCGCGCGAAGGCGTCGCTCCTCGCGGACACCTTCACCGACGTCCCGCCGCCGAACGAAAACCCCATGAGCGTCTTGTCGCGCGGTCGTAACCTCCCGACGAACATCATCGACACGTCGAGCGACTTTTCCGGCAGCGCGTTCGGCGCCGCGGTCCCGCGGTGCAGCTCGTCCACCGTCTCCGCGCACAGCTCCGTCTCTCGCGCGCGCGTCTCCGCCTGCGCGCGTCGCTTTGAAAACACCCCCCCGTTCGACGCGTACGTCCACCATCGCGCGCCTCCGCCTCCATCACACGACGCACTCACCTTACTCACCGCGGCGCTTCCGTCTCGGTGTTGGACGGCGAACACGACGAATCCTCGCGACGCCAACTGCAGCGCGACGCCGGCGTTGCACGTGGCGAACCCGGCGAGCCCGTGGGAAAACAAGACGACGTCGAAGCGTCCCGGCGCCAAGGGCGCGTGTTCGACGGCGTCGAGCGTGGCGAAGAGTCTGAAGACGATCCACACGCCGCGGCAGAGGACGGCGACGAGGGCGCGAAGAGGGAGAGGCCACGCGTCGACGCCGAACATGAAGACGGTCATGCCGTAATAGGCGAGCCAGGTCTCGACGTTCGGTGGACGGGACCACGGACGGGAGGACGGGACCGCGGTGGTGGGATAATAAATTTTATACGCGCACTCGCCGCGCGCGGACTCGTAATCGACGCATCCGACGCGATGGCGAGGCGACGGGGACGCCATCTCGTTCGTCCCGGCGTCGACGAGTGACGCGCCTCGGGACGCGGGACGCGGGACGCGGGACGGCGAGGCGTCGTCGCGCGCGAGTGTGAGTGAGAAATGAAGTGTAATGTAGCATTTCAAGTGTGCGTAATTCTTATCAGAATTACTGTATGTTATAAAATGAAACAATCAATGCGAGCGGCGTAGACTCGAAGCCGTCGTAAACGCGAGCGTGTATGTATTCGTCAGAGACGGGACGAGGACGGCTTAGAGAGACTTCGTGTACTTGCCCTCACCCTTTTCGAAACCGACGGTCGGGAACTGCGTGGCGAATTCCTCGACGTCCTTGGTGAGCTTGGTGAGCTCCGGCCACTCCTTGGAATCGAGAGCGGCGCGGAAATCCTTGAGCTTGGTACCCTCAGACTTGGACTTGACGTCCACGGCGATCTTGATGCCGCGGACGATGAAGTCAGCGACGGCCTCGAAGTCCTTCTCCAAGAAACCGCGAGAGGTGAGCGCCGGCGTACCGATGCGCAAACCGCCCGGCACCATGGCGGAGACGTCGCCCGGCACGGTGTTCTTGTTGCACGCAATGTGCGCGAGCTCCAAGACACGCTCGACGCGGGAACCGTCGACACCCATCGGTCGCAAGTCGAGCAACGCGAGATGGTTGTCCGTACCGCCGGAGACGAGCTTGACGCCGTGCTCGACGAGTCGGTTAGCCATGGCTTGCATGTTCTTCATGACTTGCTGTTGGTACGCCTTGAACTCCGGACTCGCCGCTTGCTTCAGCGCGACGGCGAGACCAGAGATGGTGTGGTTGTGCGGACCACCCTGGAGACCCGGGAAGACGGCGAAGTTGATCTTGTCCTCGAAATCGTACATTATCGGGTTACCTTTCTTGTCCGTACCCTTTTGGCCCTTGCGGAAGAAAATCATCGCGCCGCGCGGACCGCGGAGAGACTTGTGCGTGGTCGTGGTGACGACGTCGGCGTAGTCAAACGGCGACGGAACTTCACCCGCGGCGACCAAACCGGAGATGTGGGCCATATCGGCGAGCAAGATGGCGTTGGACTTGTCCGCGATGGCGCGCATGCGCGGGTAGTCGTACAGACGCGCGTACGCCGAGGCGCCGGCGACGATCAACTTGGGGCGAACGAGCGCCGCGGTCTTTTCGCACGCGTCGTAATCGATCAAACCCGTGGATTCGTCCAAACGGTACGGCACCGAGGTGAAAAAGATGGACGTCGCGCTAATCTTCTTCGTGTCGGTTTGGTAACCGTGCGACAAGTGACCGCCGTGCGGCAAGTCGAGCGCCATAATCTTGTCGTGCGGTTGCAAGAGCGCCGTGTACACTTGGAAGTTGGCCGGAGAACCGGACAACGATTGAACATTGACGCCCCACTTCTCCGGATCCAAGTTAAACGCCTTCAAGGCACGCTCTTGGCACATCTTTTCCGCCATGTCGATGAACTCGTTCCCGCCGTAGTATCGCGCCCCCGGGTACCCCTCGGAGTACTTGTTCGTCATCACCGATCCCACCGCGTCCATCACGGACTTGGACACAAAGTTCTCCGACGGAATGAGCTCGAGTCCCTTCCACTGACGCGCCTTTTCTCTCTCAATAATTTCCGCCATCTCGGGGTCCACCTCGTCGAGCCCCTTGTTGATGATCTCCGGCCACTGCGCTCGTCGCGAAAACCACCGCGCGCGTCCTCGTCTCGTCAGTCGAACGATTCATAAAATCTCACACCCCGCGCGCGTCTCCACTTCGGTTCGCCTCTCCCCCTCGATCGCGTCCCGCTCCCCGCCGCCCCCCTCGCGTTCCGCCTCTCTCGCGCGCGCCTTCGTCTCTCGCGTCATCCTTCACACGCACCGTCACCGACGCGTTCACCGCACGAATCTTCGCGTACTCATCCGCGTTCGTCACCACTCCTCCCGCGCCCTGCGGCACAGCCTGCGTTCACACCGCGTGCGTTCGTCAGTCCATGCACGCTTTTCGTCATCATCACGTCATCGCGCGCGCGCGTCATCGCGTCCCTTCGTCGACCGACGCACCGCGAACGCGCGCGCGAGCTCCGTCGCCGGTCTCGCTCTGTTCGCGCTTCGTCTCGCGCATCGTCTCGCGATCGTCGCCGCGGCGCGCATCGCGTCTCCACGGGAAGTCGAGTGATGAGGGCATCTGTGCACATGGGGGCCTCGTGTCCCCGGGACGCCGCGGGACGGGACGACGGCGGGGACGAGAAAAGAGGCGCGAGCGAGGGTCGAGAGGAGGGCGGAGGAAGCGATGGTGGTGTTACGATGCGTGCGGGAGGGGTGTTAAACGGGGAGAGAGGGGACGTCGCGAGGTGTGGATGTGGACGCGGCGCGGAAACCGCCGGAGACGGCGCGCGCGCGCTCGTCGGCGACGTCGGCGAGCGCGCGGTCGCGGAGCTCGGATTCGGCGAAGAGGGCGGTGATGAAGGCGCGAACGTCGATGGCGGTGAACCCGAGGTTGGATAACGCGCCCGATCGCCAATCGGCGGCGAGATCGAGGAGAGGGACGACGAGCATGGAGGAGAGCGCCGAGGCGCGGCGCCAGTCGACGCCGACGGCGTCGACGAGGGCGAGCGAGGGGTCGTTCGAGAGGTCGGAGGGGGTGGTGGTGGCGTCGGTGTCGGTGGAGACATCGGATGGAGCGCCGATGAGACCGCGGGCGTCGAAGGCGGTCGTGAGAATCTCGGAGAGCGCTTCGGATTCCTCGACGGAGATGTCGTCGAGCGCGAGAATCTCAGACGTCACGCGGCGCGCGTACTCCGACGCCAACGCCGCGGTGTCTCGCACGCCGACGGAACGCGGAAGAAGAAACATACTCGTCGTGCCGACGCGATTGATGACGCGTCTGGCGCGCGCGATGGATTTCAGGATGGTGTCCTTGACGCGCGTCTCGCCCGAGCGCACGAAACCGCCGGCGACGTCGAGCGACTCGCGGAGCTCCTCCGACGCGCGACGGTTCGCCGCGGTGCACACGTCGTCACCGAGCGCTCGCAGAGGTTCCACGGGCCAAAATAACGCGGGCGCGCGCCCGATGCGTCGCTCTAGATCGGCGCGTCGCGCGCACACGCTCGCGTTGAATCGATTCGCCAGGTGATGACAATCGTTTCGAAACACGACGGCGGAGGCGTGTATCGATTTCAATCTCTCACCGCGCGTCGCGGTCGCGCACGCGCGAAACACGTCCAAACAATCAGCGGCGGCGGCCGCTAAATTCTCCGCCGCGCGATGGGCGTTTTCATCCAATTCGGTGGCGTCTCGCATGACGTCGTCGACGTGCGCGGCGAGCGCGTCCGCCGCGGCGCTCACCGTGCACGCCTCCTCGTCCAGCGCACCGCACCCCGAAGACGTCGACGTCTCGTCGCCCGCACCGAGACCGACGCCACGCACGCCCGCTTTTCCGGACGTTCGGGCGACGACGGCGTCGTCCATCATCGCGAGCGCTCTCGCGCGCTCGAGGACGCTCGCGCGACGTTTCTCCGTCTCGCGCATCTCCGCGGCGAGCGCCTTGGCCTCGAGCGGTCCCAACGCCCCGCCCGCGTGCGCCGAAGCGCCGTCCGACGGCGGTGGGACGAACGCACACGTCGCGGCGACTTTCTCCACGGCGCACGCGCGATCAATCTCCCGTTCGGTGGGGTGATTGGATAACCACGCGCGCACGCACGTCTCGGCGAGTCGTTCCCACGCGTTCGCCCCGAACGCCTCGGCGACGTCATCGTTCGGAAACTCGTCCCGTATCCATCGTAAACACGTCTCAAACGCTTCGTGCGCGCCGTGGGGATCGTCCGCGGTCGTCGGCGCGTCGCCGAATCGAACGCGCAACGCGCCGTCGGCGTCGACGTCGACGCGCGCGCCCTCCTCGACGACGCGCGTCAACACTCGATCCACGAGCGTCGCGCTGACGCCCGCCATGCGATCGCGCGTTTCATGTTCACTGAGCTCGCCCAAATGCGCGCACGCGCGCGCGATGCGCGCGCCATCGATGGACGCGCGCGTCCCGTCCTCCGCCGCGTCGACGGCGAGTCTCAACTCCTTCTCCACGGAATCTCTCAATCTCTTCGCCACCGCCTCTCGCATCTCCACCGCGCGTCGCCGATCCTCCTCGTCATCATCCTCCGCGATCTCCATCGCCAACATCTCTCGAACCGCGTCCACCGCGCGCGCGTATTCACCGCTCTTCGTCGCCTCGTCCACGGTCGCCGTCGCCGCCTCCGCCGCGGCCTCCCTCGCGTCTCGTCTCTCCGTCTTCACCGCGCGCGTCCACGCCTCGGACGCGTCGCACCACGCCGACGCCATCTTCACACACCTCTCCATCGCCTCTTTACCCCGTCGATCACCCTCGCTCGACGTGAAGGTGGCTAAAATGTCCGCCGTCGCGTCTCTCGCGTCCCGTCCCGACGCGCCGTCCCCGTCATCCCCTCCGCACGCGCGTTCCACCCGCGCTAATCGCGCCAGTCGCGCCGCGTTCGCACGACGACGATACGCGTCACCGAGACGCTCGAACGCGCGCGCGGTGGACGCCGCGGCGTCGACGACGGGGACGGATTCTCCGTCGTCCCGGTCGTTGGCGTCCCCGCCGAGGTCGACATCTTTCTCGACGCGCGCGCGCGAGAACGCCTCGCGAGACGCGCGAGGGGCGAACACCGTCGACGACGACATCGTCTCGACGAGTCCTCGCGTCGAGGCGTCGAACCGAGACGCGCGCGATGACGTGTGTCGGTGATTCGTGCGTGCGTATAGATTACAATGTTTTTCTCAAACGGCGGCGCCGAGGGGGACGTCCTCGGGGACGAGGGTCGTCGCGGGCGCGGGCGCGACCGCGGCGTCGGTGATGACGGCCTTCAAAGAGTCCACGTCGGCGCGAATCTCGCGTCGACGGTCGTCGGAGAGGTCGCGCGCGTCGGTGAGATGAGATTCCACGGCGTCGCGTATCTCGCGCCACGTCGCGCCGGCGACGACGAGCCAATAGCGAAGGGTCTCGGAACGGGACGCGTTCGCTCGAGCGTAGCGCATGGATTCCATGAAGCGAGTCCACCAGCCGCATTCGAAGATGACGCGCGCGAAATCGGCGTCTTCGAGGATTCTGACGATGGTGTACCCGGTGAGATGACGAACGACTTCGACGACGAATTCGTCGCGGTGCGCGCGGAGCGCGGCGTCGGCGGAGAAACGATCGATTAATGGACCGCACCAGTACGAGAGGAGGTTTTCCACGCGCGCGCGCTCGACGTGTGGCGCTTGTTCGACGTGCACACAGATGGATCTGACGGCGAAACCGCACAGTGTGGGGTGGAGGCGGTTCCTATCCGTCTCGTCTTCGAAGATGTCGAGCAGCGTCGACGTGACGTCGTCCATCGTCGCGAGCGCACCGGTGAGTTCGCTCGCGTTCAGTCGACCCTTTTGATCGCTGAATTCGATCTTTCCTTTCTCTTCGAGATCCGCGATGGTGACGACGGAGCGGACGACGCGCTCGAAGAGCTCGAGCGCGTCGTTGGTGCCGTGGTAGGCGTCGGCCCACTTCGTCGGGTCGGCGTCGTCAATCTTCGGCGCATCGTCGCGTAGTAACGTGTGTAGATTCACCTGAAGCTCCAATCTGACGATCTGCATGACGAGAGCTAAGAAGGAGGGCACTTTTCTCTTCGCCCCCGAGCTCACCGCGCCCGCCAACACGGCGGCGGGAGGTTCGGCGTCCTGGGCCAAGAGAAACGGCGCGTCTTCGGCGCACTCCTCGTCCTCGTCCACCATGCATTTCGCCACCCTCATGGCCACCATTCGCACACTTTTCGGCGTTCTCGAGCTCAGAACCACCCACAACCCGACTGCACAATCCGTGCGCCACGTTGGACGCTCTCGAAGATAGCGCGCTCGCCACTCGTCGTCGAGGCCCGCCGGAAACTTAAGTCTCAGAATTTGCGCCAACAAGGACACCGCCGTGATCGAGACCACGTCTCCCTCCGAATGGCGCATGACGGCGCATAGTTCCGGCACAATGGTGGCAAAAACGTTCAAATAGCGTTCGTTCATCGATTCCGAGCGCCGCGCCTCTCTGACGAAGACCGATTCGATCCAATACAGGGCGTGATTACTCAACCTGCCGTGACCGCTCTCCGCCGCCCGTCGCAGCGCCGCCAAGCTCGCCTCGAAGACACCGTCCGGGATATACTCCTCCCCTCGCGTCGTGTCCGCGTTTCTCGACAACAACACGCACTCGAACGCGCACGACGCCGTATCGTCGTCGCAGTCCCGGTACCGAACCGTCTCTCGTCCCGCCGCCTCGACGAAATCCTTCATCCAGTACCGCATCGTCTTCGACGCCGCGAATTTTTTGCTCCGAGCGAGCAAGGAGACGATATCAAACCCCAACTGCGCCCCAAACTTCCCGTCTTTCGCGTACCGCGCGATCGTCTCGTCGTTCGCGGGCGTCCCCGCCGGCGGCGGTTTCGCGCCGCCGATGAGCCAATCCATGAATTCCGCCCCGAGCGCGCGCGCGACGGCGTCCGACGCCGCATCGTCCGGTCCATCTCGGCGGAACACGCGCGTGATGAGTAAGACGCCGACGAGTTTCTTATCGCGCGAGCTCGACGCGCAGAGTTCGAGCGCGTCCTCGAACGTGGGCGGCGGCGCATCCGCGGGCTCGTGGTCGCGCAGCGTCTCGACGTCGTCCTCGGGCGGCATGACGCGAGGAGACGGCCGCGCGAGGCGCTCGTCGTTTCGGCGACGCGGTCGGTCGGTCGGTCGCGTCGTCGTCGTCGAGGTCGTCGCCGCCGTCTGGCGTTCGCCGGGGACGATTCAACGCTGAGATGGGCGTCGGCACTTCGAGGCGCGTCCGACGCGTCCCTCGACGCGGTCCCTCGACGGGACGGTGGAGAGAAGGGATCGTCGCCATGCGTCGTCTCGACGTCCTCGTCCTCGTCGTCGTCGTCGCGCACGCGGTGTGGGCGCCCCATTGCAAAGTTGAAGAGTCTTTCGCGTTACAAGCGACGCACGACGCGCTGCATCACGGCGTCAACGTCGGGGCGTACGATCACCGAGAGTTTCCCGGTGTCGTTCCGAGGACGTCTCTGGCGTCGTTCGCGCTCGCGCTCGCGTCGGTGGTACCGGTCGGCGTCGTCTCGGCGTTTACGCGAGCGACGACGAAGACGTTTGAGCAAGTCATCTGTCGCGTCGTCTTGGGGGCGTACGTCGCGATGTCGCACGCGAGATTCAGAGACGATGTGCGTTTGGTGTTCGGGGACGTCGTGAGCGCGTTCACGGCGATCGCGTCGTTGTGTCAATTTCATTTTTGGTTTTACGCGTCGCGGCCGCTCATGAACGTCTTCGCGTTGGGAATGACGCTTCTCGGATGCGGGGCGTGGATTCGAGCGACGCACGCGCGTCGTCAGAGAGACATGGACGAGGCTGTCGTCTGGGTAACGGTTTCGACGTTTTTATTGCGATGCGACGTCGCGCTTTTACTCGCGCCGATGGGTTTACACGCGCTCGCGAGCGGTTTAATATCTCCGCTTCGCGCGTGCGTCCTCGGCGGGTGTGCGGCGGCGGCGACGGTGGCGGTGTCCACGGCGGTGGATTCATGGTTTTGGAACGCGCTCGTCTGGCCCGAGGGCGCGGTGTTGTACTTCAACACGGCGTTGAATAAGAGTTCGGAGTGGGGGACGTCGCCGTGGCACTGGTACGCCTCCTCGGCGTTACCCAAGAGTCTATTATGCGCGTATCCCTTGGCGTTGACGTCCGTCTTCATCGAGCGACGCGCGCGGCCGTTGATGTTCGCGGCGGTGTTTTACGTCGGTCTGTATAGCTTTTTACCGCACAAGGAGTTGCGTTTCATCTTTCCGACGTTGCCGCTCTTCAACTGTTGCGCGGCGACGGTGTTGGCGAGACTTTGGAATAACCGGCGTAAGCGTCCATTCATCGCTTTCTGCGCGCTCGTCGCGCTCGTCGCGAGCGCCGTGCTCGTTGCCGTCTTCACCGCGGCGTCTTCGGTGAACTACCCGGGAGGTGAGGCGTTTCGTCGATTGCACGCCGAGGAGACGCCGGGACGCGCGCACGTCGACGTCCCCGCGGCGATGACGGGCGTCAGTCGTTTCGGGGAGGCGCGAGACGCGGACTCCGGGTGGTCGTATAGTAAAATCGAAGGACTAGGGGTCGAGGATTTCGCGAAGCACGGGTTCGAGTACCTATTGAACGCGCACGAGCGCGTCCCCGGGTACGACGTCGCGTTCGTGGTCGACGGGTACGCCGGTTTACGTCTCGATCTCAAATCCGCACCCGCGGTGCTTCGCGTGAAGACGAAACCGGTGATTTACGTCCATCGGCGCATCGTTTGATCAACTCGTGTGTATTGTTTGTATTATTTATTAGTATCTATCGCGTCTTCTGTCGTCTCTGTCGTCTCTGTACCGTCGGTCGTCGCGGCGGTACGGTTCGTATCGTCTACTCCCGCCTCTTCGATCGTCTCTGTCGTCCCGTCCTCGACCGTACCCACCCCGTCGTCCGTCGCGATCGCGGTCTCGGTCTCGGTCTCGGTCTCGGTCTCGGTCTCGGGAGCGCGACCGCCGCTCGCGTCGTCGATCGGGCGACCTCGAGCGTCCGCCGCTTCGTCGTCGCTCGCCGTCCGCATCGCCGTCGAGTAACCCGTCCCGCTCGTACCGCGCCAACGTCTCCGCGAGCTCATCCCGCAGTTTGCGTATCTGTAACCACCCTTGATACTGTTTCCCCGCCAAGTGATCCGCCCGTCGCTCCTCCGTGTCCGTCGAGCTCAACAGCGTCCCGCTCACCAAACACGGCTCGGTCAATCGATATTCGTGCAACGACTCCAACTTCTTCTTCACCTCGGCGTATCGTTTCTTCAGCGTCTCGCAGTGCTCGTACTCAGCCTCCGCGCCGTCCACGTCACCGTCCTCGCCCAATCGCTCCGCCTTTTCCGCGCTCGTCTTCATCTTCGCCTCTAGAAGTTTCAGCGCGTCGGCGTCCGCGCTCGTCGCCGCCTTGGCCATCGCCTCGTCTCGCTCCGCCTTCGCTCGTACCGCCCCGCGCTCGATGCGTCGATCGCACTCGCGTATCATCCTATCCAACACCGCCTTGGTATCCCGCTCGTAGCCCGTGCGCGCGCGCTCGGCGGCGGGCGCGGCGGCGAAGTCTCGGCGCAACGCGTCGTCCCGAAGCGCGTCTTGTTGTTCGGGACCGACGATGCGCAAGACGTCCGTATCCGAGCGCGTGTTCTTGAAACACGTCACGTCGAAACCACACAGGTAATATTTACACACTTCGCGGTCCTGCGTCGAGAGGGTCGCGGTCAGTCGCGCGCTCGAAGAGATTGGCGCGCATTGGGGACAGATTTCGAATCGCGGTCGCGGTCGCGTCGCGCGCACCGAGTAGTGTCTGCCTCGACCCGTTCTTTGATCAAGAGGGACGTCGCGTTCGGTGCCCATGAGCTCGTCGAGCATGGCGCGCATCTCGGCCGCCATGGCGGGCGGTTCTTCGGCGTCGAGTCGGGAACTGAGGTGGAAAAGCGCGGGCGCGGGACTTTGGTTTAGGCGTAAAGAATATTCCTACAACAAATGTGCGCGGATAACGTGCGCGCGCTAACGTGCTAATCTTACTCTCGTTCGACGGCTCATCGTCGTTTGAGTCGGTCCATGGATGGAAGCGATTCGCCGCGTCCGCGGTTCTCGGCACCGCGCGCGACGTCCCACAACCGTTCGACGTTGGACGCCGCAGCCTCGCGCGCTCGAGCGATGGCTGATCGCGCGCGCGTCACGATGCGATCGGGAGACGACTGTTTTGCGCACCACTTGGGCGGGGCCCCGCCGCAAAAGGCTAATGCGCGCGCGTCTTCGGCGTCGACGCCGACGGAGACCAAGTCCTCCGCCGAACACTCTCTCGCGTCCACGACGTCCAAGAGATCTTCCTTGACGTAGAGCGGTTGGAAATAGGCGCTCATGCCGATTCTACGCAACCACATCTCGACAGTTTCGGTGGACTTGATCGCCCTATCGGTCGACGCCGCGTTCGTCTGTCGAGTAGTCTCTCGGAGAGATTGCGCCGCCGCCTCCAACGCTCGTTTCCTATCGATCGCGTCCAAGACGGCCGCGAACTGGTCCTCTAACTCATCAGCCTCTAAATCGTCGTCCCCAACCTCGGGCGTCTCGGCGTCGAGTTGCGAGAGAGCCAACGCGCAGCCTCGCGCATGACGCTCCGCCTCGAGCGCCGGGACGTCTCGAAGATTGATTCCGCACACGGGACACGCCGTCTCCTCATCGTCAATGACGATGACCGACGCGCGCGCGGCCGTAGACTCGTCCGCGCGACGCGCGGGTGAGATGGCATCGCGTCGCGCGGACATGCGGCGACATCTGACGCGCGAACCGGGGGCACTCGGGGGGACGCCGTCTCGAGCTCAAACGCCACTCTACCGCCACACTCTACCGCCACACTCTACAGCCACAATCCAACGTAAAACCCAGGTATTAGCTCCAACAGAGGCCCGCCTGCGACGAGTAATCGCGTGCCGGTCGGATCCCACTCGTGCGAGAATATGGCGGGCGCGTGCAAGTCATTCAACGGCTCGCGACCGAGACGTCCTTCGAGATGTTTCAAGTACCGGCGCATGCGAACGTCAAAAAAGTCGACATTCTCGCGCCCGCCGCCGATGGTGAGGATGGATTCGTGTGGAGCAAACGAAAGACTTCTCGTCGCCGATAAAGAGAGACTGCGGCGGCGAGTCGAGTGGACGGCGAACGAGGCGACCACTCCTCGCATCCGAAAATCTATCAAACCGATGTGCGCGCGCGAACCGACGGCGACGACTCGTCCGTCGGTCGCCACGCACGAGGTCTCGGCGAAGCCTCGTAATTTGTACTCTTGACTGACGACGTGAGGCGTCGACGCGTCGAATTGGTACACCGTTCCCGAAGAAGAAATCGTCGCGAGCTGCGGCGACGGCGCATCGTACACGAGCTTCACGCCGCGAAGCTTCTCCGAACTCCGCGACCCGCATCCACCCCGGGTGGGCTCGATCGAAACCACAGGACTCGCGCACACGGCGCACTCTTCCTCGCTCGTCTCTCGCGGGAGTCGAAAAATTCTCAACGAACCGTCTCGAGACGCGCTCGCCAACGCGTCCCGATGGATGAAATCCATCCCGAACACGACGTCCTCGTGTCCTCGCAGCGCGTACGCGGGAACGATGGCATCGCCCTCACCTCCGCGCTCGAATCCGATAATATCAT